>Ga0224503_10000425_pt1 | contig 12704 bp, 7 predicted proteins | sample SF_Oct11_sed_USG_2_FD_169106 | JGI IMG/M metagenome (GOLD analysis project Ga0224503, IMG submission 169106) | Sediment microbial communities from San Francisco Bay, California, United States - SF_Oct11_sed_USGS_21 | ecosystem: Environmental > Aquatic > Marine > Sediment | place: USA: California...
ATATTGTGAAGAATCAGGTCGCTGTTGAAAATAAACATGAACGGCAAAATAGCGGTCCGGATATCGTACATAAACCCCTGTATTCCGGTTGGGATCGGAGGTGACTTGGCAATGGCAGCAGCGGCATAAGCCGCAAGACCCACGGGCGGGGTGTCATCCGCTAGAATTCCAAAATAGAAACAGAACAGGTGGGCAGACATCAAAGGAACAATCCAGTCCTGGTAGCCGGCAATGGTAACGATAGCCGGCGCTGTCAAAGAGGCCATAACAATATATGTCGCTGTTGTCGGAAGCCCCATACCGATAACAAGGCTGGCGATGGCGGTGATCACCAGCATCAGGTAGATGTTGCCCCCGGAAATGACATCGATGATTTCGGTGATGAGTCCGCCAAGTCCCAGTGCCACAACACCAACGATGATGCCTGCGGCGGCGGTGGCAAGGGCGACGGCCACCATATTCCGGGCACCGGTGGCAAGAGCGGAGAATATGTCGATAATGCTTTTTTTAAATGCGGGACCAATAGGTTGTTTGTTCAGATGTGCCCTTACTGGTTCCTGGATCAGCATTAGAATTGCCATGACCCATATCGCATTAAACGCGGCAAGTTCCGGAGAGTGGCGTGCAATAATAAGCTCATACAAAAGCATACCAATGGGTATAAGGAAATGGGCTCCTCCAATGAGGGTTTTAAAAAACACAGGGAGTTCAGCACGGGGCATCCCCCTTAATCCCAGTTTGGATGCCTCGATATGGACAATGTAAAACAAGGCGGCATAGGAGGCAAAGGCCGGTACGGCGGCAGCCTTGACGACCTCTATATAGGGGACATTAACATATTCGGCGATAATGAAGGCCGCCGCTCCCATGATCGGCGGTGCCAACTGGCCATCGGTACTTGCTGCAACTTCAACAGCCGCTGCCTTGGTCGCCGGGTAGCCTACTTTTTTCATCATGGGTATGGTGAAGGTTCCGGTGGTGACGATATTTGCAATGCTGGACCCGGATACCATTCCTGTCAATCCGCTGCCCATAATAGCCGCTTTGGCCGGTCCGCCTTTAAACCCGCCTAAAAGGCTCAATGCCAGCTGAATAAAATAATGTCCCGCGCCAGCCTTGTCGAGCATGGCGCCGAATAGGACAAAGAGAAAAACAATGGTTGCGGAAACATCTAATGGAATGCCGTAAATTCCTTCCGTGGACATGGTCATCTGGCCCACGAACCGATTCATGGAGACCCCTTTAAATGCGATGATATCCGGCATATAAGGGCCAAAAAAGGCATAGCCACAAAACAATAGCGCGATAACCGGAAGGGCCGGGCCAATCACCCGTCGTGATGCCTCGAGCAGAAGTACTGTAAGGATGAGTCCGACAACGAGATCCCTTGTGATGGGTGCACCGTAGCGTGTGGTAAGTCCCGCATAATCTATGGCGATATACATTGCGGAAAGAGAGGCTACGATTGCTAGAAGGTAGTCGAATATGGGAATCCTATCGGTGGTGGACAGGAATTTGAGACCGAAACGTTTTTTTTTGAAAAAGGGATAGTTGAGGAAAACAATCAACATGGCAAAACCAAGATGGATGGCCCTTATAAAAGTGGAGTCGAGAATTAACCAGCTTGCGATGGAAAGCTGAAAAAAACTCCAGGCCACCGCAATAGTAGGAATAACGTATTTGGACGGTCCTTTAGGACGTCGGCCGATTCCTTCTTCTTCTTCCGCCATCTTTCTAGCAAGTTCTATGCCGTCATCTTGCTCAAGGTTGTCATCCTGATCACGGGTTTCATTTTCACTCATAGCTGTCACCTAAATATTTAGTATTGTATGACATTATTGAAAACTACATCAAGATTTGAGAAAAAATTTCTACCTGGTCGTTTTGTAACGGTATATAAAAAAGATCTGAAACCATAGCTTCAATTTAGCCAAATGAAAGAAATATCGCATTATGATAATGTAATTACAAGCCATCTCAAAAATGCATCTAACGCCCAATTACGGTGTTGCCCCGCATGACGGGACTCCCCGTTGAATTATATTCCTAAAGGTGGGTCCCGAGCCTCTTCAAAATGCTCACATACTCACATGTATGCTCCGCTTTTTCATCGGTTCGCGCCTTGTCCTTGAACGTAATCTGCGTTTTTGAGATGGCTTGTAGAGGCCTTTGAAAAATATTTCCCGCTTTTAGCGGGATCCAAAACCATGCCTCCGGACCGTAAGGCTCGGTTCCGTCTTTGGCGGAATGTATCCCCAAATGGCTGTATTGGAATTGAACATTTTTCAAATGTCTCCCATAGGGCGAAACAAGTTAATCCCAACGGTATTCATAATAAAGGGCGGCGAGCTCGCATTATTGAGCATTGGCTCTGCCGCCCGATAGTTTAGGAATCCCGTTTAGATTATTTCAGACCGGCTTCCTTGTAATATTTCATTGCACCAGGATGGATCGGCGCAGACAGACCTTCCAGCATACCTTTTTTGGTCAGTACCTGATATGCCGGGTGCAGCTTTTTAAACTCCTCAAAGTTTTCAAAAACTTCTTTGGTAATCGCGTATACCACTTTATCCGGTACTTTTGCCGATGTTACAAAAGTGGCCTTGACACCGAACGTTTTAACATCTTCTTTGTTTACGGCACTCGGGTAAAGCGCAACCGGGATAAAAGCCGGAGCATAATAAGGGTATTTTTCCAGCAGTTTCTCAACACCGGTGATAGAGGCAAAGCGAACCTTTCTTTTACCGGAAGTGGCTTCCTTTATGGATCCGTTAGGATGTCCCACCGTATAAAAAAAAGCATCGATTCTTCCATCCTGAAGAAGGCTGGCGGATTCAGAAGCTTTGATTCCTTCTGCCTTCAGGTCTTTTTCATAATTAATTCCTACTGCTTCAAGCGCATCAATGGAGTTCTGACGCTGGCCGGAACCGGGGTTGCCGATGTTTACTTTTTTACCCTTAAGATCCATGATGCTATTTATATTCGCATCAACAGCAGCAACCAGGGTGATTGATTCCGGATGGATACTGAAAACAGCGCGTAGATTTTTTTGTGGTTTGCCCGCCCACTCGGAATTTGGAGAGCCGTTTATCGCCTGATACTGGCGGTCCGATTGGACAACACCGAATTCCAGGTCACCAGACATGATGGCATTGACGTTAAACACGGATCCTCCAGTTGATTCGACCGTGCAGCGAATACCATATTCCTTACGCTTCTTGTTTACGATTTTAGCGATGGCGCCACCGGTGGGATAATAAACGCCGGTAATACCGCCGGTACCAATGGTTACAAAGGTTGATTTGGCCTGCGCGGTCGTGGGCGCACCTCCCATAAAAATGGCAAATCCAAAGACAAGCGCAATGCCGATAACTAAAACTTTTTTCATTCGAACCTCCTTACTCAATATACGGTTACGGTTTGATAAAAAATACCTGTTTTTTTACAAATTGTTATCTCCCTCCTTTCATTATATCATTACCATGAAAAAGACATAAAAATTATTCTGTTATTTTTTGTATCGATAATAACCTGTGTAAGTTAGATACCATTGTGGAGTTGGAACAGATATTTGATGAATACCATTCAATTAATCATGTGAAATCACGGTTAGTCAAGCTTTAAATGTAAAATGTTTGTCAATGGTGACGTTTAAAACGCTGAATTCTTGCATAATTTAAATACATCATTTAATCTAAGTTTAAGATGGAAAATATGAATAAAATTGAAATAAAACCTCAAGTGAGTGTTATCATTCCGACGTATAACCGCGGCTGGATCATTAAAGAGGCCATTGATTCCGTCCTGGCACAGGATTATACAGAATTTGAGTTGATTGTCGTGGATGACGGTTCCACAGACCATACATCTGACGTTTTAGATTCCTACAGGAACCTTATTAAGGTTCTTTCCCAGAAAAACAAGGGGGTGAGTGCTGCCCGAAACCGGGGGATTGCAGAAGCATCCGGAAAGTTTATCGCTTTCCTTGATTCGGATGATATTTGGCTGCCCCAAAAACTTTCGGTGCAGATTGAATTTTTCAATCAAACGCCGGATGCCTTGATTTGTCAGACCGAGGAAGTTTGGATCAGAAACGGACTCAGAGTCAACCCTAAAAAAAGACATAAAAAGCCTTCAGGGATAATTTTCAAACCTTCTCTGGAACTATGTCTTGTCAGCCCGTCGGCGGTAATGATCCAAAGAAGTCTGTTTGACAGGGTAGGGGAGTTTGATGAAACCCTGCCGGCCTGTGAGGACTATGATCTATGGCTTAGAATCAGTTGCAGATTTCCGATTCACCTTGTCGATACGGCGCTGATTATCAAACGGGGCGGGCATGACGACCAGCTGTCCAAAGGGGCCGGTCTCGATAAGTTCCGAATCAAAGCCATCGAAAAAATTATCAAGAGCGGACTTCTGTCAGATGATCAACACCGGGCGGCGGTTAAAACGCTCAAAAAAAAATGTGATATCTATGCAGCCGGATGCCGAAAACGAGGACGCAAAGAAGAAGCGCTGTATTACACTTCGCTTTCAAAAAGGTTTAGATAATGTCCTGACAAGGAGCAAGTAAAATATGTTTCCAATTCAAAAATAAGATGTTTTTCCGATGAGCAAGGCCGCACAAGGGTTTTTGTTGAGGCGTACATGTACGTACGCCGCAGACGGAAACCCGCGGAGAACGCCGCTCATCGGGAAAAGAGCCATTTTTGAATGGAAACTTTATGCCATCCTTTCTATTTCTTTCAACTTTTCCTTAAGCCGTTTTTTTGAAACCGGAACCGATGTTTTTAGCTCCTGAGCAAAAATAGACACTTTATACTCTTCGATCAGCCAGAAATACGCTTCAATGGCTGCCTTTTTTTCTTTTGAAGTGGTTGGAGAAAGTCCTTTCAGGAGTTGATTCAAACTTTTGGTAAAAATCTGGATGTCATCTGCTTTTGCCCGGTCTTTTTCGAAATCAACCACAGCCCTCCGGGCTCGGATTTCCAGGGCCTTCATATATCTGATAAGATGAATTATCCGGTCGGCATCATAAAGATCTACAAAAGTTTCAGGCACCAGTTTGGAAAGTTCGGTTCTTAACCCCTTTAAAAATTCCAGAACAGCCTTGTTGGTGTTGTGAGCGGTTTCAAGGGCATAAATTGTGGTTCGTGTCTCATGATACGCTTCGAGAACCGGCAGGCTTTGATTTAATAACTCTCGCCCTTCGGAAAGAATGGATTGAGTGATAGATTCCGCATAGGCAAAAAAGGCGTCTTTTGACCGGATGTTTTTTAAAAACAGTTTGTTGATGATACTTTCATACATCCTTTTTTCAAAGCGTGCCGATCCACCAAAATAATTGGATATTTCTTCCATATCCTTTGGCAGTTTCAGCGTCTTTTTTAAGAACTTTAGATCTTTTGAAAAATAGAGGGTAAAAAGGAGAGCAACCCCTTCTTTGTGAGATTCTATAGCCGTTTCATTGCTTTGAAAGAGGCGCAGATTTACGCTTTTTTGCTTTGGGTCGGCTTTTTGAAGCCCGGGATAAACCAGCCATTGCTTCATGTTTTTATCTTTAAGATCGATGAATTCGGGTAAATCCGGAAAATCCCAACATGTGATATGGGTCCGTTCCCAATCTGTTTTTGCAGCATCCATTTCAGGGGATTCAACCGGACCGATTTTATTTGAAACATGACGACTCAATATGTTCAGATCTCTGCCGGAAAAGAGTTCTTTACCCTTCGCATTTGTAATCGATACCCGCATTTTTAAATAATCCGGCAAAAGATCATCCGGCCATGCGGATGATGGAATATCGATGCCGAAACGGGTGTAAATAAAATTGCCAAGCGCCGTAATCAAAGAGGTTTTGGCTTTTGGCATTTCGCTAATAATGATATTCACTGTATTTGCCACGGGGACCAGTTTTTTCCGAAAGGTTTTGGGAAGACCTTTTATGAGTGTGGTTATTTTTTCCCTGTAAAGGCCGGGTACCAGCCATCCGAGAGATTCACAAGGAATCGCATCTGCCATAGAGGCGGGAATGGTTACGGTTACACCGTCGTCGGTAGTTCCAGGTTCAAATCGATAAGCGCAGTCAAGGCTTAGATTCCCGAGATCGATACGGTCCGGGTAAAGAGACAACTCTTTTTCATCCGGGGCATATCGGGTGATGTCTTCAGGATTCATCCGGAGGAAATGGTCATTTTTATTTTGTTTTAGATATGTTTTAAATGTTCGGATATCATAACACCCTTTGAGCCGCTTTGTGTAAAAGTCGAACAGATCCGCTTCGCTAACCAGAATGTCTTTTCTCCGAATCCGGTCTTCCATATTTTTGACGTTGTCAATAAGGTTCTGGTTGTGAAGCATAAAGGCAAATTTTTCTTTGACGTCACCCTCAACCAGCGCACTTTGAATGAAAATTTCCGTTGCCTGCTCAGGGTTAATTCTGCCATAGGACACCTTTCGTTTGGGAATGATAATAAGACCGAAAAGGGTGACCTGCTCATATGCCACCACTTGGCCTCTCTTTCTTTCCCAGTGTGGATGAAGATAGGTATATTTGCATAGGTTTCCCCCCAGTTTTTCCAGCCACGTATTGTCGATATTTGCGCATGTTCTGGCGAACAGTCGTGATGTCTCAACCAGTTCGGCCGCTACAATCCATTCCTTTGCCGTGTTGAACAATGATGATCCCGGGAAAATCATCACCTCTTTACCTTTTGTCGCAAAAAAGATGTTCTTTTCTTTTTTCATCGCGATGTTCGACAATAAACCGCTCAACAGCGATTTATGAATGGCGGTGTAAAGATCACTGAATTCAGTGTTCGAAATGGTATTTTTTATTGTTTGCTGTTCGGGCAAAACGCGCTTTTTGATTCGGCTCTCTATTACTTTTTTATTTTTGTCATCCGGATCATACTCTTTAAGGGCCTCAGAAAGCTGCGCATGGATATCACGCCATTCTCTCATCCTTTTGAAAGAGAGATAGCGGGTCTTACAGAATTTTTTTATGCGTCCGGTTGTTTTTTCTTTTTTTAATACCTCGTGGTATTTATTCCAGATGTTGAGCAGGGTGATAAAATCGGAAAAAGGGTCACAGAATATTTTTTGTGCCTGATCCGCTTCTTGTGCTTTTTCAGCAGGCCGTTCCCTCGGGTCCTGGATACTCAAAGCGGAAGCAATTACAATAAGCGCTTCAAGACATCCTTCGGTCTGAGCTTCAATGAGCATTCGAGACAACCTGGGATCAACCGGCATTTTCGCCATGAGTCTCCCCTTTTTAGTCAGGGAAAAATGCTGTTTCTCTTTTTTCTTTTGGCTTGATTCCAAAATGATGGCGCCCAGTTCGTAGAGAAGATCGAATCCGTCTTGAATGCTTTTTAGAGCGGGTTTATCGATGAAAGGGAAATTTGATATATCGCCGAGTTTTAGGGAGATCATTCTAAGGATGACCTCGGCGAGATTGGCTCTTAAAATTTCAGGTGACGTAAAAAGGGGCCGGTTCTCAAAGTCCTCTTCAGAGTACAGACGGATGCATACACCGTTTTCTACGCGTCCGCATCGCCCTTTTCGCTGATCGGCGCTGCTTTTTGATATGGCGGTAACCGGAAGAGAGGTGGTTCTTGATCTTGGCGTGTATCGGGAAATTCGTGCAAGCCCTGTATCGATGACATATTTAATTCCGGGTATGGTTATGGACGTTTCAGCGATGTTGGTGGCGACGATGACCTTTCTTCCCAAACCCCGCGAGAAAACTCGAGACTGCTCCGAAGCCGAAAGCCTTGCAAAGAGCGGTAAGATCGTTGCATTTTTATTATTTTTTTCCCTGATAAGGTCACAGGTTTCACGAATATCCTGTTCTGTGGGCATGAAAACAAGCATGCCTCCGGAAACGGTCTCTTTGAACAGACGATCAACTGCATAGACAGCCATATCAACATGGGTCTGTTCGTCATCGTCCCCAAATTTTGAGTCCATGGGCAAATAGCGGACGTCTACAGGATACATGCGACCGGAGACTTCGATGACCGGCGCATGGTCAAAGGCTTTTGAGAATTTTTCGGTATCAATGGTTGCAGAGGTGATGACAACCTTAAGGTCTTTTCTTTTTTTTAAAAGGGTCTTTAAGATGCCCAGGATAAAATCGATGTTCAGGCTTCTTTCATGGGCCTCATCAACAATGATGGTATCATATTCATTCAAATACGGATCATTTTGAGTTTCAGCCAGCAACATACCATCTGTCATGATCTTGATAAATGCATTGGGGCTCGTTTTATCCTTGAATCTGATTTTGTAACCGACCGACTCGCCCAACGCCACTCCGAGTTCCTCGGCAATCCTTTTTGAGACCGTCATTGCGGCAATTCTTCTGGGCTGGGTGCAACCGATCTTTCCGTCGACCCCGCAACCTGCGGCAAGACAGAATTTCGGTATCTGTGTGGTCTTTCCTGAACCGGTCTCACCGGATATGATGACCACCGGATGGTTTGAGATAGCATCTATGATGTCATCTTTTTTGGATAGAATAGGGAGGGCGTCGTTATAGATCGGTTTGGGCCGGTTGATGTTGCGCCACGATCTTTTTTTGATGGATCTTTGAAGTTTTTTCTCAAGAAGAATGAGCCTTTTGTTAATCTTTTCGTTTGGCGGTGTTTTCGTTTTCCATGCTTTAATGCGATCTAATTCACGGCCGATTTTGTATCTGTCAGCAATCAGTGCTTTTGGTAAAAGCGACTCAATTTTTTTCAACATATTTCTCAATTTTCACAGTCTTCATTTATTTAGATGAAGGGTCGGGGAGTTTTTCTAAATCGTCGCTCCATGGATAATCTTTTTTTAAACCGCGTGAACTCGTGGCAAGGGCTCGTAAAGAAAGAACAGGAATCAATCTTTGAAAAATCAATAGGTTTGCCACACAATTTTAAAATGTCTTTTAAGGATGCGATTTCAGCTATGCGCCTGTTCTTTCTAACGATCCCTAAGCCACTCAAACAGCACCCGCTTTAAAAAAAGATCATCCATTCCGCTCTCCGAGGCGTAGGTTCTACGAGCCGGAGGCTAATAATCAAAAATTTAGAAGAAAAACTTTCCGGGGGCTCATTTAGGTCAATGTTAATAAAAAATGGAAGGCCGGAAAGTTTGATTTAACGGAACAGCATTTGATGTAAATGAGCGAAGTTTGTCTTGACGTCCTCTGCACCACCAATGATATCTCCATGACCCGGCAACAGCCATTCGATGTCAAGTTCATACAGCCTTTTTAAACTGTCTTTCAACAAAGAACCGTCACCTCCCGGAAGATCCGTTCGCCCAATACCCCCTTTAAAAACGAGGTCACCTGTGAACAGTAATTTTTGGTCCGATAGATAGAGTGATATCGATCCCGGTGAATGACCGGGCGTGTGAAAAATTTTAAGATCGACATTGTCTATGGAAATGTCGCCTTCTTTAAGAAAAAAATCGGGTTCAATGGTATTGGATCCGAAACCCAAGGAAGCCCGAACATTTGGCGCCATGGTCTTTAAAAAATGCCATTCTTTATGGTGAAGGGTTGTCATCGCAACCGTATTTTTAAATCGTTGAACAGCTTCCATATGATCCGGGTGGGCATGGGTACATATAATCAAACCGATATCTTCAAGGGTTAAATCTAACTTTACAAGTCCCTGTTGCACGTGATCAAAAAGGTGCGTGTGCCCGGGATCAATGAGAATGCGGGTGGGTCCGTCAATTAAATAGGTGTTACAGTTGTTGGCGGACATCGATTTCCACATAAAACCGTGGATGTTGTTAGTGATCTGCATTCGCCTCTCTCTTTGAATATATTTTCAGGGGTCGGGGTGTTTTTATTGTAAACACGTGCAATACATATATATCAGCGGAATGGATAATGCTTTTTTATAAAGCGTGTACTGTTTGAGTGGTTTAGGGATCGTTAGAAAGAACAGACGCATACCGAAACATGTCAACAGCAATAGAGTGTTGGTTTCAAGATGAATCCATTGTTTTTATATTGAAATCTGTTCTTTCTTTACGATCCTTTAACCACGAGTTTACACGGTTTATAAAAAAGCATTATCCATGGAGCGATTTAACAAATAAAAAATCCCCGACCCCTCATCTATTTATCTTTTTCCCATGTTGAAAGGATAAAATATTTTCAGGAAGATTTACCATATGTGTTCCTTGAAATTCAAGGCAGCGGCCGATGTAATATGCTTCAGGCAGCTTTTTTCTAACATTTTCAAATACATCATCCGGGCATGTAAACAACAGTTCGTAATCTTCTCCACCGGCCAGGATCATTTCTTCGGGTTTCAAATGATATTTTTCGCAAAATAAAACAAGTTCCGGGTGGAGCACACTCGAGCTTAAATCGAGTTCTATTGAAACTTCAGAAGCTTCCGCAACCCTTTTTGCATCACCGGCAAGGCCGTCGCTGACATCAATGACACAGCCGATCTGATTTTCGGCCAGCACATGGGCAGCATCAAATCGGGCTGACGGGGATTTGAATTTTTCAATCAGTTCTTTAAACGTATGTTCTTTTCGGATCAGTGAAAATAGACCGGCACGGGCGAGACCCAGCGGCCCCGTGCAATAGAGCCCATGGCCGGGGAGCGCTGCGGAACGCTTTGGAAATATGTCGTCACGTCCAAGACCAACGGCAAAAAGATCTAAAGTTACTTCAATCCCAAGGGAAATATTACCGCCACCCAATGTGCAGTTGTGTTTTGAAAGGGATGTTTTAACCCCCTTGTAGATGGTTTCGACAATTTGGTCTGGAATATAGTCCGGAAGCCCAAGGTTGACAAAAAGACTCACAGGCGTTGCATAAGAAGCTGCCAGGTCGCTGAGCGTAACTTCAACGGCTTTACTGCCCACCTCTTGGGGCGTCTGCCAGTCAAATCTGAAATGAACCCCCTCTTTTTGTGTGTCTGTTGTGATGACAGGACGATCTAACGACATCAGGAGACAGGCATCATCACCGGGAGCGACTTCTATAAATGGGTCTGCCGGCATATCTTTAATCAGTTTTTTGATCAACGCGAACTCATCGTTCCACGGTGAAAAAACCGTGGAAGGGGGAACGCATCCACAGGCCAAAGAGACCTGCAAGGCCTTTTGAAAAGGGTCCTTTGTCCGGGTAATGACGCTGATGACCGCTACGCCCGCAGCACCTTGCTTGATGCAGGATGCAGCGGTGGTTTCATCAATGCCCCCGATGGCAACGACGGGGACCGGAGATGCCATTGCAACAGCCTTTAATCCCGAAAGACCGACAACTTTTTTTGCATCCTTTTTTGTCTGGGTTGAAAAAACAGGTCCCGTGCCGATGTAGTCACAACTTGACAGGTCCGTATGATGGAGCTCATCCAAATTGGATACGGATATTCCAACGATGGACTGCGGTCCTAAAATACGTTTGGCCAGGGTCGGATCTTCATCTTCCTGACCCAGGTGAACCCCGTCAGCTGAAACCGCCTTGGCAAGGAGGATGTTGTCATTGATTATAAAGGGAACAGCATTGCATTTGCAGATGTTTCTTATGGCGGCAGCATCTTCGAAGAACCGCGAAGAAAAAAATTTGTTGCGGTATTGTATGATGGTTGCTCCGGCCCGGATGGCCTTCTGTACCTGCTGTATCGGAGGAAAACCGGGAACATCCTCATCGGTAATAAAATAGAATCGCAGCGCTCTTTTTAATTGATTAATCAGCATCTTTGTTATAGTTCACAAAACGAATTAGTGTCCATCCAGAAATGGCCCTTTTTGTCCAGCTCTGCGTTCTCCGCGGGTTTCCGGCTGCGGCGTACAGACGTACGCCTCACCGAAAACCCTTGTGCGGCCTTGATCAGAACAAAAATTGCTCATTTCTGAATTGGACACCCGTTGTGTTCATTTTGAATCAATGGATGGGCACGAATTATAAATTCGGATGTAAATTATCACAAATCGATATCCTTGCAAACCTTAAACTCGGATTTCACAAGCGACACCGAATAAGTTGAACAACAACGATGTTATACTATGCGACTGAAACTGTGCCCAAGCAAACAGAATCTCCCGATTGACATTGATCTTGTTGCCGGCCTAATCGCCAAAACGCAAAAACAAAGCGGTGAAATACCCTGGTGTGATGGTGAGAAAACAGACCCGTGGGATCATGTAGAGGCTGCAATGGGGCTTGGCATTGGTGGATATCTCGAAGAGGCACGGCGTGCATACGAGTGGTTGGCTCAAATACAGCTTGATGATGGAAGCTGGTATACCGCTTATGTAAATGGTGTTCCTATCGATAGGACACGGGATACGAACTTTTCATCCTACATTGCTGTGGGTGTCTTTCACTATTATCTTATCACCGGTGATCTGATTTTTTTGAAAAAGATGTGGCCGACGATAAAATCGGCCATAAACTTTGTCCTTGACCTGCAGGCGCCCGACGGCGAGATCTATTGGGCAATAAGCCCCCAAGGGAGGATTGATTCCGCAGCGCTGTTAACCGGCTCCAGTTCCGTCTATATGAGCATCAAATGTGCTCTGGTCACAGCAAACTTGCTCAATGAAAATATGCCTGTATGGGAAAAGGGGCTGGTTAGGTTGAGACATGCCATTGTGAATCTGCCTGATCGCTTTAATAAGGACAAAGCCCGATATTCAATGGATTGGTTCTATCCCATCCTGTCAGGGGCAGTCACCGGGCG
>Ga0224503_10000430_pt1 | contig 12648 bp, 8 predicted proteins | sample SF_Oct11_sed_USG_2_FD_169106 | JGI IMG/M metagenome (GOLD analysis project Ga0224503, IMG submission 169106) | Sediment microbial communities from San Francisco Bay, California, United States - SF_Oct11_sed_USGS_21 | ecosystem: Environmental > Aquatic > Marine > Sediment | place: USA: California...
GCGCCGATGCAGCCATCCAGTCGATCGTGGACGTGCCGCCGGTTTCTGCGAAGTTTGTCGGGCTGCATACGAAAGCCTCGGTCGCGGACGGCCGGCACTCGTTCATCGGATCGATGAATCTCGATCCCCGTTCAGGGGCAATCAACACCGAAATGGGCGCGGTGATCGACAGTGCCGGCCTTGGCCAGGAGCTTCGGGAACTGATGCTCCGGGACATGAGCCCCGAAAACGCATGGGAAGTGTCCACTGCCGACAACGGCCGCCTGCAATGGCAAAACAGCGACGAGACCGTCACCCGTCAGCCGACACGCGGATTCCTGCAGCACGTCATGAACGCGATCTTCAAGGTGGTTCCGAAGGAACAGTTCTGACTGCCGCCGGGGTCGCGGCTCCCGGATGACCACGCTATACTCTTGTTTGGAGAATATTCACTAATCTAAACAAGAGCGTGCATCGTTTTTCGAGAAAACACTACAACACCGGCACGAGCCTGAGCGGCGCTGTCCTTGCCCTGCTCCCGATTCCGGCGATGTTGCTCCTTGCGAGCTGCGCGACGACACCGCCCGAGAATGTCGAAAACATCTGCGCAATCTTCGAGGAGAAAAGCAGCTGGTACAAGGCGGCAAAGAAGTCGGAAGAACGCTGGGGCACACCGACGCACGTGCAAATGTCGATCATCCGCCAGGAGTCGACATTCAAGTTCGACGCAAAGCCGCCGCGCACCAAGTTGCTCGGCTTCATCCCGTGGAAACGGCCATCCGATGCTTACGGGTATGCGCAAGCGCTCGAGAGCACCTGGAAGGAATACAAGAAAGACACGGGAAGACGATTCGCTGACCGGGACGACTTCGACGACGCCATCGACTTCGTCGGCTGGTACACCTACAGCACACACAAGGCGGTCGGCATCTCGAAGTGGGACCCCTACAACCAGTATCTCGCCTATCACGAGGGCGCAATGGGCTGGAAGCGCGGCTCCTACAAGAGGAAGGGCTGGCTCAAAGACACGGCACGGCGAGTCGACTACCGCGCCCGCGAATGGGGTGCCCAGCTCAAGCGCTGCGAAGATGACCTCGACAAAGGCTGGTGGATATTCGGCTAGTCGCCGATACCTCCCGCGCAACGCCGTGAGCTTCCGGTAGTACACTTTGCCGATGATCAGCACTCGCCGATGGTTAATTACCGCCCTCCTGGCGGCCTCGTTCTGGCTCGCCGGCTGCAGCCCGGCCGATGAACCCGCCGACCAGGCACCGGCCGCCGCGGCAGAGACCGTCGAGCGAACTGCCGCGGTCGCAATCCCCGACAAGTACGGCGCGCAGGTCGCCGAGAACGTGCTCCGCGCTGGCGGCAACGCCGTGGATGCCGCGGTCGCCGTCGGATTCTCGATGGCGGTGACGTTCATCGACGCCGGCAACATCGGCGGTGGCGGCTTCATGATGACCTACATGGATGGCGAGCCGGCCTTCCTCGACTACCGTGAGACCGCCCCGCTCGCTGCGCACCGCGAGATGTACCTCGACGAACACGGCGAGGTGATCGAAAACGCGAGCCTGATCGGCGCACGGGCTGCCGGCGTGCCCGGCACCGTCGCGGGCCTTTGGGAAGCGCATCGGCGCTACGGCAAGCTGCCCTGGAAAAACCTCCTGATGCCTGCCGTGGCCCTCGCCGAAGACGGCTTTCTGCCGGCACAAGCACTCGTCGATGACATCCGCTCGATGAAGGAATGGTTCGGTGAAGCCACCGACTTCTACGATCACTTTGGCGGCATCAGCACTGAACAGCCGTTCCGGCAGCCCGGGCTCGGCAAGACGCTCAGGCGGATCGCGGACCTGGGGCCCGAGGATTTCTACCGCGGCGAAACCGCGCGCCTGATCGTCGCGCAAATGGAGCGCAGCGAGGGCCTGATCACGGCCGAGGACCTGGACCGGTACCGGGCCGTCTGGCGTGAGCCTTTACGAACGGCCTGGCGCAATTACGAGATTCTTGCCGCGCCGCCGCCCAGCTCGGGCGGTTTCGCCCTGGTCCAGCTCCTCAAGATGAAGGACTACCTTGCGGATGATTTCGACGGCGTGCCGCAGAATTCGCCGCAGTACATCCACCTCGTCGCAGAGATGGAGAAGCGCGTGTTCGCCGACCGTGCCGAGTACCTCGGCGACCCCGATTACGTCGACAACCCGATCGAATGGCTGATCGCCGACGACTACATCGCGCAACGGGCCCGTGAAGTGAACCCGGATGACATTTCAGAACTGGATGCCGTGCAGCCAGGGCTCGAATCCCCGAATACCACGCATTATTCCATCGTCGACCAGTGGGGCAACGCAGTATCCAACACCTACACGCTCAACTGGAACTACGGCAGCGGCATCGTCGTCGAGGGTGCGGGCTTCCTGCTGAACAACGAGATGGACGATTTCAGCGTGAAGCCCGGCGTGCCGAACGTTTACGGCGTCGTCGGCAGCGCGGCCAACGAGATACAGCCGGGCAAGCGCATGTTGTCATCCATGTCGCCCACCATCCTGCTGCAGGATGGCGAGGTTGCGATGGTCGTCGGAACGCCGGGCGGGTCGACAATATTTACGTCGGTATTCCAGACCATCGTCAACGTGCTCGACTTTGGCATGAGCCCGTACGAGGCGGTGGCGGCGACGCGCTTTCATCACCAGCTGCTGCCGCCGGACCTGATCACCTACAGCGTGACGCGCCCCCTGCCCGAGTCAACGATCTCGTTGCTCGGCGAGCTGGGCTATCGGGCAGAACCGCATCCCTGGGAATTCGGCGACGTGCAGATCGTATGGCGCAAGGAGGACTCCTGGGTCCCGGCGTCCGACCCGCGCGATCGCGGCGATTCCCGCGTGATCCTTATTCGCGAATAGCGTCCGCGGCACTTGCTATCCATTCAATCGGGCGGATTGACGCCGCCGTAGGCGATGCCGGTCAGCCTCGCCATGTCGCTGCTGAACGTGGTGAGGTCCTCTCTGCAGAACTTGCCCAAATGATCGTGCCCGGCCGCCCTGGCCAGTACCTGCATCAGTTCGATGGCTGCGCCGAGGAAACGCGCCAGGCGCTCCGCGGCGATGTCGACCGGCAGGCGTGCCCGGAGGTGCTCTTTCTGTGTGGCGATCCCGACCGGGCAGTTGTTCGTGTGGCACGCCCGCATGCCGAGGCAGCCGATGGCCTGGATCGCGGCATTCGACACGGCGATCGCATCCGCGCCCAGCGCCATCGCCTTGGCAAAGTCGGCCGGATGCCGAAGTCCCCCGGTAATGACCAGCGTCACGCCGGCCGCGTCGCAGGCGTCGAGGTGCTGCCGTGCCCGTGCAAGTGCCGGAATCGTCGGTACGGAGATGTTGTCGCGAAATATCAGCGGAGCGGCACCGGTGCCGCCGCCGCGGCCGTCGAGGACGATGTAGTCGACACCGATTTCGAGCGCGGCGTCGATGTCCTTCTCGATATGCTGCGCCGACAGCTTGAAACCGACCGGGATACCGCCGGTCTGCTCGCGAACCTGCGCCGTAAAGTCCACGTACTGGCCCAGCGAGGTCCAGTCCGGGAACCGCGCCGGTGATATCGCTGCCTCGCCCTCCTGGAGCCCCCGGACTTCCGCAATCTTCCCTTTGACCTTGTTGCCCGGCAAATGCCCGCCCGTGCCTGTCTTGGCGCCCTGGCCGCCCTTGAAATGGAACGCCTGCGTCTTCTTCACCTTGTCCCAGGAAAAGCCGAACCGCGCCGACGCGAGCTCGTAGAAGTAGCGCGAGTTCGCTTCCTGCTCGTCGGGCAGCATGCCGCCCTCGCCCGAGCAGATACCCGTGCCCGCGAGCTCGGCGCCTTTCGCGAGTGCGACTTTGGCCTCCTCGGAAAGAGCGCCGAAGCTCATGTCGGAGACAAACAGCGGGATGTCGAGCTTCAGGGGCTTGTTCGCGTTCGCACCGATGACGACGTCGGTCCCTACGGGTTCTTCGTCGAGCAGCGGCAGCTTGTGAAGCTGGGCGACGACGAACTGGATGTCTTCCCACTTCGGCAGCTGGTTGCGTGACACGCCCATCGCCGAGGACGGGCCGTGATGCCCGGTCTTCTCCAGGCCTTCGGTCGCCAGCTTGCGAATGAACTTGACGTGGGGCTCGTCGGATGTGCCGGTGTGGTCCTGGTACACACCCTGGTAGGTGTCGCGCTGGTATGGCTGCGGGTGTGCCTGCCCCCATGCCCTGATCTCGTCCTCGTCGACCAGCACCTTGCCATCCTCGATCCAGCTGCTGAATTTGTGCAAGGTCTCCGAATTGTCGTACTCGCTGATGCCCGTATCCAGGCGGTAATCCCAGTGATGCACGCCGCAAATCAGGTTATCGCCGTCGACGAAACCGTCGGCCATCAGGGCGCCGCGATGCGCACAGCGGCCGTACAGAACGGAGACACTGTCATCGAAACGCACGATGACCAGGTCCACGTCAGCGACCAGCGCGTGCGCCGGCGTACGGTCCTCCAGTTCATCCCAATTCGCAATGCTGGTCTTTTTCATATGTCCTCCCCGGTCTGTGCACGGGTCGAAGGTGATGTGCCGACGAGCAAGCATACCGACCCGGGCCGGTAACGGCGAACACATCGGGCTCGACTCCCGTTTCGCCTATAATGCGGCTTTGCCTACGCACCCGGATCCCAAACTGTGACCAGACGTTCGTCCGCGCGATCTTCACACATCTCCTGCCTGCTCAGTCATCTTGCCCTTGCCGCGATCATCGTGCTCGCAGGCGGCGTGACGTGGGCGGCATCGCCGATCCCCGCTATTCCGACCGACGGCACGATTTCTTCAGAGCAGATCGCGTCCGCGATTGCAGCTGTAGAAGCCCGTGAAGGGCTGGATGACGAGACCCGGGCCAGGGTTATCGACCAGCTCCGCGATGCGCAGGCGCAGCTACAGAACATGCAGTCGTCGCAGGCGGCGGCCGCCGCTTTTACGAAATCGCTGCAGACCGCCCCCGTGGAAACCGAGAAACTGCGGCAGCAACTGAATAAAGAAGCGCCACCTGCGCCCACGGCGGACTCGCTGGGCATCGATGAGACGACGCCGCTCACCGACCTCGAGCAGGCCCTCGCGACAAAGCTCGCCGAAGTTGCCGCCACGGAAGCGAGGCTTGCCGAGCTGGAATCGCAGGAATCGACACAGGCAGAACGCCCCGCCAAAGCGCGCGAACGCATCAACGATCTGCGCGGCGGTATGGATGTAATCTCCGCAAGCATCGAGTCGGCGCCGCCGCCGGGAGAACTCGCGATCGTCACCGATGCACGCAGGCTTGCGGCAGAGCTCAGGGTCGATGCGAGAACGGCAGAACTCAACCGCCTCGACCAGGAAATCGTCAGCAACAATGTGAGGCTCGAGCTCATCCGGGCGCAGCGCGACATGGCCGCGCGTACGCTCGCAAGCCTGAGACGCGAAGTCGAGATACTGCAGGCCGCCGTGAACGCGAAACGGCAATTAAGCGCCACGCAAGTGCTGCAGGAAACGGCTCTGGCCGAACTCGCCGCCGCAGACAAGCATCCCGTCGTTCGGCAGCTGGCGGAAGGCAACGCTGAGCTGACTCGCGAGCTACCTGCAGTGGCCGCAGATATCGAACGCGTGACCAACGAACTGTCGGCGATCGAGGAACAGGCCCGCGAGATCGAGCAGAACCTGACGCGCTCGAGGCAGAGGCTGGAGGTAGGCGGGGTTACCCAGGCTATCGGCCGGCTCTTCGTCGAGGAGCGCCGCAACCTGCCACAGGTCTCCCAGTACCGGGCGGAAGTTCGAGCACGGCGGCAGACCCTGTCGCAGATCGGGCTCGCCCAGGTACGAATCGAGGAGCAGCGTCGCGACCTGACGGCACTCGAAGATCGCGTCGAAGCGGCGATGGCGGAGGTAAGAGAAGATGCCGCCGATGACGACGACCTCCAGTCCATACAGGGGGAAGTCGAGGAATTGCTTCGGAACCGGCGCGACCTGCTCGTCCAGGTAGCGGCCACGTATACGAGCTATATCCGTGCGCTGGGCGACCTGGACGTCGCGCAACGTCGCCTGCTCGATGCAGCGGACGAGTACAAGCAGTTCCTCGACCAGCATCTTCTCTGGATTCCGAGCGCCTCACCATTCTGGCTGAAGGACATCCGCAATCTTGCGCCCGCGATAGCGTGGACGACGTCCCCGACATCCTGGGCAGAAACCGTCAGCCACCTGGCTGAAGCCGTTGGGCACAGTCCCTTTGGCATGGCTGCAGCATTACTGTTGCTTGCGGTCGTGTTCTTCCTGCGTCGCCCGCTCGGCCGGCGATTCAAGGACCTGACCAGCAAGGTCGGCCGCCTGTCGACCGACACTATCTGGCTGACGCTGCAGGCCCTGCTGATCTCGGCACTCCACGCTCTTCCGATTCCGTTGCTGTTCGCCGTCATCGCCTGGGCCCTGACACGAAGCCCGCTGCATTCGGATTTTACGGCCGCAGTCGCCCAGGCCCTGGTAGCAACCGCACCGTTTCTCTACAACACGCTGCTGTTCCGGAGGCTTTGCGCCAAAGACGGCGTGATGCAGGTGCATTTCGGCTGGAGCAAGGAGCGGCTGCCCATCATCCGCGGGCAGCTGGACCGGCTGACCGTCGTCGGAGTCCCGATCGTTTTCGTGGCCGTACTCGCCTATGGAGCGCCTTTCCCGGAGTACCGAGAGAGCCTGGGCCGGGGCGCTTTCGTGATCGTCATGTTCATCTTCAGTGGTGTCATGCATGCATTGCTGCACCCGACGAAGGGTGTCGCAGCCGCCTACTATGCGTCGCGGTCGTCCCAGTGGACCAGCCGCCTGAGCTGGCTCTGGTACGTGCTGGGCGCAGGCAGCCCCTTGCTGCTGGCGCTGGCAGCGCTCGTTGGTTACCTCTACACCGCCGCAACGCTGACCGGGCGTCTCATTGATACGTTCTGGCTGGTCCTCGCCATCATTGTCGTCAACCTGGTGATTACTCGCTGGCTCGCGCTCACGAAACGCAAGATCGCGTGGCAGATGGCGATCGAGGAACGGGAAGCGCGCAAAGCGGCCGGTGATGAGGAAGAAGAGTCGGAAGCGCCCGTCGTCGAGAGCAAGCCGCTCGATCTTGATGCGGTCGACCAGCAGTCGACGCGCCTGCTCAACGCCGGGCTGTTCCTTGTCGGGGCGCTTGCCACCTGGGGCATCTGGTCGGAAGTCGTGCCGGCGCTCGGCATACTCGACCAGGTCTCCCTGTGGTCCCAGACGACCATGATCGCGGGTGAAGAAGCCATCGTTCCCGTGACGCTGGCCGACCTGCTCCTGGCCCTCGTGATTGCCGGCGTGACGGCGATCGCGTCGAAGAACCTGCCCGGCCTGATGGAAATTGCGGTGCTGCAACGTATGACGCTGCAGCCCGGCAGCCGCTACGCAATCAATACGCTGCTGAGATACGTCGTCGTTACTGTCGGCACGATCGTAGTGCTGAATGTCGTCGGCTGGCAGTGGTCACAGATTCAGTGGCTGGTAGCGGCGCTCAGTGTCGGTCTCGGTTTCGGCCTGCAGGAAATCGTCGCGAACTTCGTCTCGGGCCTCGTCATCCTGTTCGAACGGCCGGTCCGTGTCGGCGATACGGTGACGGTCGGTCAACTGACAGGGACGGTCTCCCGCGTCCGCATTCGCGCAACGACGATTACCGACTGGGATCGCAAGGAAATCATCGTCCCGAACAAGTCGTTCATCACCGAACAGGTCATCAACTGGACGCTGTCGGATCCGATCACCCGAATCGTCATTCCGGTCGGCATTTCGTATGGGTCCGACGTGCAACTCGCCCATCGCGTGATGCAGAGAACTCTCGAGAGCATGCCGCTGATACTGGACGAACCACCGCCGAAAGTTTATTTCATCGGCTTCGGCGACAGCTCGTTGAACTTCAATCTCTACCTTCACTCGCGTGAACTGTCGGACCGCCTGCCGCTGATGCATGCCGTGCACGAGGAAATACTCGGCGCATTGCGCCAGAACGGCATCGAGATTCCGTTCCCGCAGCGCGACCTGCATCTCAAGTCGGTGAACGAGAAGATCACTGCATTCAAGCGCGATGACGAGGGCAAGGACGAACAGGCCGACTGAGGAGCCTCCAGGTTCAGGGCTTGAGGATCGCCCGGCCCGCGAAATCGACCCGCCCCATCAGGGGGCGGATGCTGTGCGTTGCGAAGTACTCGTCGACCGCCTTGCGGGCGCCTTGCCAGTAGCCGTAATCGTCGAGGATCAGAACGGCCTTTTTGACTGCCCGCCGATATCGACGTCTTCCTCGGTCGGCGCGCTAGTGCCTTCTTGGGTGTCGTACAGCCAGAGTTCGCGGGACTTGTCCCCCAGCTCTTTCAGAGCCAGCGCGGCCGCCATCGATGAACCACCGCGCCACACACCGCACTCGATGAAGGCCCCCGGGATATCGTTCGCGACGACGTAGAAGTTACTCATTGGCTGTCGCCTGCTTGTACAAGTCGAGATACTTTGCGGCCATCGCCTCGGCCGTAAAGTCTCGCGAGAACTCCCTCCCGCGAGCACCCATGGCACGCCGCAGGTCCGGGTCATCATAGAGCCGCAGGATGGCATGCTCCAGCTGGTCCGGGCTCCGGGGATCGATGAGGATTCCGTTCTCGCCATCGCCCACGATCTCGGGCAGACCGCCGACGCGGCTCGCGACAATGGGGAGCGCACGATCCATCGCATCCAGCAGGATGCCGCCGATGCCTTCCTTATTGGACGGTAGGATGAACAGGTCGAACGCGGCGAGGTAATCGCCGACCCTGTCGGACCAGCCCTCGAAGCTGATATTGGGAAGATCACCAGCCAGCTCGCGCAACATCGCTTCGTCATCGCCGCCGCCCACCAGCAGGAACTGGAACCCGGGATGCGAATCCTTCATCCGCCGGGCCACCTCGATGATGTATTCCTGGCCCTTCTGCGCATTGTCCAGGGCGCCGACGTTGCCGATGATCCATTTATCCGGAAAGCGATCCCTGATGGACTTCGCGGACGCGCTGTCCACCGGCAGGCCGCTGCTGCTGCTGTGAATGACGCAGCTGTTCACGCGCTCGTCGAATGCCTGCACGATCCGCGCGACGTCGGCCGCAACCGATGCAACGAACGCGGCGCGGGTGTAAGCCCTGCGCGTCAACCAGCTGTCGCCCAGCGGATTGTTGACGCGGCGCGTGATGATGTACGGCGTGCCGGAAAGTTCGTTGCGCAGCCAGGCGGCATAGACGCCCCGGCCTTCGTGCGAATGAACGACATCGACGCCCCGGGTCGCTTGGAACGCCGACAGCAATCCAGCGCAGCCACGGATCTCGATGCCGGTATCGGCAAGCCGCTCGGCCAGTGGACGATTCGACCGGGCAATCAGGACTTGCTCCACGCCGAGCCCGCCAAGGGCACGAATCAGCAGCTCGGCCTGGCGTTCACCGCCACGGTAGCCTTTTGCCAGGTTGATGTGGGCGATTCGCATGTTCGTTGAAGCCCGCGGGTTCGGAGTGGCGGCTAGCGTATCACGCGCATAATCGGTCCCGGCAGCGTTCGTTGCGGGCCGCCGGGCAAGCGAATAGAGTATTCAGCTATCGGCTCCGCCGGGAAACAGGAATTTCAACATGTGTGGCTTCGTCGGCGGGACGGACCCCTCCTGGGATTACACTGCCGCGCTCGCGTCCATCGAACACCGCGGGCCGGATGACGGCCGCCTGCAACTCGAAGGCCCGGTGCGGGTCGGTTTCCGGCGGCTGTCGATCATCGACCTCGATGCGGCCGCGATGCAGCCGATGTTCGCGGACGACGGCCAGACCTGGATTGTCTTCAACGGCGAGATCTACGGCTTTCTCGCGCTGCGGGATGAACTCGGGAAGCTGGGCCATACTTTCCGCACGCAGTCGGACACAGAGGTGCTGCTGAACGCCTACCTCGAGTGGGGCGACGGCTTTATCGACCACGTCGATGGCATGTTCGCGATCGCACTGTGGGACGCGCGGGACCGGAAACTCAGGCTGTACCGCGACCGGCCCGGCATCAAGCCACTCTATTATTATTACGACGGCCGGCGATTCGCGTTTGCCTCTGAGCTCAAGGCGATCGAGGCTGCACTCGATGCGGCAGATCTCGAGTTCGACGAAACGGCGCTCTACGATTTCCTCGGCTACCGCTATGTGCCCGCACCCAAGACGCTTTACAGGAACTGTTTCAAACTGCCGCCGGCGCACCGCATCGTCTTTGATCCGGATGCCGGCAAGCTTTCGGATCCCGCACCTTTCTGGTCAGTGCCGGTCCCGGGCCAGGCTCGCGCAATCTCCGTCGACGAGGCCGCCGAAGAACTGCGAGCACTCATCGACGAGTCCGTTCGCGACCAGATGATCTCCGACGTCCCGCTCGGTTTCTTCCTGTCGGGCGGCGTCGATTCCAGCACGATCGTCGCATCGGCATCCGGGCTCGGCGCGGACGTATCGACATTCTCCATCGGCTTCGATTCCGATGAGAAGTCGGAAACGCCTTACGCGCGCGAAGTCGCCGGTTTGTTCGGCACCCGGCACCACGAGCGCATGCTGTCGCAGGCCGCGGCCGGTGACCTGCTGCCGAACCTGAAGAGATGGTTCGACGAGCCGTTCGCCGACGAATCGGCCATGCCGACCTACCTCGTATCGAAGGTGGCGCGGGAAAACGTAACCGTGGTCCTGACGGGCGACGGCGGAGACGAGGTATTCGGCGGCTATCGCACCTATCCGCGTTTCGAGCGCTACGAACGATTGCCTTCGTGGCCTGCCGCGATGGACCGCGTTGCTTATCGCCTGCGTAAACCATTCGGTCGTCGCAGCCCGGTCACCCGGATGACAAAAGTCCTGGAGATTGCGTTCGCGCACGGTCCCACTCTATGGGCGAAGATCATGCACGGCATGCCCGAGGCGGCAAAATCCGAATACCGGGATCGCTTCAACATCCCGCGCGACTACGACGACTGGTGGCACTATCGCGAGCACTGGCGTGACGACCTGCCGGTCCGGACGCGCCTGCAGCTCCTCGACTTCCATACCTTCATGCCGGGCATGGTGCTGACGAAAGTCGATCGCACCAGCATGGCAGTGTCACTCGAAGCACGGGTGCCGTTCCTCGCCCGCAAAATCATCGAGTTTTCGTTTTCCCTGCCGGAAGATGTCCGCTACCACGAGGGTGAACTCAAGGGCATCCTGAAGTACGCCTACAAGGACATCCTGCCGTCGAACATCCTGCACCGGCGCAAGAAAGGCTTCGGCATCCCCCGCTACTACCTCAAGGACCTGGACGGCGGCAAGCCGGTCCAGGAACACCTGCTGCAGAGCCTGTTTCTTTGACAGGACGGCGGGGCGGGTTGGATTCGGTGAGCCAACCGCAATATCCTGAATACTCGGACTGATTCGCAACGCGCTAGTCATCGGATATGCAGCGTCAGCTCTTCGCAGCGGTCATTGTGGCGGTCCTCGCCACCGCCCAGGCAGGCTGCGCTTCCACCAGCCAGCCTGCAGATTCATCGGTGGCAGAAGGACGTCCGCCGTTCTTCGCACTGAGTATTACCCGGCAGCCCCCGGCGGACTTTTCCAGCTCGCCCGCTCCCGCGTCGGTGAGAACCAAGGAGAACCAGGTATTCGCCGGTTTTCACCGCTTCGAGGCCGGCAACGGCACGCTCGACTTCGGTCTCGACTACCAGTACACGCGCTACGTCTATGACGGCATCGACGGCCGTAATCGCGACCTGCATCGCTTCCAGTTCCCGATTCGATACCAGGGCACGGCTAACGGGTGGAAGATCGATGGCAGCGTTGCCCCCGGTCTGTCGACCTCGTCCAATGTCCTGAAAGAATTCTTCGACCGGATCAGCAGCGACGACCTGTTTGCCACCGTGCGCGTCGAAGGACGCCGTGAGTCGTCTGCGCGAAACTGGGTTATCGGTCTCGCTTACGATCGCGCGTTCGGCAGACCGTTGGTCTACCCGATCGCAGGACTCGAGCTGTCACCGACGGACGCGCTCGATGTGCGGCTGGCGTTCCCCGACCCCGGCTTCCGCTACCGCTGGTCGGACAGGCAGGCGCTGTCGGGCCGGCTGTTTCCGGCAGGGCACCAGTGGCACGTCATGACGGACGACTTCGACGCCGAATTCGACTACCGGGTCGAAGGCTGGCGCGCCCAGGTGGGCTGGAGCGTGCGGCTCTGGAAACAGGTCACGCTGGACATCTCCGGCGGCTACGAGTTCGGGCGCAAGCACTACCTGACCGACGACCTCGGCATACGGATCGAATCGGGCGTGGACGATCGGTGGATGGTCCTGTTAGGACTTCGTACGGCGTCGGCACCGCTCCCGTACACGCATGGCAGCCACCTCTGATGTTTGCGCGTATCATACCGGGGGATTCAGGTGTTTTTGTCAACTTGGAAAATTACTGGATCTGGGGCAAAATCCCGGTCCGCATTGAACGCCCCCCCCAAATTCTCGAGATTGCGATGCTTGGTAAAACGTTGAAATTCAGTAGCCTGGCCTTCCTTTCAGGGATGCTGCTTGCCGGTACGGTTTTGGCAGGGCCGGTGTACCAGCCGCCGGGAGCCAACCTGACCCTCGGCGACGTGACACACGGCAAGCGCATACTGTCGGCGTC
>Ga0224503_10000436_pt1 | contig 12602 bp, 9 predicted proteins | sample SF_Oct11_sed_USG_2_FD_169106 | JGI IMG/M metagenome (GOLD analysis project Ga0224503, IMG submission 169106) | Sediment microbial communities from San Francisco Bay, California, United States - SF_Oct11_sed_USGS_21 | ecosystem: Environmental > Aquatic > Marine > Sediment | place: USA: California...
CGGCGGCGATCACTTCAACGACGGATGGAACATCGAGTGGCAAGTACCAAAAGGTCCCTACACGGAAGACGGACGCCCCGTCCAAGAACTACCGAAGGACTTCTACTCATCTAAGAACTACACCGACAAGACAATTCAATTTATTGAGGAAGGTCACGGCGACGGCAAACCGTTCTTCGCCTACATGGCTTTCACGGCACCTCATGGGCCTCTGCAAGTGCCCGATGACTGGCTGCGGCGCTACAAGAACCAGTACGACGAAGGTTGGGATGTGATTCGGACGCGTCGTCTCGCCCGCATGCAGGAACTGGGTATTTTGGAAGAAGGCGTCAGCACAGCCGAGCGCCTTGGGTTCCTGCCAAGAGCTTCGATGCTTGCACCGGGAGCCCGCATCGCGATGGGGCGGAAGATGGAGATATACGCGTCGATGGTTGAATACATGGACGACCAGATCGGGCGCGTATTCGATTATCTGAAAGAAATCGGCGAGTACGACAATACGGTCGTTATCTTCTTCTCCGACAACGGCGCAGAAGGAAACAACCTGGTGGGGATGGTGTCCGGTCAAGCCGGCACCATGGGTTACTTGCATGCGGCGGCCAACTTCGCCGAATCCGGCCACAATTACATTGGGCGCAAAGGCTCGTTCGCCGAATACGGTCCCGCCTGGGCACAGGTCTCGATGGCACCGTTCCGGCTTTACAAGGGATTCGTCACGGAAGGCGGCACACGTTCTCCGCTGATCGTGAGCGGCCCCGGAGTGCAGGGTGCTGGCGGACTAAATACAAGCGATTTTCTCCATGTTATGGATATTACGCCGACGTTGTTGGACCTGGCCGGCGTCGCGCACCCGGCTACGTTCCAGGGTCGTGACATCCTGCCGATGCAAGGCAAGTCCTGGTCGCCAGTGCTGTCCGGCGAAGTGCAATCTACCCGGGGTCCGGACGATTGGCTTGGCTTCGAGTTGTTCGGCAATCGTGCGATTCGCCAGGGTGACTGGAAGATCAGCTGGCACTACCAGCCCTTCGGTACCTGGGACTGGCAGCTGTTCAATCTCGATGCCGATCCCGGCGAACAATACGACTTGTCCGAGAAATTCCCGGAGAAAAGAGCCGAACTCATCGCGCTATGGGACGAGTACGTGGAGATGAACGGCGTAATCCTCGGCAATCGGTCGCCGTACGAAGGCGCCCAAAAGGCGCTTCCCGCAGCGGTTAAGGAAGACGATAGCTATCCACCGGTCCGTGGCCTCGAGCAGGTTCCTCACAAGAAGCTGATCGAACTTCTCGGCCAATAAAAAGGTATTTGTCATGAAAAATGTTAATTGCCCTACTCGATTCTTGGCCCTTGTCGCATTTGCGATTGCCGTTCCGTTGATTTCCGGACCGGTGATCGCGCAAGACGACGGTGCACGAACTTACTGGAAGGGAAGGGCCGGCACTAATGTAATGTCAGTCCAATACCTGAACATGAACCTGCAAGCCTCCGATGCGCTGCAATTCGATCCGTCGCACTTCATCTACCCTGCCGCGGACGCCGAGGCCAATATCTTTGTCTTGAGCTGGGCACGTCATATGACGCTTTTCAATCGGCCGTCGGTACTTAGCGCGAACCTTATAGGTGGCAGTGTCGACGTAGAATTTGACACCACCATAACCCCGCCAGAGTTCTTACCGCCCGGTGTGGTTCCAGGTGCCTCCTTCAGCCAGTCTGCCTCCGGCTACGCTGACCCGTCAGTACAGCTCGACGTAAATCTTTTTGGTACGCCGCCGATAAATGCCATCTTCGATTATCTGAATTACGAGCCGACCTGGACCCTCGATGCTGCCTTCATGCTCGGAGTGCCGCTCGGGCAATACGACGACGACAGAATCGCGAACCTGGGTTTGAACCGGTTTTATGGGCGAGTCGCCTTCCCCTTCAAGTATCACTTCCGTGTTTTTAGCCCCGGCTACAGGTCGAGCCTGGAAGTGGTTCCGTCGATCTGGCTCTTTACCGAGAACGACGACTTTTTGGGGCAGAAATTGAAGAACGATCCGATGTGGCAAATCGAGGCGCACTGGACGCACGATTTTACCCGACACTTCTTCGGGTCCCTTGATCTGCTTTACCGCAACGGCTTCCAGTCAGAAATCGACGGCATCAAATTGGGAAGCGACATTGAGATCGGAACTCTGGGTTTTACGTTGAACTTTCAGGTGAACGACAACGTAACCATACGAACCAGCTTCAGCTCCAACGTCTTTGGTGACAGTGACATCGATACCAGCATGATACGACTGCAGTTTGTTTACGCATGGGATCGGGCGATCGAAAACATCAAAAAACTGGGTAGTGAATAGGAGAAAGAAAGTGAATTCGAAACTGACAACAATTGCCGTTATAGCGAGCACCATCGCAATAGCCGGATGCGAAACGACGCCGGCCCGCGAGCCGACTATTCAGGCCGGGCCCAATGCAGAAGTCACAGTCGATGGCCTGCATCGTGTCGATAACTCGAAAATGGCACTGGCCTACGCCAAGCCGGACGTCGATCTCGGCAGTTACACCAAAATCATGCTCGACCCTGTATCCATTGCGTACAAAAAGGAGCCGCGAGGCACCGGCAGGATGCGAACGGCTCACCATGAAAGCAATTTTGCCCTGACTGCGAAGCAGACCGAAAACATGAAGAGTTTGTTTCAGGAGGCAGCCGTCAACGCGCTGAGCAGCGACAACGGATACCAAATCGTTAGTCATCCGGGACCGGATGTTCTTCGCGTGAGATGTGCCCTGATCGACCTCGTGGTCACTGTTCCTACTGAAGAGCCAGCCGGTCGAAGTCGTACCTTCGCAGAGTCATACGGCGCGGTCACCTTAGTGGTCGAGTTGCGCGACTCGGAGACGGGAGAGATCTTCGCACGTGTCGCCGATCGCGAGGAACCTGGCTCTAATTTCGGTATGACCGAAGTGAACCGCGTGACGGTGAGCAGCGATCTAAAGCGTTTGTTCAAATTCTGGTCCGGTTACCTGCGCGAGGGCGTAGATAAGGTCCGGTCGATTTAAGCGCTGTGTATAGATTGGGGCGCACGCGAATTAGGAGAATCGAAATGAAAGTAGTGAGTGTCATCCTTACGACGACATTATTGGGCGCACTTTGGGCGTCGGCCCCATTGCGGGCAGATGAGCTGATGATCTACCCGAAGGAAGGCCAATCGCCGGAGCAGCAAGAGAAAGACAAGTTCGAGTGTTACGGCTGGGCAAAGAACGAATCCGGATTCGATCCGATGGCACCGCCGACAGCGACAGAGGCGCCTCCAAAGCAACAGGCACGAAAAGGAGGTGTCTTGCGTGGCGCCGCACGCGGCGCCGTAGTTGGTGAGATCGTTGATGACGACCACCAAACGGGCGCAAAGGCTGGCGCAGCAATTGGCGGCATGCGCCGGGCAGATCAGAAACGCAAGGAGGCGCAGACACAGCAGCAATGGGAGCAGGAACAACAACAAATCTATGCGGAAAAACGTAACCGCTACAACAGAGCCTATTCAATCTGTCTGGAGGCGCGCGACTACTCAGTCAATTAGCAGGAGATTCGATCGATGAACACAATGACAAAGATATGCTCCTTCGCAGGATTGATGATTGCATCGGCGTCACTATTTGCCGCCGATTTCGACGGTTCCAAGCCAATACTCTGCGCATCGCTGGATGTTCTTGAGTGTGTGGATGGGCGCGACTGTGAAGTGGTCGCCGCAGACGACGTTGATGCGCCGCAGTTCATTTCCGTTGATCTCAAGCATAACAAGATACAACTGGATCGCTCCGGGCAACCGCGTCACCCAGAGCTGCGTAACCGGGAGAACTTGAATAACAGACTGTTGCTGCAAGGCATTGGTGCTGAGACCGGACTCGGTTGGACATTCTCAGTAGATCAGGATACGGGCAAATTCGTCCTAAGCGCCTCCGGTGATGAAGTTGCTTTCATTATCTTTGGGGCTTGTACGACGCTCCCGCCGTCCTGATAAGAAAAGCAGTCAAGAGACATTTATTACAAGTGAATTTTTTTAACCGACTCGTGGACTGTGGATGCCGAATCAATCCATCTGCCGACGCGAAATCAGGAGATTGAAAATGAAGTATAGAAAAGCGGGAGCTTATTCCCTGGCATTTTTCCTAGCCACAACTGCGTTTGGTTCTGCGCTTGCTCAGGACTTTGTATCTTCGGACTTCTTGTCCGACTATTCGCAGCTCAAGCAATCCTCCGATAAGCACATGGACCACACATATCTGGCAGAAGGTGCTCCAGACAAGATGGCGAATTACTCGGCAATAATGATCGACCAGCCTGAGATATTCGTCGCCGCGAACTCCAAGTACAAAGGCATGAAGCCGGACGATATGAAGCAATTGGCGGACGCGTTTCGAAGTGCAATGGCCGCATCGCTTTCGACAACTTACATGATCGTTGATCAGCCGGGCCCGAACGTGCTGTATCTGCGGTTCGCCATCTCCGACGTGCAACTCAAGAAGCACAGGAAGGGCCTGCTTGGTTACACGCCGATAGGACTTGTCGCGGGTGCAGCGAAGTCAGCAATGACCAGTGACTTCACCAAGAAAATTGACCTGAAGGGGCTCACCATAGAAGTGGAAGTTCTCGACAGCAGCAGTGAGGAGCAATTGGCCGCACTCCTGGAGACACCATCAGGTAAAAAGGACGATCCAGTCTCATGGGTACAACTGGAAGCGCTTATTACCGTGTATAGCCAGCGAGTAGGTTGCAGATTGGACAATGCGCGCAGAGCAGAGGAAAACCGCGTTGACTGCCTGAGCAACACGTAAGGAGCGATATCTCACAATGCCAGACTCATGTGATTGACAATGATAACCGGTGCTCGCGACGATGAAGGCATATGCAATAAAACGTCAACTATTTCCGGTGCTTGTTTTCGGCGGCTTGAGTCTGGTATTGGCCCCACCCATTGCAGCTGCCGCCAATGAATTGCCCCGTGAAAGTGAGGCAGCTCTGCTAGCTGATGCAAACATTGTCAGTGTTGAAGAGATCGAAGCGTTGCGGGAAATACTCGCAGAGCAGAATTTGCAGCTATCTGCACAACAAGAACTGATTCACACTCAGCAAGAAGAAATTGAAAAACAACGCGCCCTGCTCCAGTCCGTTCAGGTACAGCTTGACCGATTGGCCGCAAGTCATACAGCCGGTCCCAATCAGGAGATTGCGGCGCAACCCCAACAATCGATGGATCTTGATGAACTGGTAGCGGGACAGCCAGAGTCAACCAGCTTTGGAGACGACTTCAAAGGTTCCATTCCGATTCCAGACAGTGATGCCGCAATAAAGATCGGCGGCTTCGTAAAGATGAGCGGGGTCTACACATTGGACCCGCTTGGGTCAGATGATCGATTCGTAACAGGACTCATACCGGTTGAGGACTCGAATGCCGACTTCAGCGACGGCGAGGTCAAAGTGTCGGCACGCCAGTCGCGCCTGGGAATCGAAATACGGGATTCGACCAGCTACGGACCGTTGCGAGCATTCATCGAAGGAGATTTCGCAGGGAGCGGCGACACGTATCGGTTGCGGCATGCGTTTGGACAGTTCAGACACATTCTGGCGGGCAAGACATGGTCGACTATGGTTGATAACCGAGCGACGCCTGAAGAAATCGATTTCGAGGGCATTAACGGCAGAATTCAAGTACGCCAAACACAACTTCGCTATTTTCCAAAATTCGGCCGCGACCTGGATCTTCTGATCGGGCTTGAGGATCCGGCACCGGATGTTACGGGCGGTCAGGGTGTCAGCCAGTATCCTGATTTCGTCGCCAGCGTGCGACGTAACTGGTCCGACAAATGGCATGTCAAGACAAGCTTTCTGCTGCGGCAGATCGAGGCGAAATGGGATCTCGACACTTCAGTAGCCGACTCGACGCGCGGCTGGGGCCTTTCGGTGAGTGGCAAGGTCGGTTTGGGATATTCGAATGAGCGAGACAATATCCTGTTTCAACTTAACTACGGCGATGGCATTGGCCGCTACATAAACGACCTTCAGGAAGTGGGCGGACAAGATGCCGAGTTCAATCCGCTAACTGGCGAACTTGAAACCCTAAGAATCTTTAGCGGCTATGTGGCGTATCAACACTGGTGGCGAGAATCATTGCGCTCGACATTGACTTATAGCTGGGTCGATGTTGAAAACCTGGACTTTCAAGACGATTTAGCATACGCAACAACGGACCGCGCAATCATCAATTTGCTTTGGTCACCCGTAACGCGGGTTGATGTCGGAGCAGAATTTCTCTGGGGTCAGCGCGAAAACAAAGACGGCTCTGACGGTACGGCCCGACAATTACAAATTGGTGCGAAGTATCGGTTTTGATCGACGTAATGAACGGCAATACACAAATGAAGAACGCCATCAACATCTTTCCAATCCAGATCGCACGTCAGATTTTGTTATGCAAAATTCGACGCCGGCTTTCGGTCGCCGCTATTGCTTTTCTCTTGATATCTCCGCTTACAGCTCTTGCGGATTGTGGCCCTACAGCCCAGGGTGAGTCCAAGTCCCGGCCGCGCATCGGGCTCGCTTTAAGTGGTGGTGGCGCCAGAGGAGCAGCACACATTGGTGTGATCCGTGTGTTGCACGAACAAAAAGTTCCTATCGACTGCATCGCTGGTACAAGTATGGGCGCCATTATTGGTGGCCTGTACGCATCGGGCATGTCGCTCGAGGAAATTGAGCAGGCGATAGATGAAATCGACTGGGATGACGTGTTTGATGACAGCACGTATCGGGCTGACAAGACGTTTCGCCGCAAACGCGATGACGATGCTTTCCTCATCAAGCGAGCGCTCGGATTTAACGATGGAAAGATAGAGATGCCCCTGGGTCTCGTTCAGGGACAGAAGATCGATCTTGTCCTCAGCAAATTGACACTGCCGGTAGCCCTGATAGATGACTTTGACAAACTGGCAATACCATTTCGGTCAGTTGCCGCTGATATCGTCACTGGTGAGCAGGTCGTTCTCGGCAGCGGCAGTCTGGCAACCGCGATCCGTGCAAGCATGTCTATAGCAGCTGCAATGGCACCGGTACTAATCGACGGTCGTATGTTGGTTGACGGAGGTATCGCGGCGAACCTGCCAATTTCAGTTGTCAGAGAGATGGGCGCGGATGTCATCATTGCAGTGGATATCAGTACGCCGCTTAAATCTCGGGACGAGATTGGGTCAGTGTTATCTGTAACAGAGCAACTGAGCGGTTTTTTGACACGCCGGAATGTGCAATTAGAAATCGCCACTTTGACTGAAACTGATGTCTTCATCGAGCCGGACCTCGGTGACATTGCGACCGCAGATTTTGATCGGATAAGAGAAGCTGTACCTACGGGCCGGCAAGCCGCTCTTGAAAACCTGGGCAGGCTGCAGGAGCTGACGCTGTCAGATTCAGCCGACACCGAAAGCCTCAGGGCCGAGCTTGATCCGCTATCGAGGCGGCCGATAATCGAATTCGTCAGATGGGATAACCAATCGGCATTATCCAACGATTTTGTTACCAGTCGCGTCGAAGAAATGCCGCTCGGTCAACCCCTCGACGTAGAAAAGCTGGAGTTGGGCATAGCCCGAATATACGGCACTCAGATTTTTCAAAAAGTCGGCTATCAACTTGTGGAAGATGGCGATCAAACAGGCATTAAAGTAACTGCCGTGGAACGCGACTGGGGACCAAAATACCTGCAGTTCGGCTTGAACGTTGCCTCACAAGCTGGCGGCGAAAATCTCATAAACGTATCAGTCAGTCACCTGAGCACGGCGATGAACGCTGCTGGCGGAGAATGGCGGAATACTCTCACGCTCGGAGATGAAACCAGCCTCTCAAGCACGTTTCACCAACCGTTTGGGCGCGATTATCGGTACTTCGTTGCGCCGAAGCTGCTCGTTGGTAACACCGACTTCACCGAATTCCAGTCAGGAGATGCGATCGGGACTATATCGGTGTTTTCAGCCGGTGGCGAACTCGCGGTCGGACGCGAATTTGGAAATTGGGGAGGGCTGCGGATTGGTGCACGATATTTGTCGGGCAATAAAGATGTGCGCATCGGCGAGCCGGCACCCGAACAGGATTTTGACTTGGGTGAAGCATTCGTGGACATGACCGTTGACCGATTGGATAACCGGAATTTTCCCAGGCGCGGCGTATTTGCTTCCATTGGATGGACTGGCGGGCGCGAGTCATTGGGTACAGATGTTGAATTTGATCAGCTAATGATTGGATTTTCGGGGGCGAAATCCTGGGGTCGACACACTTTGCTTGCAGGCATCCGCTACGGTACGACATTCAGCGGGCAAGCGCCCATCGAACGCCTGTTTCGTCTCGGCGGTTTTCTAAACTTGTCGGGACTGAATCCCGACGAACTGAGCGGGCAGCACACCGGCATTGCGACACTGGCGTATTACCGGCGTCTTGGAGATATCGCGTTCTTACCCACCTACATCGGAGCGACTGCTGAGCTGGGAAATACGTGGCAAGACAATTCTGACATTAGTTTGGATAGTTCCATCTTCGCCGGCAGCGTCTTCATCGGTGTGGACACTATCTTGGGCCCAATCTATACGGCTGTCGGACTGACTGAAGACGGTCAAACGGCGCTTTACTTCTACGTCGGCCGTACGTTTTAGGACTGGTTTTGCGACTGCCCCTAACCGGAGAGTGCCGTGCTGAAAACCAATCTGAACCTGGCCGCCGTAATCCTGCTTTCAGGTTTTACGTTCAGCGCGCTTGCTGCGGATGACCCGTTATTCCAATCGGATGAGTCGCTCGCGCTGATCCTCGAACTGCCACCCAGGAATCAGTTGCCACCACCGCAAGACAAACCGACCGTTGCTGGTCTGTTGCGATACACGAGTAATGACGGAACCGACATGGTACTCGATGTCGCCGTTTCTACTCGCGGAAACTCACGCCTCGAGCTTTGCTCGCTTCCGCCACTCAGTATCAACTTGAAACGGAAACAAGTTGCATCGACGCTGTTTGCCGAACAAAACAAACTCAAGATTGTTACTCAATGTCGTAAGTCTGCAGCTTATCGGCGTTATCTGAACCAGGAGTTCATGGTCTACAAGATTCACAATATTCTTTCCGAATATTCGTTCCGTGTACGCAAGCTTGAGATTACCTATCGCAAATCGAGCGGCGGTGAACCAGATGAGCTGCATTCGGCATTCGTTATCGAATCAGCTGAGAGAGCGGCAGCGCGGTTAGGTATGAAGACGATCAAGGTCGATTCTGTCAAAGCCTCCCAGCTTGACACCTACCAGCTCAGCATATACGCGCTGTTTCAGTTCATGATCGGCAACACAGATTGGTCGGTTCGCAAGGGACCGGCTAATGAAGAATGCTGTCACAACGGCAAAGTTATCGCGCCACCCGACTCGAACAACGGCTGGGTGATACTACCGTACGATTTTGATCAGGCGGGTATCATTAACACGCGTTACGCGACGCCCAGCGACTTATTGCCGATCAAGTCGGTTCGTCAACGACTGTATCGCGGCTTTTGCAGCAGCAACGATCAACTTGATTCGACGATTGCAGGTTTCAACGATAGTCGCGCTGCGATCGAAGGCTTCTTTGACGGCGGACACGACGGCCCGTCTCCAAACAAAGCAGCGCTCAGGTACCTGCGGGATTTCTACGAGATCGTCAATGATCCGAAGAAACGCCAGAAAAAAGTAGTTGATGCTTGTCAGCACACGGCGAACTGACCGGAGTCTGTATTCATGAAAGAAAAAATCATAAACCTGGGTCGAACATTACAAGCCATCGGTCCACTGGTGGGCAACGCTATTAAGAGTGGCCAGCTTTTTAATCCTCAGGCTGAGCTTACCGAACCAGACCCGGATATTTTGTGTGAATATGACGTAAGAATTCCCATGAGTGAAGGGTTTTCTGTGACCGCAAACATTTTCCGTTCAAAAAAGGCGGCGAATAAGGACGAAAAAGTGCCGGTGGTTATGTGTGCCCATCCTTATAACAATCACCTTACGCCTGCGCTTAAGAAAACGCCGTTGGGAGGTCCACCTCAACAATATCGTCTGATTCCTCAGACCGGAGGAAAGCCGGTTTTTTCCAAACTGACAAGCTGGGAATCGCCTGATCCTAATTTTTGGATACCTGCCGGATATGCCATCGTCAATATGAATCTGCCCGGTTACGCCAATAGTGAGGGTCCCCCCTCCGCCTTCTCCGAGCATCAGGGGAAATGTTACTACGAGGCCATTGAGTGGATAGCAAAACGCCCCTGGTGTAGCGGTAAGGTGGGGCTCAATGGCGTGAGCTTCCTGGCCATTTCCCAATACCACGTGGCGGCTTGCCAGGCCTACGGGGGACCACCGCCTTCCTTGTGCTGCATTTCTCCCTGGGAAGGGCTGACGGATCCGTATCGCGACATATTCGCCTTTGGCGGGCTATCGGATGTTGGTTTTCCCACCTTTTGGTGGGCTACGGAAGTGAAACCGAGCATTAATGGCACGGAAGAAGACTTCGTGGAATCCGATGGGAGTATCCCTACGGACTATTTGAAGAACCATCCATTTTACGATGATTATTGGAAAGCAAAAGCAGCCAAGTTAGAAGAGATTGCCGTTCCCATGCTTGTTTGTGCCTCGTTCTCTGACCATGGGTTACATACTATGGGTTCTTTTCGGGCTTTCGAGCAGGCTAAGTCGAAAAATAAATGGGTATACACGCATCGCACTGGCAAGTGGGTTTCGTACTATTCGCCTGAGGTGCAAAAGATGACCAAGGACTTCATGGATTGTTTCTTAAAAGATGATACGTCCAGTGGTTTCTTAGACACGCCCCCGGTGCGACTGGAAGTGCGATCCAGCATTGAAGAGATTCACGAAGTTCGATATGAACATGAATGGCCGCTGGCCCGTACCCAGTACAGAAAACTCTATTTAAGTGGTCAACCACAGTCCCTCGCATTTGAAAAACCGGAACGACCAATGCAGGTGGTGTACCAGGCAAAGAACGGAAACGCACTATTCAATTTCACGTTTACCGAAGACACGGAGTTAAGCGGTTACATGAAGTTGAGGGCTTGGGTGGAAGCCCGTCCCGGAAAAGCAGGAGAAATATCACCGGACGATATGGCCATGTTTATTGCTGTCAATAAGCTCGATCGCGATGGAAATGCTGTTCACTTCAACGGTTCAGTCGGAAATACGAGGGATATGGTCACACGAGGTGATTGCAGAGTCTCCAGACGCGAACTTGACCCTGTTGAATCGACCGAGTGGCATCCAGTACAACTAGGGACTTCGGAGCTGAAGTTGAAAGCTGGTGAGATCGTGTCCGTCGAAATCGAGCTGTATCCCAGCAGCACCGTCTTTTCGGTCGGGGAAACCCTGCAGCTAATCATCGCTTCTAACGAGATCATTCCTTCTCCGCCCTACAGAAAAGATGTGTCATGCAATCATGGCAGCCATGTAGTTCACTTCGGAGGAAACTACGATTCTCATCTGATGGTTCCGAAGATACTGTCAACAGAAGACTGACTGGATAGTACCCCTATCGGCCCTCGATGGCTGCCTTGATATCGTGGCCGAGCCGGTTTTGCGGGTGGGCAGTGATCATCCGTTCAGCGAGTTCCAGTGCCTCGTTCAGGTGGCCACGCTTGTAATAGAAGTCGATTAGAGCGAACAGGAAATCAAAGCTTTGTGGCTCCAAAGCAAGAGCTTTCAGTAACGCGGTTTCGGCCTCTGCATCTCTACCTAGCTGTGCCAGCAGCAAGCCGTAGTTATAGTGCACTCTTGGGCGTTGCGGTATGCCGTCTGAAGCCCGGGCCAGAAATGGCAACGCTTCCTCGCTACGATTCAATCCAACCAGCAGAAGCGCGAGTGAGTAAGATGCCTCGTGCTGATCGGGATAAGCTGCCAATACCTCTCGCAGCAATTGCTCGGTTTCGTCGTTCTTCCCTTGCTGGCTTAGCAGCATGGCAAGATTCATCTTGGCCGGGAAGAACAGGCTGTCAACATCGAGGGCCGCGCGATAATAGCGTTCGGCCGTAGCCGTCTCGCCCTGCGTATTGTAAAGATTGCCCAAATTCATGCCGGCAGCAGCGAAATCAAGCGAAGCCTCCATCGCTCCGATGTATTCCGCCAGCTCTTTATCGAAGGCTTCCCGTTGATAGGCTTTGAAATATTCCCGGCCTACGCCAGCGAGGCGTGAGGCAGTCCTGATCCGAACCGCTCGAACAGAGTCAAACAGCAGCGGTGCGAGCAATTCGACTAGCGCTTCCGGAGTCTCAGCCATGACGCCTTCGACCGCAGTGTGGCGCATCAGCGCCTCCTCATCATTCAACGCACGCTGCATGACTTTGCTTGTCTGCTCACTCGGGTAGGCTTGCAATGCGTTCAAGGCGGTTGCGCGCACGATCGCCGGTTTAAGCGCGTCTTCCACCAACGAGTGCAGACCGTCTTCGGCACCCGGCTCACCGGCGCGGGCAGCGGCGAGGATAGTCCCGAAGTGGGGTTTGCGGGCTTTTCCGTACCATTCCGTGTACGCGTCCGCAGACCATTCCACGGTTTGGTCATCGTGGCAG
>Ga0224503_10000442_pt1 | contig 12545 bp, 12 predicted proteins | sample SF_Oct11_sed_USG_2_FD_169106 | JGI IMG/M metagenome (GOLD analysis project Ga0224503, IMG submission 169106) | Sediment microbial communities from San Francisco Bay, California, United States - SF_Oct11_sed_USGS_21 | ecosystem: Environmental > Aquatic > Marine > Sediment | place: USA...
CATACGGCATGGTGTCCAGACAAAAGCCCGTCTGATCCAGGATAAGGGTTTCGCGCCATTTTTCGTAAAGTTGCTCGGGGTGGAAACCCAGATTTTCCAGAATTCGATTCAGGGTTTCAAAATTGCTGACTTCGACCTCCAGTTCATTGAAGACTTTAAATTCCGTGCTGGCTACCGGCGGACTTGATTTGAATGTTAGAATCGTTTTTGCATCCCGGCGTAAGCGTAGAAGTGATTTTTTTCTGATCAGGGTGTTGTTTTCATCTTCATAGCGAACATTGTTCTCAAAGACGCGACCCTTCGATTCGGCACCCAGCGCCAATATTCGCCGCTGCATGCGCTCTATATCGGCCACATAAAATTTTACCTCTATTTCAAGCGCTTCCATTTTCTGTTATCCTGTTTCGCTCATACATTTTGGACTTAATTCGCCTCGCTCATCCGCCAGAGGCGGAGGATAATGGAATGGTGGAATGATGGAATATTGGATTCTACCTAATCTCGTTGAAAAATATCACAATCCTGGAAATAAACCAATCATGGAGTGAAAAATATCAATTACCCTTCATGCGGATGCCGCAGTTACTCGGTTTTGACCATTATGCCAGTGTTCCATTATTCCAATATTCCGGAGGGATGATACAAATTGAAATTGGCCAATAATTGTTTTCAAATCAGATAGGGATTTTCCTGGATGCCAAAATAATTGGATTGTAAAGGATCGATCCCATTTTTTTCTTGACATCATCTGATATTTTTTCTAAATTCGCTGGATTATTCAATATGAGGAGTTAGGAGTTCACCGAGGTGAAAAAATATACATCTAGCGCAAAAAGTTCGGATAACCCGCAGAAATGGTGTCTTGTCGATGCAAATGGGGCTGTGCTTGGCCGACTGGCTTCCCAGGTGGCCCATAGATTGCGGGGCAAACATAACCCTAAGTTTACGCCCCACACGGACACCGGTGATTGGGTAATCGTCATCAATGCGGAAAAAATTGTCCTGACCGGCCGGAAAATGGATCAGAAAATGTACTACCGTCACAGCGGATATATCGGCGGTCTTAAGCAGATGACCGCAAAAGAGCTCCTGGAAAAAAAGCCGGAAGAACTTGTCCGCTCGGCAGTGAAGGGAATGCTGCCCAAAAACAGACTCGGACGGCGGCTGTTTAAAAAGCTGAAAGTGTACACCGGAAACGCCCATCCGCATGAGGCCCAACAGCCTGAGAGTATACAAATTTAATAAAGGCTCCCCAACGATCATTTTTACTTTTGAGGAAATCAATGGAAAAAGAAAACATTTATTACGCCACCGGAAAGCGAAAAAGCGCCATTGCCCGGACGTGGCTGACGCCTGGAACCGGTGAAATCAGCATCAATAATCGTCCCGTCGAGGCATACTTTCCAGTTGAAACATTGCGAAACGAACTGCTGGAGCCGTTTAAATTAACCAATACGGCCGGGTCCTTTAACGTGAAAGTCAGTGTCAAAGGCGGTGGCATTGCCGGTCAGGCCGGAGCGGTTCGCCACGGTATTACCAAAGCGCTCATATTGACGGATGCGGATTTGAGAATTTCGCTGAAAAAAGCCGGGTTTGTCAAACGCGATCCGCGGGTCAAAGAAAGAAAAAAATATGGTCAAAAGGGAGCCCGGGCGCGATTTCAATTCTCAAAACGTTAAAACGCATTTTATCATCTTACCAAAAAAGGGGACAGGCTGCTGCCGGTCCCCTTTTTTTATTGGAAGACGTCTCAAAAGTAACGAGAACGAGGACGACGACGAGTGCGATGCGGCGTAACGCTGTCTAACCTCGTATTCGTCCTCGGACTCCTACTCGTCCTCGATATTCTTATTTTTGAGATGGCTTCTAGAAAAAACTTGGCCCTGTTTTCAATTCATTCCAGGAGCTGGGCTTGAGATCCGCTGGATTTTTTTAGGATAAAGCTCAGCATCAGACAACCTGCGGCCGTCAGCGTACAAACCCAGAATGCCGTCTGGAAAGCCTCGGGCGGATAAGCACCGTTGATACGCCCTACATGATCTAAAACGGCGCCCGTCAGCACCTGGAAGACGGCAATCCCAAAAAATGGAGCAGGATTCAGCCATCCAGAGATGGATCCCATTATTTCTGCAGGGGTGGTTTCCCTGATTAATGACCACAGGGTGGATAGCCAACCGCCCGTCGCTGTGCCCATCAGAAAAAACAGGACCATTAGCCCGCGTGCATTCAGCGTTTTTGTCCGAATGGAAAGTATCAACCAGAAGAGCGTGACGGCACCTATCAGGCCAATGAATAGATAAACCTTTTTCGCACTGATACGATCTGCAATCCATCCGAATAATGGTGCGCCCAACATAAAGCCTAAAGGCAGTGCTATATTTAGATGGCTGGCTGACAGTTGATCAATTTGAAGCACCGACATCAAATATGGCGTTGCCCAGAGGCCTTGAAGGGTTAAAAAAATTCCGTAGATACCAAAAAAAATAATAAACAGCACCCAAAATTTGATTGAGGTCAAAATCAAACGCCGATGACTTTGGTGGGTTGATGAGTCTCGATGCGGGTGCAAATTTTGTTCAATGTTGTTGCTGACGGCTGCGTGATAGTCACGTGTGAACACCAGCGTAACTACAGCGAGCAATAGCGTAATCCCTGCAATTGCCAAAAAACTAATGCGCCAGCCCCATGTTTTCGAAGTCCAGGCCAGAGGTGTGGTCGCCATAATGGCACCCATATTGCCAATTGCCATCAGCAAACCGATTAGTGTTGTGAATTCCTTTTGCCTGAACCACTGGGAAAACGATTTTAATGCCGGCACGTAAACCCCACCGACGCCGATTCCAATAAGACCCCGACCAATTGATGCCCATGTGATCGTAGGCGACAGGCCAAAAATGACGCATCCCACAACGGCGATTAAAGACCAGAATCCGACAACTCGCCGAGGGCCCACACGGTCGGAAAGATAGCCCACCAGTGGCTGCTCGAATGCATAGGCATAAAAATACATGGAAGACATCAACCCCAGAGCGGTTGCGTTGGTTTGAAAAGAAGAGATGAGGTCAGGGGCAACCACCGATGTGGAAACGCGATGAAAATAAACAAAAAAATAGACTGCTGCGAGAGTACCAAAGACGACCCAGCGATGGGGATCGGTTGTCGAATTTTGCGAAGCGGGATTCAATATGATTTCTCCAGAAAATGGGTGTCGATGTCTCCCTGGATGAAATCCTTATCCTGAAATACCCGTTGATGAAAGGGAACCGTGCTTTTAATGCCTTCGATCCGGAATTCAGAGAGCGATTTTTGCATGCGTTTAATTGCCGTTTGCCGATTTTTTGCCCACACGATCAGTTTAGCAATCAGGGAATCATAAAAAGGCGATATTTCGCAATGGTTAAAAATGTGGGTATCCACCCTGACACCCGGACCGGCGGGCAGGATGAGATTGGTAATTTCACCCGGCGACGGCATAAAGTTATTAGCCGGATCAGCCGCATTAATGCGACACTCCATCGACCACCCGTTCAGGCGGATATCATCCTGCACAATTGATAATTTTTCACCGGCTGCCAGCAGAATCTGTTGCTGTACGATATCGATGCCGGTCACCAGCTCGGTTACCGGATGTTCTACCTGAAGCCGGGCGTTTATTTCCATAAAATAAAAGTTCCTGTTTTTATCCAACAGGAATTCCATGGTGCCGGCATTGCTGTAGCCGACCGAACGGGCCACCTGAATTGCCGTCTCGCCCAATTTGTTTCGCAAGACTTCATCGACAAAGGGTGAAGGCGACTCTTCAATCAGTTTCTGGTATCGTATCTGGATACTGCATTCTCTTTCGCCCAGGTGGACATAATTGTCGAAACGATCCCCGATGATCTGAATTTCGATATGCCGGGGTTTTTCGATATATTTTTCGAGATAGAGGTCCGGATTGCCGAAGGCCGCCCTTGCCTCTGCGGAAGCCACCGCAAAACCGTCTAAAAGTTCTTCTTTGTCATAGGCGATGCGCATACCTCTGCCGCCCCCGCCGCCTGAGGCCTTTAGGATAACCGGATAACCGACATCTGCAGCAACATCCAGAGCTGCCTCCGGCGAAGCCAGGATGTCTTCACTACCCGGAATGATCGGAATGCCGAGCCCCGTCAATGTTTTGCGGGCGGCCGATTTATTGCCGGCTATGGCAATACACGCGGCCGAGGGACCGATGAATAGCCGATTGTTGTCGACACAGGCCTGGGCGAAGGAGGCGTTTTCAGATAAAAAACCGTAACCGGGATGAATGGCATCGACCTTTTTGTCCGTTGCCGCTTCAATGATGCGATCCATATTCAGATAACTTTTACGGCTCAGTGCGGGACCGATGTTCACTGCTTCATCAGCGTGTTTAACATGCAGGGCGTCTGCATCCGCATCCGAAAAGACGGCGACGGTTTTGATTCCCATTTCACGGCAGGCCCGGATGATCCGGACGGCAATTTCTCCCCTGTTGGCGATTAAAATTTTGTTTAAAGCCATAACCTTTTCTCTTATCCGGCCTGGGTGCTTGTCGATTTTCCAGCGATTGAAGAAATATATTAAAATCAAATCAGGTGTACGATGTCAATTGTTCATATTTATTTTACTTTGTAATACCCATTGATTTATGGCATATGCTAAACTGTTTTTAAATTTGTTTCCACTCACTTAAAATTGGGACGCATGGGGGGGTAGCGACAATGTCGGTTAACAAAATTGATTTGAATTCAGATGTGGGGGAGAGTTTCGGGAATTATAAACTGGGGATGGATGAAGCGGTTATTCCTTTGATCAGCTCAGCCAATATTGCCTGCGGCTTTCATGCCGGTGATCCGCACGTCATGCGGCACACCATTGCAATTGCGAAAGAACATGGCGTGGCACCGGGCGCCCATCCGGGGTTTCCGGATTTGATTGCTTTCGGGCGGCGAAATATAGATGCCTCCCTGGATGAGATCAAAGATTATGTCACCTATCAGATCGGTGCCCTGAAGGCATTTACAACCGCTCAGGGGGTAACGCTACAGCATGTAAAGCCGCATGGGGCCCTGTACACAATGGCGGTCAAAAACATGGAAATCTGGGATGCCGTTGCTGAAGCCCTGGCAGCAGTTGACCCGGAACTGATACTGTTTGTATTGGCCGGCCCATGGCGGGAAGATCTCAAGGCGATTGGCGCCAAACACGGAATTCGCATTGCCTTTGAATTCTTTGGAGATCGCGCTTATAACCCCGATGGATCGCTGGTTTCGCGGAAGTTGCCGGGTGCGGTGATTCACGATCATAAGCAGGTCGCAGAAAAGGCCCTAAAGATGGTCAAAGAGGGCAAAGTCGTTTGCATCGACGGAACTGAGATTGAACTCTCGGCTGAGACCGTTTGCGTGCATGGGGACAACCCGGCGGCTCTGGAACTGGTTAGAAATATCCGTAAATCTCTGGAGGAAGCGGGTGTGGAGATTGCACCACCGGCAACATTTTTGTGAAACGGAATCAGAACCTACGATTTGAACCGTATGCTATACACTATACCCAAATTCCGAATTATGGGAGACCGCGGCTTTCTTGTCGAACTGGGCGATGAGATCAGTCGGCAGATCAATCAAAAAGTGCGTGCGCTTTTTATCGGGCTGGCAGGCCATAACCTTAAAGGAATAAAGGAACTGGTTCCCGGCTATCGATCACTGATGGTGGTTTATGATCCCTTGGTCAGTTCGTTGAGTTCTTTTAAATCACAGATTATGGACATCTGGGGTACGGTGGATGAAGCCCAGCTGCCCAGCCCCCGCATCGTGGAAATTCCGGTCGTCTATGGTGATGAATTCGGGCCGGATCTGGAGTGGGTTGCCCATTACCTAAAGATGACGCCCGAAGAGGTTATTCGTCTGCACACCCAACCGACCTATCAGGTGTATATGATCGGTTTTATGCCGGGGTATCCGTATATGGGAGAAGTGGTGGATTCGCTGGTAACACCACGTCGGGAAACGCCGCGAACCGATGTTATGCAAGGCTCGGTTGGAATCGCCCAAAAACAAACTGGAATTTATCCGGTGACAAGCCCGGGGGGCTGGCAGATCATCGGTAGAACGCCAATTCGATTATTTGATCCTCAAAAAAATCCGCCTTCATTTTTAGAGATGGGATATCGGGTAAATTTTTATCCCATAACGGCCAAGGAGATGTAACCATGGCTGCCGTAAAGAGCATTGAAGTCCTATCTCCCGGACTCCAGACCACCATCCAGGACCTCGGCAGATTTGGATATGGCCATTATGGCGTGCCATCCAGCGGCGCATTGGATTCTTTTTCACTGCGGATCGCCAACCGGCTGGTTGATAATTCAGAAAATTATGCGTGTTTGGAGACCACCTTAATGGGGTTGCGATTAAAGGCGCTAACCGATGTTTGTGTTGCCGTCACCGGTGCTGACTTGCAACTACAGATCAACAAGCAGGCATTGAAAATGTGGTGTTCCCATGTTTTAAAAAAGGGGGATATCCTATCATTTATCGGTCCCCGGAGCGGTTGCCGCGCATACATTGCTGTTGGCGGCGGTATCATCACGCCCTTCGTACTTGGCAGCCAGTCAACCAATCTTTTCTCCGGGTTTGGTGGCTTCGAGGGGCGGTCACTGCAAAAGGGAGATACGTTATCCATCGATTCACCCGAGGCGAAACTGCCGATGGCGGGACGCGCGCTTAAATCTCAATGGGTTCCGAAGTATCCGAGCGTATGGACGCTGCGGGTTGTATGGGGGCCGCAGGATAATGATTTTACGAACAAAGGCAAGCGGACTTTAACGCATACCCTTTACAGGGCTTCATCCCAGTCCGATCGTAGCGGGATTCGTTTAGAGGGGGCAGAAATTCAAAGAAAAAATGATACAGCCGAATCCATTATATCCGAAGGTTTGATTTCAGGATCAATTCAGGTGCCGGGTGACGGCAAACCGATTATTATTCTGGGGGAAACCGTTAGCGGCGGGTATCGCAAAATTGCAACGGTCATAACCGCTGATCTGCATTTGCTGGGACAAATTAAGCCGGGGGATGAAATCCAATTTGCAGCCATATCTTTGGAGGAGGCGCATCGCGCCTTAGAAGTGGTTTCAAAACCCCATCTAAGGCCCAATGGCTGCGTTGCAGACCTCCGATAAATGCTCACATACCCCATGTATGCTGCGCTTTTTCGATCGGCCTGCGCCTTGCCCTTGAACCTGATCTGAGGCTTTGAAACCACTTCTAGATGAAACGGGACACAAGGTCAATAACCTCAGCGCTCTGTTAAATTCCTAAGAAAGCTTCCCTGAACATATCACTTTCTAAAAGCACTTTTCCGGAGCCCTCACCGACAATTCGACCCGTCTGAAGGACATACCCGCGATCGGCAAGGTCCAGGGCTTCACGAACGTTTTGTTCGACCAGCAGGACGGTAAGGCCTTCTTCTTTTAGTTTTCGGACGGTATCCAGAACCTCGTCTACCAGAAGCGGTGCCAGGCCCAGGGAGGGTTCGTCCAGCATCAAGATATGGGGTCTGGACATCAGACCGCGTCCGATGGCCACCATTTGCTGCTCGCCGCCGGACAGAGTGGATGCAGGTTGTTTGCGGCGCTGCTCGAGAGCGGGAAAGAGTTCATAAACGAACGCTAGATTTTGTTGTATTTGTTGCGGATCATTGAGTACGTATGCGCCCAGATAAAGGTTCTCCTCTACCGATAGCGGGCTGAAAAGCATTTTTTCTTCAGGCACACAGACAATTCCCATACGCACAATTTCTTCGGTTCTCAGTTTTTGGATTTGCCGCCCCTTGAAAAGAATACGACCCTCAAAGGCGGGCTGGGTGCCCATTATCGCCCGGATAAGGGTCGATTTTCCAGCACCGTTGGAGCCCAGCACGCATACGGTTTCTCCGGCATCTACCTTCAAGGAAATACCTTGCAGCACCGGCAGACCGGAATAGCGGACCTTTATATTATCGATTTCGAGAATCGTTTGGCTCATATCTCAACTCAACTCCTGTGCATGCGCTTTGACATAGCGTTCTCCCAGATAGGCCTTGATCACCTTCGGGTCCTTGGCGACTTCGGCCGGGTTGCCGTCTGCGATTTTCTCACCATAATCCAGTACAATAACGCGGTCACTGATTTTCATCACCAGTTCCATGACATGTTCAATCAGCATCACCGTGACGCCCATTTTTTCGTGGACACTTCTGATGCTGGCCATAATATCCTCGATTTCACTGGGATTCAAACCGGCGGCAACTTCATCGAGCAACAACAGTTTGGGGCGCGAACCCAGTGCGGTCGCCATGGTGACCCGCTTCTGGGCAGCCACCGGAAGTTCACTGACCAGATAGTCGGTCAGATCTCGCAGCTTCATAAACTCTAAAATTTTAGCCGCCCGGGATTTGGCTTCGGATCGGGACCGGGTGCGCATAAAACAACCCACCATGACATTTTCTTCCACCGTCAGATCCCCTGCCGCTACATATACTTGAAATGTGCGGGCAAGGCCGTGTCTGGCAACTTCATGGGCCTTTAATTCGGTAATGTCCTCACCATCAAAGATTATTTCCCCAGAGGTTGTCGGATACAATCCCGATATGCAGTTAAACAGCGTGGTTTTACCGGCCCCATTGGGGCCGATCAATCCAAGCAATTCACCCTTGTCAAAGGAGAAGGAAATATCGTCGTTGGCCCTTAATCCGCCAAAATCTTTGGTTACTTTGTTTACTTCGAGTAGTGCCATTACTTGCGTTTCCTCCGCCGGACCTTGTCAATGATGCCCCATATTCCTCGGGGTTCGAACGCTGACACGAGCATGATAATCAAGGCATAAATGATTAGGTCGATTCCCACCAGACCGGCTGTAGCACCCAGCCACTCCTTGAGATAACTTTTAAGCGGTATTAAAATACCGGCACCGATAATCGGTCCCCACAATGAACCGGCCCCACCGAGCATGGCCATCAGGGCTATCAGGATTGAAATGTCCAAACTCATAGTGTCTTCAGGCTCAATGGCCTTAATATAACACGCGTGGAAGGATCCAACGAGGCTGACAAAAGCCGTGGCAATCGCATAAGTTTTGACCTTGGCCCAGCGCACGTTTATACCTAGCGATTGGGCTACATCTTCGTTATCCTTGATGCAACGCAGCTGAAATCCCAGACGGGATTTGCGGAACCAGTTCATATAGAAAATTCCTAGAATGAAAAATCCTAGAATAACATAGTAGTAATAAATATCGTCTTTGAAAATAAGTCGCAGAAAATCAGGAGGGATGTATTTGATTGGGGATATCTCCAGTCCTCTTGCTGCGCCCACAAAAGCCCAGACTTCGAAGAGAGCCTTGAGTACCAGGGAGGTGGCGATGGTGGCAATGGCAAAATAATGACCTTTTAACCGAAAGAGGGGATAACCGATGATAAAGGACCAGCCCACTGCCAGGCACATTCCGATGGGCATGGATATCCAGAAAGGAATGTCCCAGCGGATCAGCATCACAGCCGTTGTATAAGCCCCGATCCCGACATACTGAGCTTTACCCAGATCCACCTGGCCCCCGTACCCTCCGATGGTGTTCCAACCCATCCCATACAGGGAGAACATAAAAAACTGGATTGCGGTTGCTGTAGCAAATGCAGAATGAGATAACAGCGGGAAGGTTAACAAGAAAATTAAGATCGTTGTGGCAATAATTAGATCGATACGGGGAAAATCCGAAAAATCCAAGGCGTTTTTTATTGTTTCCATCCAAACAACCCCCTGGGACGAACCACCATGATCAAGAAATAGGCCAGATACACCCACATGTATTTAAACGAGGTCATGGGAACATTTGCCATCCAGTCCAGATTGAATGTGTACGTCATAAAGTCCCAGAAACCTGGAATTTCAGTTATCATTCCGACCACCAGTCCGGCAAAAAATGCACCGGGCACACTGCCAAAACCACCCAGTGCCACAATGGCGAAGGCGATCATGGTGAACAACAATCCCATAAAGGGGTTGACCGACCAGAAGTTGACAATCAGTGCCCCGGCAACGGTTACCGTCCCCCCGCCAATACCCCAGGCCAACGCGTTCATGCGTTCGGTGGGAATCCCCATGTAACGTGCGCCCTGAGCATTCAAAGCGGTGGCTCTCAATGCATTGCCGATTTTAGTCCGGTTCATAAGAATCCAGACCCCCCAAAAGGCGACCACGGACAACCCGGCCGCAGCCAATTTGGTGGCCGGAAGAATAATCCCCATTCCGATATCAAAGCTTTTTCCCACCAGCACCCCGTGATGAAGCGCACGGTCTTCGGATCCAAAGATCAGCAGGGCCAGATTCCGCAAAAACAACATCAGGCCAAAGGTGCCGAGCAGTTGGGCGATCATGGGGCCTCTTAGCAGAAATTTAATAAAACCGAAATAACAAAGAACGCCCAGCAGAAAGCCAACAGCAGCCGCCACCGGCAAGGTAAGCAGCGGTTCCAAACCGGTAGCTTGAGCCGTCAACAGGCCGGTATACATGCCGATCATTAAAAATTCGCCGTGGGCAAAGTTGACAATATCCATCACACCGAAAATGATCGTCAGGCCCAACGCTACTATGGCAAGAACCATACCAAACAGAAGACCAGCAACTATTGAACTTAGAAGAATATCCATTGTAATTTAAAATATTTCTGAAAGATTATACGCATCCTGTCCCGTCCCTTTATTGGGAAAATAAAGGGACGGGTGGTGAGATATCGGTCTTGGTTTAGACCTAAAATTGCGGGAAGGGATAGATCATGTCGGCTGAAGCGACATCAAATGGATAGACGATCTCCAGCACGAGCTGACCATCCGGGCCTTTCTGGTATTGACCGATGAGGCCGGAGCCCAGTGTATTCTGGCCCATTTCAGCCCCTGAAGTGGAAAATTTAATACCGGCCCAGGGTACCACTAATTCCGCTCCCGGAATATTAATGGCATTGGCTGCGCGTTGAATATCGGCCGGCTTGGTGGAGCCTGCTTTTTCAAGCACATGCACCCAGGTCTGCAAACCGGTAAACGCACGGGCCGAAGCGCCCCCCAGGTCATTTCCGGTTTTGGCCTTGTAAAGCGTGTTGACCTGGCCGGCTACGGGTTTAATGTCCACCACTTTGGGCAGAAACACGGTTCGTGTCAGAATGCCGACAATACTATCACCCAGGGTGCTGCGGAATTCGGGTTTTTCAAATCCAGCGTCTTGACCCCAGATGATCTTGGGTTGAACTTTCTGGGCCTTTAAAGTCTTGACCATCAGAATGGCATCAGAGGTATAGGAAGCAAACATCATTACATCTGGCTTGGCTGCTTTCAAGGAGCGGACTTCGCTTGATAGATCCGGTGCCTTTGCTGAATAAAGAAGAGACTTGTTCAAATTAAATTTGTATTCACTCGCAAAATCTTTGATCAACGCTGATACAAATGACCCCCACTCGCTGTTTTCACAGGCTGATGCAATATTTAACAGTTCTTTTTTGGGAAACGACTTGACGCCTTGCACCTTACCTCCGGACAGTCCAACTAAAAACTCGAAAAGATCCTTGGTAAACCAAACATCATGGGGGGTGGTTCGCCAGAACCATTTGAAGCCGCGTTTTGTCAGAGCTGGTGATGTGGAAGTCCCATTGATCATGGGGATACCATGCTGTTCGGCTACCGCACTGACGGTTTTGGTCACCGAACTGTGGTAGCAACCTAAAAGCCCGTCTACCTTGTCATCCAGAATCAATTTCTTCGCCAGGTCGGCACCAAGGGTGGGATTGCCTTCATGATCTTTGAAAATGATGGTGATTTTGGCACCCCCCATGCTTTTGATGCCGCCGTTTTTAGCCATGCTCATATTGATATCTGCCATGACGTTGTTGGCAATCTCGGCTGCCAGCTCCGCACCGGCGCGCAGCTCACGACCGGCTGCTGCAGCACCCCCGGTCAGCGGATAAATTGCGCCGATCTTGATTTCCTTTTCAGCCAGCGCACCCGCCGGTACGATCAGGCCGATGATTAATAGAACGCTCAAAAATCTGAATGCTGATTTCATAATATTACCTCCTTATTTGGGATAGACCTAAAGGTTAATGCCAATTGCTCGGATTTTTATCATTCAAAAAATATTATAAATTAGCAGATACTGCCAACAATTTTAAAGCGACTGAAGACGATTTTGAGTGGTTTGCGCGGTAGAATTAATTTATGACTGAGATTCAGAAACCATATAGAAATCATGATTCCCTGTCAAGGCGTAATCAAAAAATACGGCATAGACGGATTCTGAAGATGTTCAGGATGAATAAACACCGAAGGATCAAAAACCGACAACTGGTCCTTGAATTTATCTGAAAAGTTGCTTGACGTTTCAGAGAAGGGTCAAATCCTCGTCTTTAAGATCGGATACAAACATATGCCCGGGCGCATGCGTGATGACAAGGGGCAGCGGGATAGCGGTGGCGGCCAGCTGGGAGGTGACGCCGCAGGCCCAAAATACCGGTATCTCCCCGGTCTGA
>Ga0224503_10000444_pt1 | contig 12542 bp, 12 predicted proteins | sample SF_Oct11_sed_USG_2_FD_169106 | JGI IMG/M metagenome (GOLD analysis project Ga0224503, IMG submission 169106) | Sediment microbial communities from San Francisco Bay, California, United States - SF_Oct11_sed_USGS_21 | ecosystem: Environmental > Aquatic > Marine > Sediment | place: USA...
CCTTTCTATCTTTGTTATTTCCTTAGGTGCAGGGTTACAATCATGTCAATTGTTTATAAGCAATTGATGTGCCAAATCCAGGAAACAAACCTATCTAATTGTTTTTACTATAATTACAATCTGATCATCTGAATAACAATCTGAGCAAAAGGCGGATATGTGAAGGAATTTTCATGCGGCAGGCAAAAGTGAATCGATAGACATCGTGTCAAGTTGTTGAAAACAAATGACTATTAAGTGAAGGGAAAATCAATCATCTAACAGGAATTGCCCTTTTGGTTTTTTGTGGATTTTTAGATAAGTTTAAAATGATGCCCAGCGGACACACATATGGTGGACAAATCTGGCCTTTCAGTGATCTGCTCCTTCTCAGATATCCCCTGTTGGGAGATCGACACGCGACAGACGGTATGGCAATCATCGTCTGTCGCGGCACAGCCACGTGGGAACGGCGTATGCGATTTTGAAGCCCGGGTGAAATCCTACGAGTGACAATACGCGGTGAGAAATAAAAAAAATAAAGGCTATCGTTGACAAAGTCGAATAAAATGTTGGCATTAGTGCCTTTTTTTTATAAGGTTGAAAAATATGGGATTTTTATTCGGCCCATTTTTTCTACCTTTTATTTTTTTATTAAAAAGAAACTGATCCCGGAAAAAGTAGAGACTAAGATTCTTAAAATCATGCTACCGAAAGAATTATTTAGAAGAATAGGGGCCTTGTGTGCTGAAAAAGAAATAACTATTTAGAATTTTGTGACCGATGCCATAATAGAAAAATTAGAACTTGCTAACAAATAAAGGCGAAAAAAAGAGATTGTCGCCGTATTAATCAAAATATTTCTTTCATTTGAAAATTACCATTTGTGATATTGGAAAAAAGGATAATTAATGAAAAAAGTCTATGTCGACAAAACCAAGCAGGCAACGATAATCTGTCCCAAATGCGGATTTGAGAAAAATATAGATGTAACGGGTTTCAAGGATACTCAAAAAAGGCTCAAGGCCAAATGCAAATGTGGCGAAACTCATCGGTTCACCATCGAATTTCGAACGAAATACCGCAAGGATGTCAGGTTGCCCGGAGAATACATTGCCCAGGAAAAGAAAGAAAAAGGGGAAATAATCATTAGGGAACTTTCACTGACTGGAATCCGTTTTGAAAGTCTCAAACCACATCAAATTTCGACAGATGATACATTGGAAGTAAAATTTAAACTTGACAACCCGCTTAGAAAAGAGATCCGCAAATTAGTCAAGGTGATATGGATAAAGGATCGCATTGTCGGCGCACATTACACTGAAACAAAATTTTATGAAAAAGATTTGGGATTTTATATGAAAACGTAATTTGGTGAATTCAAACTGCAAGTACACAACGAATTTCATCTATTCGCCCGGTGCTTTAACATCAGCCATTACAAAGGCGCTCAACCGTAATCAGAACTTAAAAATCCAACTTGTTATCACCCCCCTGTTGTGTCTGTTATACCTTAGGACTCAAGTTTTTTTTGATAGACCGATGCTTTTTCAGCGTCATTCAATGCACGGTAACAGTTAACAATCAATTCCAGTGCTTGTTTTGAATGTTGAAATTTAAGAAAAAAGGGCAACGCGGTTTTAAAATCCCCTACATTCATGTGGCTTGTACCAAGACACATATTGAGCTGCTCGTTATCCGGAAAATACTGAATACCTTTTGAAAGAATTTTAATGGATTCTTGGTAGGCGTTCTTCTTTTGATTCAATATGCCCAATCCAAGATAAGCACTTGGATGCGGGTGATATGTTAATGCCTTGATGTATAATTTTTCGGCAATTTTTTCTTTTTTCAAGATTTCGTCGTTGTTGGCGTAATCCCCGTGATCAAAGGTCATCCCGAGTCTGGAACAAAAGTCAGCATGCAGGGGATAAAATTCCTTATTATCGACAAGCTCGATAGCATCCACAATTTCTGGAATCAGTTCATGGTATCGGGTTCGCAACGTTTTCCCAAACAAGAGGACATCTTCTCGGGATAATTCGGGATCGGTTTCAAAATACTTGATGTCCTCGATTTTGTTTAACCAGATATCATCGGTGACCTTCATTTTTTTCTTATATTCCTCGTACAGGCGAGTTCCGGGAAACAGCGAAAGAACAAAAAAATGAATGACCAGCGGTTTGATCTTTTTGATAAGATCAATGGTTTCGAAAATGGTCCGGTGCGTTTCTCCGGGACAGCCATAGATAAAATAAGCGCGGGGCAAAATGCCGTATTTTAATGTCATGGCAAACGCTTTTTCAATGTCATCGTTCGTAATCTTCTTGTTCAAAAGACTTCTGATTTTTTTCGAGCCGCTCTCCACACCGTAGCTGATCTGAATGCAGCCGGCCTTTCTCATCCAGTAGAGGATGTCTTCATTCATATAGTTGACGCGTGATATGGCCACCCATGTGATGTTCAACCCTTTTTCCAGTATCTTTTTGCAAATTTCGATCACCCGATTTTTGTCAACGCTGAAGGTATCATCGGAGAAATAGAAAAAGTTGATGCCCTTTTTGTAAAGGCGCTCGAGTTCGTCGATAAAGTATTCCTCGGAATGAAATCGAACTTTAGGACCCCAAAATTGAGGCGATCCGCAAAACGTACATGTCCCCGGACAGCCACGGGTCAGGGACAGATGCTGGTAATCAAAATATTTTGCCGGAACCGGCAGCGCATCTATATGATGAACCGGCTCGGCAGGTGCTGTCCGGACAACCTTGCCGTCTTTTCTGAAGGCAATGCCTCGAATGTCTTCTATGTGATGTTCCTTATTACGTTCTAAATATTTTACGAGATTTAGAAACGTGTATTCCCCTTCACCGATAACCACAAAATCGATTTGGGGAAAATGAGTTAAAAAATGTTTCCACAAAAAAGTCGGCGTCACCCCGCCAAAAACAATTTTTACTTTAGGATGGATCTGTTTTGCAATCCCGGCAATTTCGACGCCGCCCCAACGGTTGGCCTGCAAAATAGAAAAGCCGATGATATCCGGTTTTTTTTCAAGCAGAACTTTTTCGATGGCTTCGGGTGTTTCATTTATCCTGGACCAGTTCAATATTTCCACATCGTAATGGTTCTCTTTTAAGACAGAACCGACGTAATACATGCCGATGGGAGGAACGATAACATCTTGGATGTCGGCCCGTTTTTCGAGCCAGTACGGATATATCAGCAATATTTTCATTATGAATCGTTAGCGTCCTTGCAAAAATTTCGAATTGACTTTATAATTCAATTCTTTACCATAGTTGCGCCATTATTTGAATGATAATCTGAATTTTGCACAAGTCGGAGGAATCTAATATGTTCTTATCCCTAGCTCAAAAACGCAGAAGCATTCGTCGTTACCTGGATAAACCCGTCGAACCCGAAAAAATCGACAGGCTGATCGAAGCAGCCCTTCGAGCGCCTTCGTCCAGGGGATTTAATCCCTGGGAATTCGTTGTAGTGACCGATCGCGGTTTGCTCGAAAAACTTTCAAAAGCCAAGCCTCACGGTGCATCCTTTTTAAAAGATGCATCTTTGGGGATTGTTGTTTGTGCGGATCCTGAAAAATGCGATGTGTGGATCGAGGATGCTTCCATCGCTTCGATATATATTCACCTGGCAGCAGAATCCATGGAACTCGGAAGTTGCTGGATTCAGATCAGAAAAAGAATGCATGACCAGACAAAAGCAGCAGAACAGTACATTCGCGAGTTGTTAAATATTCCGGAAAACCTGAACGTTGAATCGATGATTGCCATCGGATATCCGGCCGAGAAAAAATCCCCCCACCCAAAGGAAGATCTGCAATATGAAAAAGTGAATTATAATGGCTATGACAAATGATTCCGAATCCGACACATAACAAAATTCAGCCACTGTATTGACATCAACCTTAATGGCAGATATCAATATTGGACGTATGGGCTTCGCCCCAATTGGAATAATGGCGTAATGGAATAATGGGTTTGAAAGAGTTTCAAACAATTTAATGGGGTTGTTTCTGCCCTTACTTCCAATATGCCATTCTTCCAAACCGTTGCCACAAACAGGTCACCATAAAACAAAATTATATCAAGAGCTTATAGAATTTTCAAGCGGGGTTAAAAACAATAATGCAATACTTACATCTTGACGAAATAGAAGAAAAAGAACTTGTCTCCGGATTTAAAGTTCGTTTTGTGCATTCAGAAAACATGACATTTTCTTACTGGAGTATTGAAGCGGGAGCCCAATTACCGGAACATTCCCATCCACACGAACAGGTTACAAACGTTCTTGAAGGTGAGTTTGAACTCACCGTGGACAACGAAAGCAAACGGCTCGGTCCCGGCTCCGTCGTTATTATTCCACCGCATGCCGTTCATTCCGGAAAGTCCGTAACCCCAAGCCGGGTCATTGATGTATTTTATCCCATCAGGGAGGATTATCGATAGGTTGTTAAAATTTCGATATCGATCAATTTAGATCGATTTTTTTCGCTTAAAAATCGTAATATTTTAGCCTTTTGAAAACATTACAGCTGCCTTTGAAATCGATTTGTTTCAAAGGGCTAAACTATAACGAAAAATCTAATTGTTTGCATCGAGAAAAAAATGAAGAAAAAATTCTTTAATGGCGGACGAAACGCCCCTTGCCCTTGCGGAAGCGGTCTTAAATACAAGAAATGCTGTATGGGTAAAAGAGAACCGGACCCGGAAAAACTCCAGGCGGAATATGCCAAAAAATACAGAATTCGGATCAAACAGGCAGCTGATATAAAAGGCATCAAGCGGGCCGGTCGCCTGGCCATAAAGACCCTCGACATGGTCGAGCCTGAAATCAGGCCGGGACTTATCACCGATGAAATTAATACGCTGGTGCACGAATTCACACTGAAACACGGTGCAACTCCTGCACCTTTAAACTACCGGGGGTTCCCTAAAAGTGTCTGTGTATCCGTAAACGAAGTGATTTGTCACGGCATACCCGGAGAAAGGGTTTTAAATGACGGAGATATTGTCAACGTCGACGTAACGACGATTCTAAACGGTTACTATGCAGACGTCAACAAAACCTTTTTCGTGGGCACACCCGGACCCGACGCCAAAAAAATCGTTCGCGTAGCCCAAAAAAGTCTGTTCAAGGGGATAGCGATGGTCAAACCCGGCAACACCATTGGAGATATTGGGTGGGCCATTCAAAAATATGCCGAAAAAAATGGATGCTCGGTGGTCAGGGAATTTGTTGGGCATGGTGTTGGTTTTGAATTTCACGAGCCACCACAAGTTCCCCATTATGGTATACGAGGAGAAGGAATCCCTCTGATTCCCGGCATGGTTTTCACCATAGAACCGATGATCAATCTGGGGAAAAAAGAGCTCGTCATACTTGGAGACAAGTGGACAGCCGTTACAAAAGACAAGTCGCTTTCCGCTCAGTTTGAACAAACCCTTCTGGTCACCGATCATGGTTTTGAAAGCCTGACACCTTATGACCTGTAATCCGGTTTTTTTATAACATATAAAAATCCCTTGGAGTATCATTGTGAACGGTATCGATCATTTCCCAATAATCATATCCCATCGAGGATTCAGTGACAGACACATTGAAAATACCATCCCTGCGATAAAAGCCGCGGTAGATGCGGAAGTTGAAATGATTGAAATAGACGTTCATGAAACTTTGGACGGCCGTTTTATCGTTTATCATGATGATCGTCTAAACCATAATACGCCGCCATGGAATAGTTTGACATATTCTCAGGTTCAATCCCTTACCTCATATGATGATCGTGCGCCCTTACTCTCCAACTGTCTTGAAGCGACCCGTTCCATACCCCTGGATATTGAACTCAAACGCTGCACAAATATAGATAATCTTTGGGAAACATTGAAAGCGTCATCCCTTTTGGAAGGAAGTTTTATATCCAGTTCAAATTACAACCTGCTCCTTCAACTGCACAAAAGAGGGTTTCAATTACCGCTCATTCTGATTGTTTCTATTTCCAAACGGCGAACCATCAAACAAAATCTTCAAAACGCAATGTTATGCATCTTGCCCGGCTTGCTGCCGGGATTTCTGGACGGTGTGGCTGTTCATTACCCGATCGCACGAAAGACATTTATTAAAAGCATGCAAAAAGGGGGTTCAAAAGTGTTTGTCTGGACCGTTGATGACCGAGAAAATATGGAAAAATATGTGTCTTTAAGCGTTGATGGCATCATCTCGAATTATCCCCATCGTCTTCAAGATATTAAGCGTCGGCGGATACATATCCCAAACAAACTGAGGCAATGAAGAACAAACGGAAAAATAATGAATCGGTCATTTTATATTAAAGCCGTTCTGTTCGATTTTGACGGCACACTGACAAAACCCGGGGCATTGAATTTTCCTCGTTTAAAAAAAACCATCGGTTGCCCTGCCGATGTCCCTGTACTTGAATTCATAGAAGATCTTCCCACCCTCTCTCAGCGCAATGACGCCTTAAAGGAACTAGAATATTTTGAAAAAGAAGCGGCAGTCAACTCAAAGCCCAACATCGGGGCACAAAAACTGATCCATTTTCTTCGTTCGAAGAGCATCGGTATCGGCGTCATTACCCGAAATACACTTTCAAGCGTAGAAAGGGCCCTGCAGAATTTTAATGATATAGACATGTCGCATTTTGATGTCATTATTTCCAGGGAAACACCCGTCCGGCTCAAACCAAGTGGCGACGGGATCATACTTGCAGCCAACACCTTGAATGTCGATGTAAAACAGATATTGATGGTGGGTGATTTTGTTTTCGACATTCAGGCAGGACAAACAGCAGGGTGTATGACGGCGTTTCTGGATTATGGAACGTTATCCGGCACCACAAAGGTTGAAAGCGACTTTACCGTCTCCGGTTTGGAAGAGATTAAAAATATCGTCCGGTTGGGGCTGCCCCTTTCACCGGGCAAATTGCCCAATGATCTGCTTGAAAATTTTTTGGACGGGTTCGATTTTCATGACCCTTCAGTGCTGATCCATGCCGGTGTGGGTGAAGATGCGGCTGCGGTGGATATTGATAAAGAAGAAGTCCTTGTTATTAAATCAGACCCCATAACTTTTGCCACGGACGCCATAGGGCATTATGCGGTTCTCATCAATGCCAACGATATCGCCACGTCAGGAGCCATCCCCAGATGGTTTTTGACCACCCTGTTGTTTCCATCCGGTGTTACGGCATCCTCCATCCGCCAGGTCATGCATGAACTCGAATCGGTTTGTCGCCGCTGGAGCATCACGCTGTGCGGCGGTCACACAGAGATCACCGATGCGGTTACAAGGCCTGTTATCATTGGAATGCTTGCTGGAACAGTGACAAAAAGCAGCCTGATTGATAAACGGAACATAAAGCCGGGGGACAACGTTTTATTGACCAAAGCTGTTGCAGTTGAAGGAACCGCCATCATTGCCAGGGAGTTTTCAGATCGGCTTAGTGTTCTGGGGATGACAGAATCCGACATTGAAACATGTAAACAGTTTCTATTTTCCATCAGTATTTTAGAGGAAGCGCAAATCGCTCGCGATTGTGGGGGGGTCAGTGCCATGCACGATATTACAGAAGGGGGATTGGCCACAGCCCTCATGGAACTGAGCATCGCCGGTGAACATCGAATCAGGGTGAACATTGACCGTATCCCGGTCTTTCCGCAAACCGAAAAGATGTGCACCTTGCTTGGTATTGATCCCATGGGATTGATTGGCTCCGGCAGCCTTCTCATTTGTTCTCGTAAAAATGAAACCGAAATGATTATGGACAGCATTCAAAACGCTGGGATCGATATTGCCCGCATCGGAGAAGTGATGGAGGCCGGTCGTGGCGTCGAGGCCGTGAGCAAGGCTGGACCGGCAGCTTGGCCCAGTTTTGAGGTGGATGAGATAACACGGCTTTATTCAAATAGCGCCAAATAAGGTAAACGCGATATGAAAATCAAAATTTATACCGTGGGTGGAACCATCGACAAGGTATACTTTGACCGTAAAAGCACCTATGAAGTAGGGGAACCCAGGATTGGAGAAATATTAAAGGAAGCAAATGTAAACCTTGAATACGAAATATCATCCATTTTGCATAAAGACAGTCTCGATATGACCGACGAAGATCGTCGGCTGATTTTCGACGAGATTAGCTCTGATGAACATCGGCGTATTATAGTAACCCATGGAACGGATACCATGATTCAAACGTCCAAAACATTAAAAACCATATCTGACAAAGTGATTGTACTGACCGGTGCCATGAAGCCGGCCAGGTTTAAATACAGCGATGCTGAATTTAATATAGGCTGTGCCGTTGCGGCTGTTCAGGTATTAATGCCGGGTGTTTATATTGCAATGAACGGAAGAATTTTTGATCCGGATCGCATTAAAAAAAATCTGGAACAAAATTGGTTTGAAGAACTCTGAAGGAGTATCCCAGGTCAACACAGCCTCAAACATCCTAAACTTCATATAACCATTTAATTTCATCTATTTTATTTCAATTAAAGCAGGTCCCTCACTAAGAGTTTGGTTTTATGATATCAGAAAACACAATGTTTTTGAAATTACGTTGGCTTTGATCAATAGTAGAAATCGCCGCAACTTAGGTTTGTGATACCTTTCGAATATATCAGAAAATTAGGCCCTTGATATTTGGTTGTGCAGCTATCTGTAAACAGCCTTCTTGACTAAATTGGAGATATCACCGGTTTCACATCAAGACCCCAAACCACAATATATTGTGCAGCTGTTTAAATAGGAAAAGCGTGGAATGGTATTATCGATTCACGCTTTCTCATTCATAGGTTTACGTCCAGATGGTAGTCGTTTTAAGATTTTCGATAATGACAACTTTTTATTTTAGTGTTGAATTTTAGGAGACAATAAAAGTTTTAGAATAGTAAACGCAATCGAAACTGTGGGAGGTCATGTGAGTCGGGATTTCCGTTTTTGCTCCCACCGCAAAATCACGCTGATCCAGTTCAGCCTATTTTCTATCGGTTCAACGTCCGAAAGCTCGGAAAAGTATTGAAATATTATTATCCCTATCATGTAAGTTCAAACAGGATCCTGACTTCTATTAGTACCGGTTCCGTCGACAGCTTTTTGGGAATTTTCGGAAAGGGTGATGCGTCAGTTACAGCTCGAATTGCCGCTTGATCAAGTGACCGGTTTTTAGAACTCTTTATGATTTTTACGCTACCGGCATTGCCATTGGGTTCGATCACAAATCTCAGGATTGCGACACCTTCAATCTGCTGAGCTTTTGCAGTGGATGGATACTTTTTAAATCGCTCTATTCTGAAGCGTACCATGTCAAAGTACTCGTTGCCGGTCAGGTATTCATTTGCTTTTTCCCCAAACGGTTGAGCCCATTCGGCTTCAGCGAAAATATCGGTCTTCGAAGTTTCTGGGTTGCCGATCGCCTCCATGAGAGACGGTGAAAAATTTCCTTTCAGGGCTTCAATTTTCAGTGGTATAAATTTTTTGAGAATTCGAGGATTCAAGGTTATGTTTTTTATGTCTTCCGGAGGTTTGATGAAGGTCTTTCGGATACGCGGTCGAGGGATGCTTCTTGCTGTTGGTTTTAATTCACTTTTTAAATCAAGCTCGATGTATGATATGTTTTTAGACAGATAATTCCCGGTAATTTTGTATAAGACGCCTATGTGAATCCAGAGCGAGATTCCAAAAAATCCCACAAGCAACCAATTGGGTTTTGTTTTGTGTTTTAAAATTAATTTCAATGGTACACTTCCAATCAGGAATCGGTTAAAACCCAACCATAAGGCATATGGATGTGTTATAGGCCTCCTCAAGATGCTCACGGCCTTCCGGCCGCGCTGGACTTGTTGTTGGCCCGCACCCGGCCTTTGAGTCTAATTTGAGGTGTTTGAATCAACTCGTTCTTAAGGATACGCTCAGAGTCCTTTTTCCGTGGCCAGACAGAGTCTGCCGGCCCCTGCAGCCTTGCAAACGTCCATAACCTTTACGACCTTGTTGATGATGACCGCTCTATCAGCTCTAAGTACCACCAGGTCATTATCACTCCGGCTGATTTTGTTTCTTAGCTTTTCAAAAAGAACTTCCAGGGGAATTTGCTGGTTTTCTAAATAGGTTCTTCCATCTTTGTCGATGTAGACGGTGATTTCCTGTTCTTTTTGGGGCGCCGAAGCTTTAGCCTGGGGCAACTTGATCTTTATGCCCTCATCTACCATAAAATTGGTTGTCAATAAAAAATAGATCAGCAGTAAAAATACAATATCGATCAACGGGGTCAGAGGCATTTTTACGGTATAGCGTCGTCTCTTTTTTGAAAACATGGCCATATGTATATTCCCTGTTTAAAGATCAACTCTCGAAATGGTTTTGATAAATGAGAGGGCACCCGATTGCAGACGGGCCTCAAAATCTTCGACAATGGAAACAAGGTAACTGTGTCCGATCATCGTTGGCAAAGCTACCGAAAGACCGAGCGCTGTTGTGAGCATTGCTTCCCAGATACCTCCGGCCAGAACAGCGGCATTGACCTTTCCTCCCATCTCCTGAATCACCATGAAGGCCTTGATCATCCCTATGACGGTGCCGAGAAGCCCAAGCAATGGCGTAACATTTCCGATGGTAGCCAACGCCTGAAGATATTTGCTTAAACCTCTGACTTCCTCTTGGGTTGCGTGACCGATTACTGTTTCCAGGGTGTTCCAGTCACGGTTTTTGACTTCGATGGCATGATTTAAGATGCGGCTCATGGGGGAATTGCTGTTTTTTGCCAGTTCTATTGCCTGAGCATTTTTTCCGGATTTCAGGAATGAAATGATTTTTTCCTCTAAATCCATTTCTTGGGTTCGTTCGCGAAATATTGTAATGAGCCGCTCCATAAAGATTGCCAAAGCGACCACCGAACAAAATAAAATCGGAATCACCAGAATTCCGCCTTTAGAAAGAAAATCAATCATCGTACCAATTCCTCATAACTTTATTTGTTAATTGTTAGATTCCAGCAAATCCGGGACGCCGTCATAATTGATATCTCTCGACCTGCTGGTCAGCGCTTCAGTGTGATCATATGTTTCCCAGACATCCGGCCTGCCATCTTTGTTGGTATCTTCTTCGATATTCGTGAGGATATTATTATTGTAAAAAAACCATATTTCAGTCAGCCCGTCCCCATCGCTATCCCTCTCGGCCCGAAACGCGGTTTCGTCTGCATTATAAAACCATGTGAGGTTAAAATTCTGAAAGCCGGATTCTTTTTCCTCAGTCCTGATTGTTTTTTCATTCTCATCATAGTGCTCTCTAAAATCGGGCGATCCATCTCCGTTGACGTCCATTTCTTTGCATCGCAGCTTATTTTCTTTAAAATAATAGCATCCTTCAAAACGTCCATCACCGTCACCGTCTATCTCGGTTACGACCGTCCACTCTTTCTTGTTGAACCGGTGTATCGTTTCAAAAGTATTGTTATAATCCGAATCCTTTAAAATTTTCTCTTTTTCACCGTTTTTGTAAAAAATTTTCAAATCAATATTTCCGTCGCCGTTTTCATCCTTTTCGACTTTGGAAATTTCTTGATGCTTGAAAAACTGCCAGGTATCTATTTTTTTATCATAATCACTGTCATTTTCGACGATTTCTTTTTCACCGTCATCATTAAACACAATTTTTATATCCGGATGGCCATCTTTGTTTTCATCTTGTGTTTGGAGACGAATTTGCCCGTTATTATATAATGAAACGGTCTCCATGTATCCATCGCCATTTTCATCCGCAAGGATTTTAAATGGCACATTATTCCGATATAACTTAATTCTTTCGACCTTACCGCAAAAGTTCAAATCTTCTTCGACCGTATCGACATTCCCCCTGGCGTCGAACTTGCAAAAGTAGTCTATTTTCCCATCAAAATTCGTATCTTTGTCTTTGGTGGCCGGTTTTCCGTCTTTAAATGTGACAAATGTGTCAAAGTGACCATCCAGATTGGAATCTTCTTGTTGTTTAACAGGTCTGCCGTTTTCGAATTCCGTTATGACTTCGAATTTTCCGTCCCCGTTCAGGTCTTTTTTTTGTTGGAGAATGTCATTGTTGACATAGCGCCGGAAAATTTCCATTTTACCGTCTTTGTTAAAATCATGTTCACTTTCGATTGGGGCCCCGTCATTAAAGCGAATTTTTCTGTCGATCAGACCGTCGCCGTTTTCGTCAACCGTCTGGACCTCGGGATTTCCGGCAACATACGTTTGCCAAATATTGATTTTGCCGTCTCCATCGCTGTCTTTCGTGGACGATATCAACTCTCCTTTATGATATTGATACACGGTGTCGAAACTGCCGTCTTTGTCCGAGTCTTGTTTTATCAGCTTCAGCAGTTCCTGATCGTCATAATAGAGGATGCGATCGATGGAACCCGACGAATCGCTGTCCGCCTCGGAACGCGTTCTTTTTCCCTCGATGAAATAGTCCCAATTGTCTATTTTTTGATCGTAATTCCTGTCGCTTTCAATTTTTTCAAGGTTTCCGTCAAGATACATTTG
>Ga0224503_10000448_pt1 | contig 12496 bp, 10 predicted proteins | sample SF_Oct11_sed_USG_2_FD_169106 | JGI IMG/M metagenome (GOLD analysis project Ga0224503, IMG submission 169106) | Sediment microbial communities from San Francisco Bay, California, United States - SF_Oct11_sed_USGS_21 | ecosystem: Environmental > Aquatic > Marine > Sediment | place: USA...
CTTTCATCTGAAACCCAGGCTACGCGATCACCTTTGTGAGACCAGGCTACTTCGCGCTCGTGAGCCCCGGGGCTGCTGGTCAGGTTCCGGACAACGCCGTGCTCGACAGGCACAGAGAACACTTCGCCCCGCGCAGCGACCAGCACCCGCTCACCGTTGGGGCTGACATCGAACCCTTCGAGATTCTGCGAGACTTTGACGAGTTCGCCCAACTGGAAACCGGTATCCGCAGGCACGGTGATCGTAAGCTGACGATCTTCATCGCTGCGGACATCGAGAATACGGAGCGCACCGTCCAGTTCGTAGACAATTCGATGGGAACCGTCATCACTTGCCCAGCGCACGTCACGGCCCTCGTGGCGGGTCAGCTGGCTTGTCTGCCCGTTGCTGGTGTCGTAAGCGTAAATATTCAGGTAGTCGTCGCGGTCGGAGACGAAGAAGATGCCTTCCTCCATCCACATCGGATCGCGATCGGTGCGCACGTGGTTCGTGATGTTCCGGGAGCCCGATCCGTCGAGTTCAAAGATGAACAGGTCCTGCGCCCAACCACCCTCATAACGCTTCCAGGTACGGAAGTCGCGGAACAGCGGCGAAAACAGGATCCGCTCGCCGTCAGTGGATAGCGCTCCGGCGCCCGAAACGACCATCGGCAGCGCTTCAGGCAGTCCGCCCGAGAGCTTCACCGTGTACAGGCGCGAACCTGTCAGGCTGAATCCCTCGCGCAGCGACCGGAACAGCACGGCCTCGCCATCGGGCGTCCAGCCGTAGACCTGGTGGTCATAGCCCCAGCGGGCGGGCAGCGGGCCCTCGGACGGGTACCAGGTCAGGCGTTTCGGCTCGCCGCCGGTGACGGGTACTACGTAAACTTGCTCGCCGCCGTCGTACTGGCCGGTGAAAGCGATGTGCTGTCCGTCCGGCGAAAAGCGGGCAAACAGCTCCTGGCCCGGATGCGACGTGAGCCGGCGGACATTACTGCCGTCCGTGCCGGCGAGCCACAGGTCGCCTGCGTAGGTGAACACGACCGTGTCCCCGTGCAGGTCGGGGAACCTGAGGAGGCGTGTTTCGGCGGTGGCGTTCGAGGCGAGGAGGCCGAGGAGCGTGGTGATTATCAGTGTCCGCATGGGGGCTCCGATCCGGGAATGGTCCGATTCAGCGATGGGGGCGCAGGATTCTAGCGCGTTCACGAGGTTGGTTACACACGTAATCATCCCCGTGGTGGGCACGAGCAGGGAATGGGGCCAGGTGGAGGCGTTGGCCGGGTGAGAAATGCAGCCAACGCCCCCGGCGAGCTCACCAGCCGGTCATTCGACCTTCCCGGTCTCGGGCTGTTTCTCGTAGACCTCCTCGAGCTTGTAGAGGTTCAGCTGGAGCTCGAAGAAGCCGTGCTTATCAGCGACTTTCGTACGTTGTGGTACGGGTGCCCGAGATGCACCAATCCCTCCCCGGCAGGTTCCGGGTTTCATGAGATCGCGCCAGCCAACGGGCTGCGGCCGCTCAGCTGGCGCAGGCGATCACGATGTCAGTGGATCGCGCTTTCGATGATCTGGTGGACTTCCTTTCCCAGACCGCGGGATGGAATCACCGTCACCCGTCTACCTGCGACCTCGGTCGAATAGCGTGGCGCGTCGCCGGCGTGCTCGTAGGCGTCGCCCAGCGCACTGACCAGCATCTGCACCTGTGACTGCGACAACTTGTGCTGGTCTACGAGCTCCTTCAGGCCGTCGACCTTGCCATCGTGCAGCCACGCGATACCGAAACGTTTCGGTGGCTTGCCGAGATAGACATAGGCTTCGTGTTCACCGGGTATGATTTCGAGATGATCTCGAACCGTGCCAGCCAACTGTTCGAGCTGCGATTTAACCTCGTCAAGTTTGGCCCGGGCTTCGTTGTCGGCGGGCAAGGGGGGATAGTCGTTCTTGCCGCCTAACCACCTGTCTAGCATTCCCATAGTTGCCTCCTTGTATGCGGATTTAACACGGGGTGATAGCGCTTCGGCTGCGTGGGGCAGACAGGCGCCGTCATTATTAAAAATAGCTCGTTGGCGGCAGATTTCAACCCGGCGGGCGGCGGTCAGCCTTTATCAGGCTCCCCGCTCGCTGCCGGTCCCGTTGCGGGATGATCCGAGTGCTGCAGGGGATAAGCGTCGGCGACGTATGCCGGGCCTTTCATGACGTAAACGACAACGCAGCCGATGGCGACGGTAAGCACGGCCGTAAAGAATGTGACCGCGGTCGCGATAGCGAAGATGTCCACCGTCTTTATGTGCTTGGCCATGTCGACGCCCTGTTCTGGCGGCAGCAGGCGCACGAGAGCGGCCAGCGCAACGGGTATCAGCGATCCGGCGAGCGTGATGTGCGGCAATTTCCTAAGGATCTGCCATTCGAGCCCCGGCGGTATGCGGCGCCCATGCAGCTTGGTGAACAGATTCATCGCTTTTGTCATATTGGCCGCGATTCAGTTTACAACAGGGCAGCATTTACTCTGTAAATGTCAGTTTCCGGCGCAACTCGATGGCCGCGCTGGACCGGCCGACGAGTATCTCGAAATCTCCCGGGGTGACAGCCCAGTCTCCGCTTTGGACGTCGTAATACGAGAACGAACGCCGGTCGAGTTCAACCCTCACGCGCCGCGTCTCGCCCGGATCGAGACTCACCTTCACGAAGCCCTTCAGTTCCTTCGGCGGCCTGGATACCTTGCTGTGCGCATCGGCGACATAGACCTGCGCGACCTCTGCGCCGGCACGATCGCCGGTGTTGGTCAGGTCAAACGATATCTCAACGTTGCCGTCGTCCGTCCTCTCGGGAGTAATGGCCAGCTTGCCGTATTCGAAGGTTGTGTAGGACAGCCCGTGGCCAAACGGGAAGAGCGGGGCGATGCCCTCTTGCTCGAAGCCCCTGTAGCCCACAAATATGCCTTCCGTGTAGTCAATCCGAAGTGTGCCGGGCTCCGGGTAGTAGTAATCGTATGCCGGGTTGTCTTCCCAGCGCCGCTCGAACGTGGCGGGCAACCGTCCGGAGGGGTTCACATCACCCATCAGGATCTCGGCAATCGCGGTGCCACCCTCCTGGCCCGGAAACCAGGCCTGCAGAAGCGCCGGCACCCGGTCCAGCCAACCGTTCGTATCGACGGCGCCACCGGAGGTCATGACGACGACGGTCCGCTCGTTTGCCGCAACCATCTCCCTGATCAGTCCGTCTTGCCCGGGGGGGAGACGGAACGTCCGGTCGGCACCCTCAGACTCGGTCGACGCGTCGAAGCCTGCCGCAACTACGACGGCATCGACATTCGTGGCGAGTTCCCTGGCCGCAGCATCGACTCGACCTCCGTGACGTGAAATGCCGAGCTGCAGTCGCTCGCCGGGCCACTTCTGCCGCCCGTGGTGCTCGAGGACGATCTTGTGCGCCCCGGTCTCGAGTTCGACCGTGACGTAGTCAACGATGGCCCTGCTCAATGTCCAGTTGTCGATAAGGAGTTCGTCATTCACGAACAGGCGGTAGAAGCCGCCGCCGTCACCGGACGCCGCAACGAAGAAATCATAGACACCTTTGTCGGATGCCGCGAAAAAGCCCGTCCAGCGCTCCGACAGCGTGCCTTCCGGATACTGCGAAGATCCCGATCCGATCGCGATCCGCGGCTCGACACGTGTCAGGACGGGCTCGCCGGACAGGTCCTCGGAGGCAAAATACTCGGCGCGCAGGCCCGACTCGTTGCCATCTGCTGCAGTGCTGAAACCCGTGGCGAAGACCATGTCGTCCAGGCTCGGGAGTCCCCTGGCGTAATGGATCTCTATTGTCTTGCCTGCGACGTTCGCCATGCCCTCAAGAATGCTTACTGCATTGAAGGGCTCGACCTTCGAGCTGCCACCCCCGCCCGTCACGGCAGGGTGAGCGTTCGGGCCGACGACGAGGATGGAATTTACGCTGTCACGACGCAGCGGCAGCACAGCATTCTCATTCTTGAGCAGCACCATGCCTTCGCGGACCCCCTGCAGAGCGGCCTCGCGTCCTTGCACGTTGTAGCGCGGAATGGAGCGGTCGAGCTGCTCTCGGTCGAGCCAGCCGAAGGTGACAGCGACACGCAAAATCCGCCGCACCTTGTCGTCGAGCGTTGCCATGCTGACCTTGCCCGACTCGATCGCGGGCAGGAGTTTTTCACGATTGAACTGGCTGCCGTCCGGCATCTCGATATCCAGCCCGCCGTTGGCCGCGCCGATTGCATCGTAGGTCGATATCCAGTCGGACATGATTACGCCGCGAAAACCCCACTCTTTTTTTGCGACAGTGTCGTTGAGGTATCCGTGTTGCGACATATACAGACCGTTGGTCAGATTGTAGCCATCCATAATGGCGCCGACCCGTGCCTCCTTCACGGCCGCTTCGAAGGCGGGCAGGTAGATTTCCCGAAGCGTGCGTTCGTCCAAGATCGAATCCGTGTTGTTGCGATCGAATTCCGAGTTATTGGCCACGAAGTGTTTGATCGTGGCGGCTACGCCCTGGCTTTGAATGCCGTTGATAAAACTCACGGCCATGCGCGATGCGAGGAACGGGTCTTCGCCAAAGTATTCGAAGTTACGCGCTGCGATGGGCGCCCGGTAGATATTGACGCCAGGCGCGAGCAGGAAATGGCCACCCTTTGCCCGTGTATCACGGCCGAACTCCACACCGATGCGCTCAGAAAGTTCCGTGTTCCAGGTGGCTGCCAGGGCGATACCGCCGCCGAAAGCTGTTGCCGGGCCGTCGTTGCGGACGCCCATCGGCCCGTCCACCATCCTGAACCGCGGCACACCCAGCCTGGGGACGCCCCGCAGGTAGAAGAAGTCGACACCCGCGATGAGGTCGATTTTCTCTTCAAGGGTCATTTGCCCGAGTATGGATTCGACTCGCGCTTCGGTGCCGCTATCGGCCCGGGACGCGCCTTCAGGTTGCGCCATGGCGGGAATTGCCGCGAGCAGGAATAGAGCTACCGGATAATTCATACGCACTTTGGTATCACCTTATGGGGTCATAAAGGTCGACTGATCGTTTGAATGAAGAAGGCAGCCAACCATACCGTAACGCTCGCGGTCAGGAAAATGCGGTAGCGGCCCCGATTTCCTTTAGTATTTGTCGCAAGTTGCAGAATTGAGAACAGGAATAGATGACAGATTTCGAATTTCTCTCCGTGCTCGTGTCGATCGTCATTGGCTTCGGGCTTACTCATCTGCTCGGCGGACTCGGCCGTGCATATCATTTCCGGCGCACCAGCAAGATGGACGCGGTTCATGTGGCCTGGACGATCATGGTGTTTTTTGTCCTGGTACTGAACTGGTGGGTGTTCCTGCTGTGGCGGGATTTTGACGCATGGACGTTCTCCGTGTTTTTCACGATCATCATGTGGACCACCTCCATGTACGTCCTGGCGCTGGCGTTATTTCCACCCCGACTATCGAAGGATGTGGATTACCGGGTGATGTTCGAGACAAACCGAACCTGGTTCTTTTCGACGTTTGTCGTCTTCTGTGCGCTGGACATACTGGTAACGGCCTTGCGTGAGCAGTCCGCTCCAGACACATTATTTACGGCTTTCGTGGGGCACTTCGCTGTTATCGCAGCGGTAGGAATGATTATCAGGAACCGGCGCTATGACCTGGTTGCCGCCTGGTACATCGTCATCACCATGGCGCTATGGAGCTTCGGTGTCCGCAGCACGCTTTTTTGACTCGCCGGGCATCAAGGACCCGGAGACCCAAGGCAGCGGATCGGTCATATAGGCAGGTTCGGGTCAGTCATCGTCATTGATGTCGACGCGAATTCGCGCGATCGGTTCGAGACGTCCTGACTCGACGTTGCGTTGCCCGAGGAAAACGTAAAACGTTTCCCGAGGCTCCGGCAGGCTGTCGTTGACGAGCGGGATATGTCGCGTCTCCGCTTCTTCGCCCGCGGCGAACGCGACGACGGGCTGCTCGAGGGCGATGTAATCCCTGTCAGCAATGGCGGTGTGATCGCCGGTCCACCAGTACAGCGTACCGGTCGTGCCCACCGGCCGGCGAAACGCGATTCTTGCGGCCCCGTCTCGTTCATACACCGTCACGAAGGACTGTATCAACGTGCTTCCCGGCGTATCGGCCGCCGCCTCGGATTCCGCTGCGGCCGAGGGTTCCAGTGTTGCCGGGTCGGATTCCGCTGCTGCCGCGTCGGGGATGGGTTCCGGAAGTGGCTCGGCATCCCGTTGCGGGGTCGGCTCGCTCGCGAGTTCCGGCTCAGCCCTTGCGGCGGGTTCAACCGATGAATCCGGCTCGGTCGTGGCAACGGCAGGGACGACAGAATTACCGGCCTCCTGGTCGGCCGCGATAATCGGCTCGGCGGCGCCGATTTCAACGGGTGCAGGATCGAGGTAAGCATCGATCAGGGCAGGGAAGTTGGCGATATCGTCGCGCGGCTGGCCGTAGAGATACCAGGCGGCCAGGCCAGCCAGGACGATGGCCAGGAAGAATGATCGAATGCGGCTGGCCCGATTGCGCCGTGCACGCGCCATTTTTCGGCGTTTCTCGTCGCGCGGCGCCGGTCCGGTTACGACGGCGGGAGCAGCCTGTGCCGAAGCAGCCGGTGCGGGAGCTTTGCTACCGTTTGCGGGCGTGGCCGGCTGGCGTGCAGGCGGCGTATTGATCCGTGTTGGCTGCGGCGCGGCGGCGTGATCGGCCGAGCTGCTTCCTGAGGGCCTCAGGCGCTCGGTGCCGGTCACGCCCAGGTCTGCAAGAAAGTCCCTCACCGTCGAGGGCCGCTCATCGCGGTCGAAAGACAGTGCGCGACGTATCGCGCCCCACTGTTTTTCGGGCAGTGAGCGGATGCGGGTCGGTTTGAGCCCGGCGAGGCTGGCCTCGGCCGGCGAGTGAAAGTTGAAAGGATGCTTGCCCGCAAGAATTTCGTAGGTCAGGCAAGCGAGCGCGTAGATATCGTCGCTGGCATCCGAACGGTTGAATGGGTCTCGCGATGCGACGCCGCGCAAGAAAGTCGACGCGGAATCGAGCGGCACGATATCGAGCAGGCGCACGTCGAGGTCTTCGGTGACGAAGACATTCTCCGCAGTCAATTGACCGTGAACCATCGACTTGGCATGCAGGAATTGCAGCGCATCACCTATCGCCCGGACGACGGGAAGCGCCTCATTCAGCGGCAGTGTCGTCACGTCGTCGAGCACGAAGCGCAACGAGGCGCCATCGAGACGTTCCATGAGGAGATAGCCGAATTTGCCGTCGTGGTCACAGTCGGAATACGAAATGATATTCGGATGCGAGCTCGCGCGAAGCACGGTGTAGCCCAACTTTAGCTTGCTGAAAAGTCCCTGGTCGAGGGCAATCCTGTCCGGCAGTAACTGGATCGCTACACGGCCCCCGATGCCGAGTTCACGATAACCTTCGTCTTGCGCTTCGTAGATGTCGCCAAGTCTTCCGCGCCCGATCTGCGCACGCAGGCGATAGCGGCCTGCGACGAGGCGCCGGTCCGATTGAACTGCTTGTTGCTCGTGACCGAGCTCCAGTGAGGTCATTGTCAGGTCCGCAATGGTGGACACGGGGTCGGGCACTCGACCGGAAGCCGCTTCCGGTGCAGCACGGGAATGAGACCGAACGATGTCGGGCTCGCCGCCTCTTGTGGTTTTCGGGTACGGCCAGGGCCCTTGGCAATCAGTCTACCATCTAAAACAGCCGGCAGTGGAATGTGGTCGGCGAAGCGTCAGAGTCGCCTGTGAAGCTTTGCATCATGGGTGCGGAAATGCTCAGAAAACCAGTGATTTAGCCGCGACGACAGCTCGTCTTCAGCGAATTCGCCGCCGATCTCGACGCTGTGAATGATGTCGGCAAGCTGGTCGAGCAGCGATTCGTGATCCTCTTTATGTGGACTGTAGTCTGCATAGCCGGCGTCGCGCATGATCTTTTCCTCGAGCGCAAAATGGGCCGCGATCTGCGCGTAGATCTCGCCGAGCCCGGCCGCGACCTGTTCCCGTCCGGCGCCTTGCCGGATTCCTTCATGCAGGCTGTTGATCAGGTCGATCAGCTCGCGATGCTCGTGGTCGACGGCAACGTTACCGACGCTGAATTCCGGTCTCCATTCAATCAGGCTCATCGGAAACTGAAGCCTCCTGTCTCGGCGCGAAACGTAACCGTGAAGTAGCGGCCAGCCAACAACGTCACGGTTTCGCTGTGTACGTAGTCCCAGCCGTCGGGACGATCAGACTCGCGCAATCTCGCAATAATCGTGTGTGTGCCGGGCGCGACTTCGAAGCGCTCGTAGACGGATGCGGGTCCGTCGTTCCAGAGCCCTGACGGCGCGGCTTCGATGCGCGTTACTATCTCCCCGTCGATCTCGAACTCCACCGTTAACGGCAGGCGCTCACGCTCGCACTTCTCGGGGCGACGCATATTGGGCGCAAGCTCCGCGATCTCTTTCGGCGTCAGGCGCACGCAGGGCTTCACGCGGTTGGCGGCATGGCTCAGCGACAACTTCACGGTCGCATATTCTTCGGCAGCGTAGTCGTAAGCTGGCGAAGCCGACAGGTAGCCCAGGACGACTGCGAAAGCAGCGTAGGTGAGCGCCTGCAGCGCAATGCGGAACCAGCTATTCATACTTCAACCCGCTCAAATGAGTTCGGAACGTACGAAGAGCCTGCGCGCGCCGGCGATGTTCTCCGGGCGGCAGCCAGGCAGTGTGGATTCGCTGCATCGGCACGCGGCCCCGGAGGTGCGGGTCGCGTTCCCTGGCCATGCGCCGGATGGTCCACTCGTTACCGAGCCGGTGGAAGCAATCGTTCTCGGCGCAGCCGGCAAGCATGACCCCATCGGCAAATCGCCGCGACAGCGCAAAGTCGACGAAGGACGGCGGCAACATACCGACGCAAGGCAGCTTTATTACCCTGATGCCTTCGTTTTCGTCGCCGAGCAACTCGGCGTTACCCTGGTTGCAGGCAAATACGAGTACGCGAGGATCATCGCCACTCGATTCGAGGGGCGCCATCACGCGTTCGCGAAGCTCTGCAATGGTCCAGTGTGGCAGTTCGATGCCCGGCTCGATCGGCTTCGCGCGCCTGAACGGCGTCGAAGTCGGGCACGAGCCTGCGCAAATGCCGCAGCTGGTGCAGTTGTCGGGGTTCACCACCGGTTCGAGTTCATAAGTCCTGCCGTCAGTGCGCGGCACCATGGTCAGTGCACTGAAGGGGCAGTCGTCGAAACAGCGCGCGCAACCGTTGCAATTTGCAAGGCTCACTCTCGCTTCAGGTGCTTTTTTCTCGGGCGGCAGCCACGGCAGTGCGGCCAGCAGGGCGAACCCGCCCACAACATAAAGCCACAGCTGGCCGCCGGGCACGACCTCCAGAAGCGGGTAGCCGGCGAGATAGAACCAGTCGAGATTCACGGTCGCCGGCACCGCATCGAGGTCCGCGGGCCCCTGGCTCACCGCCGGGTAGATGACGGACAGCATGACCAGCGCGGCCATCGTGCCGATCGCAAGCGAGCGCGGCGGATTGACCCGGGCGCCGGAGTGACGCTGGACGTGAACCCACATGAGCAACAGCATGAACAGTGGCGCGAAGATATGAATGAGTACCATGAGCGTGAAAAAGCGGCCGCCCAGGGTCGTGCTGTCGAGGAAGTTGTTAGCGATGGGTTCGGCAAAGAACGGCAGCGCATCGAGCCATTCGCTCGTAGCTACCGCAATGTATTGAGCCAGCTTGTCCCAAACCAGCCAGTAGCCGCTGATTCCGCATATATAGATAAATGCGAGCAGCGGCACACCGGTAACCCAGGCGAAGAAGTGCTTGCCGCGCATGCGATCCATGCCGAACTCACGAAGTAAGTGCAGCACGACGACGACGACGAGGGCGTCGGACGCGTAACGATGCAGGCTCCGCATGATGCCTGCCGCGTACCATTGCTCGTTGGTCATGTACTCAACAGATGCGTAGGCCTCGACGATGCCGGTATCGAAGAAGATGTACAGGTAGATGCCGGTTGCTGCCGTTATCCAGTAGAAATACCAGCCGAGGGCGCCGAGCCAGGTGAACGGGTTGTAGCGCTGACCGAATGCGTATTCGAATACGCGTTCGGCCTTGCCGAACATGCTGTAAAGGGCGCGCTTTACGAGAGCCACGGGATCATCATCTCGCGCTGCGCCATTCGCGGACGATGAACGTCGCGATCGCGCCGAGGCACAGGACGCCGACCACGATCGTCATGAAGATCGAGTAGTCAAACCGGTAACGGTCACTGTTCGGGTCGTAGACCGTGCAGAACAGTTTGAACGTGCTGATCCAGTGCTCGATCAGGCCCGCGCTTCGCGGTGTATCGAAGACCAGTTCCTTGAGCGGCTCAACCAATGTCTGGGTATCGATGTCCACGCCGTACAGTTGCCGGTAGATTACTCCGTTGCGGTCGACGATCGTCGTCTGTACGAGGTGATCGAAACCCTTCGCGCTCGGGTAGAACAGGAAGCCCAGGTTCTCACTCAAGACATCGATCGTGGACGCGTCGGCGGCGAGAAAGTGCCAGCTCGGCACGTCGACGGCTCCCTGCTGAACAGCGAACTGTCTCATGCGCTCGGGCGAGTCGTTTTTCCAGTCGAATCCTATGGTCACGGCGGAAAAAGCATCCGTACCGAGCGCTTCCCGAGCCACGTCGATACCCAATGCAAGATTTTGCGTGATCATCGGGCAGACGTGGTGGCAACTCGTGTAGATCATGCTGACGACGAGCGGCCGGCCCTCGAGTTGCGCCAACTCGAATGCCTGGCCGTGGGTATCGCGCAGGCGATAATTATCGAGGCGAGCGCCGATGGCCGCCTGGCTGAAAGCCAGCGCCGAGTCCTTGTCGTATTCCTGTGCAGCGCCGGTCAGCGCCGCTAGCAAGAGGCAGGCTGTAAGCAGGGTCCGCGCCATCGGTCAGGCCAGGAACAGTCGATCCAGGATAGCGGCCAGCATCAGGAGACCAAGCTGCACTATCGATGCCGCAAACGCGCGCCATGCGTTCGCGCGACCAGGATTTGCGTAGAGGCGAATGCAGGCATAAACGAAATAGCTGCCCCCGGCTATGGCGCCGACACCATACAGCCAACCCATCCCGTACCACAATGGAACAACCGCAAGCGCGGATAGCGCAATCGCGTGAGCGAGTATCGTCAGCGTTGACGTTGCGTCGTCCACGATGACCGGCAGCATCGGCACGCCTGCTGCCCGGTAGTCGTCTTTGCATGCGAAGGCAAGTGCCCAGAAATGCGGCGGCGTCCAGAGGAACAGCACCGCAGCGAGAATGAGCGCGACCGGCGACAGCGCCGCGCCGGCCGCAGCTGACCCGGCGAGGACGGCGAAGCTGCCGGATAAGCCGCCGATGACGATGTTCAGCCAGGTTCTGCGTTTGAGCCAGACCGTGTAGACGACGCCATAAGTAAATGCGCCGAGGAACACAAACAGTGCGGCCAGCCAGTTCGTGCTGACCGCCGCCGCAAGCAACGCGAGCATGAGCGCCAGGGCAATGCCGCCATACCATCGCGGGTCGGCGTGGAAGCGCCCGGTCGCGAACGGACGGGCCTGCGTTCGCTGCATCCGCGCATCGAGATCGCCCTCATACAGCTGGTTGAATGCCCCCGCAGCCGAGGATGCAACGAGCGTCGCAAGCCCGAGCATGAACACCTGGAAGGGACCCAGCTCGTGACCCGGTATTACGACGATCCCGGTCACCGTACATATGGTGATAAGGAATCCGAGCCGTACCTTGGCAGTGCGGTAGATCAGTTTGAAGGTGGCGGCGTTCATCGATTCGTGGCTTCCTCGTGCCTAGCTCAATGGCCAGACCTCGGACAGGTATTTCCAGTTCACAAAGTAGTAGAGGACGAAAGCGACGAAGAAAATCCCCACCAGCATCGCTGTCCCCGGAATCTTCAGCGAGCCGGCGCTGCCGTGTTCCGCGACCGTGGCGGCTGCGGGTGGCATTTCCGGATATGAAGGCTTTTCATCCTCCCCAAGCTTCTTGCCGAAGAACACCGAGCCGACAACGATGACGATGAACAGGATGCCGCCGAGCGACGCAAGCACCGCGAAGATACCGTTCAGGCCCATCATCAGATACGCCGCCGCGGGATAGTCGAACGGCAGCTGCGCGTCTGCGAACGTCATGTCCCAGTGCCGTCGCGACACGCCCAGCGTGCCCGCGCCCATCATGAACACGGAAATTCCGGCCACTCCGATACCGAACACGTAGGGTTGCCACTGCGCGAGCTTCCTGAACATGAGTTCGCGGCGGAAGATCAGCGGCACCAGCAGGTAGGTTATTGCCATGAATGCGAGCGTGGTTCCGGCTACTACGGTGCCGTGGAAATGACCCGGCACGTAGAGCGTGTTGTGCATGATCAGGTTGATCTGTTCGGTGCCCATGACCACGCCGGATATGCCGCCGATGAAGCCGAAGAATACGAGCGACATGAACATGCCGGCGAATGCCGGGTTGCCCCAGGGTGCCTTGCGCAGCCATTCGAAC
>Ga0224503_10000449_pt1 | contig 12480 bp, 11 predicted proteins | sample SF_Oct11_sed_USG_2_FD_169106 | JGI IMG/M metagenome (GOLD analysis project Ga0224503, IMG submission 169106) | Sediment microbial communities from San Francisco Bay, California, United States - SF_Oct11_sed_USGS_21 | ecosystem: Environmental > Aquatic > Marine > Sediment | place: USA...
TTGTGCCCTGCGCCTTGTGCCATACCTTGTGGAGGGAGTAAAAAAAGAAGAGGAAAAAGGCTAAGACATCAAGGAGATGGTAAAAATGGCCAGGTTGCCCAGTCCATGGATGGTGATGGGGACAATTAAGCTGCCGCTGATCTCATAAGCTACCGCAAAGAGAATACCCCCCAGCAAACGGGTGACGGGGATTCCAGAATTAATGGGGTGGCACAGTACAAAGATCAAGGTGCTGAAGACAAGGGCCACAATCACACCCCATCGTCTCAAGAAGCCATAGAGTATTCCCCGAAAGAAAAGCTCCTCTGCTACCGGCCCCAATATCCCCCCAACAATGAAAAAAAGGATAAGATCACTGGTCTGTGTCGGTATCCGGGCCTGTATGAATGTGAGAGGATTAATGGAGGCAGCGAACAGTCCAATACATACAATGGAGGTGATTGCTCCAAAGACGGCCGACCATATCAGCCCCTTTCTTAAACCAGAGACCATCTCGGATCGAGCCAGGCCTATGGAAGATAATCCTTTCCCCCAGGTCACAACAATCAAGACAATCAGGAGTATTTGGAGGAGACGGGCGCCAGCCAGAATAAGCATAGGGTGGTAGGCTGATTTTGAAGTCACGACCCACATACCTAGTTCAATGGATAGGACTACTGCAAAACATAGGAACAGGGTTTTTATCTGGATTTTTTTTGCTTCCATCCCAGGCCCCGTAAGGCTTTGTAAGCATACCATTGGTTGTACCAGTGATCGGATGTTTTGATCCTTTTTAGAATTTCGCTGACACCCCTTCTGTCTCCCCTCTGCCCGAGTCCATAAAAGGCCATGGAAACCACATTGGGATGGGGATCATCGAGAAAGGCCAAGAGATCTCTATAGGTTTCAGGTCGGCGGCTCACAGCCAGTCCCCTCACCAACCAGTAACGTTCTGCTATGTGAGGGCTTGGCAGCAGGCGTGGATAGGGCTGAAAGTCACTTATTTCCAGCCCTTTTTGCTCTATGATCCTCAAGGCGGCAACTCTCTCTTGCCAGGACTCTGACGCCAGAGCCTGAGGGACATCCTTCAACTCGATATCTGTCCCTCTCATGTACAGGAATGGGATCAGGATGCTTAGGCCAACGATTAGACAAAGGATTGAAGCAATCAGCGAAGAAGCCCTGCCATCGAGAAAAAGACAACAGAGGAGACGGACCAGGGTATGGAGGATCACATAGAGGGTAAGGGGCAACCCCATGACAAGGGAGAAGAAGGTTAACTGCCGGAAAAGACCTTGTTTGTCACTCTTTGCAGAGAATTCGTGCAATACAGTTCCCGGGTGGGAGAGAAAATCTGCGGGCGTGGTCTGGAGAATTGTTCTCTCCCCATTCTTGAAAACCAGCATGTCACCATCTTGTACCACCTTCAGGTCAACTGCATCATCTGTTCCCACGTCGAGGTAGTCGTAATTGAGCAATTCCCGCTCCACTCGCGTGAGCAAGGGTCTCTTTTCAAGGTTTTGCAGACTGCACGTTTTCAGAATCTTCTGGTCCAGAGATTTAAAGACCTCTGCCGGGAAGAGGGTATAGTCATAGTAAAAATCATTAATCTTTGTTCCAACAGGGTTGGAAAGGAGGAGAACGTCTCTGAAGTCCACAAACAAGTGGCTGTCAATTTGAGATGTCCACAACAGTGCCAGCACCACAACCGGGATGGTGTGCACCATGCCGCGTACCCACACCCTCTGACCAGGAGGTGGAGGCATCCATCTACAGGTGGTCAGGAAGACCACGGGGGGTATGGAAAAAAAATAACATGTGGCTCCGAAGGAAAAGCCCCGATTATTCAGCACCACAAGAGAACCCACCCAGAGCAGCAAAAGAACGATCAAGACAGATCGGCTACGGGAGAACAACCGATGCCAAACCCAGGCCGCTGCAAGAGAGAGGAAGGATAACCCTGCCCCCAAACTGAAGGTGAAAAAAAGACCGCCTAATAAGGCGGGACCGAAATCCTGGAGGCTGGGCATGATGCGTTGGTTCGGTATGGTGAGGTAGCCGGAAGCTTGGATGGCCGAGAGGCTACGATAGAGGTGGATATTGGACAGGGAAACCTGTATGGCAGCTATAACCTGGGCTACCAGGAGGCCCAGCAAAAGCGCCTTGGCCGGGTAGGGAAGTTTGTTTTTTGAATTTACCGAGTGTTGATCCATTGCACAAAGAGTAAGGTTTCAGCTTTTTTGTTTTTCTTCACTGACACCCGCAACCTGACACCTGGTAACTGAATGACACCTGAAACCCTGAAATCTGGTGCTTGCCGTTTGGGATTTCATAAACTCCACCACTCTATTACTCCATCTGACTCCCGTGCGAAGGAAAGACTCCTGGAGTCCCCTCCGGGGGCAGCACGAAGTCAGGTCCTCCCCCGCACCGCGGGATCTTCGATGGGCCTGGATTCTTTACTACCACTTGGTGATCTTTTTTACCAGAGCGAGGACGCTTTTTTTCGGTCTGAAGCTGAGTTTTTGACATGGAACCTGAGCTGCTAACTGGCTGAAGAACTCCAGAGAACAATTCTCTCACCAGCGACATCTCTGTTGACTAGTTCCTTCTCCTTAACAAAGCACGTGTCTAGAATGTTCATGTAGATTCTCCGAGGAGCGGTTCTTGTCTCTTCTCTCCCCCAGAGAATTGCAATTCTTAGGCCGAGGGAGGCATTATAAGGATTTCGGATTTCGGATTGCAGATTTCGGATTGAAGAGAGGCGCAGGGCGTAAGGCGATGTGGTTCACTTACCTTCGGCGTCATTAGGTCATTACGCTCCGCTGTCATTCGTTGTAATAGGTAGGAGCCTTCAAATCGCAAGCGAAGCTTGCTCCTACAGGACGTTGTGAAAATAAGCTGAGAGCTGAAAGCTAACCTGAACCTGCTCAACCGGCTAAACAGGCAGAGGGAATAGAGCATAGAGAAAGGTTGTAATTGCGGACGTTATTGTTTATATATCTCTGAACTTTTGTTTTTGCGATCATAGGACCACACACTGAGGTCCGTGGAAGCCAATGCAGCCTCTTTCGGCCTTAATATCCGACCTTCTGTTTTTACCCTACCTCTTCCACCTCAAATGCAATCACCATTTCGTTTGTTTCAGTGCGAATGGAAAGGGCGGTCTCATCAGCCGGCATTGGCCGAACAGATAAAGATGGAGATGCAAAACCAACGGCACGAAGTTTGCTTAAATTTTAAAAGGATTGGAGAGATGGAGCACTGGAGAAGTGGAGTAATGGAAGCTATAAGGCCTGGGTATTCCTAGATTTTAGAGATAATGCAGCACTCCAATACTCCAACACTCCAATACTCCAGCTACGATTGCACCCTCTACAATGGTGGATCGGGGTTAGGGCGTATTGAACTTCTTGAACCGTCATATTGGAAAGAGGGGAGGGTATCCCGTTATGCAAACTGAAAAACCAAGAGCCAACCCAATGATTGTACTCCGGGAGGAGTTTGATGACTGGGCTGTTCTTTTTGATCCTGATTCGGGCGATGCCTTTGGCCTCAATCCCATAGGCGTGCACATCTGGAAGCGATTAGATGGTAATCATGCGGTCAAAGACATTTTGAGGGATTTGCAAGAGGGTTACGAAGATGTGCCGGACGAGGCAGAGGGCGATCTCCAGGAGTTCATTGAGGATCTGGTCCAGCGTGGATTAGTAGGGTACGAGATTTAGCCCGGATATTTCATGAATAACTTGCTGCGACCACGGATATGGCCATCCTTCCTGGCGTCCTCGGGTGTCGGCCCCTGCGACGTAACGTTCAGGTACGCCTCGGAACCAACACCCTGCGGTTGCCAGGTGGCACAACCATCTTCGTGGTCTCGCGACAGCAGTTCATGAAATATCCGGGCTAGAAGGATTGATCCGGTCATGAAATTAATGAGAACCCCCAGATCTGTGGATCTCTCCGTAACGAACCGGTGTAATCTGCAATGCACCTATTGCAGCCATTTCACCAGTGCGGGCGATGTGAGCCAAGATCTCCCCAAAGAGGAATGGCTCCAATTCTTCGAGGAATTGAATCGCTGTGCGGTCATGAACGTGACTCTTCAGGGAGGGGAGCCCTTTTGTCGGAAAGATTTGCAGGAACTTATTGAAGGCATTGTCCGCAACCGGATGCGATTCAATATCCTGAGCAATGGAACACTTATTACTGATGAAATGGCGGCTTTTTTGGCTTCAACCGGGCGCTGTGATGGAGTGCAGGTCTCTATTGATGGCTCAATTCCGATGACTCACGATGCTTGCCGAGGCGAAGGGAATTTTTACAAAGCGATGCGAGGCATCAAGTCCCTCCAGAAATATAACGTTCCTGTTCCCGTCCGGGTGACCATTCACAAACATAACGTAAGAGATCTTGAAAACGTTGCCAAGCTTCTTTTGGAAGAGGTTGGTCTTCCCGGCTTTTCCATCAATGCTGCCTCCCATATGGGGCTTTGCCGGCAGAATGCCAAACAAGTCCAGCTTACTGCGGAAGAACGTTCATTGGCCATGGAAACCCTTTTAAAACTCGAGAAAAAATACAATGGGCGCATCGGCGCAACTGCGGGTCCCTTGGCGGAGGGGAAAGATTGGCTCGAGATGGAAAAGGCCTGTCAGCAAAAGAGTGAAACGATATCAGGGCGCGGTCATCTCAGTGGTTGCAATGGACCGATGAGTCAATTCGCTGTGCGTGCCGACGGGGTCATGACTCCATGCATTCAAATGAGCCACATTGAGTTGGGTCGGATCAACAAGGATGATCTCCAGGAAGTTTGGCAGCAAAATTCCGAACTGAAAAGGCTACGGGAGCGGCACAAAATTCCATTGAGCGCTTTCGAATTTTGCCAGGGGTGCGCTTACATAAACTATTGTACGGGTAACTGCCCTGCACTGGCATATACGATTTTAGGTAAAGAGGATCATCCAAGCCCGGACGCATGCCTCAAGCGATTTCTTGAGGCCGGGGGCAGACTACCGGAGAGGATTTTTTAACCGCAGAGAGCGCAGAGAACGCAGAGATGTCGAAGCCAAGTGTTGAAAAAATGGAAAAAGAACAAGAAAACCACAAATACCCCTTGAACCAGATCTACTTTTATCTGACCGAGGGGTGTAATTTGCGCTGTCGGCATTGTTGGATAGCGCCCAAGTACCAGACCGAAGGTAACTCCTATCCTGCACTTGATCTGGATCTCTTCAAAGCGATCATCGAACAGGCCAAGCCATTGGGTCTCACAGGCGTGAAGTTGACAGGCGGGGAGCCCCTGCTGCACCCGCAAATTAAGGAGATTTTGGAACATATCCGAGCCGAGAACCTTGATCTTACGGTGGAGACCAACGGAGTCCTGTGCACGTCAACGCTGGCGCGCAAGATGGCCGAATGCAAAAACACTTTTGTCTCGGTGAGCCTGGATGGTGCAGATGCTGAAACTCACGAATGGGTTCGTGGGGTAGTGGGTTGCTTTGAGACTGCCTTACGAGGAATCCGGAACATCGTCGAGGCAGGATTGAAGCCCCAGGTCATCATGACCATTATGCACCACAACAAGGACCAGATGGAAAAGATGGTGCGTCTGGCCGAATCGCTGAGGACTGGCTCGGTCAAGTTCAATGTCGTGCAGCCCACGGCCCGGGGGGAAAAACTGTATGAGTCTGGTGTAGCCTTGTCCATTGAGCAGCTTGTGGAACTGGGAAGGTGGGTGGAAAATACTTTGTCGGCGTCAACAGATCTGCCCATCTATTACGATCACCCACCGGCTTTCCGCCCCCTGGGGAAAATGTTTGGAAAAAATGGAGATGGTTGTGGGGTCTGCGGTATTTTGGGAATTCTGGGTGTTCTGGCAAACGGTTCGTATGCCCTATGCGGTATTGGAAAGACGGTACCCGATCTTGTTTTCGGGGATGCGCGCAAAGATCCTCTCCAGGATATTTGGAGCAACAATCCACTTCTTATGGAACTCCGTGAGGGACTTCCCCAGCGGTTTGAGGGGATCTGCTGCCGTTGTCTAGTGAAAGGACTTTGCCTGGGAAGTTGTGTTGCACAGAATTATTACCGAAGCAAGAATATTTGGGCACCGTTCTGGTTTTGCCAGGAGACGCACAATCGTGGTTATTTTCCTGAAAGTCGTATTATCCCAAGTACATGAGGGGTGTTTCAACCGGAATAATAAATAGAAAAGAGATTAGAAATTTTGGCACTAAGTCGTGGAACTTCAGCAATTTTCAGATTGTTCCTTCAAAGGTCGGAGGGAGAAAATAGGTCATGGACAAGGCGAAGTATGAAAAGCCCATGTTGGTAGAACTAGGTTTCGATAGTGAGGTGATGGGTACCAAGTGCATTCAAGGCCCTGCCAATTCCCCTCAATGTAAGTCCGGACCTACTGCGAGGAATCGGTGTCAGGCCGGCACAAGCCAAGCACTGCCTATCTTGTGTAATGCGGGCGGGGCTGCTGCGAGTTAGATACCTGGTTGTTAAATCGTGTGGTGGATTGGGCTCTATAAAGTCGGCTCGCGGAGGCTGGGTGTAAAACTAGCTCGTGAATTTGCACAAGTGAAACCACGGGATATAGGGTTTAGCCAATGATTCAGAATTACCTGGTCAAGACTGCTGTTTCGGGCGGCTACCTCCTGCTTCTGGGCAATGGGCAGGGATGGCAACTCATTCCCAATCCGGAGGTGATGTTCGAGGTAGGGGAACTCGGAAGGATAATGGGCCTTAGACCTTGTGAGCCCAATGGATACCCAAAACTGATTTTCACCCGGCGGGGAAACGCGAAAACCGAAGATGAGGAGGCGAGGAGGCGGTTTGATGAGGGTATAGAACTGGATCTACGGAGACTTGGTTGGAAAGCCCATGACCTAAGGTTTCTCAGATTCTGGTCCCACGCTGATGTGCCGGACTTGATCTGTGAGATGAGACACGAGGAGGGAGACTACCAGCGGAGAATTTTGAGCATGCGATTTTCTCTTTATCCGATTTATCAGCAGGTGGAAGAGTCGGGTGGGCTTCCCCTCCATGCCGGGTTGGTTGAACATAATGGGAAGGGTGTCCTGTTGGCAGGGCCAAAAAGTACTGGTAAATCTACCTGTTGCCGCCGCCTGCCAAGGTCCTGGTATCCACTTTGCGATGAAGAAACCCTAATAATAAGGGTTGATCAAAAACAATACCTGGCACACCCTCTCCCAACATGGAGCGATTACCTCTCCAAGCGGTCCGAGCAGACATGGAGCGTCCATAATCATGTCCCCATATCTTCGATTTTTTTTCTGGAACAGGCAGGTTCCGACGAAGTAATTCCCCTGGGCCGGGGAGAAGCTGCTGTATTCATTAACCAATTAGCTACGCAGATTTCTTGTCGCTATTGGAATAATCTGGATCATGAAGACTTGATGTCTCGAAAAACGAAGCTTTTCGAAAATGCAACCGAACTCGCTAGAGCAGTCCCTGCATTTAGGCTTCGCGTGAGCTTAAAGGGTCGGTTTTGGGAGGAGATGGAAAAAGTTTTGCACTAGACAGCCAATAGAACCAATGGAACGACCAGAACTCAAATCAATGAACTATATTGGTACCAGTATGAATCCTACATTGAAGCCCGGGGATCGACTGGACACTGTTCCTTACGACAGGCAGGAAATCCGGCGGGGAGATGTGATCGTGTTCATTTCTCCTGCGGATGAGTCTAAAGTTGTCCACCGCGTTGTCTCCGTGGATTCAAATGGAATCAGAACCCGGGGAGATAACTGCAATCGTATTGATCCCTGGGTTCTCAGTCCAGATCAGATTGTAGGGCGAGTGATCTCCGTGCACAGAAGAAACAGGCGGCGAAGAATTTTTGGGGGATTTTGGGGAAGCGTTTTCGCAGGAACCGCCAGAGCCTTATATGCGATAGATTCGCATACGTCTATTTTGCTGCGCCCCTTCTATGATCGACTGGCTAGATCAGGAATCTTAAGGCGTTTGGTGCCTGTTTCGATAGAACCAAGAGTTATTTCATTTAACCACTCAGGAGGAAGTGAGCTGCAACTCTTGATGGGGCGATGGGTGATCGGCAGACGGCTACCGGGCATGGCTCGGTGGCACATCCGACGACCTTTTCGGCTCTTTGTTGATGAAGATTCTCTGCCCAGAAATCCGGCAAGACAAAGATCATAATATTCTTGGTTAGTGGTTGGGAGTTGTTAATAAAAGAAAATATCAAATTACCCAAACGGCATTAAAAAGATGAGTGAGACGAATAACTTAAAAAGAGATCTGCAACACGACATTCAAATGGCGCGAAAGAAGTTTGAAGGTTACGAGAAACTATATATGGGTTTGAGCGGAGACGGAAAAAAGTATCTTCGAAATCAATCCAAGACGTATAAAAGGAGTGTACTAGATATTCAACAGTTGATTCTCCCGTCTATTCAAAGAAATTGTCCATCATGCATAAACTGTTGTCAGCTAGACACTCCGGAACTATCTATTTATATTGCAGGAAGTTTAGGCTGTTTTCAGTTTGTTGATTACATATTAGTTAGATCTGACACTGTATTGCCTGATCCTATTTTTAAAAACATGAAAGGTAATTTGTGTGCATTTTGGGCAGAAGGTTGCATTCTTCCAATCGATTGTAGGAGTTTTACATGCATTAACTACTTTTGTGACAAACTAAAAAAAGAAATTGATATGAATGTCATTGCAGAACATTTAAATACTTTAAAATCAGTTATGGATAGTTTTTTAATCCAAAAGTGTTTAGGCATAAATAAATAATCCTAATGTGATAATAGAGATTTAATATGAGCTTAGACTGTTTGAGGAGATAAAATAATTATCCCATGAATCATTTAACTAATGTAAATTCAGCTACTGCTTTAACTCTAAAAGAGACGATCTCAGAGATCTGCCCCGATCTCAATCTGTGTGGGACGACAGATAAATCTCCTCTTGATCTTTCAGACGAACTATTGGCCTATATCTGCTCGGTAATAAGAGATGAGTCTCCAACAGCTCCAGATGCAACAATAGAGCAATGGGTGGAACTCCTAGAGGTCCTCAGAGCCAATTGGCTAATTCCTCTATTTTACAGGAAAATCGGCTCCTTGCCACAGGAATGTCGCCCGCCAGAACCTATAGCCGATGAAATGAGGCAGGCTTTCCTGTTTAGTTGTGTACGATCTCTTCACATGGAAGGGCAGCTTCGGGAAATCATTGAAGGGTTCCAGGAGCAAGGTGTACGGGTCCTGGTTTTGCGGGGGCCTGCCCTGGCATTTTCACTGTATCCAGATCCAGCGATGAGGCCAAGTTGTGATCTTGATCTGTTGGTGCTTCCGGAGCAAGTGGTTCAGGCGCGAGGAATACTGGAGGATTTGGGTTATAAATGTTTGGCCAAAAGGTTCGAAACATCCAGGGATTTTTTCCGCGAGGAGTGCTTCATCCACCAAAAGAACCCGGGTAACAAGTTTCCGGTTGATCTCCACTGGGTCCACTGGGAATTGCACCCCTTTTTCAAGGGCAGTAAAGAAGTTGACATACAGGATCTTTTTCAGAGGGCCTGGAAGGTTGAGACCCCAACTCTGGCTTTCGAGACCCTACACCCAGTGGACTATCTCATTCATTCGGCAATTCACTTGATAATGATCCATAAAAATGAAATGCGGTTAAGTTGGATTTATGACACGGCACTGCTTGCCCAACACCTTCAAGTGCCCGATGACTGGGAAACACTGCAGGAAAGGTGCGTCGCCTGGAGTGCTCGGATACCTTTGGAGAATTGCTTAAGAATGGCTCAAGTCTGGGCTGGACTCGAGCTACCGGAAGGATTCGATGACTTCTCCACTTGGCCCCAACCCACGGAGGATGAACGCACTGTTTGGGCAGATACGATGCGGCACCATTGGGTGACCATTTTGTTGAAACGATCGCTTTCGAATCCCTCCTTGCTCCTAAAACGTGTTCCATCCCTTTTGCGGCTGCTCTTTCCCCATCCTGATATTGTGCGATTCTGCTACCCGACCTCCAGTAATTGGCTGCTTCCTGTCTCGTATGTGCGCCGTTGGCTAAGATGGATTGACGATCTGGTTATTAATAGGATTGGTGAATTGAAACAAAGAGGTTAAAGACTTTAAGCATTGTAGAAATGCAATTTCACCCCCACCCTAACCCTCCCCCGTCGAGGGGGAGGGAACGTTTTGTGCACGCCATGATTCCCCCTCCCCTGGCGGCCTCTGGCTCGGAGAGCCTACGCCTCGGAGAGGAGGGGGCTAGGGGGAGGGGGAAGATTAGAATGAAACCATCAAAGGTTAAATTGTGACGAACAGCTGGTGGACATATTTAAAATCTGGGCTTTCGCGAAAGCTCCCGAAAGACCGCATTGGTGGTCAGGACGGCTACGGGTCCATAAAGGCTAGCCTGAAGAACCTGCGCCCTTTTGTTGGCCGACACTACCGCAAGGGTGCAGTGGGTGTCCTCCTCGTCTTGATGACCTCTTTGTTTGGTATTCCTCAACCGCTCATAATGCGTTACCTGGTTGACGATGTGATCCTGGGCCGTCAGCTTGGCCTCCTAGCGATAGCCGTCATTCTGCTGGCTGGCATCTCCCTGGCGGAAAAGTTAACTGGCCTCTTGCAGCAATTCTATTTTGCCCGCTTTGAGCAGGAGGTAACACTCGACATCCAAGAAGACCTTTTCAGCCGTGTTCTGCGCTTTCCCAAGGGTTTTTTCGATGAAAATCAAACAGGCTACTTGATGTCTCGCCTGTCATCCGATGTCGAAGGGCTGCGCTGGTTTTTTTCCAGCACCATTGTCTACATAATCAGCAACATCCTGCGATTTGCGGGAGGAGTGGTACTGCTTTTCTACCTGGAGTGGAGACTGGCCATCGGTGTCCTGGTGATTGTCCCCGGACTCGTACTCTGTATACGCTACTTTTCAAAGAAACTTCATGTCCTGAGCCATCAGGAAATGGAACAGGAGGCCACGGTCTCAAGTCATTTGCAGGAGTCGCTTTCTACGGTCTCTTTGATCAAGGCCTTCTCCAACGAAGCGCGCACAGTGAAGCGTTTCATGTCTCAACTGAAAGAGGCATTTCACCTTTCGCTGGAGCAAACCACGGTAAGTTCCGTTGCCAATCTGGTAATCAATTCCATGCCAGGAATGGCAAAGGTCGCTGTACTGGCGTTGGGGGCTTACTGGGTGATTCAGGGCCATTGGAGTTTGGGTTCTTTGCTCGCTTTTATCGCCTACCTGGCTTATGTATTTGGCCCGGCGCAGTTTTTGGCCAGTGCCAACCTTCAACTGCAAAATGCACGAGCGGCGCTGGAACGTGTTTCGGCTCTCTATGACATCATTCCGGAAGAGAGCATGGCAGGCGGCAAAACAGTTGAGCGGCTGAGAGGTGAGATCGAGTTCAAGAACGTCTCTTTTGCCTATGACGCCCGGGAACCGATACTCAATGATATTTCTTTCCGGATCCAACCCGGAGAACGGGTAGCCATTGTAGGCCCCAGCGGCGTGGGCAAGACCACACTCTTGAGCCTTATTCTCCGTTTTTACAGGCCCAATGCAGGAGAAATTTACTTCGATGGCCAACCGGCAAGGGACTATGAACTTGGTTCATTGCGACAGCGGATTGGCTACGTCGCTCAGAGCACACTCCTTTTATCCGGATCTATTATGGAAAACCTTTGTTACGGCAATCCAGAGGCCAGGGAAGAGGAAGTCTCAAGGGCGGCCAAAGTTGCTGGTATCCATGATTTCATAGCGAGCCTACCGGAAGGCTATGAGACCGAGATCGGTGAAGAGGGAGTTAAACTCTCGGAAGGACAAAAACAGCGACTCGCCCTTGCCCGGGCCATAGTGAAAGATCCGGACATTCTGGTGCTGGATGAGCCAACCTCTGCGCTGGATAGCCAGACGGAAAAGACCATTTTTCTATCTCTCCCATCTGTTATCGAGAACAAGACCCTTTTTGTGGTGGCCCACCGGCTTTCTACTATCATGAATGCCGATCGGATCTTTCTTTTAGATCAGAACCGCCTCATTGCCATTGGCACCCATGAGTCACTGCTAGAGACCAATGATTACTATCGTTCCATAGTTTCCCACCAGCAGGTCCAACCGGACCAGGACCCTACCGGCACGGGGCGGTATTATATGTAGTGTCGCCTGGAAAGATCTCTTTGCCATGACATAAAATCCCCCGCCATTTTCTAAACCGCAGAATATCGAACAAGAAATTTCGAATGATGAAGTTTTCTAATTCTCGTGTTTAGCGGCCGCCAAAATCAAATAAGCGCTCCTCAAGATTAAATATTCTGCTATCCTTCGAAATTCATTATTCCTTGTTCGATATTCTGCGGTTCTGAGATTTTCAGCAATTGGTGCCAACCGGCAAAATCCCCCTAAATCCCCCTTTACGAAAGGGGGATAAAGATGCTTGTCCGACAACCTAAATAATTCCCTCCCCCTTGACGGGGGAGGGTT
>Ga0224503_10000450_pt1 | contig 12471 bp, 8 predicted proteins | sample SF_Oct11_sed_USG_2_FD_169106 | JGI IMG/M metagenome (GOLD analysis project Ga0224503, IMG submission 169106) | Sediment microbial communities from San Francisco Bay, California, United States - SF_Oct11_sed_USGS_21 | ecosystem: Environmental > Aquatic > Marine > Sediment | place: USA: California...
GATGTTCATGATGTACCTGGATTTGGATGAGCTTCCGAACCTGTTCAGGAAGCGCTGGTTGTGGTCGGCGACCAGACCGGCGCTGGCGCGTTTTCGCCGGCAGGATCACCTCGGAGCGCGCGACGAAATGCTCTCGGAGTCGATTCGCAAGCTGGTCGAGCGCCAGACGGGTAGCCGTCCGGCGGGCCCAATCCGTCTCCTGACGAATCTGAGCTACTTTGGATACTGTTTCAATCCGGTGAGTTTTTACTACTGTTTCGACGCGGATGGCGAGACTTTGCAGACGATTGTCGCCGAAGTGAACAATACGCCCTGGGGCGAGCGTGATACCTATGTCTTGCCTGACTCGATGGATGTCGGTCAGCGCGGCGTGAAGCGCTTCAGGCCGCAGAAAAAGATGCACGTGTCGCCTTTCATGCCGATGGAGGTTGAATACGATTGGTGTTTTACCGAACCTGCTGAGCGGCTTTCGGTTTACATGGCGAATTCGAGCGCCGGCAAGCGAATGTTCGACGCGTCGATTACTTTGACACGGACGGAGATAACGGGCGCTGCCCTGGCGAGCGTCCTGGCGCGTTTCCCGTTGATGACGGTAAAGATCGTTGCGGGCATCTACTGGCAAGCGCTGAGGCTGTGGATAAAGGGTTGCCCGTTGTACCCACATCCCGACAAGCGGCAGAAAATCGCGGCGGAGGCACAGTGAAGCCGGTTTCCATCAATGCCCCGAAATTCCTGGAGGCCGCTAGAAAACCGACGAGCCTGGAGGCCCTTGCGAGGCGTGTCGTGCGTGCACGGCTGGAGTCCTTGCGCAACGGGCAGATCGTCATCAGCGAAAACGGCTGCCACGAGATCTTCGGTGCGGTGACCGACGATTTGCCGCTCACGGTGCAGCTGACGATCCACGATCCCCGGTTTTACTACGACATTGCGTTCGGCGGTGCGGTCGGGGCCGGGGAGTCTTATATCCACGGCTACTGGTCGTGCGATGAATTGACCACCCTGGTTCGGATACTTGTGAAAAACAGGGACGTGTTGCTGGACATGGATTCCGGCACGGCCCGCCTGACAAGACCGTTGCAGAAGATGTTCCACCGGTTCAACCGCAACACGCGCAGCGGCAGCCGGCGAAATATTTCCGCTCATTACGATCTTGGCAACGAATTCTACGCCCTGTGGCTGGACCAGCGGATGATGTATTCGAGTGCGATATTCGAGCACGCGGATATGTCGCTCGAAGCGGCGTCGGTTGCGAAGCTCGATCGCATATGCCGGAAACTGAATTTGTCACCGGACGATCACGTTCTCGAGATCGGTACCGGTTGGGGCGGCTTCGCAATTTATGCGGCTGAAAACTACGGCTGCCGCGTGACAAGCACGACGATCTCGAAACAGCAGTACGACTACGCGCAAGACGCGATAGCGAAAGCAGGGCTGGATGATCGGATCACATTGCTGCAGAGCGATTACCGGGATCTCGACGGCCAGTATGACAAGCTCGTGTCCATCGAGATGATCGAGGCGGTCGGTCACGAGTTTCACGACACGTACTTCAGGAAGTGCTGCGACCTCATCAAGAAGGATGGCCTGATGCTTCTGCAGGCGATCACGATTGCGGACCAACACTATGAGCGTGCCAAGAATACGGTTGACTTCATCAAGCGCTACATCTTCCCGGGCGGGTGCCTGACGTCGGTAACCGCGATGTCGGACACCCTGACCCGCGTCACCGACATGCGGATCGTCAATCTTGAAGACATCGGGCCGCACTATGCAACAACATTGCGCCACTGGCACGACCGGTTCTTCGGCAAGCTCGACGATGTTCGCGACATGGGGTTCTCCGAGGAATTTATCCGCATGTGGCAGTACTACCTGTGCTATTGCCAGGGTGGTTTCATGGAGGGGGCAATCGGCAACGTGCAGATGCTGATGATGCGTCCCGATGCCCGACCTGCGAGCCCAGGGATTTAGCAAGGCTTTCTTCGAAGTCATTCTCGTCGCATAATCGGGCCATGCAAGGCATCGTATTACGTACGCTCATAACAATACTGGGCCTTTTCGCGGCGTCCGCCCTCGTGCCGGGTGTCGCTATTTCCGGAGCCTGGACCTTTATCTTTGCGGCCATATTGCTGGGGCTCGTTAACGCTATCGTTCGGCCTATCGCCTTCGTGCTGACATTGCCGATTACCCTGCTCACGCTGGGGCTTTTTATCCTGGTGCTGAATGCGGCCATGTTCGGGCTCGTCGCCTCACTGCTCGATAATTTCGTTGTGTCCGGCTTCTGGTCGGCGCTGTTCGGCGCAATTATCGTGAGCATCACGAGCACTATAGCGTCCTGGTACATCGGTCCTGACGGGCGCGTCGACGTCATCGTCGTTACTCGCCGCTGATCGGAAACGACGACCAGCGTGAGTATCAAGACGCGCCCGGTCGACTATCGAGATGGCGACCTGGAATTCCAGGGCATGCTGGCCTGGGATGATGACGCCGGTGGTCCGCGTCCTGGCGTGCTCGTTGCGCACACGATCCGCGGTCGCAGCGAGTTCGAGGAAGGCAGGGCAAAGATACTGGCCGAGCAGGGGTATGTAGGCTTCGCGATCGATGTATACGGCAAGGATACGATCGGCAGCGAAATCGAGGAATGCCGTGCAATGATGGACGCCCTCAGGGGCGAGCGGCCGGCATTGCAGCGGCGCCTGTTGCTTGCTTTGAACGCGATGCGGGACCAGCCGGAAGTCGACGCAGCGCGTGTTGCAGCCATCGGCTACTGCTTCGGTGGTCTCTGCGTGCTCGACATCGCACGCACCGGCGAGCCGGTTGCCGGCGTCGTCAGTTTTCACGGGCTGTTCGAGCCGCCCGGCAATACGGCGGGAAATCGCATCGAGGCCCGCGTACTCGCGCTGCATGGCTGGGATGATCCGTTGGCGACGCCCGATCAGGCCGTCGCATTGGGGGAGGAACTCAGCAGCATGGGTGCCGATTGGCAACTCCACTGCTATGGAAATGTGCGCCACGCATTCACGAATCCAGCAGCCGACGCGAGCACAGGCGTAACCCTATACAATGAGTCAGCCGATCGCCGCTCCTGGGCAGCGGCAAAAAACTTTCTTTCAGAATTGTTCGATACCTGAGTCTCGATCGGAAACAATCGCGTTGCTCCTCGCGGTGTGGCGCATGTTTTCCCGGAGGTCAAGCGTGAGATTGAAAAACCTGTTTGTGTTCATCGTTGCACCGTTCATCGCGATAGCCTGCAGCAAGGAGCAGCCGCAGCCAACCGCGGTGGAGGTCCTGCCGGAGCTGTCCTCGCCGGTCGCGGTCGAGGTAAGCGGCGGAAACCCGGCGGCAGAGGATGCATCCGAACTGGTCACCGCGGACTACATGCGTGACATCATCGTCGAGATTGCCAGCGACGCGTACGAAGGCCGGGGCCCGGGAAGTCGCGGTGACGTGAAGGCGCGCGAGTACCTGGCGGCGGAAATGCAGCGGCTGGGCCTGCAACCGGGTGCGGCAAACGGTGGCTGGGAACAGAAATTCGACCTGGTCGGCGTCAACACCATGCAGCCGGAGACCTGGACCTTCGAAGGGCGCGGCGAGAAGAAAACGCTCAAACAGTGGGACGATTTCATCGTCTCCAGCGGCGTGCAGGAGGAACGCGCCGAGTTCAGCGATGCGGAGATCGTGTTCGTTGGCTACGGCATCCAGGCGCCGGAATATGACTGGGACGACTTCAAGGGCGCCGATCTCGACGGCAAGGTGCTGCTCATCATGAACAACGATCCGGATTGGGATCCGGAACTTTTCGAGGGCGAGACCCGCCTCTGGTATGGGCGCTGGGACTACAAGTACCTCAGCGCCGCCAGGCAGGGCGCGGCCGGGGCAATTATCATCCATACGACGCCGTCGGCCGGTTACCCGTTCCAGGTCGTTCAGACTTCGTGGGCGGGCGAGCAGTTCGAGTTGCCGGCAGGCGACGAGCCACGCAGCCAGGTAAACGCGTGGATGACCGAGGACGCAGCGCGCGAACTTGTCGCGTTCGCGGGGAAGGACCTCGATGCACTGCGCGAGGCGGCGTTCAACCGCGATTTCGAGCCGGTACCGCTCGGTGTCACGACCTCAATTGCGATGGAGGTGGAACTGAACCGCGCGGAGAGTGCGAATGTGCTCGGGCTTATTCCGGGCAGCGACCCGGCGCTCAAGGACGAGGTCGTCATTTATACGGCGCACCACGATCACCTCGGTATCGGTGAGCCGAATGAAGCGGGCGACACGATTTACAATGGTGCGCGGGACAACGCTTCCGGCGTCTCCGTCGTGCTGGCGATTGCGAAGGCGCTGAACGCGCTGCCGGAAGCACCGCGTCGCTCGTCGCTGTTTGCGCTTGTGGGTGCCGAAGAGCAGGGGCTGCTCGGCTCGCTGTACTATGCGAACAATCCGACGTTCGCGCCGGGGCGCATCGCGGCAAATATCAATTACGACAACCCGAACATCCTCGGCGACACGCATGACGTGACATTCGTCGGGCTCGGCAAGTCGTCGATCGACCGGATTCTCGAACTGATCGCCGAAGAGCAGGGCAGAGAGGTCAAGCCGGACCAGTTTGCCGACAAGGGCTATTTCTACCGCTCCGACCAGTTCAGCCTGGCGAAGATCGGCGTGCCGGCGATGTACCTGAAGCCGGGTACCGAGTACGTCGACAGGCCGCCAGGCTGGGGGCGTGAACAGCAAGATCATTATACCAACGTGCACTATCACCAGCCGTCCGACGAGTACAACGACAGCTGGGATTTCTCGGGACTGATCGAGGATGCGTTACTCGGTTACTGGACAGGGCTGGCGATCGCCAACGCCGACGAGATGCCCGCGTGGAATCCCGGTGACGAGTTCGAGGCGGCGCGCCTGAAGGCGATCATAGAGGTAGACGAGTAGAGTAGGGGTGCCCCGCATGTCGCGGGGCACCGTCTGCCATTCAATTGGCTGCGGCCGGCACCACGAGGATGTCGCAAGGCAGGTGGTCGAGTACCCTTGCCGCGGTGTTGCCAATGTAGCGTCTCGCGATCCCGCCGCGGGACAGCGCGCCCATGACCATCAGGCTGGCGCCATGGGTCTTCGCGAACATCGGCAGCAGTTCGTGCGCCCGGCCGGGCAGCTGGTGTACGTTCTCGTCTGCAATGCCGGTCTCCCTGGCAAATGTATCCAGCGCCTTGCGGTGCTCGTCGCGTATCTTCTTGTCCAGTTCGTCGATCGGCAGCTTGACCGGTTTGAAGGTCTTCATCGCCAGCGACCCGATCTCGACGAGCCGTTGATACGTGTGCACGAGTTCGACGTGCCCGTTACTGGCTGAAGCAAGCGACTGTGCGGTCTCGACAATGAGGCGGTCGAGGCGTGCTTCCTTGTCTTTTTCGTGCGTTGGATCGATAGCGGCAACGATAAGCGGGTCGTCGTTCCACCCCACGGGCTTCACGAACCACAGCGGATAGTCCAGCTTCTTCATCAGCTGCCAGTCCGTATCGGCGAACGTCGCGCGTTCGGCGGGTGAATGGTAATGCGTTCCCTTGACGACGAACATCGGGTCGACTTCCATCGCACGGGAGATTACGGCATCGGCAACAGGTCTCTCGTGGCTGGTGCCGGTGGTGACCGCCACACCGGCTGCCTCGGCGATCTTTGCGAGATCGAGCAATGCTTTATCCTGCGCGTCCTCGATGTCCTGGGCCAGGTCCCGAATCTCACTCGATATGATGAATACCTCACTCAGGAAGCTCGTAGTCGGGTCGCACAGCAGGAGCTCAAGATCGCAGTTCATGAGCTTGGCCAGCCAGGTGGCTCGAGCGACAACTTCTTCCGGATAGTTGTCGAGTTCGATAATTGTAAGAACAGTCTCGCTCATTCGATTCTCCCTGGAATCCAATAGAACAACGGCACCCCGCCGCCGCGTTGCCTAGGATAGGGGGATTGCACAATGGGCAAAATCCGTATGCGACGCGACAAATTTCGGGGACTACTTAGGCTGCTTCGCTCGAGCCTTTCCATCGCGCGCGTTCCTCGAATTAACCTGCGCGGAAAATTCCCCTATCTGTCAATATATTAGGTGTACAATGCCGGCTCGCTGCCGAAGCCCGCCGTATAAACACAACAACAGGCGATCCAGGCGAAGGCACTATTTGCGATGCCAAGGGAGAGAAAAATGACAAGAGCGATATCTATAGGTGCATTTCTTGCTTTCAATTTGCTGACAGTTGCCGCGCACGCACAGGATGAGGACGCACAGCGGTTTACCTATGCGACATACTTCCATTGCAATGTAGGGCTGGAAGACCAGGCTGATGCATTCATGAAACGTAATTCGCCAATACTCGATGGTCTCGTCGAAGACGGCAGTATTCTGGCCTGGGGATGGCTGAAGCACCATACGGGCGGCGACTGGCGTCGGATTCGATACCACCAGGCGGCTTCGCCCGAAGCTGCGATGGCGGCGCTGGGAACCATGAGTGAGGCTATAGCCAAAGTGCACGGCGAGGATGATCCGGCCGCCGCCGAATTTTCCGCGGCTTGCCCTCGCCATGATGATTATCTGTGGCAGGTTGAACAAGGTTCGTCCGGAGAAACACGCGGTCAGGTCGGCTTTTCCGTTTACCACTTCTGTGACATCAACCGTGAAGATCGGGCCGACGAAATCGTGGCGGAGCATGTCTCTCCCATCCTCAACAAGATGGTCGAAGACGGCAAACTCTCAAGCTGGGGCTGGCAATCCCACGTCATCGGTGGCCGTGTCCGGCGGTTGCAGACAATGACAGCACCGGATATAGGCACCCTGCTGAGCGCGCGGCAGGCAGCGATCGATACGATCTATGAGGAGGATAATGCGGCCGGTACAGAATTTTCGGAGATCTGCGGACCTCATGTCGACTACGTGTGGGAATTGACTCACGAGAAGTAATCGCCGTCATTGCGAACGAAAAAAGCCGGGCTTTCGCCCGGCTTTTTTCGTGTTGATTGCGGCTTTCAGTCAGGAACGCCGGAAGCGGCTGAAAAATCCGCCTTTGCGCTCGTCATCATCATCGTCATCGTCGTCATTGACTGCGGTTGGTGCAGGGGCAACCTTCAGCGCCTTCATTGTCTGTGTCAGTGACGTCGTGATCTGTTCCTCGATCGGATCCGGGCTCGCGGTTGGAGGAGGCGGCGCATTGGCAACCTTCTGCGGGGCGACCTCGGGTTTGCCGGTATTCAATGCGCGAACCGTCGCAAGTCGTTGTGAGGCCGAAATATCGAGCCCCCCTTTCTGATCTTCGATCTGCGATTCGATAGAGACCTCGACGCCAGGCGTCTCGCCCCACACGGTCTCGAATTCTTTCTCCAACTCCGATTTCCCGGCCGAATCGTCCGGGCTCGAACCCTGTTCGGCCGATGCTGCCGCGGCTTCTTCCGCTACCCTCGCAGCGACGGCGGCTGCGGCGACGCTTAGTTCTTCGCCGAACAACGTTTCCGCCATCTTGTCATCGACGTCCTCGATGGTCTTCGCATTCGCGAGGCCGACCGCAATCTGCTCGAGTTCTGCTTGGGCCTTCTCCTCGCGAGCCTGGTTCTCCGCAGGGACCTCCTTTTCATCGGATTCGTCTTCTTCGAGGATGCCTTCCTCTTCGAGGCGTTTCTTCTGTTCCAGTGCGGCCCTGTCCACCTTCCTGTTGATCGAGTCGTCCAGCGTGATCTCGGGAATTTCCTCGACCTCTTCCGTCGGCTCTTCTTTCGCGCGCGGTTCCGAGGCCTGTGCCGGTTCGTCTCCGGAGTCGGGATCCCGGCCCTGGGCAACTGCCATGGCTCTTTCCAGCGCATCGAGATCGGGACGAAGCTCGGCCAACGTGGGGTCGCGATCCCAGTCCGGCGTATCGTCGTCTCTCGCTGCAACTTTCCGCGGCGCCGCGACGGTGCCCGTGGCATCCGACAGCGTCGGAATGGGTGCATCGGCGCCGGGCTCTGTTTCCGGCTCCAACTCGAGTTCCAGTTCGAATTCGGCCTCCTTGAGAGAGGGCGGTTCTTCCCTTGGCTCTGGTGCCCGTTCGGGTCCTGTTTCGGGCGTCGTCTCTGTCCTGGCCGGTTGCTCGGGCCTGGTGTCTGCTTTGACCGGTTGCTCGGGCCTGGTGTCTGCTTTGACCGGGCTCTCGGGCCTGGTGTCTGTCCTGGCCGGTTGCGCGGGTTTCGCACTGGCCGTGGGCGTCTCCGGCTGCGCCGTATCGGGTTTTCCGAGGAGATTCGTTTTCGAATCGGTAGTGGGCCTCGGCTGCGCTTTCGGCTGTGGTTTCGGCTCCGGCGTCGAGGGCCGCTTCGCCTCCGGCTCCGGTTTTGCCGTCTCGGCGAGTTCCGCGGACAGTGCTTCGATGTCCGGCAGGGTATCGTGGATCAGCTCCTTTGGCGGGGCTTTTGCCGGCGGCCGCGCGTCATTGAGTATCGCGAGGGCGGGCTGCGTGTCCTGGATCAGCTCGGGTATGTTGTCCTCTTTTTCCGCTGGCACCCTCTCGGTCACCGTCGGAACAGCCGCCGGCTCCGGGTCAGGCATGGACAACGCAACCAGTTCGGCAGTTGCGTCGTCGGTATGCCGGGGTTCCGGCTGCTTGCTGCCGATTTCCGGCAGCCGCGTAAATTTGCCGGTCAGGCCGAATTGCTCGTCAGCGATCCGGCTGACGACTTCGAGATCGACCACGTCGGCCTTCGCATCGGCGGCGGCCTCCATCGACGATTCGACCAGGTTGTTTACAACTCTGAGGATGCCGCCACTCAGCTCGTGCAGAAGTTCTGCCGCACCGCTCGCAAAAATCTTGTCGAAGTCGCCGCCGGCCTGCCGGAAGCAATGGCGAAGATAACCACCCAGTTCCTCGACGCCAGCGGCCTCGAGTTTGCGCCGCAACCTGACTCTTTGCCTCAGCCGGGCGAGGGACTTGGAAGCGAGCAGTTCCTTGAGGTAGTCGTCGCCCATCAGGACGATGGCGGCGCCGTCGGAAGGACCGGTGTCAGCCGCCGTCACGACCTCGAGTTCAGCGAGCATGTCCGGGCCGAGGAAAGGAGCGTCCTCGACGAGGATGAACATGCGCGAGTCATTCTGTGCGAGGTTGAACAGCAGCTGGCGGAACAACGCGAGCTTCTGGTTGCCGCGCTGCGGGCGCTGCTGGATGCGCATGTGGTCAAACAGGAGGTCCAGGAGTTCGCCGCGCTGCAACGGAAACCGACCGACCCTGACAATCGCGTTCTTGCCGCTTATTGCGCTCAGCGAGTGGGACACCGCCGTGGATTTTCCGCATCCGACAGGGCCGGTCAGTGTCACGACGGCGTCGGCGCTCGACAAAGCCTTCTTGATACCCGTCAGGATGCTTGCCGTTTGCGGCCCGACGAACACGTCGGCGCCCGCCGCGTTGCCGCGAAAAATACGTCGTTCCAGCCCGAAATGCGTCTTGTACATAGGTTCCCGTTTCTGTGTATTTTGTTGCAATGCACAAATATGGACAGCAGCTGAAATTTTGCGGTCTATTCGGCCAAATTACTTGGGTTTATGTCACAAAAAGCGCATCCGGGCGTCTGGCTGTGAGCGAACAAACAACTGGTTTTCTTTGCCAAATCACTCACAATACGAACCGTCTGTCCGCCAAAAGGTAATCCATGTCGCGCAAAGTCAGGCGCATCGTTCTCATCGCCGGTATTTTGGGCGCGGCAGTCGCGCTGTCCGTGCTGTTGTCGATGAGCCGCAAGGAACCGCCGAAGAAGCCCGTAGAGAGCATTGCTATGCTGGTCGAGGTGGTGGAACTCGAGCCGGTCGATGCGCGTTTTCCGGTTCGCAGCCAGGGGACAGTACAGCCTCGAACCGAGACCGTACTGAGTGCCGAGATTTCAGGCGCTATCGTCGAGATCTCTCAGAAGTTTGTCGCGGGCGGGGTGTTCGGGGCGAACGAGATTCTGATGCGCATCGACCCGAGCAACTACGAGGTTGCGGTTTCCCAGGCCGAAGCGCTGTTGCGACAGCGCCAGATCGAGTATTCCGGTGCAAAGAAGCTGCGGAGCCAGGGATACAGGGCGGAGTCGGAGCTTGCATCGGCTGCCGCGGCGCTCGCGACCGCGCAGGCGGACGTGGTGCGCGCGAAGCGTAATTTCGAGCGCACGTTTATTCGCCTGCCCTACGAGGGCATGGTAAGAACCAAGGAGGTCGACCTGGGTCAGTTCGTAAATCAGGGAACCCGGCTGGGCGTGACGTTTGCCACCGACTACGCCGAAATTCGCTTGCCGCTGACCGACCGGGATCTTGCCTTTGTCGATCTTCCATACGCGGCAGAGATCACGGTCACCGGAGAATCGCGTGGTCCCGACGTTGTTCTGTCGGCGTTACAGCGCGGCCGGCTCGTGGAATGGCCGGCACTAATCGTCCGCAGCGAGGGCGTCGTCGACGAAAGCAGCCGCGTGACCTACGCCGTTGCAAGAATAGACGACCCTTACGCGCTGGACAGCGATCAAGTGCCGATACCGATGGGCACTTTCGTGACGGCAAGCATCGACGGTGTGGCCATGCAGGGACTGCTTCGCGTACCCCGGCATGCATTGCATGGCTCTGATCAGCTGCTGTTCGTCGATAGCGAGAACCGGCTTCGGATACGCAGCGTGAGCATCGTTCGCGCCGATTCCGAGTACGCTTATATCAGTAGCGGGGCTGAAGCCGGTGAGCGGGTAATCCTGACCGCGCTGGAATCGCCGATCAACGGTATGGCTGTTCGAACCGCGGATGATGCAAACGAGTCCCGTGAGGACACGGTTGCCGCCAAGGGAGACGAGGAACAGCCGTGAATCCACGCGGAGTTACCGAACGCAGGGGGATCATTGCGTGGTTTGCATCCAACCACGTTGCGGCGAATCTGCTGATGTACCTGATCATCGTCGCGGGCCTCCTCTCGGCCGCGACAATCCGCAAGCAGACACAGCCTGACTTCGAACTGAATAACGTCCAGGTCCAGGTTCAGTATCTCGGCGCCGCGCCCCAGGAAGTCGAGGAGGGCGTGGTCATCAAGGTCGAGGAAGCGATCCAGGATGTCGACGGTATCGTGAAGCTGAGTTCCACGGCATCTGAAGGTGTTGGCACCGTGACTGCCGAGGTGTCAAGGGATGCCGATCTCAATGAAGCGCTGAGCGAGATCAAGACACGTGTCGATGCAATATCGACTTTCCCGGCCTTGACCGAGAAGCCGGTTATCAGCAAGCAGGAGATTCCGTTTGCGGTCGCTTTCATCGCTATTTACGGCGACATGGACCCGGTGACGCGCAAGTCGATCGCACAGAATGTGCGTGATGAACTCATGGAGTTGCCTGCCGTGAATAAGGTCCGGTTTCTCGGAGACCGGCCGTACGAGATCAGTGTCGAGGTCTCAGAACAAACGCTGCGGCAGTATGGCCTCACGATGAGCGAGATCTCGCAGGCGATCAAGAATTCATCGGCGGACCTGCCGGGCGGCACGATAAAGTCTCAGGGCGGCGATATCCTGCTTCGTACGGAAGGCCAGGTATACACCGGCATCGAGTATTCGGAGCTCGTGCTTCGCACGTTCGGCGACGGCACGCGCCTGACGCTCGGGGACATCGCGACGATCAGGGACGGTTTCGTCGAGAGCAACGATTACAGTCGTTTCAATGGCTCTCCGTCGGCGATTCTCCAGGTCCTTACGGTGGGAGAGCAAAACGAGCTCGCGACCGCGGCGGCCGTGCGCGAATACGTTGCCCGTAAGTCAGTGGATTTACCCGAGGGCATCCAGATGGACATCTGGGCGGATCGCGCTGCTTACCTGCAGGATCGCCTGGACATGATGCTCGACAATATGCTGCTCGGCGCATTGCTCGTCTTTATCGTCCTTTCGCTATTCCTTCGGATGAAAGTCGCAGGCTGGGTGATCGTCGGCATTCCGATTACTTTTTTCGGTGCCTTGTGGCTCATGCCGGTCAATCCATGGCCTGTCACGATCAACATGGTGAGTCTGTTCGGTTTCATCGTCGTCCTCGGCATCGTCGTGGACGACGCGATCATCATTGGTGAGAGCGTGTACACGAAGATACGCGCCGACGGCCAAACATTGGATAACGTCATCGATGGTGCACAAAGGGTGGCGGTCCCGGCGACGTTTGGTGTTCTGACGACGATGGCCGCGTTTGGGCCCATGCTGTTCATCGGCGGCATTTTCGGGCCGTTTTTCGAAGCTATTTCGGTCGTCGTTATCCTCTGTCTTCTGTTCTCGCTGATCGAATCCAAGTTGATACTGCCGGCTCACCTGGTTCACGCGAGAATCCCGCCCGTCGACGAGGACGACCTATTCCGTCCCGAGCGGCACATTGGCCTGTTCGAGAGGGTGCCGCGGTTCTTCCTGAAAATTCAGCGCCGTGTGCAGCATGGCTTGCACACGCTGATCCACGAGTATTACCGGCCGTTGCTTTCCCGGTCGATTGATAACAGGG
>Ga0224503_10000451_pt1 | contig 12459 bp, 10 predicted proteins | sample SF_Oct11_sed_USG_2_FD_169106 | JGI IMG/M metagenome (GOLD analysis project Ga0224503, IMG submission 169106) | Sediment microbial communities from San Francisco Bay, California, United States - SF_Oct11_sed_USGS_21 | ecosystem: Environmental > Aquatic > Marine > Sediment | place: USA...
GATACTATTGTTTATGGATTAGCAGATTTACTTGATCAAGAAAGAGGATGGGGGATGAAAAAGGATACGTTCAACTTTTTGCGTCAAATGGAAGTTTTTGGAGAAGAGACATGGTTTAGAGTTGGAGACAGAGATGCTGCAACACACTTGATCAGAACAAACATGCTAAAAAATGGAAAGAATCTAAGTGATATTACAAAATGGATGTGTAAAAAATTTGCAGTAACTGCAAACATCATCCCAGTTACAGATAACAGCATTGAAACAAGAATTACTACAGATAAAGGAGAATTACATTTGCAAGAATATTGGGTTAAACACAGAGGAAAAGATCCTGTTGAAGGAATTCAATACATTGGAGCAGATAAAGCCCGTCCAAATCCTGAAGCAATAAATGCAATTCATGATGCAGAGATGGTAATTTTAGCACCAGGAAACCCATTAACATCAATTGGACCAATGCTTCAAATCAAAGGGATTAGAAAAGAATTATCAAAAATAAAAAAGAAAGTGGTTGCAATAAGTCCATTAATTGGAGATAACGCAATTAGCGGACCGGCTGCAAAATATATGCAAGCTGCGGGAATAGAATCAAATGCATATGGATTAGCAAAAATGTATTCTGATGTATGTTCAAACATAATTATAGATACTAAAGATAAAGCATTAGTAAAGAAGATCCAAAGTTTAGATATGAAAGTTTTTGAAACCAAAATCACTATGAAAAATAAAATAGCTGAGGATGCATTAGCAAATTTCCTTTTAAAACAAGTACACGTATAATTTGAAAATAGCCGCAATAATTCCTGTAAAGACTTTCTCTAAAGCAAAAACTCGTTTAGATTTATCTCCGCAACAAGTTGAAGATTTGTGCAAAGTAATGCTTGAAGAGATTTTACACACAATATCAATATATCCTCAAATTGAAAAAATTATCATAGTTACAAAGGAAAAAAAAGCAATAGAGATTGGTAAAAAATTCAAGGCAATTACAATTGTGGATGAAAAAGAAAAAAGTGTTAACAGTGCAGTTGCATTAGCAGACAAATATCTCTTAGAAAATAATTTCCACGCATCAATTGTATTTCCTCAAGATATTCCATTCATTAAAACTCAAGATATCGATTTTATGTTAAACTACAAAACCCATCCAAATTTTGCAATTATCGTACCATCTAGGAGATTTGATGGGACAAACGCACTTGTAAGAATGCCAATAGATTTGATGGAGACACACTATGATGAGGATAGTTACAAAATTCACATGAATACAGCTAAAGAACATACGCTAAATGTTGCCATGGTTTTTGTAAAAAGAATAATGTGGGATATTGACAATATCGAGGATCTAAAGTTTGTCTTAGAACAGAATGAAAAGCCAGAAATCATAGAAAAAATTAAAAAAATTATAAAATCAGATTAAAAAAGATATTTTTAAAGATAAAAAACGTCATTTGAAATACGAATTATCAACATGCTTATATACAAGGATTTAGAAATTTTTAAATATTATCATAAAAGGCTTTGAAAGATAAAATGGTTAAAACAGTTAATCCAAAAGATAAATGTCCAAGATGTGGAAAAGGTTCTCTAGTCACAGATGCCAATACAGGTGAAAATTTTTGTGGTAAATGCGGAATTGTAATCACCGATAAAACAGAAGAATCAGGACCTGAGTGGAGATCATTTTCAAATGAAGGGGAAAATAAAAGCAGAGCAGGAGTCCCAACATCACTAGCCATGCACGATATGGGACTATCCACAATAATCAATCCACAAAACAGAGATGCAACTGGAAAACCATTGACTGCGGCCATGAAGAGTACTATTGAGAGACTCAGAACATGGGACAGTAGAAGCCAGGTTCATGAACCAACCGATAGAAATTTTCGACAAGCATTTAGTGAGTTAGACAGACTAAAAGACAAACTTGCAGTGGGGGATTCAGTCATTGAAAAAGCAGCTTACATTTACAGAAAAGCACTTGAAAAAGGTCTGGTCAGAGGTCGTTCCATTTCAGCTTTGATTGCATCTGCACTATATGCAGCATGTAGAGATACTGAAACTCCTAGAACACTAAAAGACATTGGTCAAGCAAGCAACATTAAACGAAAAGACATTGCAAGATGTTATCGTCTATTGTTAAGGGAATTAAATCTAAAAATGCCAGTTGTCAATCCAGTAAAATGTATTTCAAGAATTGCAAGTAAAGCTGGATTATCAGAAAAAACAAAAAGAAAAGCAACAAAGATTTTACAAACTGCAGAAGAGCAAAAAATATCAGCAGGAAAAGATCCTATGGGATTAGCAGCAGCAGCACTTTATGTAGCATGTGTAACAAATGGTGAAAATAAAACTCAAAGGGACGTAGCAGAAGCTGCGGGAGTAACAGAAGTTACAATCAGAAATAGATACAAAGGCTTGAAAGTAGCCTTAAATCTCTAAGGTAGTCTCTTTTTTTGAAAAGAATTTATCAACAAATAAAATAAAATTGAAAAAATACCTGCAACTAAAAATAAAAGTTCTAAAGAAGACATCAATGAATGTGAAAATGCATCTTCAATTGAAATAAAATTAATCTGAGAAATAAAAGTAGCATATGAAAATATAAAATAATTAGTAGCCCAATGAATTAAGAGTGAAGTCACAAAACCATATCTAAGATAGACCCAACCTAGAATTATTCCACTTGCGGCAGCTTGAGCAAATTTTCCTTCACTCCATGAATCTCCAAATGCAATGTGGGCAAAACCAAAAAGAACACCCACAAAAATAACCAAAAAAAGGGCTTTTTTCACATTATGAATATCTAAAATATTAGGATTCCACAGACATCTCATGAAATATTTTAGCGAAGATTTGTTAGAATAAAGAGCAAATAAAGGAATTCCAATCAAAAGTAGACGAAACCCAAGTTCTTCAATTAAAGGGGCAAGGCTAACATAAAAAAATTGAATTAAATCATTGTCAGCAAGAGGAGGAACTATATCAATATCAAAGCCTTCCTGTACAAAATTAATCAATGCCGAAATCAGAATTAAAATTGAGAGCCATTTTGTGACTCCAATCATATAGTTTAATCTAGGATTATATTTTCCAAAGGAAATAATTGGAGAAAGTGCTTTTGAAAATCCATCTTTTGGACCTAACATTGCAATTACAAAAATTGTAAGATAAAATATCCATAAAACAACAAAAGCATCACCAACACTAACATCAATTGGAGCTTGATAGAATTCGGTTTCATTAAAAAGTTCTAAATGAGTGAGAGGGTATTCATAATTAATATCACCACCAATGTCAGTTTCAAAAACAACATAGATGCCTATAGGAAAAGAAACAAGAAGTAAACCAAAAATTACAGAAAGTAATGCAGCAAAAGGAATTCCAATAGATTGGAGTAATTTATTTGAATTTTGCAATTTGTTCTAATGTAGTTCTATTGTATCTGCTGCAAATCCTAAATTTATCAAAGTATCTTTGATAGTATCTCTATGATCACCTTGTAAGAAGATGTAACCTTCTTTTGCAGTTCCTCCGCAAGCATATTTATTTTTGAGTTCTTTTGCAACAGTTTCTAAATTATTTAGTTTAGGATCCAGCCCTTCTATCATGGTTCCTTTTTTCTTAAATCGTCTAGTTTCTAACCGAATAATAATTTTAGTGCTATCTTTGGCAAGTTCACCACAAGCACACAGATCTTCTGGAAGACCACAAGTATTACAAATTACTGCCATACGTTCGAAGTAAATTCAATTATTCATACTATTAAGCCTTGTTTGAATATCAACAATAAATCAAAAATAAACGGATTTTTTAGATAGAAAATTAAATAAAAATAATGAAGAAAGAACTTACAAAAAAGGCTGCAAAAATGCTACTAAATGGAGCCACACTACTTAGTGAGCCTTGCCCATATTGTAAAGGAGTCAGAGTGATGAAAGAAGGACATGCATTATGCATTAATTGTGGTCGTGAACCTGAAAAAAAAGATATCCCAGTTGAAAGATCATTAGACAGTACAACCCCACCGATAAAGAAAGCATTACAGAAAAAGATGGAAATACTCTCAAAAGAGTTAGAGAATGAAAACGATCATGAAAAACAGCAAAATATTCTAAAAACGATCAATTTGTTATTAGAAACAATAGAAAAAATTAAAGATAAACAATAAAGTTTTTATGTTAAAATTTGAGACGACGTACTGTAATGGCAGATAAAAAATCAGCCCCACTTCCAGCATCAAGTGGAGGCCTCATGAGATTCTTTGAGGATGAGACAAAAGGATTCAAGATAGATCCAAAAATTGTAGTATCAATTCCTATTAGCTTAATTGTAGTGTCATGGGTAATCGATGCATTTCTAGCTCCGTGAAAAAATAATGGAAAAAGATTCAGACGATGTTTCAAAGATACACAATAGATTTTCCCTTACTTTAGTTAATCCATCATCACATTATTTTTCATTAGTTGTATCAATGATAGTATCTACGGTAACTGTTCTTGCAATATATTTTGGTTATTTGAGTAATTTGGGATTTGAGCAAAATTGGTATAGATTACCAATAGTTTTAGGAGTTCTAGCTTTAACGCAATTATTAGACACACGATTTTCAAAGAAAAAAGAATATTCGAAATCACTACATTCGTCTCTTTTCGGAAACATGTTATGGACAGTTACACTATTGATGGGAATTCTTTCAAGTATTGTTTTATCAAAAGACATAGAACCATTCTTCATAACTTTTGGATTGCTACTTTTTGCTAGTTTCAGAATAGGTATTTACACTACAACTCTAGGAGCAAGTCTCAAAAAAGCTTGGGCAATTTGCTTTATTCAACCAATAGCAATGTATCTGGTATTAATTCCACAAGATCTTTGGATTTCAATACTTAGTGAACCAATTGGATTAGGTTATGGAGTCTCTTTTTTGATAATTGCAAGTGTATGGTCATTTGTTACAGACAGGGCAGGAAGACCAGGGATGGAAAGCACACATAAAACTATTCAAGCATATCTTGCATCCCAAGGAAACGATTTTGAAGACGCTGAGAAATTAATGGAACAACGCTCAAATGAAACCAAAGTATCGACATCACAGATTAAATTTTCAACACAGAATGGAGAAAATGAATTCAGAATGGTATTGCCAGAGATACATCCAGGGCCATATCACCCAGTAGGTGGAAGTAATATTCCCTACCTGATTTACAAAAATTTGTCATCATCTGCGATGGTAATGCACAGTATTTCAGATCATGCGTTAAATCTTCCATCAAGAAATGAAGTTGAAAAATATTTAAAAAATTTAGAAAATAGTAAAGTCAAAGAAGATGGGATGCAATGTACAGAACCAGTAACAGTTCAAATAAACAAAGCCAGAGTTACAGGCTTGCTTTTTGAAAATAACCCGTTATTGTTTTTGTCGCTATCCCCACACGGTATGGAAGACATACCCAGTTACATGAAAATAGAAATTGTGCAGTATGCAGATAATCGAAATTATGCCAAAACAATGATAGTAGATTGTCATAATGCAATGGGTGAAGAAATTTCAAAAGAAGACGGTGAAGACATGTTAAACGCTGCAAAATCATGTTTAGATACTCTAATTACAAAAGATAGATTCCCAATAGAATTTGGTTATGCCAACACTGATGAAATGGATGTATGGACAGAAGATTTAGGAATGGCAGGATTGGGGATTGTATGTCTCAAAATTAATGAGAAAAAATATTTTCTAGGATGGGCAGATGCCAACAATATGGAAAATGGAGTCAGAGAGAAAATCATAGACATATTTACCAAAAGAGGTTATCAATTACTTGAAATTTGTACATCAGATACACATTATGCACCAGTCAAAGCCAGAAATAGAAATGGGTATTATCAACTAGGATTAATTACAAGTGCAGAAAAACTTTCAAAATGGTTTTTTAAAATTGCAAAAAATGCAGAGGCAAATATTACAACAGCAAAATTTGAAATTTTAGAAAATGAAACCAATGTAAAAGTTATGGGTCAGGGCATATACGAAGATTATTCTAAAGCATTAGATAATTCATTGAAAATTACTAAAGGGTTTGTAATTGGCTGCGTAATACTTTTCATAACTAGTCTTTTCCTATAATCTTCATCTGATCAATATTACCATAGAATTCATCAATAAATGATGCAAACTGGAAAATAGGAACTATGGGCACATTTTCAATGAAATCAATCTTATCTTGATATAATGTCACTATTACAGGCACAGCAATAGCACCAGGTGTTTTTGCAACATATTTTTTTGTCCTTTCAATCTGTTTTTTGACAGCAGTAGATAATGCAGAGGTACTGTAACGCTTCCAATGTTTACAATCAATCAAGATTGCAATACCAAGTCTAATACCTACAACATCAATTTCCATCCTAGGTTTTGTCAGCATCATATTTTTCATTACTGCAAAATTTTTTGATGATAATATTTCAGCAGTCAATCCTTCAAAATCCCTCCAATTAAGTGCAATTGAAAGTTCATCCATAGGAAAACCTTTTACAAGTAAAGCCATAGCAATTTTTAATTTGTCCCCATCTTCAAAATAATATGAATCATCTTGTTTTGTTCCAACATCATTTTTGACAAATTCCTCTAAAATTATTTCAGAATCATTTGAGTTTATTTTTGTGACAGCTGAAAAATCCTGAACAGACATACCTCCTGGAATAATTCCCTGTAATCCAACTATCATTTTAGGATGAATTTTCAATTGTAATTTTTGATTCATATTAGAAATATAGGTTTTAGCAACAACTCGCATCAGTGTATTACGATATAGGTTTTATTACATGATTTTGAAGTGAGGACATGAAAAAATTGCCAGTAATTATCATATTAGTTATTTCAATAGTACCTATAATGTATAATGAATCATTTGCAGAAAAAAATACATTTTTTGATTCAGTTAAATTCATCCAATATCTAGATGAAAATACTGCATTAGAAGAAGTGCAAAATGGAAATCTTGACACGTATTATCATACAATTTCACCAGACAGATTGGAAAATTATCAAGACAGAGAAGGATTACAAGTATTTGATTCCACAGGAGGATCATACAGTATTTTAATTAATCCTGCAGAATCAGACAAATACAATCCATTTTCAAATAGAGATATCAGATTTGCACTGAATTATCTAGTAGACAGAAAACTAATAGTAAATGAATTGATGGGAGGATATGGCTCCCCAATCATTTCATACTATAGTCCAACGGATCCAGAATATCTTACAGTAATCGAACAACTAGAGACATTTAATTTTGAATACAAGCCTACATTTGCAAATGAAATTATTTCGAGAGCATTAGAAGAAGAAGGAGCAAATAAAATTGAAAACAAATGGCAAATGAAGGGAAAGCAAATTGAAGTCATAATTTTTATCAGAAGCGATGATCCTGTTAGAAAATCCATTGGTGAAATATTAGCAATAGAACTTGAAAAAGTAGGATTTGCAGTTAAAAAAGATTTTGGGGATTTGAACAAAGCATTTGTCGTAGTTTATGGTTCCAATCCTTCAGATGTAAAATGGAGCTTATACACTGAAGGATGGGGGCGTTCGGCATTTGTAAGATATGATTCAGTAGGATTAGGACAAATGTATTCTCCCTGGTTTTCAAACATGCCAGGATTTAACGACCCCTCTTACTGGAATTATGATAATGAAAAACTAGACACACTTACTCAGAAAATATACACAGGGGATTTTGATACATCAGAGCAAAGGGCAGAATTAATTCAAGAAGCAGTGGTGGAAGGGGTTAACGAGTCAGTTAGAATTTTTTTGGCAAGTAAAATCGATCAGTATGTTGTAAACGAAAAAGTTAGTGGGATAGTAAATGACTTTGGAGCAGGAGTCCCAAGTAGATTTACGCCAATCAATGCTAAAAGTAATCATGAAGAGTTTGTAATAGGAGTTAAACAGATCTATCAAGGAGCATGGAATCCGGTTATGGGATTAACCGATAGTTATAGTAGACATATTTGGGGAATAATTTCAGATCCGGCAACGTTCAAACATCCATTTACTGGAGAAACATTTCCAGTCAGAGCAACTTGGGAAGTAGAGACTGCAGGATCAAATAAAAAAATAGACATCCCTCAAGAAGCAAAAATATGGAATCCAGCATTACAAAAATGGAAAAACGTTGATGAAAATTCACTTGCAACAAGCAAGGTGACATTTAATTTTGAATTTAGTAATTGGCATAATGGAGAGAAAATGAACATGGATGATATTTTACATTCACTTTATTTTACAATTGAGTGGGGAACACAAGTTGATGAAAATGATAAGACATTTGACACTGAATTTACTCCAAGAGCTGCTCAAAGTATACAGACAATTATGGGAGTAAATCCAATTGACGAAGATACGGTTGAAGTTTATGTGAATTATTGGCACTTTGATGAAGGTGAGATTGCAGATTGGGCAGGGATATGGAACGTAGTGCCTTGGGAAATTACAGCTGCAATGGAAAAAGCAGTAGTGGATGGAAAATTATCATTTTCAAGATCAGGAGCTACAAGCAAAAATGTAAACTGGTTATCATTAATTATTCCAAATGATGCAAATATAATTAAAAATTATCTGCAAGAATTCAAAGAAACAAAACACATTCCACAGCCATTTAAAGAAGATAATCAGAATTCAGAATATTATCAAAAAAGATATAATTCATCAATCAAATGGATTGAAACCTATAATCATGCAGTGATAAGCAATGGCCCATTCTATTTAGAGGCATATTCACCAGAATCAAGAACAATCAAAGTAAGCGCATTTGACGATAATTCATACCCATTCAAGAAAGGAAAATGGACAGAATTTGAAAAGGTAGAATTTCCATCAATCAAAAAAATAGGCATGAAGAAAATCATACAGCAAGGAGATGAATTAGCCATAACAATTGAAACTAAAAATTCAGATTCCATATTATATTTTTTAACAAACAGTCAAGGAGATAAAATAGCATCAGAGACAATGAAATTAAAAGAAAATGATATCATTGTCAACATAACTTCAAACAATACAAAAGAATTGGGGATAGGAACAAACAGTATCAAAATATTTGCAGTTTCAAATTCAGTGTTAAAACCAGATTTTATTAAATCAAGTTTTATTGTAACAGATAACAAAGTGGAATTACCTGTAAACACATTTGAAAATGTTCAATTTTCTAAAAACGACTCAGAGTATTGGATTTGGATCATACCTGTAATAGTGATTGCGGGAATTCTAATATATCTAAAGAAGAAAAACTAGATCAACCCATAATCTTTCAGAATTAATTCTATTTGACCATCATTCTCAAGTTTCGAATATTCCTCTAAGAGATTTTGATTAAGTTCATAGAACGTATGGCCCCATTTGAATTTATCAAGTAATTCCAGAGATTGTTCTTTAGAGCCTAAAATAAATAATGAAGCAGCCAATGCTTCAGCAGTAGTTAATTTATTTAGTTTTGAATAATTCACAGGATTACCAGCAAGTAGAGGAGGAAGTTTTCTTTTGACACCTGCAAAGTTTTTAGAAAAAGCTTGATTTGCAAGATTCCAAGAGCAATCAATTCCAACTATAGTATTGATTATTGATTTGTCTTTAGGTAGCAAAGTTTTTTCAGCAAATGGATCCAACACCATTCCTTTAGCACTGATTTTTTTAACACTGTGGGCAAGACCAAATTTCACCATTTTTGCAGCTGTGCATTTTTTAGGATCATCTTGGTAAAACATTAAAACTTGTAATTTCACTTCAACTAAGAATAATATTTAGAGTATTTTGAATTTACTCCAAAATTTTGTAGGTTACTTTGTAATAAAATCGTGAAACTTGATCATCTTTCATTACTTCGACATTCCAATTTGCATCAGGCAAAAACGCAGTTGAAGATTCAGGCAAAATACTGAATTTTTCTAGGCGTACATCAGGACCACTATATCGCACATTAAGACTAATTCCATCAACTTCAACAACATCATAGATTTGACCTTGTTTTCTGGTGGATTCTTGAACTAGACAATCATCATCAAGGCCAATAATACATGTGTCTGTAACCGTAGAGACTTTAAGATTAACATTTGATTCATCGCCTCTTAAAGGAGTAATCAAGGAACCAGTAAGAACTCTAGGAGCAAAATCTCCATCAGTAGTAATTTTGTCTTCAGTAAAGATTGAAATTGTTTTATCAGCAATTCTGTTTTCTTTTTCAATCATAATATTTAATTTTGGAGTTTGAGGTTTTTCAATTACATTAAATTTAACAGATTTTTTTTCAAAATCAGCATCAATTGTTACCTCGTATGATCCAATTGAGGAAATTTTGTCAGGGATTACATATTGATAAGTAAATGAGCCAGAAGAACTTGGTCGAATAGTAGTTACAGGACCAGTATTCTCTCCACAATAAAATGATCCACAAGTAATTTCAGTTTCTGTTTTTTTAATTACACTAACATCAAATTTTTCAAGATAGATTAATTTGTTGGGTTTTCCACTAATTACCACTACATCGCCCGGATAATATTCAGATTTATCAGTAGATGCTAAAAGCGCAACGTCTTCATCAAGACCAAAAATAAAATCATTTGTAACGCTAAATGTCATACTGTTTGATACTTTACCATATAATGCTTTTACAGTATAGGAACCTTCACTAAATATTGTAGGTGGCAAATCAAAAAGACTTGAAAAAGATCCACCTTGTGTGGGATAAACATTAGATTCAAGAATTTGTTTGAATGGAGTAGTACCATCGAGTATTTTGATTGTAACTCTCTCTGGAATCACAAGACCTTCATCGCCTTGTTCACGTTGAAGAACATTTCCAAGGACTTTTAATTTTTCACCAGCTTTGTACAACGATTTTTCTGTAGAGATAAAGAGCGGAGTGGAAGATAAAGAATCATTTTCAGGATCTGCTGAAACCTTAAAGAAAAGATTTACGCTTTCAGATGCAGTAGCAACCCTAATTTTGTATACTCCAAAATTAGATTTTAGTACATCTCGCCCTTCATCTATTTTGGTACTTTGTGTTCTTTCAGATATAGGAGTAACCCATGACCATGAGAAACGTTGGTTTTCAACAGAAGTGCCAGAATTACGTATAGTTCCGTCAGGTTTTGTGATTGAAATATCTACTGAATTGTCACCAGTAGGTGGAAGTATACCATTAAGATATACAGTTTCACCTAAACCGTATACTTCCTTATCGAGAGAAATAACAGATCCATCTTTTAGATCAAGGGAATCCATTATTGTGAAAGTTTCAGTTATAGTGTAACCAGAATATTGGGATTTTACAACATAATTGCCTACAGTGAAAATAGATTTAGTGGCATCAATTTCTATCGAATATCTACCAGAGGTTTCAGGAACGGCTAAAAAATCATATCCAACTACTCGATTATCATCAATAGCTGAACCTGACAAAGTAGTAATTTCTAAAGGAGACCCATCTTCATGAGAAATAGTAATGCGAACCCCTAAGGAGGCATCATAACTTGAATTTACATATGGATCTTTAACAAACCCACTTATCGTCATAGCATCACCAAACTCATAGACATCCCTATCAGTATCAATTGTCAAGGGCTCATCAGACACAATAAAATTTTCAGGATCATCTACAGCATGAATAACAAGGGTTGCAGAACCGATATCTTTTGAGACATTAATTTTATAATCACCCAATCTATTTGGATGATCTGGAATTGTGAAACTATAAGTGAAAAATCCATCACCCATGATTTGTACCCCATCCTGAATTTTAAATCCAGCATTGCTTCCAAAAGAAGAACTTCCAATAGCAAATTGTTTTGTTTGTACTACTTCCAAATCCAGAGTACTAACCCAAACTTGATTTAACCTTCCAGTAATTTCGACTTGATCACCTAAAGCATAAGCTACTTGATCAGTCCAAAGTGAAATTGATACATCTTCTTTTATGTCTTCTACTACTTCAAAACTAGTTGATGTTGTTTTATCAGAATATTCAGCAATTATATCATAAGTTCCAAATTGAGGATCAACAGTACTGATAAAAATACTGGTTAAAAATTCACCATTTGTAGGAAAGAGATTGCCATTTGCAATTAATTCCCCTTCAGAATCAGTAACAGTAAATTTCATTCCCTCAAATGGGATTATTTCAGATGCAAATCCAATGATAGAAACCATTTGTCCTGGAATATATTGAAGTTTATCAGTAATAATATCAAGAACTTCATCTTGTTTTATTTCTTGTTCAAAAATTTCATATCCCACTGAGAAACTAGTGTTAGCAGTTGCACCGGCATAACTTACAGACACATCATAAGTTCCTTCGTTAATTCCCAGTACTTGATGTAAACCAAGCGTAGTGTCATATTGAAGATCATAGTTAGGATACATAGTTATTGTTTTATCAAAATTAGGTCCAG
>Ga0224503_10000456_pt1 | contig 12370 bp, 12 predicted proteins | sample SF_Oct11_sed_USG_2_FD_169106 | JGI IMG/M metagenome (GOLD analysis project Ga0224503, IMG submission 169106) | Sediment microbial communities from San Francisco Bay, California, United States - SF_Oct11_sed_USGS_21 | ecosystem: Environmental > Aquatic > Marine > Sediment | place: USA...
CGTACCTTGTAGGGACAATCCTGAGAGCAAAAGCGAGTGCCGATACAGCGATTGTAAATCTGGTTATTCAAGCCTTCCTTTGAATGATGCGGGGCGTACACCGGGCAGACCGACTCACAGGGGGCATTGCAGCAGTGCTGGCAAAGCATGGGAAGAAAAGTGATTTTTTCGCGTTGCTCTGGATTTTCATATCGTTGAATCTGGAGCCAGGCCATTTCCCTTCCTTCAACAATTCGTTCCTCACCTGCCACACCCACGTTGTTTTCGGCATAGCAGGCGACGGAGCAGGCGCCACAGCCAATACATTTGTCCATGTCCACCACCATTGTCCATCGATAATCTTCATGTTGGTGTGGGGGATAGATGTCCCTGGTCTTCCGGTCATAGGCCTCTGGTAAAGGCAGCACCAGAGGGAATTCCCACATTCCCAGCCCGTGCCCCTCGTGATGTTCAGGGTGGGCGAGGTCTTTTAATTGAACCGAGAGGGCAATTTTTCTTCCATGTTGGTCCCGACTTCCATCGGTATGGGCGAGCTTCATGGAGCGTCCGGTCTTCTTGAGAGCAATGGGGCCTGCGGCGAAAAAAGGGCCTCCGGAATTCGGCTCCAATTCTGGAGGAAGGAGCCCAATCGGATTGAGTCCTCTACCACTTGCATAACGCCCGTATGCGCTATGACCCTGACCGATAGCCACCACGGCAGCCTTAGAATGAACACCAACCGTTTCGTAGACGGGCATCTGTAGTTGGCCCCAGCGGGATTCTATTTGGACAATATCGCCCTGCTTCAGACCTCTTGCAGCCAGCGTTTCGGGATGCATCAAAACCGGAGTCTGCCAGGCAACCTGAGTTAAAGTATCTGGGACCTCACAAAGCCAGGGCCTGTTGGCACCCCTGCCGTCGAAGAAGCGGATGGAAGGGACAGCAAAGAAGAGAAGATGGTTCTCTTTTGGAGTGGGAAGGGTGGTAATGGTAGACTGAAATGTATTGGAAGGGGTGACTCGTAATCTACGTTCTTGCTTCCTTGATTGAAAGAGCCCTCCCTTCTGCAAAACCTGGAGCCAGTCTCTCTTCCCCCGAATAATATCTTTGAGGGTGAGTTGGGCAAAGAGGTAAGCCTGGAAGTTTTTGACTGGTCGCTGTGGGCCAAAGGAGGCGCGCAGTAACACATCTCCAATGTTTGGTGCCCCGGTCAATCTGCCCATGGTTGGCTGCAGGGTTGAGACAATCCCAACTTTCCCGCCATACTCATCCCACGCCTCCAGTGGCAGACAGACCGGCAAGATCAGATCAGCCAACTCGGCAGTCTCATCCATGAAGCTGCTGAAACTTATCACAAACAAAGAATCCCGCTCCAGGGCCTCTTTCACTCCACTTCCCGGGGGCAAAGCAAAAGCGGGATTGACGTTGTTCAACAGGAGCAGCTTTGCTGCACCACTTTTCAATTCCGTGAAGAATTCTAAGACTGTGGATCTTCTATCAGCTGTCTCCACCCGGTGCCGGTTGGAGAAATCGATGCGTTCAAGGTCAGGATCAAAAATCAGGTTGAGAAGATTGACGGCTATGTTGGCCTGCAGGCTATTTGCCCCTGTTGCGCTGGTGCTGGTACCGAGGATGAGAGGCTTTCGTGCCAGTTGCAGATGAATGTAAAGCTTGTCGAAGAGTTCGGGTGGTAAACCAGAGAGCTCGAAGACTTTTTCCCTGGTGTAAGGCGAAGAGACTGTATCAATGGCAGTTAGAACCTTCTCTGGCAGAAATTTGCCATTGCCATGACGTATGCCTTCCCGCAAAAGTCCGAGAGTGATAAAATGTTCGGAGTCGGGATTGCAAGAGAACCAGAAATCTGCATTGGCGCCAGTGAGGGATTGATACGGGCTTACATGAAAATACAGAGACTTGTTCTGCCCCCTCAGCCCGTGCATGTCTTTAAATTTTCTGGCGTACTCTACGGGCGACAACCATGTTTCCAAGAAGTCAGCACCAAACGATATGAGAAAGTCAGCCTCGTCCATTTTATACGATGGAAGTCCGTCGAGCCCGAAGACTTGGGAATTTGCCTCCTTCAAGGCCTCATATCCGAAAGGTTCGAAGATTACTGGCCCTTTGGAGTCCCAGTTTTCCAAGGATTGGCTTGCGAGGTTCAGGAGGCTTTCCCCTACAACCTCAGTAAGCATCCGGACTCTACCGCTCCCGTTCCTCATCGCAGCTTCAGCCTTGGCCTGCAGGATGGCTTCTGCTTCAGCATAGGTCACGGGGCGCCATTTCCCCGCTTCTTTCAATAAGGGAGTTTTGATTCTGTCTGGATTGTAGATTCCCTGCAGAGCTGCCTGGCCCCGCATGCACAGCCGACCCCTGTTGATGGGATGGAGAGGGTTGCCCTCAACCTTGATGGTCCTGCCCTCTCTGTTTTTGGCCAAGACACCACAGCCGGCTGGGCACTCCCTGCAGGTGGAAGCATACCAAGTAGCCTTGCCGGTTACCATGTCATCCGGAGCCTGAACGAGGGAGTACAAGGTTTTTTCTGGTTGGGAGGTGCAGCTGGCGGCGAAGGATAAACCACTCACACCGGCAATCTTCAGGAAAGTTCTCCGGTCCACTTTACAAAAGGCTCCTTGAATAGATCAGATGGGAAGGAATGATGCTCATAGTTCGAAGTTTGTGAGATACTTAAAAATATCCGATGTCACCCCTCGAGGCAAGATTTTCGCCGGCTGAGAAAAGAAAAAGCTTCAATCAAATTGGTTGGTGGACTGTCCTATCGGACCGGAAGACAAGGGTTAGTTATAAATAACTAAAATAATTAGGATAATTTTAGATAGATGTTAGAATAGCAAAGCCACATTGTGGATGTCAAGGAAGAAAAAACTATCGGTTAACTCGAAATTTGAAGGAAACAGTCTTGTAGATTGCGGATTGCTGATTTATTAAAGAAAGCAGGCAAAGGCCAGAAGACAGCCGCCTTCGCCTCATGGCTTCGGCGCGCCAAGGAAGCCATTTAGGGCAAAACACCTTTATAGCGCTGCCAGACTTTTCAGTCGACTGTTCTTGGAGTATCGAGGTGTTGCACAATAGGTAGGGACTGCTTAAAAGTGTGATAGTGCATATTGGACGAAATCTTTTCGAGAGGAGTTTCTCCATGAATACTGACAAAGATGGACAATCAATCTATTTAATTCTTGGTGCCACGGGAGGAATCGGCTCAGAGCTTAGTCGGCAACTTGCTGCCCTGGGAGCCCACCTGATGTTAGGAGCTCGAACCAGCGAAAAACTAGAAAAACTGGCCAATGAGCTGGGGGCACAATATTTTGTTTTGGATGCCACCCAAACTGATCACGTCGAACGGTGCGTGGAACAAACGGTGGAGACATACGGCCGAGTCGATGGAATTACCAATTGTGTCGGCTCAGTACTGCTTAAACCGGCCCATCTAACCTCGGACGATGAATGGGCTTCCACCATTGCGGTGAATTTAACCTCAGCCTTTGCTACGGTAAAGGCGGCGGCACGGGCTATGCGGCGAGACGGAGGCTCGGTAGTGCTGACCTCATCTGCCGCCGCCCGGGTGGGTATTGCCAATCACGAGGCCATTGCGGCAGCCAAAGGCGGCATCATTGGCTTGATGCGTTCGGCCGCAGCCACCTACAGCCGAAACAATATCAGGGTCAATTGTGTGGCTCCGGGCTTGGTGCGCACACCTTCCACAGAGCGAATCACCAATAATGAAACGAGCCTGAAAGTATCACTTGCCATGCATCCATTGGGCAAGGTTGGGGAACCGTCTGACGTCGCCTCGCTCATGGCCTGGCTACTTGATCCCCGACAGGCCTGGGTGACGGGCCAGGTTTTCGGCGTTGATGGTGGACTGGGTACCGTGCATCCGAGATTGGCCTAGAAAATGATTGGATGAGGATGGAATCTGATCTGCAACTACGTTGGAAGTGGACTTTTCGAGCCCAGGACAAACAGATCGTCCTGGTAAAAAAGCACTACGAAAAAAGTGCCCACGTTCTCATGAAGGGTTTCATGTGGGCCCTGTATCTTCCTCACTATCCAAACCTCACAGTTGAGGTCGCCGTCGGTGATCGTTATAAGCCCGACGTGGTTGCTCTTGATGAACTAGGTAAGCCACAGTTCTGGGGCGAGGCAGGACAAATTACCGTTCAGAAGATACGCTCGCTCCTGAGACGTTACCGCGCCACCCACGTGGCCATTGCAAAGTGGCAAACTCCTCTCAAGCCCTACCTTGAAATTGTTACAGAAGCTTTGGACGGTTTCAAGAGAGACAGGCCGGTGGATTTAATTAACTTTCAGGAGGATAGTGTCCAGCGTTTTATTGATGAAAATGGCCGCATCACCATAGACCATGACGCTCTGAATTGGGTGAGGCTGGAATAACCAGAGCTACAGAGAAGTACCGCTAGTGACAAGATCCTGAGAAAAGAGATGATGATTTTTTCCCGGCGGGGGCTCGTGGATGAAGTTGAATCTTTCTTTGTGATATTTCTCGTTCTGTATGTGATGCCGCATACGTTTTAAAGTCTTGTATGGCAACTTCCACAAACACAATTTGACGAGCGAACGGAAGATAGTAGAGGTAAAGACAGACTCTGAAAAACTTCCGCCCGGCTCACCATATCCCTGAAAAACTACCTCAAGGGTGCCTTCTTCTATTGGCGTCAATTGCCAAAATGATTCTCCACTGCTAATTCGGACGTAGTCATCATTGAGAGGAATATAATCCGGTACGGCGCGCCCTTTGACAATAACAGCGAATGTTTGCGGATTCTGGTCGATGTGTGAGAGCAGAACGGAGTCACGGGGCATGAATGGCCATGGCATGGGATGAATGGTGTAGACATAGGCCTCCGTGTTGCTGTTTTGCTTTAATGTTACTACTTTGTCAGTACGATATGCCCATTCAGGCAGCGTTTCAAAATCTTTTAGCAGGGCAATAAAACTACTCAAGGATGTACGTAAATGAGTTATGCCTCTGAATTCTACATTACCTGACTCTAGGGTGCGATAGTAGACAACAATATCATTCCCTTCATCTTCTTTTACCAGCTCCCAATCACCTGCCTTTGTCTTCGCATGCAGTAAGCTACTAGCTAAAAGCAATACGATGGCAAGGACTATTGATTTGCCGTATTTGTTAGAAACCCAAGCCATGGACTAAACCTCAGAGTGAAAGCTCTTGCTTTAGTCGCCCAAGAGGGAGGGATATTACCACAGACTATTTATTCAACATCGAAAAGCTAGTCTCTTAAGCCAGTCCACGATCCCGCCCTGCGGGGGGCAGCGTTGAATGGCTTTAGCGGTAAAGATTGCGAGCTTTTGTGGAGGTTTCAGTGTTTAGTTTTCGGCTTTTTTATTTCTCTTCTCTGACACCTGACATCCGACACCTGAATTCTGTCTCCTGAATTCTGTCTCCTGACTCCTTCTATTTATAATCATCTTTTACCTTGAGAATGGTCTCCTGCTCCCACCTGGCAATGTAATCCAGGAATGCATACATGCCACCTTCCCAAGGATAATGCGCCCAGAGGGAAGCGCCAAAAAAATCGAAATAAGCGGCATGGGAAACTTTGGTGTAAGAGCCGAGGGGTTCGAGTTTGAAATGGCCATAATAGAATCTTTGTCCGCACTGTTCAGGGTTTTCCAGGACAAAATCCAAACGATATCTATTCGGATAGAGTATGTTCCGCCATCTAAATTTCGAATCAGGTTTGTTTGACAACCTGTTCTCTATTATTACCACATTTTGTTCTTCTCGGAGGACTCGTTGGTTTTTTACGTACTTATTGGTTTCGATGAAATCGCCATGGAAATCCGTCTTGAACTTCCAAAAAACATCTATGGGAACAGGTACGAGGTAAACAAGTTTGTATGCCTCACCGCCTCTCGCATCAGGTGCAATCCTGTAGATAAAGGGCTCTCCGGTTGAGAGTTTTTCTTCACTCGGCTCAACGGTTGGAGATTGTGCGGACAGGTTGGTGAAACCGGTCAAAAAGAGAAAAACAAGAAGTGTGAGTAGCCTGACTGCCCTAGACGCCATAGGTCTGACCCCGATCTCTGCCGCGAAAGTGCTTATGATTGGTGAAACTAAACATAAACAGAGGACCTGATCGGGTCAAATTTTTTTAAAAAGTATACCCTAATGTTGCATACCTGCACCGGTCCCAATCCCATGAAATGTCCCGAGATCGATAAGACGATATGGTGGCTCGATCTAGAATGTCACAGTGTATATTAAAGTATTCACACTCCGGGTGGGTGAGTCTAGAAGGAGTCATTAAGATTCAGAAACTTGATTCCTGCGGTAAACAAAGCCTCTCCTTGCACAGGGCTATCACCATGAAATTGGCGCCAGACAACCTCTCCTTTCACTTTATGAACATTGAGAGTTTCCGGCTCCACGAACTCCACTGTTAGCTGCTCCCCTGGGTTAACTGGGCAATTGGTCTTGATCGCTATTCCTTCAGCGCTCAAATTATAAGCTTTGCCACCCCCTCTGGTTAGGTCAGCCTGCTGGTAATTTACAGGGAAGGACGCTGGCACACGAGGGTATTTTCGTCTGTTTCGCTGACTCTGCATAGGCACCGGGTTTTGGATATCGATTTTCAGTTTGCTTGGGCAACGAATTTGGCATGAAGATGTGGTCTCAGCTTGCCTTGCTCCATATCATGCACTCTGATTCTGTTTTGGGTAGTGACCACATAAACTTGACGCCAATTGCGCTTGGGCTTTTCTGCTCATCGAAAGCGCAGCGATTTGACCAGACCACTTGGGCAACGACTTGAATCGAGCCAGAGGGCCCTTTGACAGTCAACAGCAGTACTTCGTCTGGGCATAACGCCTTTTCGCAACAGATGAATGCACCATTTAGACTAATATTTTTGGTTTCGCCTTGCATCATGCCCTTGACCGTTATGGCAGAAACAGGCCATTTAATTTCAATTCTAGGATATATCCGCTTTTCATAGTCCATTGTTGCCCCCTCAGGGAAACCTCGACTGTGAGACCTGCTAAAAAGCTGTGTTTACAGCAAAAACTGTCTCAAACTATTTTAGCTTTTTTGCTAAATAGAGACAGCAAAATTCATGCCAAATTACTAGGAATTAAATTGATGCTGATAAGATAGTGCAAGTCCTGTTAAGCAGATAAGAAAGTGTAAATATCCCGCAATATAAACTTCACACACAAGAATATTTAGCACAAAAATGTGGTAGGACATTCTTCAGCGACGGAGTGTGAATTAGTATGGTATATAAAATTCCGGGGGAACAACCCGGCTTTACGAGCAAGAGCCGGGGGAGACCGTTGCCTCTGCCCGACTCGGAATGTACGTGCAGCGGTGGGTCAGGTGGACACGGGCTGCAATGAGTCAAAACGATATCGGCATCAATCTGTGCTTCTCAAGTCACTCACCGGTGCTATAATCTTCCTGCTGCTGGATGCAGTACAGTCTCCCCTGTAAATTGCACCCGTAGTTGTTGTCTCTGCTCCACGTATCACTCTTTTGGTACGTAGTCCCTACCCCTCCATACGCCCCCGTGATACCACTCCACGCCCAGTCGTGGCAGGTGTAAAACGGGTCGGTTGCTTTTGTTGTTCCATCTGCATTCACGTTCGTCCATGCGTACCAAAAGGCGTTTTCCGTCTCTCCATACTGGTTCCTGTCTATCGGTGCGTCCAATGTGCCATCCGTCAGGTCGTTCCAATCCGCTGCGACCATTTGGGCGTCAGTTCTCTATATCCAAGATCACTAGGCTTGAAGCGGCTCTGGGGCTCATTGTCACTGTCTCCGTCCGATATCCAAGCCTTGTAAATTCCGGGGAGGCCACCTGCTTCGGCGAGGCTCTGACACTTATCGTCAGCCCCGGCTATCGACCGCCTGGTACACCATAGTGTGACCCTCGAACTAAATTTACCGAGCTATTGCCTGGAACAATCGAAGAAGAATTAGAAGCGATGAGCGAATACTCGAGGCGCGCGCCTCCCCCCCGGGGGAGGCCCCTCCAAAGGCCTTTACATCAGTAGCGGGGAACGGGAATTCTAATTGTCGCCGGAGAAAAAAAATAGTTGACGCCGGTCAAAGGAGCTACAGGAGTAAGCACATGGTGGTTAAATACATTAAAAAAATAGCTCGGAACATAATAAACTCTAATCATTATATTTCCGAACGTGTCGGGAGGTCATTCGTTTAGCATACCGTCATGTGCAACCAGGGAGTAACATGCATAGATTTATATGGAGTCAAGTGGCAAATATTGCACTGTGTCTATTGGAGCAAGCGCCGTGCCAGATATTGCCCTGAGTACTAGGATCTTGCATTTAGGAGTCCCTACTCAATGAAGAGTTGGTCAAAGCTAGTCTGGCTTGGGTGTACGATTTCTACTGCTCAGAACCTATTTGTGAGTCTTGGAAGAACTTCCAGTTGGGAGCCAGGTTTGATAAAAGAGGATTGTGGGCTGACCCTGACCACACACCGCCTTGGGAGTTTAGGAGAAAAAGGGGGAATAAATGAGGCGTGGGCTATCTGGCCTGATTTTACTGCTGATACTGATCACTAGTTGTAGTTTCCCTTTCAACCCCCGTTATGAATCGGATGAGGGTAAAGAGTGTGTGAAGAAATGTAGAACAGAACAGCAGGACTGCCTTGATGGACAGTGGTATGACTCGTATTCCTCTGAATTTGTGGCTGAATGCCTTGAGAGTTGTGAAGAGCAGGAGAGAAGAGTGAAGGGGATACAGGCTTCAAAATCCACAGTGAGAGGGGGTGGTAATGGGGCGCAACGGTTGACCAAGATGCTATTTTTCTTAGTCCTTCTGGTAACCCTGTTTTCAAATCAGGTCATCAGTGGGCGGTAGGGCGGGTTTCGGTTTGCTCTTAGATGTAGTGGATATTTTTGAAATCCAAAAGTGCGTATAAAGTATGTAATCCACAGTCAGGATAGACCAGCCTGAAATTGACTTAATCAAGCTTACACTGAGCAATAGAATTATGAAGGTATGTCAGTATATCCAAGACTCTGACGCATGGTCTGGATTTAACATATCGAAAGTCCGGACTCAGACGTCTCTTACAGCACATATAGTGGCAGGTACCATTGTATTACGCACACTAACGTTGTATCTACAGTGTGAGGCGGATGGAGGTATCCGCCTCGATGGCTCTCTGAATAGCGGTTTTCAACTCTGACAAGTCAAATGATTTAATGACGTAGGAGTCTGCCGCAGTGGCCTTCTCATCATATTTATAAGTGTCATAAGCAGTACATAAAACGACCGGCAAATCATAGAACCGGTTCCGTATCTCCTGGAGCAGTTCGAGACCGTCGTAGTCCACGAGTCTGATGTCCAGAACAACCGCTTCGGGTTGGAGAGAATCAATCCTCCTCAGAAGATTATGTCCCGAAGCCACAGTGAAGACCGTGTGACCCTCCTCGGAAAGCTCCTCGGTGTAGAATCGGCGGATATGCTCCTCATCATCCACTATAAGTATTCTTGCCATAATATTCCCTCCTGCATTGTGGACGGGCGGGCATATTAGTCGCTTTAACCGCCCCTTCTGGCACTTTTCCCCTTCAAATATCATGAGGTAGATAGGTGATTTATCCAGCATTGGGCTTGAGCTCTTTTCCTGTAAGCTTTGCCTCCTTGCTGTTTAAGGGCAGGGGGAAGAAAATGGATTTCTCCTCCTAGTTGATCCCTTACCCAATTTGATTAACTGCATACAATTTCCGATCAATCTGCGTACCAGGAATCCAACCCCTCCAAGTGCAAATCTCATGGTTGATATCCTCCTAGCTTGTGTAATCTGTCCAGGGGGTTATTCTGGCTTGAAGGTAGTTTTGAAAAATCTGGGGTAGTATGGGGTAGGTTCTTTGAATGGTCTTTCTTTGAAACGGCTATACCGTCTGCGGCCGCCAGTGTTTCTGTCCGCTTTGGGCACCGGTGCAACCGGGTTCTTTCCCTAGAGCGGGGAAGTGACATTTTAATGCCAAGGCGATTCGGTGGTTTCTATAAAATTGCCGGCCCAGGTATTGATGGGCCTGACAGCCTTGTCACAATTTCCACATATTTCGATGAATTCTCATCAGCCTCCTATATCATGTACCACCTAGTGGGTCTTAAACCACAATAAATTAAAGATGTCAAGTAAATAGACTCCAGGTCCATTTAAATGACTGTTTTGTACGCTCGGTCCGACTAGAGAGTCACAGACTGGAGCATCCCTTAATTCACGCCTATGAAAAAGCTGGTTGTCACTCGGCTGGGTTTCCCCCTGGCACAAGATAATGGAATCGACCGGAAACAGAACCACCACACCGCCTGTACTATGCTGACACGTAGACCCCTCTAGCTTTTCTCTTAATTTTGCCTTGCTTGTACGCCCTTGAAACAATCACCCTAAGCTTGCTGTCTGCAAAGCCCGTTTTCTTCTTTAATTTGGTTATATTAATACCCCTTTTGTGATGTTTGATAATCTGGAGAACCTCGTCGGTGGCTGTCACTTTCTTTGGCCTGGGCACCACAATTTTCTTTCTCACAGGGGCCCTTTTCTTGAGCTTAGCCTTGGCAGCGACCTTTTTCCTGGGTTTCTTTACTACCTTTGCCGCCTCAGGTTTATCTACCTTCACGACCAGCTTTTCAATCCCTTCAGATAGTCCTTTAAACGCATTTGACACAAATGCGAGCGCCGCCTTAGGGCTTTTAATGCTGGAGCCTTTGGGCGCATGTTGTTTCATCAGAAGAAACAGAAAATGCTCTGGAGTCGATTCATAGGTGGTGAACCTGCCCGCACAACCCGAACATTGTCGGCGACGCCTAATGGCAGTTCTTTCCTTGGTTGGTCTTGAGTCGATAACCCCGGTTTCAATCTTTCCACAAAATGGGCATTCCATAAGCAGATCCTCCCAATAGGCTCTCCAGCAATATGATGAGAAATGTAAGCTCATCTTGATTGCTGCGAAAGTTCACATTTCGTCTGTTATTAACATCTAAGACACTTAGCACAAAATGATGGGGTAGATCAATGGTGAGTAAAAGTTTCGATCTTTTGTCATACCTAAACTTGGTTAGGATTAAAGATATGAGAAGGAGATGTGACTTTTCGGGGTAATGAAGTACGTAAAGGTATTTCGATCATTATCGAAGTTTGTATTACATCCCTCAATTCACATTCGACTGGAATTTGCTCCGGCACAAGATGTTGAGAGTTGTCAAAGCAGGTTCACTGGAGGAGGATGCTTTTCTGTCTCCAAAACAGTGAGTATAGTAAGTCTCGCCACATAGTGATGCGGATGTTTCAGAACCGCCAGCCCGAGCTATAAACTAGCCTGGAGTATTATGAAGTCGAATGTGAGCTTTCACACATTTAACTGACCGAGCTGTTGTTTCTGAGTTGCTCTCACTATCTTGCCTTGCGCTAGGCGGTAAACGATGTCTGTGGTCTTGGAGAGCAGTTCGCTGTTGTGGGAGGCGATAAGGTAGGTGAAGTCAGAATTCCTGAGTATATGGATGAGCCGCTCAACCGTGTCTTCGTCAAGCCCTGTACTGGGCTCGTCCAGAATGAGTACCTCGGGTCTCATGGCTAAAACAGTTGCGAGGGAAATCAGCCGTTTTTCTCCCCCCGACAACTTGTAGGTCAAACGGTCCTCAAATCCTTCCAGTCCCAAGCGTTCCAGCACCTCCCGAGTGATCGCTAAAGCCTCCTCTTGACTCTTGCCAAGATTCAGCGGACCGAAAGCCACGTCTTCCGCTACTGTGGGGCAGAAAAGCTGGTCGTCAGAATCCTGAAACAGCAGCCCGATTTTCTCCCTCACCTCTCTGAAGTCTTTCTCCTTTCGGCGCTCCTCGCCGAACACTTCTATTGCTCCCGCAGTCGGGCGGAGCAGACCCATCAGTAGGTGAAAAAGGGTGGTTTTTCCACTGCCGTTGGCGCCAATCAGACCAACCCGTTCACCACGACTGATCTGCAAATTGAGATCATCCAGCACCGGCCGATGGGACTGGTTATCATGGTAGGTGTAGGAGATCCCTTTGAGGCTTATTATTACTTCAGAATTATCCATTGCAATGACGCCATGCCACTTACAAGAAGCATCATGATCACCAACATGATCATGTCCACTCTCTGCAATTCAAAGTGGCTAAGGAGATAGTATTTACCATGAAATCCGCGGCAGAGCATGGCCTTGCGGATGCGGTCAGCTCGATCGAAGCTTTTAATGAGCAGCATGCCAAGCAGGTAAGCGAAACTTCTATACGTGTGCACATTCGTGCCAGGTTTGAAGGCTCGAATCCTCATGGCGTCACGCAACCGATCATATTCCAAATGAAGCACTTGGAGGTACCTGACCGTGAAGAA
>Ga0224503_10000457_pt1 | contig 12336 bp, 12 predicted proteins | sample SF_Oct11_sed_USG_2_FD_169106 | JGI IMG/M metagenome (GOLD analysis project Ga0224503, IMG submission 169106) | Sediment microbial communities from San Francisco Bay, California, United States - SF_Oct11_sed_USGS_21 | ecosystem: Environmental > Aquatic > Marine > Sediment | place: USA...
TTCAGCTTGGGGAACAAAAGGAACTGGTGAAGGACAATTCCTTTATCCAAATGGAATTGCTATTAACAATGGAATTTTATATGTAGTTGATACTGGAAATCAAAGAATTCAAATATTTTCAACTGATGGTGAGTTTCTCTCATCATTTGGTTCTAGTGGGTTAGGTCAGGGTAAATTCCTTAATGTTGTTGGAATTGATATTGATGTTGATGGGAATGTCTATGTCACTGATAAAGGAAATAATAAAATTGAAAAATTTAATGCTGATGGAGAGTTAATCCAATCATTTCCGTTTTATTTTCCAAGCTATGTTTTTTCTCCTGAGGCGATAACTATTGATGATTCAGGTGACATATTTGTTGTGAATTCTGCCACGGGTAGAATTTTACACTTATCTCAAGATTCTGATTTGCGATTAAATCAAATTGATCAAGCTGGTCCATATGCTGATTTCTTTGAAAATATAACTGATTTAGAAATTGGAATTAATGGCGAACTGTTAGTTGTAGATTCACCTTCTCATACAATACAATTGTTTGAAACCCCGTTTTATGAAGAACCTGAAATTTCATATTTTGTTGCACCCGAAGTTATGAGGCCTTTACCACGAGATCAAACAAAACCTGTAATTATTGCTCCACCTTCACTGGTAGTTGAGGCTGAAGATATTCTAACTACTGTGTCTATTGGAGAAGCCACTGCTACTGATGATAGCGGAATCAAAGTAATTGTTAATAATTCTCCTGAGGCTTTTTTTATAGGCATAAACAATGTTGTTTGGATCGCATTTGATAACTCTGGACATAGTTCTAATGCCTCTCAAAGAATTACTGTAAATGCATGTGGACACAATTATTCTAATTATAACATGATCCGGGGAACTATTGGAAATGATGTAATTCAAGGAACTGATGGCGATGATCTTATCTTTGGATTAGCCGGAAATGATCTTATTTCTGGCGGTAATGGAAATGATTGCATTTTTGGCGGTTATGGCGATGATATTATTTCTGGCAATGATGGAAATGATACAATTAAAGGCAATTCTGGAAATGATATTTTAAGAGGTCAATCTGGAACTGATGTAATTTATTCAAATTCTGGTTCTGATGTAATAGATGGAGGTACAAATTTTGATAGATGTTATCCATCAGACTCTCACAGTGATTTGTTATTAAATTGTGAAGAATAATTTTTTTCCTATATAGAACTATTAGAACTATCTAGAAGTATGTTACATAACTAAATAATCATGACACATGTTATAGGTGAAAAATTCTTTTTGGTATTCAATGACTTACAAAAACATAAAAAACATTGCAATTTTTAGCATTGTTGCATTATTTGCTCTAGTTTCTTTTGAACTTTCAAATGCGTTTGCTGAAGAAAGTGAAGGATACAAAATTGTAGATGGTGTTACTCCGGTACTTACATTTACATTCAGAGATGGAGTTGAAACACATACATTCCCTATCTTTGAAATGGGTGAAAATTTTGCAGATAATTCTGGAACATCCTTTTCAGTGGAAGGAACTGTGACTTCTTCCCCATTATTACATCACGCAATGGATGAGGCATACAAGTATAGGTTATCCAATTCTGCCTTTGATTACCATTTCAAATACTTTGATGTTGATGTAGATTTTGTAAAAAATGACAAATCAATAATCGTTTTGGATTACAACAATTGCAGAATTAATAATTATCAAGTGGAAACCATTGATTCAAATGACTATGAAAGTTATTTCAAAGAAGTTGGATTTGCTATTGTAGATAAGATTGGTTTTGTATGTAGTGGGGTAAATTCTGACAATGATGTAAAAATAACTTTAAACGATTCCTTTACCGATTATGGTGAATCTGGATTTAAATTTGCTAACGATATGAAAACTTCAGTAACCCTCATGTTTGAAAATGGGGCAGAAAAAATTGAATTCCCTGTCTTTAATCTAGTTTCAGGTTATGGGGATTCTAATGAAAATGTTGTTGCAGAATTTCAAGTAGAAGGAATTTTAGATTACTATCCGTTACTGTTTAATGCAATTGATAAATCAAGACAAGTATCTGGATTGACTGTTTCTTCTAATGTTGATTTTGATGCATTAGTAGAGTTTTCCAATGGCAAATCAGTACTAAGAGGGTTTAATTTCACAGATTGTCGTATATCTGATGCTCGAATAATTACTCAGACCGATAAGGAAGAGGGATTTACTGGAAAAAGTGGATTCGTCTTAGTTCTTCAATCAACTTTTACTTGTTCTGGAATTAATCCAATAAACATGTATTATGATGAACTTCGAGGTGATGTACCTATCTGGAAAACTACTCATATCTCAAATGATTATGTGGAACCAATTCAGAATACTGACAAGGGTCTAAGTGCTATTAGCACTTTTACTTTTGCTGATGGTACTGAAACCATAGAGTTTTCTATGTTTAAACAGAGTAATGTACTAACTGTTACAGAAGATACTGGTAGTGATACAATTACTGGCAAGGCAACAATTCCTACAATAGAATTGAGAGGAATAGTTGGAGATTATCCAATGTTATACAATAATGTGGATGATACTTTAAAAATTCAAGGTGTTGCTGGAGCAAATTCAGAAGTTCTAGTTGACATTGATGTTGACTTGGTTTCAGGTGAAAAAGTAATTCGTGGTTTTAACTTTGTAAATTGCAGAGCAATTGATTACACTATTTCCACTGATACAAATTCTGAAGAGAGCTATGTCAAAAATAAATTTGCACTAGAAAATATCTTTGACTTTGAATGCCAAGGATATCATCCAAACAATCCAATGTATGATGTAATGTTTGATGTAGAAAAAGCAGATACTCCAAGTACTTTTGATCTGAGAAACACAGATCAATGGGGTCCAAATTTCACAGTTCGTGAATAATCCTTTTTTTCCTTTTCTTTTTTTATATTTTTATATCTGCAATATTTTTCAAAATGCGATCAGATCACAATTTGTAACATTACATGTTTCTATATAGAACAATAGATCTTATGTTCATTAGCCCTATATCTAAAATTATATTCATTGAATTATGGGACAATGGCTGTCTTGGATAAAATCCAATGAAAAAGAACTTTTAACAATTCTTGATAATTTAGCAAAAAAAGCAGTTGAAACCTCTGAAGCAGTAGTGGTTTTATTCTCTGATTTAAGTAATGTTGAGCAGAACAAAAAGATTCATCAGCTTGAAACTGAAGCAGATGTTTTGACGCGTGATATTTTTTCTGAACTAAACAAGACTTTCATCACTCCTTTAGATCGTGAGGATATGCAAAGAATTGCATCAAAAATTGATGATGTGATTGATTTCATGGATGGTATTGCTGCAAGAGTTTACAGCTACAAAATCACTACTACTCCTCCATATTGTGTAGAAATGGCAAATGAACTAGTTAAGGCCACAAAAGAAGTAGAATATATGATTTCAAAATTACAGCGAATCAAAAATTCAAAAGATATGATCCAACATTGTAGAAATACTGGTGATATCGAACACGTCGTTGATGATTTGTATAGAGAAGCCATCAAAGAACTATTTGAATCAGATGATGCAATTAAAATCATCAAACTAAAGGATATCTATGAAACGATGGAGACTGCATCTGACAGATGTGTTGATGTTGCAGATGTCATTGAAGATATTGTTCTAAAATACACCTGAGATGATTAAATGATTGAGATAGCAATAGGTGCAATCATTGTTGCATTAATCTTTGATTTTGTAAATGGGTTTAATGATTCTGCAAATTCTGTTGCTACTGTAATTGGAACCCGTGTTTTAAAACCAATTCATGCTGTTGGTTTGTCTGCAGCAATGAATTTCATTGGACCCTTCATTTTTGGTGTTGCAGTTGCAACAACTATTGCAAAAGGGATTGTTAGTCCTGATGACATCACAGTTTACATGATTATAGGTGGATTGGCAGGTGCTATTGGTTGGAGCACTCTTTGTACTTATTTTGGATTACCAATTTCAAATAGTCATTCATTAGTTGGAGGAATAATGGGTGCAGGTATTGCCGGATTAGGTTTTGAAAAATTAGTTTATGGTGGTCTAACCAAAGTCTTTGCAGGCATTGTCATTGCTCCAATTGGTGGAATAATCATTGGTATTCTAGTTACTACATTAATTATTACAATATTTGCAAGTCATAGACCTGGACCTGTAAACAAAACTTTTGGTAAATTACAAATAATTTCTTCAGCTTGGTTTGCTTTAACTCATGGAGCTAATGATGGGCAAAAAACAATGGGTATTATCGTTCTAATTCTATTTTCAGCAGGACTGATTCCTGATCTAGAAATGCCATTATGGGTAATTCTTGCTGCAGCAACTGCCATGGGATTGGGTACTTTTTTTGGAGGTTACAAAGTAATCAAAACACTTGGTGTCAAAATTACAAGACTCAAACCGTATCAAGGCTTTGCAGCAGAAACTAGTGGTGGATTGATGCTTGCAGTATTTGCAGTATTTGGTATTCCTGCAAGCACAACTCATGCAATTACTGGAACCATCATGGGTGCAGGTGCAGCCCGTAGGAAACGTGCTGTAAGATGGAAGGTTAGTAGACAGATTGTATTTTCATGGATTATTACAATTCCTGGCAGTGCTGCAATGGGAATTGGATTTACTTATCTAATTCATCTATTTGTTTGATTTTGAATAATACCTTGGTTTTTATTTCAGCAAAATTTTTTTGAAATGATAAATGGATATATTACAATTAATTCAGTCGAATTTACTTACTCCGATAATCCTATTCTTTCTGTTTGGAATAATTGCAGCTAGAATAAAATCTGATTTAAAAATTCCTGAAGCTATTTCTGAATTTTTGCCAATCTATCTTCTTGCAGCGATTGGACTTCATGGTGGAATAGAAATGCGAAACACAGGATTTGAAAACATGTTGATTCCAATGTTGGTTGCAATTGGACTATCTTTATTGTTTACATTAAATCATTATCAAATCTTACGAAGATTGGGCAAGTTCAATATTTTTGATTCATATGCTTTAGCATCTACATATGGTGCAGTTGGAGCAGTAACATTTTCAGTCGGATTGTCATTTCTCAAAACCCAAGGTGTGACATCCGAAGGATATCTTGCGGCTGTTTTAGCTATTTTAGAGCCAGTTGCATTTATTCTGGCAATATTTCTAACAAACATGGCAGTATCAAAACAAATTCGTCAGAAAAAAAAATCATTCACTAAAGATGATACCTCTGAAATTGATGTTGGACTGCAAGAAACTAAAACAAAACTCTCTCAAGTATTACATGAATCAATTACTGGTAAAGCAATTGTCATTCTTTTAGGAAGTATAATCATAGGTTATATCATAGGAGAAGAAGGATTTAGTTCTATTAAAATTGTTTTTGATGAAATGTTCACTGGTGCAATTGTTATTTTTATGATTGAGATGGGGATAATTGCTGGTCAAAGATTAGATGATATCAAAAAAGTTGGAATTTTCCTTATTGCATTTGCCATAATTATGCCAACATTCAATGGAATTGTGGGAGTTCTAGTCGCTACAGGCATGGGTTTGAGCCTAGGTGGTGCTGTAATGTTTGGTTTACTTTTGGCTAGTGCTTCATTTATCGCAGCTCCTGCAGTATTGCGTCATGCAATTCCACAGGCAAAACCTAGTCTTTACATCACATCTGCTTTAGGGATTACTTTCCCATACAATATCATAGTCTTACTTCCAATAATGTTTTCAATCTCTACTCTTGTACATAACGGAGATGGATCGATAGACTTATTCAATTATATCATAAAAGATTGGATATGAAACTTTACAACGTAAAATTACTTACAATTACTTGTGAGATTCTTGCACAGAAAAATATTATTGAAATTCTAAGCAAACATGAGATTACTGGATATACAACTTATGAGGTGGATGGAAATGGTGCGCGTGGAATTCGCGGACAAGGATTAAAAACTGAAAAAAATGTTAAAGTTGAAGTAATTTTACGTGAAGAAAAATTACCTGATGTTATAGAGGAAATATCTAGAACATTATTTGCAAACTTTGCAATCATTCTATATGTTAGTGATGTGGGCATATTACGAACTGAAAAATTTTAACAGCAATTATCACCTGAACACAAAACTGAGATTTTCTTACTAGTTTTTACTACATTTGCTATTAATTCTGATAATTGATTATTTGAGACTGCATACATTGCTTTTTTACCCTCATCTCGCGATTTTACGATTCCACATTTTTTTAATGTCTTAAGATGATGTGATACTAGCGGTTGATCCTTTTCTAATTTTTCTACAAAATCATTTACACATAGCTCTTTGTTTTTTTGTAATAATTCTAAAATTTCAAATCTTGTCTCATCACAAATGCATTTTAAGAGACCAACTCCATTCATATCAATCTAAATTTATATAAACTGATATTTATGTGATGATAAAGAAATGCCTGAAAATATCCTATTTGTATGCGTAGAAAATGCAGGTAGAAGCCAAATGGCTGAGGCATTTTTTAGAAAATTTGCTCCAAGTAGGTTCAATGTTTCTAGTGCGGGAACAATTCCTTCATCTCAACTTAATCCCATTGTAATTCAAGTGATGAAAGAATCTGGAATAGATGTGATGAATCAGCATCCAAAACTACTGTCTAATTTCATGATTAAGAATTCTTCGAAAACTGTCAACATGGGATGTATGGACAAAGAATCATATCTCTCTTTGTTTGTCAAGGATATCCTTGATTGGAATATTTCTGATCCAAAAGAAAAATCACTTGATGAAGTACGAATAATTCGAGATACAATAAAGTCCAAAGTGATGAATCTTATCAAAACTCTTGAGGCAACAAATTAATGGTATATTCTAATTTACAGATTTTCACAGTTGAACTAATTGGAACATTTATTCTTGTAGTTTTTGCAACTGGTTCAATAGTTTATGATGCTGAAGTCTTTGATGGAAAATTAGGAATTCCATTTGCAGCTCTTGCTCCCTTTGTCGCATTACTAATCGGTGTGTATTCTTTTGGAAAAATATCTCTGGCCCATTTTAATCCTGCAGTGACTATAGGTTATTACATTACAGGCCACATATCAAAAATTCAAATTGTATATTACTTTGTTGCAGAAATAATTGGTGCACTGTTAGGATCTCTTTTTGTTTTAACATTCATTGGGGAAAAAGTAAATCTTGGTGCAAATGCTCCGAATCTTGATTTTTCAATATTTGTAATTTTTCCAGTTGAAGTTTTAGCTTCTGCAATGCTTATGGGAGTTATTTTTTATGTTGTGTATACAAAAGGTTTGAGAGGATTTAGTGGAGTTGCAATTGGGGGGATAGTTGGGTTGGATATTTTGTTTTTGGCCTATGTCTCTGGAGCATCAATGAATCCTGCTAGAGCCCTAGCTCCTGCATTGTTGTCTGGAACCTTTGAAAATCTTTGGCTTTATTGGAGTGCACCCTATGTTGGAACTATGATAACTGCATTTCTATTTAGAAAGAAATTCCTGACACAAAGAGCCAAAAATTACGAATAATAATGACCAAAAATACCATTGAATGATGTCTGAATCCAAAAAACTGTTCAATATTGCAAAAAAAGTAATTCCATCAGGCGTTAATAGCCCTGTCAGATATTTTGAGCCATATCCCTTCTTTACAAAAAAAGCAAATGGAGCATACATTTGGGATGTAGACAATAATCGTTACATTGATTTTTGCAATGGCTATGGTGCACTACTTTTGGGACATAGACGAAAAGAAATTCTCAAATCTGTTTCAGACCAGCTATCGAAGGGGACTCTTTATTGTACTCCAACTGAATCTGAAATTGAACTTTCAAAATTAATCATTGGAAACTTTCCATCTATTGACAAAGTAAGATTGATGAATACAGGTGGTGAAGCAACAATGACTGCAATCAGACTAGCACGTGGATTTACAAAAAAGAAAAAAATAATTAAGTTTGAAGGATGTTATCACGGTGCACATGATTCTGTTTTAGTAAAAGCAGGATCTGGATCTGCACATAATGGAATTTCTGTGTCTGATGGTGGATTAGATGAGGTTTCAAAAAATACGTTGGTTGTAGAGTATAATAATATTGAAAATTTACAAAAAACAATTAGAAAAAACAAAGACATTGCAGGAGTCATTGTAGAACCAATCCTTGCTAACATGGGTTTAATTTTACCTGAAAAGAATTTCCTTTCTGATTTACGAAAAATTACTAAAGAAAATAACATTCCGTTGATTTTTGATGAAGTAGTTACTGGTTTTAGAGTTGCACCTGGTGGGGCTCAAGAACATTTTGGAATAAAACCTGATTTAACAACAATGGCTAAAGCACTAAGCAATGGATTTACCATATCTGCAGTAGGGGGTAGAAAAGAAATTATGGATTTACTTTCTCCAGATGGCAAGGTTTACCAAGCAAGTACGTTTGCAGGTAATCCAATTTCTGTAAGTGCTGCTATCAGCTCAATTAAAACAATTAACAAAATCAAAAACAAACTTTATTCAAAACTTGAAAGATTCAATTTACTATTTTCCACTGCACTAGATGACATGGCTACAGATATGAAAATCCCTCACCAAATCAATTTTACAGCCTCAATGTTCCAGATTTTCTTCACAAACAAACCGGTTGTGGATTATCAAACCTCAAAGAATGCAAATGCAAAGAAATTTCAAAAATTGTTCCAAACATTATTGAAAAAGAAAATTTTCATTGCCCCATCTCAATTTGAAGTAGTTTTCCTTTCTGATGCTCATACTGAAACTGATCTAAACAAAACACTTGATGCATATAATTATGCATTAAAATCGGTAAAAAATTGAAGTACACAGTTGGAGCTCGAGGAAGTCAGCTATCTGTTGCACAGACTAATTGGGTAATTTCTGAATTAAAAAAAGTAAATCCTGATTGTGATTATGAAATCAAACCCATTACAACAAAGGGTGATACTGATACAAGACCATTATTTACAATCGATCAAAAAGGAATTTTTGAAAAAGAGATTGATAGGGCAGTTGCTCAAAAAGAAGTAGATTTTGCTGTACATAGTCTCAAAGACGTTCCATCTGAATTAGATGAAAATCTAATACTTGCATCTATTCCAAAACGTGAAGCAGTTAATGATGTATTCATTTCTTCAGATGATTCAACATTAGATAATATCCGAGAAGGTTCAGTAATTGGAACAAGCTCGTTACGACGTGCAGTTCAAGTGTCTAGAAAAAAACCTGATGTAATTGTAAAACCTATTCGGGGAAATATTGAAACTAGAATTAGAAAAGTATTTGGAGAAGACTATGATGCAATTGTTCTTGCACAAGCTGGAATTTCGAGATTAGGAGTTGATGTAAAATATACTCCATTATCTATTGATGATTTTTCTCCATCTCCTGGACAGGGTGCAATTGCTATAGTTGCAAGAACCGACGATGCTGAAACAATTTCAATGCTAAAAAAAATTGAAGATGATGATTCTCGTTTAGAAATTGAGGCTGAGCGTTCACTTTCAGATTATGTTGATTCTGGTTGTAGATTTCCTTTAGGGGCCTATGCCAAATCTAATGGCTCTGATATGACTTTGACAGTATCGGCATTTTCTGTAGATGGAAAACAATCTCTTCAGGTAAACAAAACTGGGAAGAAAGAAGATCCTAAATCTCTGGGAAAAAGTGCTGGAGAAGAACTACGTAGGAAAGGAGTAAATGATCTTGCATTAAATTGGAGAGAAAAAGTAGAGGAATGGAATAAGACATGACTGGAAAAGTATATCTTGTTGGCGCAGGTCCTGGAGATAGTAAATTAATTACATTACGTGCAGTTGAATTGCTTGAAAAAGCAGATGTTGTTTTGTATGATAGACTAGTAAGTAAAAAAATCATTTCAATGATTCCAAAAAAAACAGAAAAAGTCTATGTGGGAAGAGCAGTAGGGGATGATACTACTCATCAAAATACCACAAATGATTTAATGGTACAATATGCAAAATCTAAAAAAAATGTAGTTAGATTAAAGGGAGGTGATCCTATTATTTTTGGACGTGGTGGTGAAGAAGCAGAGTTTCTCAAAGAAAATAAAATAAAATATGAAATTGTACCGGGAATTACTTCTGGGATTGGTTCTGCAACGTATGCCGGTATTCCTCTAACTCACAGAAAATATGCATCATCAGTAGTTTTTGTAACAGGACATGAAGATCCAGAAAAGAAAAAAGAGATTGTTAAATGGAAAAATCTTGCAAAGTCTGTTGACACAATTGTAATTATGATGGGTCTTTCGCGCATAGATGTTATTTGTAAACAACTTATCACTGGAGGAATGGACAAAAAAACTCCAGTTGCTGTGATTCAAAATGGCACCACTCCTAAACAAAAAATGATCAAAGGAACAGTCACAAATATTGCAAAAAAAGTTAAAGAAAATAAAATCACTCCTCCAACAAATATCATTATTGGGAATGTAGTTGATTTGTCAGAAACTATTGGATGGAAATAATGTTAGATGGAAAAACTATTGCTATCACTCGCTCAAAAGATGATGCTTCTGAATTCATTTCACTTGTTGAAGAAAATAAAGCAACACCTGTTGCATTACCTACAATAGAGCTTGTCAGCAAGGGAGAAAAAATCGTTGATGAATTCTTAGAGTCTATTGTCAAATATGATCCTGATTATTCAGTTTTTATGAGTTCAAAAGCTGTCAAATTGTTATTTGATACAGCAAAGAATGTTGGAAAATTAGAAAAATTGCAGTTAGCAGTTGCAAATACCATGGTAATGTCTGTAGGGCCTAAAACTACAATTGCACTTGAATTTGAAGGAATCAAAGTAAATTATCAGCCAACAACTTATTCATCTGTTGGTGTTGGAGAAGAGTTTACAAAAATCAATGCAGTTGGCAAAAAAGTAATTATTCCCCGTAGTGGTGCATCCACTCCATTTCTAAAAGAATTACTAAACAAAATTGGAATTGATGTGTTAGAAATTCATCTGTATGATGTGTGTGCATTTAGGGATACTACTCAATGGAATGATTTTCGTGAATTATTTTCTCAGAATAAAGTAAATGGTATTGTCTTTACCAGTGCATCCTCCGTTCGTGGATTCTTTGAGATAATGTCAAAAGATTATGAAATGGATATTTTGCTTGATAATCTTGAAAAACTGTCTGTAGTCTCTATTGGACCATTTACTTCAGATGAATTAAAAAAATTCAAAGTTAAAAATACTGTTGCTGAAGTCCATACTATAGCTGGTGCTTTTGACGCAATGAAAGTTACACTAACTGTGTAGCGGGAAATTTAGATGAGTCTATATCCTTTATCGTTAGAATTATAATAATTCTATAATATGCGCGATATATTGTGAATATGCTAGATGTGTATAGATTTGAGCCTAAAATTTGTCTCTTTTAAGCAAAGTTCTGAGGCTAGAATGAAGTTATATCGAAAAATGGAGATCCATTTTTGACAATTTTGGATTTTAGGATAGTTGAGAAAACAATGGAATGTACAATTTGATTAATCCATGCTAGGGTTATCACATTTGAAAATATAGGCTCTCTTTTTAAAATAGATTAAGGGAAAAAAGATGTTTTGGTCGTTGCAACTAACGTAACTACAGTAACTCCAGAGGTTTCAATAAGGATGTTCTTCAAAAGATGCGGTCCAATTTTATCAAATACATAGTTGTTCAAGTAAACAACAAACCAGTCGGCATTGTAACTGAACGTGACATTAACAAATTTCTAGAAAATGACAAAACCGCAAGAGCGCTTGAAGAGATATCCATAGAACAAGTAATGGAAAAAAACTTCATCACAATAACTGATGGCACAAGTGATCACGTAAATCAAGCTGCTAAAGATATGAAAATCTTCAGAATTGGTTCAGTAATTATAGTTGATTCTAATGGAAATCTAGCAGGAATAATTACTAAAACCGACATCACTAAGGTCTATGGAGCAGTCTATGGGGTAAAATTCAAAGTAAAAGATTACATGAGTCGCAAAGTGGTTACTTGCAGAAAATCTGATTCACTTAGATTTGCATTAAACATGATTAATCAAAATGGCATATCCAGATTAGTAGTTACCAGTAACAATGGAAAACCACTTGGTGTGATAACGACTAATGACTTTTTGATACATAGCTCATATTTCACAAAAGACAAAGATGGCACACGTGAATATTTACTTCCTACGGATTCAGAAAATATGTGTGTTGGTGATCTTGCAAGTAAAGAACTACTTGCTGTAAATCTTGAAGATGATTTATCCATTGCAGCTCAAAAGATGATTAAGAATCATAT
>Ga0224503_10000461_pt1 | contig 12306 bp, 10 predicted proteins | sample SF_Oct11_sed_USG_2_FD_169106 | JGI IMG/M metagenome (GOLD analysis project Ga0224503, IMG submission 169106) | Sediment microbial communities from San Francisco Bay, California, United States - SF_Oct11_sed_USGS_21 | ecosystem: Environmental > Aquatic > Marine > Sediment | place: USA...
TTGCGGCGACCGATTGAACCCGCAGTCATTAGCGGCCATTCAGACTCATTCAAGCCGAATGGCGGCTTTCGGGCGGAAAGCGGACGTTTCATTGATCGAGCAAAGCTCGTTTCTGAGGCAAACGACATGTTAGTCGCTAGACAAGGCTTTCGGCTTGCTCTCGACAGCTATTACGTACTCGCCGAAACCAATGCTATGCAGGAAGGGTGATATCTGTTCCCAACATTTCCTCATGCCCGGGTTTCGGTCAATCCCAAAGCGTGATTGCTCGGGCAGAGTTTTGAGAACCTCCGGTCGCCCCAATGCAATGCTTCGCTCATATGAGAAGCCATTAGCTATAAACCAAGCACCGCAGAGCTGGTTATAACGATATCGATCAACATCGTCGGCAAATTCCCCAGATCTGCCGCTGAGCCAAAGTTCCGACATTTCCCTGTTCAAGTAAATTTGAGCTCTCAAGCTGTTGAATTGTTCAACTTCTTGTTGAGTCGCGCTTAAGATGGCGAGTTCTTGGTCACGGATCAATGTCCGGTTGCTTTGTTCCAATAGCACCTGATTTTGACCGATTTCAATCGCCAAGAAGACGATTCCTGCGACCACTCCAAGATTTGCAGCTAATGTTAGCCACCTATTCAGCTTATCTAGATCCATCACGCCGCCCCCGTTCGGCACCCTATGTACTGATAGTTGAGCCGGTGATAATCGTCCGCTAACGGTCAGTAGCGGTCGTTCAGATTAATTCTAGCCCAATGTTGGCTTTCGGGTGGAAAGCGGACATCCAATGTGGGCGAATGTCCGCTTTCACCGATACCGGACATTCAGAGCGCCTCAGAAAGCCTGATCTGAATGGCGGCTAACGGCCAAAAGCGGACGTTCAGGAGAACGACTATTTCTCCTTACTCGCTACCCACGCCTCGATGTGCAGTCGCAAGTAGCCGAGCGGGATAGTGCCATTCTCGAGTACTTTGTCATGGAATTCGCGAATGTCGAATTCATCGCCGAGCGCGTCCTCGGCCAAGCGTCTCAGCGCGAGGATCTCGAGACCACCGGAATCATAAGCCGTGAGCTGGCCGGGCAGGATCGCAATACGATCCACCAAGTCATCGCCCATTGACTCGGGGTATCTACCCGCCTCGAGCAAGTATTCCCTTGCCTGTTCGCGGGTCCAGCCAAACAGGTGGATGCCTGGATCCGCGACCATACCTCGTGCAGGCCACGTTCGGCGAAAGATCGGTCCCGTGGCCGATTCGTACAGGCCCATTTCCTCAGCGAGAGCCTCTGAGTAACGCGCCCAGCCTTCACCTGGCCCGGAGAACCAGAGAAGGCTGGTCACCGGGTGCAGGCCTTCCACCGCCTGAAAAGTGGCCGCCTGCAGGTGATGGCCGGGCCATGTTTCATGGAACGCGACGATCTCCGCCCCCCCGCGCGACCGGTCTCCGGCTTTATCCAGCGGGATGCGGTACTCGGCCGGCCGGTTCGCGTTTCCGGCATTGTAGTGTGCCGAGCGGCCTGTGCCTTCTTCATGTGCTTCAAACGGCACAACCTCGACCGCCTGCTCCGGTATGCGCACTACCCAGTTCGGCATCTCGGCGGCCGCGCGCGCAACCATCTCTTTTGAAAATTCAAGCAGCTCATCGCGGCTCTTGAAACGATCATTGGGGTCACTTTTGGCTCGCTCGAGTATCTCCGAAAAATCCTCGGTCTCATAAGCAGACCTGCCGAGTTCGATCACACCCGCCTTGTTGGCCGCGACGGTCTGCTGGCCGAGCTCATAGACTTCTTTGCCGGACCGGTCGATCGTCGTGTAGCTGCGCAGCATGGCTTCATAGCACGCGGCGCCGTTCGGGATCGCCGTAATCGAGAGTTCTTCTCGCGCAATCGGCAGATACTCGTTCTGGAGATAATCTCGCGCCCGTTGCAATGCCGGAACGATTCCGGCCTCCACAATTTCGCGCATTGACTCGGCAAACACTTCATCGTCAGCCCGAACGGCGGGCGAAAAGAACGGTGAGTCATCCGTCGGCAACGCAACTAGTCCGTCGATCTGCGCAATGACACGCTCGGCTACGGGTCTGGGTACCGTATATCCCTGTTCCACGCCCGACCTGAGATTCTCAATCTCTTGATCAACAAAGGCCGCGAACCTGGACCAGCGCTTCAGCGCCTGTGCACGCAGATCAGGAGTGTCGACAGGTTGCAGTGCGGCTATCTGCGAGTAATCCAAATGCCAGCCCCACATTTGATTGATACGCCAGAGTTCCTCGCGACAAATTCGGTTCGCGACCCTCGAACTTAGCTCCTGATCAAGTAACGCTTTGGTAATCCACTCTGGCTTGCCGATTAGGTCTGCTGAATCGATGGACCGGACTTCGGCAAGCATCGCATCCTCGACGGCCTGTGCCTCGGCGAGGGCACGTGGCGAATTGTCGAACAGCCCGTCATGTCGATCGATTTCTACAGCTGCGAAGTAAGCTTGTTCCGGGAAATGCTCAAGCGTCCAAGCGTAGTAGCGGTCGGCAATATCATTCATTGCTTCAGCGGGTGATAGTGACTCGTTGGCGATGTTCTCGGTCGGAACTTCCGGTTGGCAGGCTCCAACGCTCATCAGCAATGCAATGGATAAATATCTTTTCACTAGTAACTGCCTATCAATTCGAGCAATGCCACAGCACTGCCATTTGCTTCGCAATGATGCTAATCCTTGCTCTTGTCTAATCGTCCGCTTTGGGTCATTAGCGGTCGTTCAGCGCAATTTTAGCCCAATGACCGCTTTAGGGTGGAAAGCTGCCATTCGATTTGGCTGAACGACAGCTTTTCCCGATACCGGACATTCAGGCGTCTGAAACCCGGCCAAAACGAACGTCCGCTAACGGCCAATACCGGACATAAGGACTTAAGTGACTGGTCCGATTTGCTGGGGCCAGGCCATCCGGCCAGAAAGCGACATTCCCCGGATTGCAGTGAACGTCGCAAACGCAGCAACTTCGGTCGTTCGTAATGATCGAGTTCAGCGGCGGTCGAAGCGCGTCCGCTGCAACGAAGGGTTAGACCTGTTCACGCTCGAGCCGGATGTCCACTTCGCGTTCAACATACTGCCACTCCGGTATAGCTCGCAGTGCAGCAAGGAGATCGTTGAACCTCACCTCATCAGATGGCGCGTATTCGAACCAAGTGATGAAATCGAACGGTTCGCTCTCCGAGAGATCACGGCAGTGATGGAGCCTTCTAGCCAGCGTGGGAAAATGTTCCAGTCCGATTTTAGTGTGGTGCGATTGCTCCTTGAAAATGCACAGGCGTTCCTCTTGTGTGAGTGCCCACCAGGTCTCTTTCTTGCGAATCGGGATCAACGCCGCGCACGTTGCCTCCGGGCGCCCAAGATCGAGCAGCTTGGCGATGATTTGCCGCCTTTCCTCGCGATCGACATACCGCTCATTGCTTGTTATTCCACGAAGAACCCAGGATGCATGTGGATCGGATGGCATCTCTGAGCCAGAAGAGATTTCGAGCCTGATCGCCGCAGGCAGCGGCTCCCCAACTATCACTTCCATTTCGGTGACATGCCAAGGGCCTGTCTCACCGCCAGTGAACGAAAACAATCGTGCCGACATATCAACGTTCCTGAGTAAGGCCTAACTATTAGCGGTTAGGTGCGAGCGGTGTCAGGGCGAAGCATCCCAGTGAGCCAATTCTTCGAAATTCTCATGGTGACTCGTCATACTTCTTATGGTCTTTTGGAATCAGCCGACTGGATTCGGACTTTGATATAGAGTCAGTCTAGTCCAAATTTCCTGTGTCCGCTCCGGGTCAGAAGCAGTCGTCTAGACCAAGTTTAGCCCAATGTCGGCTTTGGGGCGGAAAGCGGACATTCAGATGCTCTCAGAACGCCTGAATTGAACGTCCGCTAACGGCCAGAAGCGGTCGTTCAGAATTGGTAATCAAGGCTAGCTGACCGCTTCCAATTTCTCCCAATAGTCAATTTCTGGAACGCCATCCATCATGGTAGCGACCATCTCCACGTAGTCGGCGTTAAAGAATGGGTTGCACAGTTCCCAAAGCTCCCTTGCTCTTTTCGTACCAAGCAAAAAGTAGATTACATCCCGATAGCTTAACCATGTCTCTTCGTCCAGGGCACCGCTCCTGTACTGAAGCCACTCGTGTTCCCGTGCACGCATCTGACCGATCAGCCAGAAATTGAGCTTTGTTTTCTCGGTAAAGCTGGGGGTCTCTACCTGGGAGAACAATCGACCCAGCTCCGGATGCTCAACAAACTTGTATACGCCGTCTTGATCGTTTGTAACCTGCGCCTGTCTCGACTCCGACCGTAGTAGCTCTGTACCCTGCCGCACTTGCACGGACAGATAGATCAATGTCACGACGACAACGATTACTCCGACAATTTCCGCAAGATGTGCGCCTTGTTCAAGCGTCATTATTGCCCCCCTGTGATCGCCTTCTGATTGGGGAATACTAGTTCATTCAGCGGATACTTGAAGAGCCGCTTTGGGTCATTTCCAGCTGTTCAGGCTAAGATTAGCCCAATGTCTTGTTTCGGGGGTAAAGCGGACATTACCTGGACTAGATTTCGAGCGCCTAGGGGCGAATGTCTGCTTTCATCAATAGCGGCCATTCAAACGGCTCCAATTCACACAAATTGGACGTCCGCTTCGGCTTCAGTAGCGGCCATTCAAACCCAATTTCGGCGAACGGCAGCTTTGGGGCAGTATCGGACCCCTGGCTTCTCACTCATCGGTATTTACGTAGTTCGATTCTTTAGCCGCAGGCCTATAGTTAAAGAGAGATCAGCAGGTTGCGTGCGCCGTCACTGCGCCGCCACACTTCGTGCAGCCCAGGGGGGGCATGCCGGGTGTCTTTTCGAGGAGGTGAACCATGAATATGTCTTTGATTCAGATCATTGCTGCCATAGCAATGGCAGGCACCGCTGTCGCTTTGGTCTTGGGCTTTTGGCAATATCTGGGTGCAAATTCGGAGCGGCGAATGCGGATGATGCTCGAGTCAGTCGGGCTCAATCCCGAAATCGCTATGAGCGGTGAAATCCCGACCATAATGAAAGAGGTACGGCAACGCTGTCAGCACTGTGCAACCGAGGACGTGTGTGAGCGATGGCTGAAAGGAAATGAAGAGGGCGATAATGCGTTTTGCCCAAACGCCAACGTTTTCGAAGCACTCAAAAAGTACAGCCGCGCTGCCTGACACAAAGTGCAGCGATAGTAGTAGTCCAGTTTCGCCAATGTCAGCCAAGCGTCAGTAGCGGCCATTCTAGCCCAATTTCGGCGAACGGCAGCTTTGGGGTGGTTAGCCGCCGCTCCCTGACGCGCGTTTTTGGCACTCTGAAACGACTGTCAGCTTTCACCGAAACCAGACACTCAGAGAGCCTGAGAATGCCTGAATTTAGGGGCAGCTAACGGCCAGAAGCGGACATTAATCACTCCGGTCTTTCAGTATATCCAAGGAATCAACCGATACCGCACGCGCCTTGCATAGTCTCGATAGCCCGGCAACTCGTCCTGTAAAGTCCGGTCTTCAAGTTCGGTTCTAATCACCGCGATGATTAATGCCACCGCCGCAGGAATCAGTGTCCATACCGAACTCAAGGCAAGGACAATACCGAACAGTGCAAGAATATTTCCGGCATATCCCGGATGCCGCACAAATCGGTAAGGGCCACTGTCACATACCACGTGCCCTCGATCCGTCTGAATGCGCACCACGCTGGAGAAAAAGCGGTTCTCTGCCAATGCCCATGCAGCGAAAGCGTATCCGAGCGAGATCAAGATGAAGCCAATCACGATGAGCCACAACGGAAATTCGGAGGACCAGTGATAGCGGTGGTCCAGCCCCGCTACAAAGACCATAGGATACCCGACACTCACAGCCATCAGCGGAGCAAGAACTTTGTCCCAGGCTTTTGCGTTTTGGATATTTTCAATATTTTGTCGTTCGGCCATCAAACCGGGGTGTCGCTGTTCCGCCCACATGCGCCCCCCTATTCCAGCGGCAACGATCAACAGGGAATAGAGCCATGCCTGCCACCAGCCGAGGTCCCCACCGCACATCACTAAAATCAGCGGGATAAGGAAATACACCGAAACCAATCTGATCCAATGGCGAGGAGATGCCGTTTGAGCTGCCTCTTCACTAACTGTCTTCGCTGACATGTAATGACTCCTTTTCAACGGCCTCGGTAGCCCGGCGATCTTTGGGTCCTTCGGACGATCGTCGCGGAGGAAGCGAGGACCCGTGGCTTTGCGCCTCGAGCCTTGGCTGGCTTTGCCTTTCTCAGGGCGATTATAAAATGCAGGAAGGAGCGATAAATTCTGGGATGTACCTAACGGCCGCTTCGGGTCATTAGCGGTCGTTCAGGCTGAATTTAGCCCAATGGCAGGTTTAGGGTGGAAAGCGGACACCCGACCTGGGCGAATGTCCGCTCTCACCAATACCGGACTTTCAGAGGCCCTGAAAAGGCCTGATTTGAATGTCCGCTATCGGCCAGAAGCGGACGCTGTCTAACAACCTCTCCGGTCCGAATTTGTGGAACTGGATCATTGTGACACCAAGCGGCCTTTCGGTTAGTCCTTTCGGACTTGATCCCGCGTGACCTAGTTCACGATGTGCTCGGATTCTGTGTTTTTCTCCGCCCAGATGTGAACTCCTTCGTGGTAACCATATACACGATCTCCATACTGGCGCACTTCGATCTAATGGATTTAGAGACGAACGACCATGCGATCAGATATTCAAGTCGGAATCATTCTCATTTCCATTGTTTTCGGCCTATCTGCTTGTGGTGGGGGCGGCGGTGGATCGGACCCGGTTAGCCCACCGCCTCCTCCCCCGCCAACAGCGGATACAAACTTGGATTGGGATAACGGCAATTGGGACGAGGGGGATTGGCAATGAACATCAGCAGGTACATTGCTTTGGCCGTCGCATTTGTGGCTTCCGTAACGGCGCAAGCGCAGACGCAGGTGCCAAATGAGTTTCAGTCTGGACAACCCGCACGCGCGACTGAAGTCAATGAGAATTTCACTACGTTGGAAGGCGCCATAGACCAGAACACGTCTCGAATAACCACTGTAGAGGCCGATGCAGCAACAAACGCATCTGATATTGCAGACAATGCAAACCAGATTCAAAGCAACACTGCCGCAATTGCAGCATTAAGCGGTTCGCCACTGGACGCAGAGATTCAAACCGCTATCGACTATGGTCGGCGCGGGATGAGTTCCGGAGATGCGAGTCTAAGTATTATCGGGCAACTTGTACGAACTTTTGGGCTTACATGTGCAGAAGCCAACTACGGTCGGTTCTACGGTTGCACCCAGCTTACTTCCGGTGACGGCACTGTTTATCCAATCATATTTCCAATATATGAAGTCGCCTTAGCCGCTTTTACAGTTCCCGGAGTACCGGCAATGCCGGGTATGCTCAGCCCGAATGTCTTCGCTGCCCAGTCGAACGGCGGAGCCGAAATGCTCCTTGGCGGAACAGCCAACTTCCTGCGTTGGACATATCGGGACGCGGACGACACCGGGCGACTCGTTGACAACTGCGATAACCCCACAATTGCTATGTCGCCAGTATCGCTCGGAGGCACAAGCTCTCGTTGGCGCGTCAATAATGGCGGGTACTACTACGCGCCAGTTGATGAGAATAGTGGTTCCTGGATACCGGTCGGGCAGATTGACGTAACTGGTCAAATGGTTGGAGTGGTTAAGAACATAAATCCCAATTTGGTCTTCGATGTAAGCAGCGTAGTCTGGTGTGAAATGTCGGATCAGGTCACTGGCATTTACAGCACGTATGAGCTGAGACCTTACCCATTCAACCTGAATGAAGCCCGATTCTCGCAACCCTTTACGGTCAACTAGTCGATGAACAGATACGCGAAATTAAGGAAAAGAATGAGATTAGTTACAGCATCGGCACTTTTGATCGCGGCGGGGTCGAGTTTTGCACAGACGCAGGTACCGCATGCATTTCAGTCTGGACAGCCCGCCCGAGCTTCTGAAGTAAATGACAATTTCTCGGCATTGGCTGGAAGTATCAATGAAGTTTCGACTGAGGTTGGGTCACTAGATAGCCGGCTAACCATGCTGGAAACAACTGGTGGGACGGGGTGCGAGTCGGGCGTTAGCTCCGGGTGGTTGTCTGCGCACACGCCAACCTATGAATATATTCCCACAGCTGTCGGCACGCCAATTACGGTTGGAGGCGCGGGATGGGTGCTATTCAGGGTTCCGTTCGTCGAAATTGGCAGCAGACAGCCATATGTCCTGGACTTTCCAATGTCGGACAGCGCACAAATCGACTTAAGCTTCAATCATGTCAAGCCTGCTAGCTCGCAGTGCGCCCAACTGATGATTTCTGGCTTCCCTGCCTCAGCCCACATCTCGGACGGCGTAACTTATTCATGGAGCCAACCTTTCCAAGGTATCCGGTCGGACTCGCATTATGACATCAGCGTGACGATTTGGGTTGGTGAAACTGCAATCACGATATCGACGGGAGTGCAGCTTCCGATTCCCGGGATGGATGTTTTCTTGGGTGATGGTGTGTATGACTATACCGCTCTTTTGCCGGCACTCGAAGCGCCGCATATTGATGACATCATAACCGGGTTCGATCAATTTATTGATTATCTCCACATTGACGAAGCTCCGTGAGTTGAGCACCAATCGTGTAGCTGCGTATTGAGGTCCAGTCGGATAACTACAGCTGCTCACGGTAAGCAAGCCAATAACCATACATCTGACCCCGCGCTAATCTGCGTGCAAGACGATAATTGCTGATTTCCGCTCAGGGTCAATAGCGGCCTTTCAAACTGATTCTAGCTCAATGGCAGCTTTGGGGCGCATAGCGGACGTTCACCCTGGCTGAATGACCGCTTTCACCAATACCGGACGTTCGGAAGTCCCAGAACCGGCTAAATTGAACGGCAGCTAACGGCCAATAGCGGACATCGCAATTGACATTCAGCATTGGCCCCGCCAATCCGGTGAGGCCAATGCTGCGCCGTTGTCAAGAATCAGCCCCCGATCACCGACTCAAGAAATGTTATTGCCTCCAATACAAATGGGTACACGACAGCCTGACTTTCACAGTCCTGAATCCAGTCATTTTTGTCCGGCGATCCTGAAGTCGCGCACCCATCCGTCTTAGTCAAGATGTCGTGAACTAACTTATCGTGCGCCAGAGCATAGTCCCCGTCCTCAATCGCCGAAAGCACGGCATTCAGCTTATTATTGAATGTCGATTGCATGTTCGCATTCTTGAATACTCCCGGTAGGAGGGTGCCGATAGAATCGCCGATGTCATTAACCCTTTGGGTCGCCGCGGACTCAGATGTAATTACCTGTACCTGTATTATGCTCGGCTCGCTACCCAACTCACCGTCATTCACCGTCAGGCCCACTACGTACAGTCCGCCGACGTTGGGCACAAAACTCGTAACAACCTGCTCAGATTGATTGATCACCGCGGTATTACCGTCAGGCTCAGAGATGAAACTCCAAGCATAGTGCAACGGATATGCGCCTTGTGGATCATTTGGATCAGAGCTGCCAGAACCGTCGAGAACTACCGTTTCGCCCACTAGCGCGGAACGACTTAGCCCTGCATCGGCAACCGGCGGCAGGTTGTTGAAGCTAGCTGCGACCGTGTCAATGCTTGCGCCCCCAAGAGGATCGGAGACAGTCAACTCTGCCAAGTAGTCGCCCTGCGCGTCCGCAATGAAGGTTGGGTAATCCGTGTTATTGCCTGAGAGTACCGCGGTACTACCTGGAGGCCTTTGGATAATAGCCCATGACTTGAGTAAGTCATCGCCGTCCGGGTCGTAGCTTTGACTGCCGTCGAAAATTACAGTTTCGCCGACCTGGTTAATGACCTGATCAGGACCTGCATCGGCTACCGGCGCGGCATTAACAGTGGAAATCGTAATCCACTCTGGGCCGCCACGCAGGCCTTTGGAGTCGGTCACCGTCAGGGTGATTGTATAGAAGCCAAGGACATCGGGGACAAACGTCGTCATCGCAGCCGCTGGGTCACTTGGCTGGGCGTTGCTCGCCGCCGGGGCAAATTCGACCTTCCACAGGTAGCTGAGCGGCGTATGCCCGTCAGGGTCGTAACTTCCAGATCCATCCAGGGTAGCTGCCTGACCCCTGATTACTGTTTGGTCCTCGCCTGGATCCACCACGGGCCTTTCGTTCACGGATGCGACGTAAATGTCCTCATCAGTGCCTACTTCACCGACAGTGCTGTCCCTGTCAACGAACGCGGTCAGGGTATCAAACGTATCGTTAAGATATTGCGCCTCAGGGCTACCGTCGATCCTGAATCGCTCATTTGCCGATATTCTGTAACCGAACACGTCAAAGTCCGGATACTGGTCTCCAGAATCTCTGCCGTCTCTGTTGCTTTCCCACGTGATTATGTCGCCGGACACGGACGGTAGTCGCGAAGCAGCGGGCTCATCGGAAATAATGCGCAACTCGCCAGTTCTTCCGTTATACGCCTCAATACGCCCTCCGGGCGTGAGTATGTCGCGAGCTTCCCACACAATCCAGTCGCCCTCAGTGGAAGGGTAGTGTTCGTCCGTATACCGGGTGGCAGTCAGGGCGTATCGACGTTCGAGCTCGAAGTCAAAAAATTCGATGTCATACCCGTTATCTAGCGACGCCCAGACAACAAATCGGTTGCCAATCTCGACGTTAGACTTGTACGACGCTTCGTCAATTAGCTGCACCGGAGGCTCACCGCTAGAGATGTCGTATAGATAGACCTCGGTCGCGTTCGCAGGTCCCTGAAGCCATGCAATATGAGTGCCGTGGATCTTCGGGTGCCGTACGTAGCCTGGACCACCAACACTGCGAGTTTCGGTGGTGGCGATATCATATAGCATGATTCTACCGGTCAGGCTGTAGACGTCATCGTATGCAACATAGACGATGAAATTCCCACTTGCGTCATTCAGTACGTCGTCAGTCAAGGTGTTAGTAACCTGAACAGGTTCACCTAGCGGTGATCCATCGCTATTCAAGCGCCGGTAAAAGATGTTTGCCTGATCGAACATGCCTGTATTGAGGAGTTCGCGAGACGTATAAACCACGTAGTCGCTGATTCCATCGTTTCCGAGAGTTGGTGTTGTCTCGTAAAACGGGCTGTCTGTCACCCGGTGCCGCGAGTATCCTGGGGTTGGAAGCGGCTCTAGCGTATCGTACAAGAAGCTCGGTCCGATGCTGATTGTGCTGACGCCAGCGGCCGGAAAACACGACTCGCCGGGTACACAATTATCTGCTTGCCTGCCAGGGCTGGATTGAACTAATGAAATTTCATCGCCAAGTGTTATAGAGGGAGCGTCTCGCATGATGGCCGATGGACCGTCAATCCGCGCACTCAATATGTAGACTTCACCAGGCACTAGCTCGGGCGGATAGTAAGAGTTTCTTGAATCAAGAATCACGTGATACCGGAAATTCTGGTTGTACATCGAATTCCTAGGGTATCCGCTAGTAAATCCACCTTGTATAACTGACTGACCAAGAAGAACTTGGTCACTCTCCCGATACAACTCGATCACGTGATCCGTCGCTAGGCCAATACCGTCCGATGGATCATCGTAATAGCCAAGTGCCGTTACAGATATAGGTTCAGTAACCTGAAATGCCCAACCAGTTGCAGTGCCAGGCTGCGGATCGACCAGGGCGCCACCGTTTACTGTTTTGACCGCTTCACTCACGGCAGCGTCGACGGGTAACCCAAAAAGAAGAGATAGTGCGGCCGCCGCAGCGGACAGCATAGTGCGGATATTCATACCTTCCCCTTGTTCTGTCTTTCGACAGCCGGGGGCCAGGGCATCGGCATCCATACTCCACCGCGGCAAACAACCCTTGCGGCTGTGCGCTTTTTTGGAGTCCTTCCGTGACTGGTACCGACCATTGCAGCCGGCTTGACTATGCGTCTATTCGGAAAAGTACGTAAGTTGGGATTAGTCTGAATCCAAACGGGATGCGAACGTCCGCTTTGGGTCATTAGCGGTCATTCCGACCAATTCTAGCCCAATGACCGGTTTGGGGTGGAAAGCGGACACTCAACCAGGACGAATGTCCGCTCTCACCGATACCGGACGTTCAGATATTTGGGAATCGGATCAATCGAACGTCCGCTAACGGCCATTACCGGACATTCAGACCGCCGCAATCTGACTGTAACGAATGGCGGCTAGCGGCCAAATGCAGACAGAGAAAATCCCGCCCTAAAGGCGGGGTCTCATAGATTTCGCCGAGATCG
>Ga0224503_10000462_pt1 | contig 12302 bp, 9 predicted proteins | sample SF_Oct11_sed_USG_2_FD_169106 | JGI IMG/M metagenome (GOLD analysis project Ga0224503, IMG submission 169106) | Sediment microbial communities from San Francisco Bay, California, United States - SF_Oct11_sed_USGS_21 | ecosystem: Environmental > Aquatic > Marine > Sediment | place: USA: California...
TCGATGCCGGAGCAGGTAAGAGCGGCCTGATGGCAAGCAACATTAAGCGCTGGCTGATTCTGCCGTACTACGAGCAGTACAGGCGCTAGGTACCTATGTTGCTGCCTTCCTTGCGGCGCCGCCTGGCGGGACAAGCATCTGCTTCAGAAACTCGCCCGTGAAGGAACCTTTGGTCGCCGCAACGTCTTCCGGAGTGCCGGTCGCGATGATCTGACCACCGCCATCACCGCCTTCCGGGCCGAGATCGATGATCCAGTCCGCGGTCTTTATCACGTCGAGGTTGTGCTCGATGACAACGACGGTGTTGCCGTGATCGCGCAGGCGATGCAATACGCCCAACAATTGTTCGATGTCATGGAAGTGCAGTCCAGTCGTCGGCTCGTCAAGAATATACAGCGTGTTGCCCGTATCGCGTTTCGACAGTTCCTTGGCGAGCTTCACGCGCTGCGCCTCGCCTCCCGACAGCGTCGTCGCGTTCTGGCCAAGGCGAATGTAGGTCAGGCCGACGTCTGTAAGCGTCTGCAGTTTCCTGGCGACGACAGGGACGTTCCTGAAAAACTCCGCGGCGTCCTCGACGGTCATGTCGAGCACTTCGTGAATGTTCTTTCCCTTGTAGCGAATTTCCAGCGTTTCACGGTTGTAGCGTTGCCCACGGCAGACATCGCACGGCACATAGACGTCCGGCAGGAAATGCATCTCGACTTTGATGACGCCATCACCCTGGCAGGCTTCGCAGCGACCGCCTTTGACATTGAAACTGAAGCGTCCTGGCATATAGCCGCGCGAGCGCGCCTCCTGCGTGCCTGCAAACAGTTCACGAATCGGTGTGAACAGGCCACTGTAGGTCGCCGGGTTCGAGCGAGGAGTGCGTCCGATCGGACTCTGGCTGATATCGATGACTTTGTCGATGGCTCCAAGGCCCTCCAGCCCCTTGTGCGGTGCCGGATTGCGGCTGGCGCGGTTTATTTCCTCGGCCACGGCCTTGTAGAGGGTGTCATTAACCAGCGTCGACTTGCCCGAGCCGGATACGCCGGTAATACAGGTCATGAGGCCGACGGGGATCGATGCGTCAACGTCCTTGAGGTTATTGCCGGTTGCGCCAAGTACGCGAATCTGTGACTTCGGATCACAACGCGTGCGGCTTGCCGGCACCTCGATAGCGCGCTTCCCGGACAGGTACTGGCCGGTAAGTGAGCGTGGTTCATTCCGCACTTCCTCCGGCGTGCCTGCGGCTACAACATGACCGCCATGCACACCCGCACCCGGACCGAGATCGATGACGTGGTCGGCTGACATGATCGCTTCTTCGTCGTGCTCGACGACGATCACCGTATTACCGATGTCCCGGAGGTGCGTAAGCGTGCCGAGCAGCCGCTGATTATCGCGTTGATGCAGGCCGATAGAAGGCTCATCGAGAATGTACATTACGCCGACGAGACCAGAGCCGATCTGGCTGGCAAGCCTGATGCGCTGCGCTTCACCGCCCGATAAGGTTTCGGCGCTGCGGTCGAGCGACAGATAGTCGAGCCCGACGTCAGAAAGAAAACCAACTCGATCACCGATCTCCTTGACGATCTTATCGGCGATCGTAGCGCGCCAACCGTCGAGCTGCATCGTGTCGAAAAACTCGCGCACATGTCCGATTGACAGGCTCGTGATTTCGGGTAGTGAGTGGTCGCAGATGAACACGTGGCGCGCGGCTTCGTTGAGACGCGTTCCCCCGCAGTCGGGGCAGGCCTGGCTGTTGAGAAACTTCGACAGTTCCTCGCGTACTGCGCTCGACTCGGTTTCGCGGTAGCGGCGGTCGAGATTCGGAAGCACGCCTTCGAATCGGTGCTGCTTCTTGATCTGCATACCCCGTGAATTGGCGTAGAAGAACTCGATCTTCTCTTTGCCGCTGCCGTACAGAACGATTTTCTGCAGTTTGCCCGACAGCGCCTTGAATGGCGTCTCTATGTCGAAATCGTAATGAGACGCGAGGCTCTGGATCATTTGGTAGTAGTAGGTCGTTTTGCGGTCCCAGCCACGAATAGCGCCACCCGCAAGCGACAGGTTCGGGTTGACTACCACGCGCTCCGGGTCGAAGAACTGCTTTACGCCGAGTCCGTCGCAACCGGGACAAGCCCCGGTCGGGTTATTGAAGGAAAACAGGCGCGGTTCGAGTTCGGTCAGGCTGTAACCGCAGATGTTGCAGGCGAAGCGATCTGAAAACGTGATCTCTTCCTCGTCTGCGTCCATGTAAGCGATCCTTGCCACGCCATCGGCAAGGCGCAGTGCGGTCTCGAAGGACTCGGCAAGACGCAGGCGCAGGTCTTCCTTGACCTTGAAGCGATCGACGATCGCTTCGATGTTGTGCTTCTTGCGGAGGTCGAGCGCGGGCGGCTGGTCGAGTTCGTATATTTCGCCGTCGATTCGCGCGCGAATAAAGCCCTGTGCCTGCAGATCAGCCATGAGCTGCACGTGTTCGCCCTTGCGGTCGGCCACGACAGGCGCGAGCAGCATCAACCTGGTGCCTTCCGGAAGTTCGAGCACGTGATCGACCATCTGGCTTACGGTCTGAGCCTCGAGCGTGACGTTGTGCTCCGGACATTCAGGCGTGCCGGCACGCGCGAACAGAAGGCGCAGGTAGTCGTAGATTTCGGTGACCGTACCTACCGTTGAGCGTGGGTTGTGCGAAGTCGATTTCTGTTCAATCGCGATAGCCGGCGACAGGCCGTCGATGTGATCGATGTCGGGCTTCTCCATCATTGACAGAAACTGGCGCGCGTAGGCAGACAGCGATTCGACGTAGCGGCGCTGGCCCTCGGCGTAAATCGTGTCGAACGCGAGTGAGGACTTGCCTGAGCCGGACAGGCCCGTGAATACGATCAGTTTGTCACGCGGCAAAGAGAGGTCGATGTTCTTGAGGTTATGCGTCCTCGCGCCACGGATGTCGATGGTTTTCATGTAAGGGTTCTGTGAGAAGCGAACAACCTGCTAATATACGCCGCCGCGCATCCGCTGCGCAAAGGAAGCAACACGTGAACCCAGAGAAAACCGATGGCATTGTGATGCATACCGATGAACGCCGTTCTGTTGGCGTCATCGCACTGATTGCCATGATTCGCATGTTTGGGCTGTTCGCGCTGCTGCCCGTGTTGTCGCTGTATGCCGCCGATCTGAGGGATGCGACGCCCTTGCTGATCGGCCTCGCTGTTGGCGCCTACGGTCTTACGCAGGCCGGCTTCCAGATTCCGCTCGGGGCCCTGTCGGACAGGGTGGGGCGCATGCCCGTCATTGTCGGCGGTCTGGTCGTATTTGCGCTTGGTAGCCTGCTTGCCGGTTTTTCCGATTCGATTTATGGCGTGATCGCCGGCCGACTATTGCAGGGTGCCGGCGCAATTTCGGCAACCCTGACGGCACTGATTTCCGATGCTACGCGCGAAGAAGTCCGGACACGCTCGATGGCCGTGTTTGGCGTCGGAATTGGCATGTCCTTCATGATTGCCATGGTGGCCGGGCCGCTTATTGCCGGGCAATTCGGGGTGCAATCGCTGTTCTGGGTGGCGGCAGCGCTGGCAATTGTCGCAGCGCTCATGCTCAGGTTCTTACCGGAAATTCCTCAGCCGACGCGCAGAGAGAGCTGGAGCATCGTGCCCGCATTTCGCGCTGATCTGTTACGCATTGATTTCTATGTCTTTTTGCTGCACGCGATCATGACTGCGACGTTCGTCGCCTTGCCATTCCTTCTGACCGATCGGCTCGGGATGGCTTTGACCGAGCACTGGAAAATCTACGTAGGCGCACTGCTCGTGTCGTTGGGCATCGCGGTGCCGATGATCATGAACGATCATCACCAGGGACGCAGCCGCCTGATTGGTCTTGCTGTCACGCTGGTCATTGCGGCTCAGCTCGCCCTGACATTTTTCGGGTTCTCGACGCTGCCGGTATTCCTCGCCCTCGTCCTGTATTTCGCCGGCTTCAACTTCCTTGAGGCCGGGCTTCCGGCGCGTCTGTCCGTCCTCGCCAAGGACGAAGTGCGCGGCGCGTCACTCGGCGTGTTTTCCAGCGCCCAGTTCCTCGGCGCCTTCGTCGGTGGCCTGATCGGCGGGCGATTCCTTGGCCAGGGTCGACCTGCCGACGTATTTTTCGTTTGCGCGCTGATGGGTGGCATCTGGCTGGCGCTGCACGGTTTTGGAAATTCTCGCCGGTAGCTTAGGGGGAGTCGGCAAGGCGAGCTTGAAGAAAACACGCCAAATCACCGGAAATCGCACTGGCTTTTACACCGTCAGGCTCTACAATAGTCCCCCCTCGTTGCCACAGCGGCGAGACACTACAAATACAGGTTTTAAAGACAGGAGCCAAAATGGCCCGCGGAATTAATAAAGTCATCATCGTTGGTAACGTCGGACAGGATCCCGAGACGCGCTATATGCCGAGCGGCTCAGCGGTAACCAATTTCACGGTTGCGACGAATGAGTCGTGGAAAGACAAGCAGACGGGCGAACAGAAAGACCGTACCGAGTGGCATCGTGTGGCGATGTTCAATCGACTGGCCGAGATCGCGGCGGAATACCTGCGCAAGGGCTCACAGGTCTACATCGAAGGCAAACTGCGTACACGCAAATGGCAGGGTCAGGATGGCCAGGATCGTTACACGACCGAGATCATTGCCGATGAGATGCAGATGCTTGGCGGTCGCGGCGGTGGTGCCGGTGGTGGTTCATTCGGCGGTGGTGGCGGCCAGCAAGGCGGCGGCCAGCAAGGTGGTGGCCAACAAGGTGGTGGCCAGCAGGGCGGTGGCGGCGCGCCCCCCAGCCGGGTCCCGACGACTTCGACGACGATATTCCGTTCTAGGGTCAAATTCGCCAATACTTTTTTATGAAGCCGCGTGGCGCTTTAGCAGCCTGCGCGGCTTTCTCAATTCAGACCTAAAGGATTTACATAATGGGTGCGTTCAAGGAGCCGCATGGCGGCGAGTTAAAGAACCTCTATCTCGACGCGGCAGCGGCTGAGGCGGAAAAACAGGCGGCACGCGAATGCGCGTCGTGGGATCTGACAGAGCGCCAGCTCTGCGACATCGAACTGATCCTGAACGGTGCGTTCTCACCACTCGAGGGTTTTCTCAACAAGGATGACTACGATGCAGTTGTCGCCGGCATGCGTCTGGCCAATGGCGTGCTGTGGCCGATGCCGATTACTCTGGATGTCAGCGAGGCGTTTGCAGAAGAGCTGAATTCAGGAGACAAGATCGCCCTGCGTGATCTCGAAGGCGTTATTCTAGCGACGCTCGAAGTGGGTGATGTCTGGGCGCCGGACAAGGCGGCCGAGGCTCAGGGCGTCTTTGGCACCACCGATGAAAAGCACCCGGCTGTGCACTACCTCAATAATCTTGCGAACCCGGTATACGTCGGCGGCAAGCTGACCGGCGTCGAAGCGCGAACCCATTACGACTTCAAGCACTTGCGCGAGAGCCCGGCCGAAGTACGGACCCGCTTCGAGAAACTGGGTTGGCGTAAGGTGGTGGCGTTCCAGACGCGCAATCCCTTGCATCGCGCCCACCAGGAGATCTCGCTGCAGGCCGCACGTGAGGTCGAAGCCAACCTGTTGATCCACCCGGTCGTCGGCATGACCAAGCCCGGCGATGTAGATCACTACACCCGGGTACGCTGCTACGAGCATGTCCTCAATTACTACCCTGAGCAGACGACTTCACTGTCGTTGTTGCCGCTGGCGATGCGCATGGGCGGTCCCCGCGAAGCCCTGTGGCACGCGATCATTCGCAAGAACTACGGCTGTACGCACATTATCATCGGGCGCGATCATGCCGGGCCGGGCAAAGACTCGAAGGGTGAGGACTTCTACGGGCCTTACGATGCCCAGGACCTCCTCAAGGAACATGCGGATGAACTGGACATTTCGATGGTGCCCTTCCGCATGATGGTGTACGCGGAGAATCGGGCACAGTACGTGCCGATTGACGAAGCGACGGATGATGACAAGGTTCTGAACATCTCGGGCACGGAGCTGCGTCGTCGCCTGCAGGAAGGCCTTGACATTCCGGACTGGTTCTCGTTCCCGGATGTCGTTGCGGAGCTCAGGCGTACGCACCCGGCACGCCACAAGCAGGGCTTCACCGTGTTCTTCACAGGGCTCTCCGGTTCGGGCAAATCAACGATCGCGAATGCCCTGATGGCCAAGCTCATGGAGATCGGCGGTCGGCCCGTATCGCTGCTCGACGGCGACATCGTGCGCAAGAACCTGTCGAGCGAGCTCGGCTTCTCAAAAGAACATCGCGATCTCAATATTCAGCGTATCGGCTATGTGGCCAGCGAGATCACCAAGAACGGCGGCATCGCTATCTGCGCACCGATTGCGCCGTATGCGCGGACGCGCCGCATCGTTCGGGATATGATCGAGCCGGTCGGCGGCTTCGTGGAGATTCACGTATCGACGCCCCTGGAGCTGTGCGAAGAGCGCGACCGCAAGGGACTCTATGCGCTGGCCCGTGCCGGCAAGATCAAGGAGTTCACCGGCATCAGTGATCCTTACGAGACGCCGGAAAATCCCGAGATGGACATCGATACGATCGGCATCTCACCGGATCTGGCGGCGCACCGCATCCTGGTCAAGCTGGAAAGCATGGGTTTCATCAAATAGGAAGGCAATGAAGCTGTATATCAAGACAATGGGCTGCCAAATGAACGAGTATGACTCGGAGAAGATGGCGGACGTGCTGCGCGAGTCGCATGGCTACGAGTTGACGTCGTCGCCCGACGATGCGGACCTGCTGTTGATGAATACATGCTCTATCCGCGAGAAGGCACAGGAGAAGGTCTTCTCGGAACTCGGCCGCTGGCGGCAGCTCAAGGACAAGAATCCGGATATCAAGATCGGCGTCGGTGGATGTGTTGCCAGCCAGGAAGGCGAGGGCATTACTCAGAGAGCACCCTTCGTCGATGTTGTGTTTGGTCCACAGACCCTGCATCGCCTGCCCACGATGATCACCGACGCTGGTGCGAAGTCGGTCATCGACGTGTCGTTTCCGGAAATTGAGAAGTTTGATCGACTTCCGGATCCGCGCGCGGAAGGTCCGACCGCGTTCGTGTCTGTCATGGAAGGCTGCAGCAAATACTGCAGCTTCTGTGTCGTACCTTACACGCGTGGCGAAGAGATCAGCCGACCGTTCGACGATGTCATTGCCGAAGTTGTGTCACTTGCCGATCAAGGTGTGTGCGAAGTAAACCTCCTTGGCCAGAACGTCAACGCCTACCGTGGTCCGATGCACGATGGTGAGATTGCCGATCTCGCTACGCTGATCTATTACGTGGCCGAGATTGAAGGTATCGAACGTATTCGCTTTACAACTTCGCACCCGGTCGAGTTTACCGACAGTCTTATCCAGGCCTATGCTGAGGTGCCGAAGCTCGCGAGTTACTTGCACCTGCCGGTTCAGCACGGCTCCGATCGGGTGCTTGCCGCCATGAAGCGCGGACACACGATTCTCGAGTACAAGCAGAAAATTCGTAAGCTGCGCGAAGCGCGCCCCGATATTTCGCTGAGTTCGGATTTCATCATCGGGTTCCCGGGCGAGACGGACAAGGATTTCGAGCAGCTTATGAACCTGGTCGCGGAAGTTGGTTTTGATCAATCGTTCAGCTTTATTTTCAGTGCACGGCCGGGCACGCCGGCCGCATCACTAAGCGATGAGACTCCGCTCGAAGTGAAGAAAGAACGACTGCAAATTCTACAGACGCGCATCAATCAGCAGGCAATGGAGATCAGCCGTTCGATGGTTGGTTCAACCCAGCGCGTGTTGGTTGAGAAACTGTCGAAGAAAAGCGAGCGCCAGGTGTCGGGGCGCACCGAAAACAGCCGTTGGGTAAACTTTGACGCCGATCCTTCCGTTATCGGGCAGTTTGTTGATGTGACAATAACCGAGGCACTGCCGAATTCGCTGCGCGGGCGACTTGCGAACAAAGAAGCCGCAGCGTAGTCTCGTATCCGATGGTCTATTGCTTTAATAGATTTCTTGCCGAGTTTGGCAACACTCCTGTCGTCCTGACAGGCAGTCCCCTGCGCAGAGGTTACAAATACAGATTTTGAATGCTGTCCAGATTTCTCGGGACATAGTTCTCGAGCCTGCCGATAACAACCGCTTAGCCAATCTTTGCGGTCAGTTCGATGAACATTTGCGGCAAATCGAAAGCCGCCTCGATGTTGAAATTGCCAGTCGCGGTAACCGTTTCAGGGTTACGGGGCAACCCGGCGCTGCCGAAGTTGGGGGCGACGTGCTGTCAAAGTTGTTCGCGATGACTGATCACGAGCGACTCGATCCCGAACGCGTGCACATGCTGCTTCAGGAGTCATTTATGGATGACGCGAAAGACGATGCGACGGACGGCGACGCGACAGAAGACGAGTCAATACAGACGCGGCGCAAATTGATTCGACCACGAGGTGCAAACCAGACTGCTTACATGAAGAGCATTCGCACGCATGATCTCGCATTCGGTATTGGGCCCGCTGGTACAGGCAAGACCTACCTCGCCGTTGCGGCGGCGGTTGATGCGCTCGACTCCGAAAAAGTTCGACGCATAATCCTTGTGCGCCCTGCTGTCGAAGCTGGTGAACGGCTCGGGTTCTTGCCGGGCGACCTGTCGCAGAAAGTCGACCCCTATCTGCGGCCGATGTATGACGCGCTGTATGACATGATCGGGGCAGAACGCGTGACGCGCCTCATTGAACGCAACGTGATTGAAATCGCGCCGCTCGCATTCATGCGTGGTCGTTCGCTGAATGAATCGTTCGTTATTCTCGACGAAGCACAAAACACAAGCGTCGAGCAGATGAAGATGTTTCTGACGCGTATTGGTTTCGGCTCGCGCGCAGTTGTTACAGGCGATATAACTCAAATCGACCTGCCGAATGGGCAGGTATCGGGCCTCAGGAATGCTACGGAAGTGCTGCAGGATGTGACGGGCGTTTCCTTCACATATTTCTCGCCAAAAGATGTTGTTCGTCACCAGCTGGTACAACGAATTGTCAAAGCCTATGAAGCAAATGAAGGTACTGGTTGACGTATTCCAGGCCTGCGACGACGACACTATCCCCGCAGCAGACATAGTCAGAAACTGGATAGTCCGGGCGGCAAGAGCGGCAGGTAACCCAAGTGATGTCGATGTGTCGGTACGGATCGTCAATGCGGAGGAAAGTCGTGCGCTGAACCACGAATATCGTGGCAAGGACAAGCCGACCAATGTCCTGTCCTTTCCGGCGGGCAGGATCGAAGGCCTGCCGGACGAGGTGCCCGTGCAGCTGGGAGATATCGTCGTCTGCGCGAGCGTCGTCAGGGATGAAGCAAGCGAGCAGGGCAAGGCGGTCGCGGATCACTGGGCGCATATGCTGGTACATGGCACCTTGCACCTGATGGGCTACGATCATCAGACCGATGTGGAAGCCGCGGAAATGGAAGCGCTCGAGACAAGTATCCTGATAAATAGCGGGCTCAAGGACCCGTATCTGGCGTCAGGCCAGAACTGCTAGAATTAGATGACTATGAACGAAAAACCTCCCAGTACTACCGGCTCGGGTTCCCCTGGCCTGGTTGCGCGCATACGGCGCGCATTCAGCGGCGAACCCTGGAGCCGAGATGAAATTCAGACATTCATTGAATCCGAAGTAGAGCTCGATGCCGAAGAGAAAAGCATGCTCACGGGCGTACTCGAAGTGTCCGAGACGCAAGTACGTGATGTCATGGTGCCGCGCTCGCAAATGGTCGTCATCGACATTGAAGATGAATTTGATGAGATTCTCGCAATGATCGTGGAATCCGGGCATTCGCGTTTCCCGGTCATTGGCGAAGACCGCGATGAAGTCCTGGGTATTTTGCTGGCAAAGGACTTGCTGCGTTATTTCGGGTCCGATGCGGCTCGCGAATTAACAATTCGGAAACTATTGCGCCCCGCATCCGTGATCCCCGAATCAAAACGGCTCAATGCGCTACTCAAGGAGTTTCGTGCCAGCCACAATCACATGGCAATCGTAGTGGATGAGTATGGTGGTGTTGCCGGACTGCTGACTATCGAAGACGTTCTCGAGGAAATTGTCGGAGAAATCGAGGACGAGCACGATGATGAGGAGGCAGCGTTCATTCGTCCTGACGGTGACCGCAATGGCAAACCCAGTTTTGCCGTGCGGGCCCTGACACGTGTCGAGGACTTCAACGACTATTTCGAAGTCGAGCTCGAGGACGAGGAGTACGATACGATCGGCGGCCTGGTAATGCATCAGCTCGGACGTTTGCCACGCCGGGGCGAAAAGGTGAATTTCGGCGGGTTTGAGTTTGCCGTCGTCAAAGCGGATAAGCGGCGTATCGATGCGCTGCAGGTGCAACGGCTGGGCGACTGACAGCGTGGTGAAAGATGCTCACCCGATATTTCTGCTTCCCGCAGACAAACCAGGATTGAGCCACCTGGTTGCGTTTGTACTGGGGGCGTCTACAACGCTTGCATTTGCCCCTTTCAGTTGGTCACTGCTGGCGCCGTTGCTGATTCTCCCGCTGCTTTTTATCTGTCTGACAGTGTCGCCTCGCGATGCGGCAAAGCATGCATTCTGGTACGGGTTCGGCCTGTTCCTGACGGGTACCTACTGGATCTACATTTCGGTTCATGTGTTCGGCAACGCAGCACTCTGGATTGCGCTTCTGCTGATGGTTGGCCTGTCACTGATAATGGCGGGGCTGGTGTCGATTTCAGGCTGGTTAGTCAGCCGACTGTCGCAGGGTGAGTCATGGCGGCTGCTGGTCATCGGCCCGGCCGCCTGGGTATTGATCGAGTGGACCCGCAGCTGGGTGCTGACGGGGTTTCCCTGGATGGCACTGGGGTACGGTCAGATCGATTTGCCGTTAGCCGGCTGGGCACCGGTGATTGGCGTTTACGGTGTTTCATTCATGCTCGTCCTGAGCGCGGCTGCGGTTATTCCGACATTGATGGCGACATCGTTTGGCGGCCGTGTTGGCGGAATTGCCATGATCGTTCTTCCCTGGATCGTTGGCGGGCTTCTGTCGCTCGTTGACTGGACCGAGCCGACTGGCAAAACGCTGCGCGCGAGCATCGTTCAGGCCGGCGTTTCGCAGGACAAGAAATGGCAGCGTGATCAGCTACGTCCGATCATGGAGTACTACCTCAGCTCCACGTTGAGCGTTGCAGACAGTGACATCGTGTTGTGGCCGGAGGTTGCCATTCCGGCTCTCAACGACCAGGTAGAGAGTTTTATTGCCCGGATAGAGAGTGATGCGCGCCGAAATGACCAAAGTGTGCTATTCGGCATACTGGAACGCAGTTACGAGAACAGTGCCGACGGGCGCATCTACAACAGTGTCATGCTGGTCGGCGGTAAAGAGCGGCAGGCGTATCGCAAGCGCCACCTCGTTCCATTCGGCGAGTACTTCCCGGTGCCACCGGTCGTTCGCGAGTGGATGAAAATGCAGAATCTGCCGCACTCCGATCTTGCCAAGGGTGCCGATGTACAACCTTTGCTTACAGCAGCGGACGGTACGCAGTTTGGCGTGGTCATTTGTTACGAGGATGCCTATGGTGCCGAGCAGCTATACGCGTTGCCCGACGCCGGTCTGCTGATCAACGTAAGCAACGATGCATGGTTTGGTGATTCGATAGCTCCGCATCAGCATCTTGAGATTGCGCGGATGCGATCTCTGGAGTTTGGGCGGCCGACTGTGCGTTCCACCAATACTGGCATCAGCGCATTTATCGCGGCGGACGGAGAGCTGCTGCAAACTGGCAAGCAGTTCGCATCAGAGCTAATGACAGCGAATGTCAGGCCGCACCGCGGGATGACACCCTATGCCGCTAGCGGAAACTGGCCCATCGTTGGCCTGTGCCTGGTTATTCTCGGCATGTTCTGGATTCGCGATCGAGCCAGCTTTTAGACCCCTAAAGCTGCTGCGAAGAGTGGCCTGATCCTGTACGCTTGCGGGTTTTCACAGCACCCGATTGAAGCAATCCGCATGAGTAATCCCTACAAGCCTGAAGTCGTTGAACAGGAAGCGCAGTCACACTGGCAAGAAGCGCGCAGCTTCGAGGTCGACGAAGACCCCAGCAAGGAGAAGTTCTACTGCCTGACGATGTTCCCGTACCCGAGCGGGAAGCTGCACATGGGGCACGTTCGCGTTTTCACCATCTCGGATGTGATCGCCCGCTACAACCGTATGCAGGGGAAGCATGTTTTGCAGCCAATGGGTTGGGATGCTTTCGGCATGCCGGCGGAGAATGCAGCCATCAAGCATGGTGTGCCACCCGCAG
>Ga0224503_10000463_pt1 | contig 12297 bp, 7 predicted proteins | sample SF_Oct11_sed_USG_2_FD_169106 | JGI IMG/M metagenome (GOLD analysis project Ga0224503, IMG submission 169106) | Sediment microbial communities from San Francisco Bay, California, United States - SF_Oct11_sed_USGS_21 | ecosystem: Environmental > Aquatic > Marine > Sediment | place: USA: California...
GTTTAGCTTTGATGACAAGCATCTATTTGTCACCAGCTTCTTTTCAAACGAGATTCTCAGGTATGATGGCACCACTGGTGACTTCGTAGATGAATTTGTAAGTCCAAAGAATGGTGATCTTTTAGGACCTCAACACTCTTTGTTTGGCCATGATGGCAATCTCTATGTCACAAGCGGCGGTTTAAACAAAGTTCTCAGGTATGATGGCACCACTGGTGACTTCGTAGACACCTTTGTAACTAGTGGCAGCGGCGGCCTTGACTTGCCGATTGGATTTACTTTTGGCCTAAATGGAGATCTTTATGTTACAAGTCGAAACACAAACGAGATTCTCAGGTATGATGGCACCACTGGTGACTTCGTAGACACCTTTGTAACTAGTGGCAGCGGCGGCCTTGACTTGCCTACTGGTTTGGTGTTTGGCCTAAATGGAGATCTTTATGTTACAAGTCGAAACACAAACGAGATTCTCAGGTATGATGGCACCACTGGTGACTTCGTAGATAAATTTGACTCTAAAAATATTGGAGGTCTTGATTCTCCAACTGGAATAATTATTGGGCCTGATTTCCATGTTTATGTTGTTAGCAGTAAAAGTGATCAAATTTTAAGATATTCTCAAAATGGCGAATTTCGAGATGTTTTTGTCAGTGACTTTAGATTATTTTCTCCTACTGATCTATCTTTTGATGATCAATTTCTTTATATTGGTACTGAAACCAACGAGATTCTCAGGTATGATGGCACCACTGGTGACTTCGTAGACACCTTTGTAACTAGTGGCAGCGGCAGCCTTGACTTGCCTACTGGTTTGATGCATGGCCTTGATGGGAATCTATATGTTACTAGCAGTAAAACAAATGAAGTTCTCAGATATGATATTAGGCCTGAACTTAAATTTGAAAATGAAAAATTTGTTACTGATAAATCAAATGAATTAAATCGTCCAACTCACATTGAAATCAAAAATAATTTAATGTGTATTAATAATCTTAATGGTGGCATTAATTGTTATGATGAGCATACCGGTAACCCTGTTGAAACTCATCCCCTATCCTTTCTTAATGCGATAGCATTTACTGATAATTCTGTTATTGGACCAGATGGAGAATCATATTTGGCAAATAGCCTAGTTAATGAAATTGTTAGACTTGATGGCACTGATTCTGAAGTAGTTATGGCTTTTGATGATACTTTCTTACAAACACCTTCCTATTTGACATTCAAAGACGATTTCATGTATGTTAGTAGTGATGATAAAATTTTCAAATATGATGGAATCACTGGTGAATTTGAAGATGTTTTTGTCGTAAAAAATGACGGTTCATTACGTAATCCTCAAGGATTAATTTTTACTAATGACGGTTTAATTGTAAGTAGTTATAACAATAGAATTCTCAAATATGATTTTGAAGGTAACTTTGTTGAAGAGTTTGTACAGAGCAAAGATCAGAAAATAATTAAACCGATAGGCTTGATAAAAGATGATGCTGGAAGTTTGTTCACTACTAGTCAACAAGGCAAAATTCTAAAATTTTCTGAAGGTCCGCATCCAATACTTGAAAAAACTATCAACCTTGAAAAAATAATTGATGGTTTTTTAACGGTTGAAGAAAATGATGATTTGTATAGTGTTCTTCCTGATCCACACGGTTTAGTTTTAGATGATGATATTTTGTATATGAGTATCTTTAACAAAAATATTGTATTACAATATAACTTGCATACTGATGACTTTTCTCAACTGAATTTTGATGTGGAACTAAATGGACCGGAAGGTCTAACTATTGATGAAAAAAATAAAATTCTTTACATAAGTAATAGTAAAAATGACAACATAATTGCTTATGATTTAACAACTGAATCCTCTTATCTACTAACAAAAAATAGCGGAAATGGCTATTTGTCTTTACCTAGGGGATTATTTTTTAATAGTGCTGATGACTTTCTTTACATTGTAAATAGCAATAATAATCAAATATTGAAATTTGATCCAAATATAAAATCCTTGAATGTATTTTCTAAAATTTCTGATGATTCAATTAAATCTGGTGGAATTGCATTTGATTCAAATAAACATTTTTTTGTAATTAATGAAAATAATAATGATATTTATCGTTACGATCTTGATAAAGATGAATTCCTCGATGTATTTGTTAAATTTGAAAACGCTCTGTTTGAATATGTGGATGATAAAATGATCATTGATGATTACAATTATCTTGACACAAAATTAAAAAATATTGTTTTCACTCAGGACGGTAAATTTTTGTTTGCAAGTGATTCTGCCAACAATCAAATTTTTGTATATGACGAATTTGGTTCTCTTCATGATATTTTTGTTGACATTGATAATTTAGAATATCCTATGGATATTGCATTGACTCCTGATGATCAATATCTTTTGGTAAGTAACTATGGAAAAAATACTGTGACTCGATTATCTGTTTCTGATGGACTTCTGAGTTTGAAAGATGCAGTTTTTGTAAATCCTGGCCATGACGGTATAATGAAAATAACTCAAATTGGATTTGACTTGACTAATAATCTGTATGTCGTAGGTGAAAAGAAAACCAATATTTTAAAATATGATTATCATGGTAATTTTCTTGGAAATTTTGATCTTGAGAGTATCTATTTGAATAAGTTCAGTGAAAATTTACTTAAAAAATACTACTTGAAGGATATTGATACGAAACATCATGATGTTTTAGTTGTCTATGATGGCTTTTTGGAGCAACCTGTGGCAGAAATCCACTTGAATGACACTTTGGAATTGTTAAGTCGTATCAATAATTTATTTTATAATGTAATCTCTGTTTTTAACATTATTGAAGATCCACAGTTAAAATCTAAAGAAATAATTAAAAATACTGGCTTCTTTATAGGAAATAATACAAATGCTTACGGTCACGTTATAACAAAAAGTGTTGATGATCAACTTTTAATACAAATTGAAACATTTTCAATTGATTACATCAAAAATGATTATGTTTCCATTCCAAATAATTTTAATTTCCTAGGTCCTCAACTTACTTTATGCTTGGAAAGTGATTCACAATGTATTGCTCCAGCCAATAATGAATTGGAAGTCAATACTGGCGATAATATGTACATGTTAGATATTGCTGATGTTGATGGTGATGGTGACAATTTAGATAATTATCGTATTGTTCTTCATGATGAAAATGATGTTCTGGCTTATATTCCATTAAAAGAATATGGTGTAGCACGACTTTCTTTGGGTTCCTTTGTTGACTGGATGCAACACTATTTGCCTGTATTTCCTTTTATAACACTACTTTTGATTTTTCCAATTGTTTTTGATTACGTTCGCTCAATATTCAAACTGCTGTTTTTTCCAATACTGTGGCTAAGAAAAAAATCTGAAAATAAAGTCCGAGATAGAAGTTCTGATAAAAAAGTCACTATTTTAATTCCTGCACATAATGAGGAGTTTGGAATTCGCGAATCTATAGAATCTGCACTTGCAATTGATTATACAAACAAGGAAATAATTGTAATTGATGATGGTTCAAAAGATAACACTTATTTAATTGCATACAAATTTGCTGAGAAAGGTTTGATCAAGATAATTCATAGAGATACTAAGTGGCTCAAAAGCCACTGCGTTAAACTATGGGGCAAATTATGCAACTGGTGATTATATTGTATGTATGGATGGGGATACTAAATTAGACAAAAATGCGTTAAAGAATTCTATTCCTCACTTTGATGATGATAGGGTGGTTGCACTTTCTGGAAATGTTAAGATTATTTCTGGAGATGACGGTGTGAATAATACTGTAACTAATTTACAGAAATACGAATACATGATTGCAATTGAGCTTGGTCGTCGTTTTACCTCATTCTTTGGAATACTATTGGTTATTTCTGGGGCTTTTGGAATATTTAAAAAGAATCTCTTTAGGGGCGTTCGTACTTTTGATAATGATACTTTAACTGAAGACTTTGATCTTACGCTGAAATTTAGAAAATCAAAAGGTGAAATTAGGTTTGTAGCGAATTCTATAGCTTATACGTATTGTCCGAATACTTTCTCTGTTTGGATAAGGCAGCGAAATAGATGGGCATATGGTCAGTTTCAGACACTGTTGAAAAATAAGAATTTACTGACATCGAAATTTCCACTTCGTGATAAGATTTCATTTCTTGACATGTTTGTATTTGATGTTATTCTTGCATTGTTGTTCCCAGTGGGTCTCGTAGTGCTAGGAATTGTTTCTTTGACTTTGTATATTGAAGATAATCTTCACGTATTGGTATATCCACTGCTATTTACTATGATTTCTTCCTTGATATTGGAAACTCTAATCTTTTTGTATTCTGTATTTCATTCACCACAAGACAAGTCTTCTAGTATCAAGCTAATCTATCTTGCACCTGTAATGACGTTTTTTTACAGGCCCTATCTTAGGATGGTTAATCTTAGGGGGTATATTAGAGCCTATTTTAAGAAACAATCTCCTTGGTAGGTTGATTTTTATTTAATGTTTTATTTTTTAACATGATAAAGCGTATCTTTTTTCCATTTGATTGTACTTTCAACAAAAATATTCTCACATTGTAGACAAATCAATTCAAAGAACGGCCTTGGAAATTTATCATTACAGCTCTTACAAACATAGTAATCTGTAGATTCACGATAGTCTTTTCCTGCTAGCCCTGCATGTTTATTACATTTGGGGCATGTATCTGAACCTGTCTCTTTTGGATATACTTCTCCACAACTATAATGCTCTATGAGGATCTCTTGTTTGATATTGGTTTGTTTACATGATGGACATTTTATACTATGCATTATGTTTGATGATTCACATTGATTACACGTTGCTTCTAAAATTTCTTTATCTATACTGATAACTTGGTCTTCTTTTTTCTTTTGTATTAGTGTTTGAATTTCTAATCGATTTAAACTAAACATATCTTTGATTCTGTTTTCACTTATGATTTTACATTGTGATGAAATTAAATCAAATTTTTCTTCAACAGGTGCATCTTTTTTATCCTCTTTTTCTTCAATTAGCATCACAAGAGATTTTTTTAATTCCGTTGAATCTAATGGCTTTTGTATTATTGATGATATTCCTATGTCAAATAATTCTGTTATGTGTAAATCTGCCTTTTCCTTTGAGGTTATGATTAGTATTTTTGCACTAGGTTGTATCTCCAATACCTCATTTACGATATTTTTGAGATTTTGATCTGGTAGATTGTCGTCTATTATTATGGGTACGCTAATTTCGTTACCTATACAATCGACAAAAATTTGTTTGCCTTCCTCTGACTCATTACAAACATAGATGTTTTCAAAACCCATGTTCATGAGAAATTTACGTATGGTTATTGCTATTGAGTTGTTTGGTTCTATGACAATTATGTCTGTTTTTGAAATTGGCAAGTCTGAAAAATATTCCATTTGTAATAAATCGTTGTTATCTATTTTGTTTTTTTCAATGGATGTTGTTGCCATTTTATTCTTCCAAAGTTAATTTCAATGAATTATCATGTGTCATTTTGTATGTCATTTTGTATGTCATTTTGTGTGTCATTGAGTATCGCTATCTGTATTCTAAATTGCCACTTTGATATCTCTAATCTCTTGATATGATTGGTTTTGTTCAACTTCATTGATTCCTTTCTCCTCTAATTCGATTTTTGCAGGTGTGGATATAGCTGATTTTAGCAGTTCCTTTGAAACCATTGCCATTTCATCATATGATTTTATAATATGCTCTATGGTAATTGATACGTTAGCTATTGTTCTTTCTGTTTCATTTATTTTATCAATAGTATGTGACTCTAATTTATTAAAATCCATTTCAATATCGCGCACTTTTTTAGATGTAATTTCTTCCATTTTTCTTGCTGCATTAAGATCGCTTTGTGATTTTTCAGTTTCCAATGTTATTTTCACAAGCGAATCTGCGAGATCCTTCTGAGATTGCTCAAGATATTTTGTATCTAGGCCTTGCGCTGCCTCCTTGATCCTTTCTATTGTGTTTACTATCTTGTTTGTCTCTGCTATCAAATCTGATGTTTTTTTAGAAATTAATTCGGTGTGTTTTTTTGCACGTTCATATTCTTGTCGCAGCATTTTCATTTTATCTTTTTTTTCGGATAGTTCAATTTTCAACTCATCTGTTGCTATTTTCTTCTCATATGCAACACTTCTTGCATTTTCCATTACCTTTGTTATTTCATCTACATTTTTCTTTATCTTATCTGCATTCTTTTTTGCATCTGCTGATGAATTAATTTGATAAATCATATGTTCTGTTTGAATTTCTTTAAAGATGCTTTCTGAATCAGTTGTCCTGTTTTCAGAAAGTGAGGTCATTGATCAAGTAACCTCTCACAACTATATTTGTGCTTTTCTAAACATATATTAAATTATTAGAGTCACTTGATTTCAATTTTTTGTCACTAAAGTTCGAACTTAATCTGGATCTTCGTAGTTTTCTTTCTTTTCATCACTATTGGATGCATTGACGCCATTACCCTCTATCGGCTTCATTTTCTCTTCAAGTACTGCCATTCTTGCTTTGTACCCTTCGGCATATTCTAGTTCAGATGGAACAAGTGTGGCTGGATGAATGAATCCTTGACTTCGAATTGAGATTGCCTTTTTGGTTGCAATCTCTCTGATGTAATCCCAGTCTGGAGTTGAAAATCCGTCAAATGGCCCTGTAAACTTTCCATTGTGCATGCTAAATACGAGTGATTCAACAATTGGGATGCAGAAATTAATTGTTGCTGCAGAGTTTAATTTTACTGGCATTAATGGCATATTGTGACTGCCTCTTGTGTTTCCTGCAACGTAATGCGGATTGTTAAAGACACTGCCCACCTCTTCTGTTGCTGGGAATAGTTTCTGTGTTCTGACTAGCAAAATTGGATCATCTTTTCCAACATATGTTCCTGCAATGTTGTGCAGTCTGTCAGTTGATGCTGCAAGAATTGGTTCTCCATCTTTGGTGGTGACTGTATCTACGACATATCTTCCTGGATACATCAATGCTGCCTCTATTGTTGGTTTGTCTTGCCATAGTTCTAGTCTTGCAACTTTACCTTGTTCTACATCCATGATGTTCATAATTACACCATCTGCAAGATTTCTGTTTACGATTAATCCTGTATTGCTTAGTGAATCTACAAACATTCTATAAATTGGATAGTTAAATGCACCAGGCTCAGTTTTGTCTGCTGCAAAAACTGTAAATGCTTCGTTTTTTCTTTCTTCAAATTCCATTTCTGCAACTCCTGGACCCATTCCTTTGATATTTCCTGAGAAAGAATCTTTTAGCAAGTCTTGTCCTGCACCATACAGTCCTTCTTCTTGTGCAACTTTGGTTCCTGCCATGAATGCATCCCAAGCCATCTTGTGAATTTGTTCGTTGTTCATTCCATGAGTGTGAGACATGACGATGTGAACATCGTCTCCGCAATACCCAATGTAATGATCGATTAGCAAATGTTTTGAATTATTTACTGTGTCTCTAACTGCTTGAATTAATGCGTCACTTGGTCTTGTATGACCTCCGATTCCGCCAATATCGGCTTTGATAACTGAAACTGTAATTTTCATAGTTGTGTTTTTTGTTACCTTGATTTATGTGTATTTTTTTTAAAATTTTTAGAATTAATGTGTATGTCACAGTAAGCCCTATAATTGGTAATTTTATCACAAATAATTTCATATCTGTATCTATAACTTATTGTGTGGTGATGCTGATGTTTTATTATTTAAATGTGGATGTTTATGTATGGATTGAATTTTTAGCTCATAATATGTGAATTAATTAAATAATGACGATAAGCTGAAATTTTTGTTGTCAAATACAGAAAGTATGAAAATTTTGATTATTGATGATAATCCTACGCTTCTGAATGTGTTTGCAAAACTATTGGAAATAAAAGGTTTCTTTGTTACTGCTGAAACCACATTCAAAGCAGGATTATGGCATCTTGAAAATGAATCATACGATGTACTTTTTGTTGATTCCCCTTTAGATGATTATACTGAAAAACAAATTCTAAAATTACTTAAAGAAAATCATGTGTTTCAAAAAACAAATGTTTTTTTATTTTCATCTGTTGATTTTGATAATGTTGAATTAGATGAATGGAAAAAGGAAGGATTGTATTCATATCTAAAAAAACCTGTAAAACGTAATACAATAATAAATGCATTGGATACTATACGTACAAAAATATTTTCTACTCAAATTTTATCAAAACCAGAACCAGAAAATGATCAAGCTACCACTGAACAAATAGAAAAACTAAACCAGCTACAAAAACAAATTGAAGAACTAGAAACGGTACCAGAACCAGAACCAGAAAATGATCAAGCTACCCCTGAACAAATAGAAAAACTAAACCAGCTACAAAAACAAATTGAAGAACTAGAAACGGTACCAGAACCAGAACCAGAAAATGATCAAGCTACCACTGAACAAATAGAAAAACTAAACCAGCTACAAAAACAAATTGAAGGATTGGAAAACACTTTACATGTGCCATCCTTCGCTCAAAAAGATTTAGAACTAAAAAAATCAATTAATGAAAAAACTAAATCAGATACAAATGTTCTCAATTTTAAAAACATACTAAATGATCTAAGATCATTACAATCTAAGTTTGAATATGCTGGACAGTTTACAAAAAAATCATCGGTTGAACCTAATCTCGAACAAAATAAAATCGTAGAGAACGAATTAGAACAAATTTTATTTGAAATATCAGAAATTAAAAATGAACTTCAATTACTTGATGAAATGAATGACTTTGAATTAAAAACTGGTTCATCTTTATTAAATCATAAAAAAAAGCCCAAGATGACAAAAAAATCCGCTAGCTCTGGAGGGAAAAAGCCCAAGATGACAAAAAAATCCGCTAGCTCTGGAGGGAAAAAGCCCAAGATGACAAAAAAATCCGCTAGCTCTGGAGGGAAAAAGCCCAAGATGACAAAATAAATCTATTAGATCTGGATGCAATTTTTTAGAGTTAAAACTAAATTTCTAAACCATGTATGATGAATTCAACATGTCTATTTTCAATCATATGTTTTCAAATATTTACGTCCTATTTTTTATATTGATTATTTTAAACATATGTTGGACATTAACTTAATTTTTTACTCTGCATATGAAATTGAAATTATGTATTTTATATTTTCTTAACACGTTTTATTTATTTAGATCTTGCCTAGTTTTTTCTTAAATTCTTGATATGCTTTTTCATATGATTTCATATCTCCGACATCTGTGAATCCTTTTTTGATGGTAAATCCGTATAATTTCTTCTTCTTTACCATCGCTTTTTCAACTACCTTGTCCATTCCATATGGTATATTGTTTGGAATAAACGGAAATACATCTGGTTCCATGACATAGCAACCAGTGTTAATGTTTGATGTAATTTCTGGTTTCTCTCTCCATGCGGTAATTGTATCATTCTTACTTGTATCGATTACGCCGTATGGTAAGCGAGATTTATATTCGTATAGACACATAGTGAGAAATGCTTTATTTTTTTGATGTTTTTTTATCATATCTTTTAGTGAAAAATCAAATACTGAATCACCATACATGCATACAAAAGTATCATCAATGAATTTTTCTGCAGTTTTAAGCTGACCTGCAGTTGCCAATGGTTTGTCAGAAATAGCATATTCTATATTCACTCCGAAGTCCTTTCCATCTTGAAAATAGTCTTGAATGTTTTTTCGTAAATAACTTACACACAATACAATTGATTTAATGTTATTTTTTTTCAGCCAATTAATTGTATGCTCTAATAATGGCCTGTCGCCAAGAGGAAGCATTGGTTTTGGAACAAACAATGTATATGGCTGGAGTCTTGTTCCCAATCCGCCAGTTAAAATTACTGCTTTCATACTGACAAGTTTTTTTAATTCACATATTTATCATTATTTATTGGATTATTGAAAAGTAATTTTCTCGTATCTATTCTATGATCTAATCTTGAATGTATTTTTAGCTGACAAATTAATTGCTAATTACATCAAAAATAATTCATATTTTAATAAATCACGTTTTAGTGGTCGTTTTTTTGTTCATAATTTTTATACCCCTCAAATATAGCATCTTCCGAGATAGTGTAATGTGTTCAATTTTGGGTTTATCTGGTGATTGTGATGTTGCACCGACTTTAGTCAAATCGTTAAAGAAGATGGAATATCGTGGCTATGATAGTGTAGGTGTGGCAATTAATAACGAGTCTAGTATTTCCGTTAAGAAAGGGGTTGGAAAAGTCAATGCTGTAAATAATGATCTGAATATGGATAAACTATCTGGTCATGTGGGCATTGGCCATACTAGATGGGCCACTCATGGTAAAGTGACTGCTGAAAATGCACATCCGCATATGTGTAACACTGATTCTATTGGTGTTGTACATAATGGAATCATTGAAAATTATGTTGAATTAAGAAAAGATTTGGAAGTGAATCATGGCATTATTTTTAAAAGTTCTACTGACACTGAAGTAATACCTAATCTTTTACAAATCTCTTTTGAAAAATCACACGATGTAAAAAAAGCGATAATGGATACAGTTCAAAAATTAAAAGGCCATTATGCATTTGTAGCCCTTTTCAAAACTGGTGAATTGGTAGGTGTTAAAAATCATGAACCTCTGATTTTGGGTATTGGTAGTGCTAATTTATTGTTGACAAGTGATGTTGTTGGACTGCCTGAAAATATTTCTTCTGTGATGTATCTTGAAAATGATCAATTTGTAATTATAAAAGATAACCAATACCAAATTTTTGATTTCAACGGAAATGTCACACGATCCGTTATCAAAACAATACCTAAAAATTATCAAAACGTTACCAAAGGCTCACACAAGTATTTTACTGAAAAAGAAATTTTTGAACAGCCCTACACTATTCTTGTAGCAGGATCCGATGGTGAACATCTTGAAAAAATTGTAAACGTTATTCGAGATTCAGACTATGTGTATGTTACAGGCAGTGGGACAAGCTACAATATCGCAGTTATTGCAAAATATCTTTTCTCGCGATTTGCTAGAAAAAAAGTAGAACATGTTATGGCCAGTGAGATGAAATATGCTTCTCAATACTTCATTCCATATTCTACTCTTTTTGCAATATCTCAAAGCGGAGAAAGTGCTGATGTACTTGAAGCTGTTTTAATTGGGAAAAAGAAAAATGCAAAGATACTTTCAATGATAAACTCCGAAAATTCATCGCTTGCACGTGAATCTATTTTTTCAATTGGACTTAATTGTGGTCCAGAGATTGGTGTTGCTGCAACAAAAAGTTTTACTTCCCAAATGGCAATCTTGTATAAAATTGCAGATAAATTGTGTGATGGTTGCATTGACGTTGATTTTAAAATTATTTCTGATGCATATGTTAAGATTTTATCAAACCCATCTGTTATTCAAGAATTAGCAAAATCTATCAAACACATTGAAAATCTTTTTGTTATCGGTAGGGGAATACATTACCCAATTGCAAAGGAAACTGCGTTAAAAATCAAAGAAATAACATATGTTCATGCAGAAGGGATTGCGGGAGGTGAACTTAAACATGGACCTCTTGCACTTATGGATAAATCAACATATGTTATCGTAATTAATCCTGATGATGACTCGTATGTGGATAACATATCTACTGTGAATGAAATAAAATCTCGTAATGCAAAAGTGATAGGTGTATCTAACAAGCCTGATCCTAATTATGATTATTGGATTGAACTTCCTACAATTCATAAGGATTTTTACCCTTTAGTTGAAATAATTTCTTTACAGCTTATTGCATATTACCTTGCTTTAGAAAAAGGAATAGATCCAGACTACCCAAAAAATCTTGCAAAATCAGTCACTGTAAAATAATATTGCTGTCTAAATTAATCTAAAATTTAATACATTTTATTTTCTAGTGATACATGATGATGAAAATTAATTTATTGTGATGTGTTATACTCTAAATTTTATGATATTTTGCTTGTACTAGATCATCTTTTTTTATGTTAAATTTGAAATTCTTAATTAATGAATTATTTTGTTAACTTTGGAGACTTTTCTATGTTCCGTAGATTTGTTAATCATAAATGTGCAGTGATATGTTCTTTAATTGCTATAGTTGGTTTCACTTTGGTTTAAATTATTATAAATTCTTATTGGATGATTGTATAACTTTTTAGATTGTATATTTAGCGGTTGTGCTATTATTATTATTTCTAGCATTTTTTACAAAATAATTTTAATCATCTTAAAGAA
>Ga0224503_10000464_pt1 | contig 12278 bp, 8 predicted proteins | sample SF_Oct11_sed_USG_2_FD_169106 | JGI IMG/M metagenome (GOLD analysis project Ga0224503, IMG submission 169106) | Sediment microbial communities from San Francisco Bay, California, United States - SF_Oct11_sed_USGS_21 | ecosystem: Environmental > Aquatic > Marine > Sediment | place: USA: California...
AGGAAGCGATCGCCATCGGCGAGGAAGAGACGGCCGGCGAATTGCACGACCGTCTGGCAACCGTGGGCAGCGAATTGCTCGTCCGGCATTTCGAGGCGATCGTAAGCGGTGTCCTGGACGCGTCGGAGCAGGACGATTCGCGGGCGACCTACGCGGGAAAGATCAGCAAGCAGGATGCGCGGCTGGACTGGCAGCGGCGGGCAACGGAACTGCATCGCCAGGTTCGCGCTTACAATCCGGTGCCGGGTGCCTTCTTTCTGTTCGACGATATGCCGGTCAAGTGCTGGCGCGCGAGGGTCGTTGGCGGCGCTACCGGTTCGCCGGGTGAAGTCCTGTCTGCAGGCCGCGACGGCATCGTAGTCGCCTGCGGCCAGGACGCGTTGCGCCTGGACAGCCTGCAGCGACCTGGTAAGCGTCCGGTAACCGGCGGCGAGTTCGCCGGCAGCGTGACGATGACCGGCCGGCGGCTGGGCTGACCGGCATGTCCCGCGACCGACAGGGTGCGCGGCTGCGGGCCACGGCAGCGGAGGTGGTCGATGCCGTCGTTACGTCGGGTAGATCACTCGATGCAGCCCTCTCGGCCCATGAGTCCAGGGTGGCGAACGAAGACCGTGCGTTGCTGCGGCTGCTCTGCTACGGAACCTTGCGACGGCACTGGCGCCTGCAGTCCTGGATCGCGCAGCTCCTGGATCAGCCGCTGAAACGAAAGGACAGCGTGATCAATGCACTGCTCGCGATCGGACTCTATCAGCTGTCGGACACCCGCATTCCCGATCATGCCGCGGTGTCGCAAACTGTCGAGGCGTCGCGACTGCTGCGCCGGCCGAAGCTCGCAGGCCTGCTGAACGCCGTGATGCGGCGCTTCCTGCGCGAGAACGTGGCTGCCGTCGTGTCCCGTGATCCCGAGGCAGTCTACGATCATCCACAATGGCTGATCGACGCGATAGCGAGCGACTGGCCCCGCCACAGTGAGGCGATCCTGGCGGCGAACAATGCACGTGCGCCCATGTGGCTGCGGGTGGACACGTCCCGGGTGACGGCCGAGGAATACCTGCAGCGACTGCAGGAGACCGGGCTCGCGGCAGAGCGGTTCGATGTGCTCGAAGGGGCGGTGAAGCTCGCAGAGCCGGTTTCCGTAGACACGTTGCCCGGTTTTTCCGACGGCCTCGTTTCGGTCCAGGATGCGGCGGCGCAGCTGGCCGCGCCCTGGTTGCTGAAGGGAGGGGGCCGGCGCGTCCTCGATGCCTGTGCCGCGCCCGGCGGAAAAAGCGGGCATCTGCTGGAACTCGGGGGTGCGGAAATCGATCTGACCTGTCTGGACAGTGACGCAAAGCGGCTGAAAGCCGTCGAGGACAACTTCGCGCGGCTGCGCAGGTCCGCGACGCTCGTGAGCGCCGATGCATCAACGCCACAGACCTGGTGGGATGGCGCGGCCTTCGATGCCATCCTTTTGGATGCGCCTTGTTCGGCGACCGGCGTCATACGCCGCCACCCGGACATCAAGTTACTGCGCCGGGCGTCGGACATTCGGTCGCTCGCAAACCTTCAGCGTAGCCTGCTCGAGAGTCTATGGCCGCTGCTGGCGCCCGGCGGGCGACTGCTGTACGTGACATGCTCGGTACTTGCTGCCGAGAATGACGAGATCGTGGGTCCGTTTATCGAGGCAACGGCGGACGCGTGCGAGGACGATGCGTTGCAAAATAACAACATCCGCGATGTAATGCAGCGCACGGCGTGCGGGTTCCAGGTTCTGCCGGGCACTGCGGAGATGGACGGTTTCTATTACGCCTGCCTCGAGAAGGCTGGCTGAGTACAAATGTCGATAAAAAAAGACCAGGGCTTGAGCATGATGATACGCGGCGCAATGATCGCCGTCGTCGTCGTATTGTTCGGCAGCGCGTCCCTGGCGCAGGACCCGGTGGAACGTGCCGGGTATTTCGAGGTTCGCTCGGCCTCGACCGAACTCGTCGGCGGCGTGCACATGCTCGATGCGCGGCTGCAGCTGGTGCTCTCAAGCGAAGCGCTGAACGCGCTCAACAGCGGTGTTCCGCTCACGATCGAAATGCAGATGCAAGTCATCCGGTCGCGACGCTTCTATCTCGACGCGCTCGATGCAGAACTCGCTTTCCGGTTTGAACTGGAGTACCGGCCGATCAGTCAGCGCTACATCGTCCGCAACCTGAACACCGGCAACCAGGACTCGTTTGCGACGTTGTATTCGGCGCTCAACAATCTCGGCCGTATCCAGCGATTACCCGTAATCGATGAATCCCTTCTTATCCCCGACCGTGCGTACCGGGTAAGGCTCCGTGCCCTCTTGGCCACTGAGCAATATTCGGCACCCCTGCGGTTACTTTTCTTCTGGCGCGACGAGTGGCAGCTCAAGAGCGAATGGTACGAATGGAAGCTCGAACGATAAAGCGAGCCTTCGTCGGCTTGCTCGCGGCGGCTGGCGTCTTGCTGACGCTGGTCGCGATGTTCCTGCTCAGCATTACCGCGCAGAACTCTGACGATTTCGACCGGCTTCACAACGTACTGATCACGGTCAATATCGCCGGCGCGATTCTGCTGTTCGTGCTCCTTATTGGCAACCTGATTCGCCTGCTGCGCGACTACCGCGAAAACGTGCCGGGCGCGCGGCTCAAAGCGCGTATGGTCGGCATGTTCGTCGGTCTCGCGGTGCTGCCGCTCATCGTCGTTTACTATTTCGCGGTTCAGTACATCAATCGTGGTATCGACTCCTGGTTCGACGTCGAAATAGAGGAAGGGCTCGGCAACGCCATCGAGATCGTTCGCGCCGTCCTCGACGTCCAGCAACGGGAAAACCTTCTTGCGACGCGGCAGATCGCACGGCGGTTGGCCACGGTTAGCGAGCGCCAGTTCGTCTTCGAGCTCAGCAAGTTGCGCCGTGAATCAGGCGCAAGCGAGATGACGTTGTTCGGCAATAACGCGCAGATTCTGGCCACCAGTTCAGACAGGTCTTCGGTATCTTTGCCGAGACCGCCGATCGACGTTATGGAGATGCTGACGCTGGAGAGGCCCAATCACGTCAGCGTCGAGGACACGAAAGACGATCGCTACGAAATTCGCACAGCAGTATTGTTCACGGTGCGTGGCCGCAGCGAGCCGGTGGGCGTCCTGCAGGCAAACTTTCCCGTCACGGAGCGAATAAGCCGGATGGCCGCGAGCGTGGAGGCTTCGCAAAACGGGTACCGGCGCCTCGAGATTCTGCGCGAAGGCTTGAAAATTACGTTTACGCTGACGCTGACCGTCGTATTGATGTTGTCGTTGCTCGCAGCGATCTACGGCGCACTGGTGTTGTCCCGCCGGCTCGTCGCGCCCATCCAGGACCTCGTTGCCGGTACGCGGGCAGTCGCCGCTGGCGATTTCGATACTCGACTGCCATCGCCGTCACGGGATGAGATAGGGTTTCTCATCAATTCCTTTAACGACATGACCCAGCGCCTGGCCGCAGCGAGGCGCGAGACGCGTCTCAGTCAGGCACTCGTAGAGGCGGAACGGGCCAACCTCGAAGTTATACTCGCGCGCCTGTCGACGGGCGTCGTAGCAATCGACCCCGACCTCCGGATACGCACCGCGAACCAGGCGTCGGGTGCGATTCTCAACGTAGATCTCGAGAGCCGCGTCGGCGAGTACCTGCCCGATATTGCGCGTCAGGAACCGCTGCTCGATCAGTTCATCGATGTGGCACGCGTGCACCTCGACGCCGGTGAAACAGATTGGCGCGAGCAAATCGTTTTGCGTGGTGAGGTGGGGCGGCGCGTGCTGACCTGCGCGTGCACGGCCTTGCCGGGCGAAGGGGATCAGGCGGGCGGCTACGTGGTGGTGTTCGACGACATTACCGGCTTGCTGCAGGCGCAGCGCGACGCCGCCTGGGGCGAGGTGGCGCGGCGGTTGGCACACGAGATCAAGAATCCGTTGACGCCCATTCAGCTGTCTGCAGAGCGACTGCGCCGCAAGTATCTCGACAAGATGACCGGCGAGGAAGCGCAGATTCTCGATCGTGCGACTCACACGATCGTGCAGCAAGTGGAGGCCATGAAGGAGATGGTCAATGCCTTCAGCGATTATGCGCGCGCTCCCGATATGGATATCGACCGATTCGATCTCGACAAGCTCGTTCACGAAGTTGTCGACCTTTACCGCTCCCAGGGGGGAGCCGTGAAGATTGTCGTTACGTCGGACCCGACGATGCCTTTGCTCGAAGCAGACGAGGGGCGGGTGCGCCAGATTCTGCACAATCTGTTACGTAACGCCCTGGAGGCACTCGAGCAATCGCCGGATCCACGCATCGACGTGCATGCGAGCGCCGCCGAGTTCGGCGGCGTCGAGTTTGCGCAGATCAAGGTCGAAGACAACGGGCCGGGCTTCGATGCGGGTGACATCAGCCGGGTGTTCGACCCCTACGTTACAACCAAGCCCAAGGGGACCGGGCTAGGCCTGGCCGTTGTCAAGAAACTCGTCGAGGAGCACGTGGGAACGATCCTTGCCGAGAACAGGAAGAATGGGGGCGCGCTTGTCAGCATCAGGCTGCCGATAAACGAGGCGGCACGTGAGGCGATGATCGCGAAAGGCACCAGCCGTAAAGAGAAGAGGAGGGAAAGAGCATGAGCAATCCGCATGTGCTCGTGGTCGATGACGAAGCTGACATTCGGGCGTTGATCCAGGAAATTCTGTCGGAGGAGGGCTACGGTGTGACCGTAGCGGCCGATGCCGGCGAGGCGAGATCGGCGCGTCTTGAAGACAGCTTTGACCTCATACTTCTCGATATCTGGATGCCAGATACCGACGGAATCACGCTGCTCCGCGAGTGGTCTGACGAAGGCGACCTGAAATGCCCGGTGGTGATCATGTCGGGTCATGGCACGGTGGACACCGCGGTAGAGGCGACTCGGCTCGGCGCACACGATTTCGTGGAGAAGCCGCTGTCGCTGGCGAAACTCCTGCGAACGGTCGAAGGCGCGCTGGAGTCGGCCGGCAGGAAGGCAACCACGGGGCGGGGAACCTTGCCTCCGCTGCTTGCCCCGGTAGGCAAGAGCGCGCTGATGCAGGCGTTGCGCGACAAGGTCAAGCAATACGCCCGGCATGATGCATCTGTACTCATAAGTGGCGAGTCCGGAACCGGCCGGAGCGCGTTCGCCCGTTACCTGCATGCCCTGAGCAGCCGCGCCGACGGCCCGCTGATCAGTATCACGGCGGCTTCGCTGACCGAAGAAAGCGCCGAGGAAGGCCTGCTCGGCAGCGAGCAGGATGGTGAGGTCCACATGGGCGCTTTCGAGAAAGCGAGCCAGGGCACGCTGATCATCGACGAACTGTCGGATCTCGACATGGGCGCCCAGAGGATCCTTTACGGCGTCCTCGAGGACGGCGGTTTCACCCGCAAGGGTGGCGCGGTCACGGTGCCGCTCGACGCAAGAATCGTGGCTACCGTGCACGCGGATTATGAAGACAAGGTGCTTGCCGGCAAGCTGCGTCGCGAGCTCGTCGCGAATCTCGGCGTTCTGGTGCTGCGCGTTCCGCCGCTCCGCGAGTATTCAGAAGACGTTCCGGAACTCCTTAACTACTACGTAGACAAGCTGGTTGACTCGGAAGGCCTGGAGTTTCGCCGATTCAGCGTCGCTGCTCAGAATCGGCTCAGGAACTATCCGTGGCCGGACAATGTGCGCGAACTGAAGAACCTTGTGCGTCGGCTGTTGATGGCCGAATCTGACGAGGACATTTCGCTGCAAGAGGTCGAAGCGGAGATATCGGGCGCGGGGCCCGTCGACGAGCCGCTGGTCAAGCAGGACCTGCTGGCTCTTCCCCTGCGTGAGGCGCGGGAACAGTTCGAGCGTGCGTACCTGCAACAACAGCTCGTGTTGTGCGATGGCAAGGTAGGTCAGCTGGCGAAACGCGTCGGCATGGAAAGAACCCACCTGTACCGGAAGCTGCGCTCACTCGGCGTGGACTTCAAATCGGTCGGCAGCGACGACTGAGGTGTAGTGAGTGGGCGGGCTGCGGCCAATCGCGGTTCGCGAGCTGCCCCTACGGAGAGTCTTCGGGGAAGCTGCGGCGCGTTACGGGGGGTCGGTCGGTGGAGGTGATGCGCCCATCGGCGTGAAAGCTTAGCCCCGGGTTGCCGAAGTCCTCGATGCTCAGCCCGCGTATCAGCTTGAGCGCCCGGCCGTCCGGGTCCAGCGTCGGGCCGGCCGGCCGGAGCTGGTGGGTCGAGATGATCTCACCGTCGACGAAGCGGCCCTCCTCGTCGAGGGTGGCGATCAGAATCGGTGCCACCCCTTTGATCCCGGCGACGCTGATCCCGTAATAGGTTGCGAAATTACCGAGGCTGTATGCGATCAGCCGGTCGTTATAACGCTCCATGGCGCGAACGACGTGCGGGCCGTGGCCGATAACGAGGTCGGCGCCGGCATCGACAACCATGCGAGCGAAGCGCACGACATCGCCTCGGGGCTCGCCGTAATACTCCTCGTCCGCAAACGGCAACCGGGTGACGTCGCGGCCTTCCGCACCCCCGTGGAACGACACGATGACGATGTCGTGCGTCGCCGCGAATTCGCGCACTGTCTGCTCCGAGCGAACGTAATCGAGCAGCATGTTCGAGTTCTTCGTCACGGCATAGGCAAGCAAAGCGATGCGCAGGCCTCTGGCCTCGATGCTTGCGAAGTCCCCCTCCCTTCCGGAGTGGTAGATCCCTGCATCCGTGAGCGCCTGCATCGTCGCGGTGCGGCCTTCTTCACCGAAGTCGCGAGCGTGATTGTTGGCGAGGCTCAGCACATCGAAGCCAGCGGCCCGGTAGTGGTAGGCGTAGCGACTCGGCGAGCGAAAAAGGTAGCAGGCCCTGGGGTTGCTGCACTTCTTGCCCGGCTCGCCGCCGTCGACGAGCACACCCTCGAGGTTGCCGAATGCAATGTCGACGGGCCAGAGCCAGGGAGCGACGCCGGCGAGAAATCCCACGCCGTCGTCGTCGGGCAGGTGGTTCTCGGGGTAATCGGTGCCGATCATCATGTCGCCGACCGCGGCGATGCTGATCGTGGTGCTGGCGCGCGCCGGCTCGACGGGCTGGACAGGCTCGACAGGTTCCGTGGCTGGAGCCACTTCCGGCGTTGCAGGTTCGGGAGCAGGGGCCACCGGCGCTGTCGTCGAGCAGGCCGTGAGCCAGCCAAGCACCAGCGCCACCAGGCTATGTCGCAGCCTATTCACCTAAACGAATGCGGATCACGTCGATGTTGGCGGCGCGCAGGCGACTGCGCAGCATATTGAGTTCTTGCAGGTCGTCTGTCGGGCCAATGCGCACGCGGTGGTAGGTCTTGTCGTCGATTGTGACGCGTTGAATGCTCGACTCGATACCCTGCAGGGCGAGTTCCGCGCGGCGTCGGTCCGCATCCTCCAAACGTGTGAAAGAACCGGCCTGGAGGATGTACAAACCGGGTTTGACGATTGCGCGCGGCTCGATGTCGACCTCGACGTCGGGCTCCTCTTCGGGAATAACGACCTCGAAGTTCGGCAGCATGTCGTAAAAAGTAAAACGTTTCTCCTGCGGCTTTTCCTCGGGCGTGCTCGCAGTCGGCGTTTCGCCGTTGTCATCGATGGCGCTTTCGAGGCTCGCGGGCTGCCTGGCCACGGGCGGTGGCGCTGCCGGCTTTCCGTCGCGGACGTAGATCGCGAACGCGACGGACAGGCCGATCGCGAGGCCGAAGAGCATCCAGACCCAGCCCGGATAATCCTGCTTCTTGCTGCGCGCGCTGCGCCGCTTGCTGCGTTTCTTTGCCATTACATCGAGTCGGGCGCGGATACGCCAAGGATCTCCAGGCCGTTGGCTATTACCTGGCGCGTTGCTTCGCACAGGCTGAGGCGCGCATCGCGGAGCATATCGTTACCAACGATAAAGACATGTGCGTTGTAATAAGTATGGAAGTCGTTGGCCAGGTCGCGGAGATAATGGACCAGGTGCTGTGGTGCGAGATTGCTCGCGGCCAGGTCGATGACTTCCGGATACCGGCTCAGGGTCGTCATCAGGGCCTGCTCCTGCGGCTCTTCGAGCAAGGCGAGATTTGCACAACGGTCGGACCCGCCCCAACTGTAATTCTTCTCTTCCAGCTGCCGGAATACACTCGCAATACGTGCGTGAGCATACTGGATGTAATACACGGGATTGTCATTCGACTGGGACTTCGCAACGTCGAGATCGAAGTCAAGGTGCTGGTCGTTCGAGCGCGAGACGTAAAAGAATCGCGCGGCGTCGTTGCCGACGTCCGCCCGCAATTGCCGCAATGTGTCGAACTCGCCGCTGCGCGTTGACATCTGCACCTTCTTGCCGCCCCGGTACAGGGCGACAAACTGTACGAGCTGCACCTCGAGGTCTTCGGCGCGGTAGCCCATAGCGTCGAGCCCGGCCTTCACGCGGGTCACGTAACCGTGATGGTCTGCGCCAAGTATGTCGATGAGGCGATCGAATCCGCGCTCCCGTTTATCGAAATGGTAGGCAATGTCCGAGGCGAAGTACGTCCTGGCGCCATTTTCCCTGACCACTACGCGGTCCTTCTCGTCGCCGAAATCGCTCGCTCGAAACCAGGTGGCACCGTCTTTCTTGTAAAGCATGCCGCGCTCTTCGAGCACGGCGAGCGCATCGTCGATCCGGTGACTTTTCGTCAGGCTTTGTTCCGAGAACCAGCGATCGAAGGTGACGCCAAACTCGGCAAGGTCTTCCTCGATATCGTCCCGAATGTTGTCGAGCGCCTGCTGGCGTATGCGATCAAAACCGTCTTCCCCGAGCAGTTCGTTTGCGCGGACGATCAACGCGCCGATGTGCGCTTCCTTGTCGCCGTCCGGAGCATCCGGAGGAATGCCCTCGAGTACGGTCTCCGCATCCACGGCATCGACTTCGTCCGTATCGATGGCGACGGCAATATCCCGAATATATTCGCCCCGGTAACCCGCTGCGGGAAACGGGATTACGGTGCCCTTCGTCTCCAGCCAGCGCAGCCAGACGCTGACGCCGAGAATGTCCATCTGGCGGCCGGCATCGTTGACGTAGTACTCACGGTGTACCGGGTACCCGATGGCTTCGAGCAGGTTGCCTACGGTCGCGCCGTACGATGCATGCCGGCCGTGGCCCACGTGCAGCGGGCCGGTGGGGTTCGCGGAGACGAACTCGAGCAGGATGCGCGGCGACCCCTTCGGGGCATGCCGGCCGTAATCTTCGCCCTTGTCGAGGATCGTCTGTATCTCTGCATGAAAGGCTGCCGGGCTCAGGTAGAAGTTGATGAAACCGGGGCCTGCGATTTCGACCTTCTCCAGCCGGTCGGTGTCGGGCAGCTGTTCTGCGATGGCGGCAGCGATGTCGCGCGGGCTGCGACGCGCCGGCTTCGCGAGCCGCATCGCAATGTTGGACGCGAAGTGCCCGTGAGAGGCATCACGGGTGCGCTCTATCGTGCTCTCCGCCGCGAGCCTCCCGGCGGCGTCGGTGAGGTCGGGCAGGCGGGACAGAGCGTCGTCGAGAAATTTCGCTATCGCGGACTTCATTAAACTGGAGCGTGCGGGCTCGGTGCTTTTGAGGGGCTGACTCTCTTGAGAGCCGGCGATTCTACCCGGTTATTCGCTCTCGCGCCCAGCTAGAAGAGCTCGACCGGGTCGACGTCGATGGACCAGCGAACCTTGCGTGCAGCGGGATCCGCCTCGAGCATGGGCCTCAGTTCGCGGAGCACCTCGTGCAGCGCGCGTCGATCCGTGCTCTGCAGCAAGAGTTGGGCGCGGTAGCGGCCGGCTCGGCGCGCCATCGGTGCATCGACGGGGCCGAGTACTCTCAGGCGGCCGCGCGCAAGCCCGGCAACAACCCCGGCGGCGACGTCCAGGAAGGCATGAGCGTCGCTGCGGCGCGTTGCGGCGGAACGCAGCAGCGCCAGCCGCGAGAATGGCGGCCAGCTCGCGGAGCGGCGCTCCTCGAGTGCGTCCTGCGCGACACGCTCGTAGCCACCCTCGATCAGCCGCGGCCAGAACGGGTGCGCCGGAAACGCCGTCTGGATGATGACTTCGCCAACGCGGCTCTCCCGGCCTGCGCGACCGGCTACCTGGATGATTGACTGAGCAAGACGCTCATCGCTGCGAAAGTCGGTACCGAAAAGACCCTGATCGGCGTTGACGATACCCACCAGCGTGAGATGCGGGAAATGATGTCCCTTGGATAGCATTTGTGTGCCGACGAGTATGTCTGCCTCGCCGCGGGTCGCACGTTGCAGCGCCTCATCCATCGACCCCTTGCGCTGCGTGCTGTCGCTGTCGATGCGCATGACCCGGCTGTCGGGATAGCGGCGCACGAGTGCGTCTTCCAGTCGCTGGGTGCCCTCACCGAGCGGCCGCATCGCCTCGCCGCACTCGCCGCAATGTTCGTCGAGCGGCCTGGCACTGCCGCAGTGATGGCAGCGCAGGCGCCGGTCCTTCGCGTGCACCGTCATGCGCGAGTCGCAGCGCGAGCACTCGGCGACGTGGCCGCAGCCGGAGCAGATGAGCGTCGGTGCGAAGCCACGGCGGTTGAGGAAGATCAAGACCTGTCCCGACCCGGCCAGATGTTCCGAAATCGCCTCCGCAAGCAGCTCGCTCAGGCCTTCGGACGATGCGGTTCTGCCGAGGTCGACGATTCGCAACTTCGGCGGCTTGGCCGCGCCGGCTCGGCTTGGCAGCCTGAGGTGGGAGTAGTTGCCCGCCTCACAGTGATGCAGCATCTCGAGCGTCGGGGTTGCCGAGCCGAGCACGATGGGTATGTCGAGGTGTTTGGCGCGCGCGATCGCGAGATCGCGGGCAGAGTAGCGCAATCCCTCCTGCTGCTTGAACGAATGGTCATGCTCCTCGTCGACGATGAACAGGCCCGCATCCTGCAGTGGGGTGAACACGGCCGATCTTGTGCCGACGACGAGCCTTGCGTCGCCGTTTCGTGCCTGCCGCCACGACCGGAGCCGTTCGAGGTCGGACAGGCCCGAATGCAGCAACGCGGGTTCGATGCCGAGTCGCTTCCTCAACCGCGTAACGAGCTGCGGCGTGAGGCCGATCTCGGGCACCAGCACCAGCACCTGCCGGCCAGAGGCGATGGTCTCGCTGATCAGGTGCAGGTAGACCTCGGTCTTGCCGCTGCCAGTCACGCCGTCGAGGATGCTTGCGTGAAAGCCCGTCGTCGAACGGATCTCGTCCAGTGCAGTTTGCTGGTCTCCGTTGAGTTCCGGGCCAGCAGTGGCCTCGCCGCGGGTCGGCGGCTCCGGGTCGTCGGCGCGCATCACGAATTCGGTGACGAGGGCCTTGCCCGCGAGCGCCCTGAAGCTGCGCCTCCATGTCGGTATCTGCTCGGCAAGTGTCTCGACGTCGACGCCGTTACCGCCTGCGTCAAGCAGCACTTCGAGCAGCTCAGCCTGTCGCGGCGCCTTTTTTGCCAGGGCATCGATATCGAAGTGCCGGGCGGCGTCGGTACCGGCGACGTGGCGCAGCACCGGGTTCCGCGGTCTGCCCTGGCGCAACAATGCCGGAATCGCGGCCGCGGCAACTTCGCCGACGGGATGGTGGTAATAGTCGCTGGTAAACCTGACGAGCCAGAGGTCAACCTCTCCCAGGAGCGGGGCGTCATCGAGCACCTCGAGTACGCGGCGAATCCTGTTCCGTGGGAGCTCGCTGTCGGCGGCATGCGCAACGACGAGGCCGACCAGGCGCTGCTTTCCGAACGGCACGCGCACGCGCGTGCCCGGCGGCGGGCAGCGTCCGTCAGCAGGCGGGAGATAGTCGAACAGTCGCGACAGCGGCACGTTGATGGCGACTTTGAGGACCGGTGGGTTGGCCACGAATTTCCAGTAAAAACAGTGTTTAAGGGGGCGCTCCGACAACTTATTTGACATAAGGCCAGGCGCAAAAAGCTGAATTTGCCTGTCAACCATCCGCTTGACGAGGCGTTAATTCTGTAGCGACAAGTTAGATGACCTCCTGAGGGAGTCAAGAGGAGTTCGCGATGGATCGGCAATCGACTCGGGCAGGGAGCGGCGGCAGATGAGCGCCTGCACCGGCATTTTTGCGGTATCGTGCAGCCGCGAGCAACCTAAAGAGGCGATGACGCTGCAGCGCGAAAGGCAACTCAACCAGTTTCTGGCGGGAGTCGAGCGCCGTGCGCTGCGCTTCGCCGAAATAGCGGTGCGCGATCGTGACGAAGCGCTCGACCTGGTACAGGATGCAATGATCAAGCTGGCGCGAAACTACGCGGGCCGGCCCGAAGCGGAATGGACGCC
>Ga0224503_10000466_pt1 | contig 12257 bp, 7 predicted proteins | sample SF_Oct11_sed_USG_2_FD_169106 | JGI IMG/M metagenome (GOLD analysis project Ga0224503, IMG submission 169106) | Sediment microbial communities from San Francisco Bay, California, United States - SF_Oct11_sed_USGS_21 | ecosystem: Environmental > Aquatic > Marine > Sediment | place: USA: California...
AGAGCGAGCTCTTTGGCTATGAAAAAGGCTCGTTCACAGACGCCAAGTCTGACAGGACAGGGCTGTTTGAGCAGGCCAAGGGAGGTTCAATTCTCCTTGACGAGATAGGTGACATGAAACCGGACCTCCAGAGTAAGTTTTTGAGAGTTCTGGAAGAAAGGACAATAAGACGTGTTGGAGGAAAAGGGGAAATAGCCGTAGAGGCGACCGTGATAGCCACCAGCAATAGAAACCTCTCGAAGGCGGTGGAAAAGGGTGAATTCAGGAAGGATCTATTTTTCAGGCTCAGTCCTCTCTACTTACATATAGTGCCACTCAGAGAGAGAAAAGACGACATACCACTGCTTGCCAACCACTTCCTCTCACACTTTGCCTCCAAGTATAACAAGCACATGATTAAAGGTTTCTCCCCAGAAGCAGAACAACTCTTAATTGACGCCATTTGGCCTGGTAATGTGAGGGAACTGAAGAATCTGGTGGAGAGGATTGTAGTGCTCGAGAATACTGAAGAAATACAGCCCCGACATATTCCACTTTGGATATCTCGGCCAACCATGGCCTCAGACCATTCTACCGACGGCAGATTTATACTGCCCGAATCAGGTATATCCCTCGAGGAGCTGGAAAAAGACCTTATCCTTCAGGCGCTGGAAAAAGCGAATCAAAACAAGACCCATGCGGCGAAGCTGCTGAACATAAGCTACGACAGCCTCAGATACCAGCTAAAGAAATTCGGCATACAATAATAAGCCCGGATATTTCCTGAATCGCCTGCTGCGACTGCGGATATGGCCGTCCTTCCGGGCGTCCTCGGGCCACGCTACCCTGCGACGTACTTTTCAAGTACGCCTCGGGTCCGAGCCCCTGCGGTTGCCGGGTGGCACGCCCATCTTCACAGTCTCGCGACGACAATTCATGAAACATCCGGGCTAGGTAGAAAACATCGTGTGATAGGCTTTAAACAACAAGCTCCTACTCCACCAGCGTCTCCACAGTAGTCAGCACCATCTCAGATGCCATGGCATGGGCTGTGTTTATCTTCCCCCAGTCGAAAAAGAAAACGCCGTCATCCCCCTCATTACGACTCTCGGACGCCCAGACCACTTCCCGGCTTTTCTTCTCTATCAGCAGTGCGGAGAAATCCACTTTAGCCGTACCTGCGAACCCTTTATAGTCCTGATAATCGAAGATCTTACCTGTAAGGATAAGGTCAACATTCAGTTTGCCAGCAAGGAGATCTGTCTGGGCATAGGACATCCCAGCATCCAAAATAATTCTGTATTGGAGGAGTGCATCCCTTACCACTCCAGGCTCAATTACCGTGAAATTATCAAGTGCTGTCAGCTGTTTAACAAAGTGGAGTGCCATAATCTCTCCGGCAGAGTTTCTCTGACTCAGATTGAAAAATGGTATCACCGCCACAGTGTATTTCATGCCTGGCTCAAAGATGGGAGAACGGTAAAATACGTTTGGCCAAAACTTTACTATTTCCCTCTGGCCACCTTTCAGGTACATTTCGGCTGAGAAGTATTCTGCCAGAGAGGTCGAGAGGTGGCGCACTGCCTTTCTCACAAGTTTCTGGGGATTTTCAATCAGAAAGAGTTCTAGAATTCCCATGGAGTCATCACCCGCCAACCCTACACCATCCATCCATAATATTGTCGGGTCATTTCCAGTAGAAACTAATCTTGATGTTAAAGCAATTTTGGGGGGAGAATCATCACTGTAGAGTTCAAGAGATGTGATTAAGACGGCATCAGCTCCGGTCTCCCACCTGAAATCCTGTGCGGTCATCCTGGTTATGCCACCTACATAACGGATGCGGTGTTTTACAATAAACCTCCCGAGGATTTCCTCATCAAGAATGTCTAACCCCTGGCTTTTAAAACTTTCTATCAGCAATTGCCGTATGTCTTTGAGAGGTGCGGGTGAGCTGCTGAGGTTGGAGAGCGGCAACACAGCGATACGAGGCTTCTTTGCGATGGCGGCAGAGTCGTTAAGCAGACGTATCGAGGGGTCAGTTGGGGAGGCACAACCTGAAAGGCAGATGAGAACTGTTAAAAGAAGAAGAGCTGCCTTACCTGAAAAGTTTGTCGAGAAGCTCATTTACAGCCGCCCTGGTAATAACGTTCATCGGCTCGCCGCCTGAGCCAAAAAGCCGATCCCATACGCTTATCCCGCCTTTTGACGAAGATGCTGTCCACACAACCTTTCGCGTTTGTATCTCAATCATTTGCAGACTCACGGTTATAATATTAGCAGAAGCAGCCCCCGACTTGACCTCGCCATATTCCCTGACAACCCCGGTAATTACCGCATCCACCTTAATAATACCGGCAAATTTTGCGATTTCCTCCAGAGATGGAGCAGCCGGATTAAGAAGCCCTGCTCTGGCAACTCCACGTGCGACCTCACCTGTGGGAATCACATAAACGGCGCCGGTGGCTAAGAGGCTGTTGGCAAAAGTGTCCCTCACCCTTTCTCCCGCCACCTTATCCCGGGAGAGGTTCTCAAGAGGCATAACCGCAACAGTGCGTAGGGCTCCAAAGTCCATTTCCGGGTCATGGAAATCGGTGGGAATACCGGAAGTACCGCAGGCAGTAAAAGAGGCAAGGAGTAAAGACAAGATCAATTTCTTGAGAATTGTAATGTTTTCCGGTCTCATGATAGGTATTTCCTTATTATAGAGATTTTTGGAAAACTATTTCAGCCAGGGTAAATTTGTAACTTGCCGTTTCATATACTACTTTGCTTCAGCGGTCAACTCGTTTGGAGAACACATAACAGGGTTATAAACCTGTTATGCAGATGACATTCAAGTAATCTCGGATGTGAACTATCCCAGCATAAAATCAACACTCAGAAGGTCATTCTTAATTTCGCAAAGAAGGAATAGGTCTTTATTTCCTGTGTGTTAGATTCGGTTTTTATAAAATTGTAAAACATTTCTAGAAAGAAATGCCTGCTTATGCTCCAGTTAAGACCAGGACCTATGGTTCTTGCCTTCTCGTCTATTTGAGACCTCCGCAACTCGTTGTAGGTGAAAAAAACCTGAAGATTGCCGTCGGGAAAAGGTGACCAGGTAGCGGTATAGTTTTGGATTGTTTGTGTTTTAAAGCCCGTCCTTTGCAGGACGTCGTATCTTGCATTAAAGGACAACGTTCTGGTGGGTACAAAAAAGGCTTCTAAATTCAATTCAGAATTAGAACCTTGATCAGGTTCCAAAAAATTTCTCAGTTGGTAATTGATATTGAAGGTGAGCATCTGATTCGGCTCAATATTTGTCGCTGCTCTGAAGAGGATACTTTTTTCCACTACGTCACTGCCTGCGGGCCTGTTATAGTTATAACCGAAATCGAGCAGTGCACTCCAGCCTCGATAGAGTATTGCATTGTTGCGAAGGATCAACCCAAAGGTATCATCAGAGTCATCTTCCTCTTTTGTGTTCCTGCCGCTGAAAGTAAGTGTTTGATTAAAAGTCGGCAGATAGGTCCCCTTTAAAAAAGCATTATATGAATGAGAGACAGTGTCTTCATTGTTTTCAGTCTTATCCGTTCGTGACATGTTGGCGCCGGTGCTAAATACACTGCTTAGGACATGATTAATAAAGATGTCATTGGTGAGTTGGGTGCTATCTTGGGAAGATGGGTCTTGCTCACGATACAAAAGAGTAAGATTGTAGCCAAGGACGGTCTTATCGCTGAGCCTGGCTCTGAGGCCGAGGTCATAATTGTGATCAATGTTCGTAATTTTATTGTCGACCTTAACCCCTGTGAGTAAGGAGAATGCCTGCATTTCTGTGACGAAGATATTGGGGAAACTAGAAGCACCGGGCACTGTAGGAGAAAGGGGCGTTGTTATAACCTTTATGAAACGTGTATTTACCGTGGGGAAAGGTATCTCAAATCGATTCTCAAATGTACCAAAATCAGCCGGAGATACCGTGGCAACCAGGGTCCAGGTGCTTGCGTTCGTATTGTCAGGACTGGTGAAGACAGCCCAGGAAAAAGAATTGGCAACCGGCGAGGTAAGACTCCTGTCTACCCAGATACGTATTATATCAACGTCCACGGCAAGACCAAAGTCGACCCCAATATTTGTCAAAATGGATTCATCGCCGCCCAGCCCTATATCTATGCCACTTGAAGCAGTGAGATTTCCATCTATAAGAACACTGTTGGGAGCAAGGGCGGGCCCGTCTTGAGGGGTATTATCCAGGGAGAAAAGTCCCTGAGAGCGCGGCAGTGCAACTTCTGCGCTTCCAGTCCCCGGGAACTCAAAAGTATTGTAACGTAGCCTGTAACGGGAGTTCATGGACAAACGTCCGTCCCAGAAATTGTGCGAATATTCTATTCTACCTAAATGATTCTGCTCCCGCGTATCAAAATTTATTATTCGATTGTCGATGTCCTGGCGGGTATAAACATAGTCAAGCCTAAGTTTTCTCCAGGTATATTCGCTTCGAAGAACAAACAGCTCGTCGATTGTGTCCACAGTCTCGGGATCATCATAGTTGTGGACGTAACTATAGCGCAGGTCAAGGCGGGGAAGGGCTATGGGCCTCCACCCCAAGAGGACATCAAATTCATCCCTCATTTTCTCTATTACAGGTTGGTCTGTTACGTCTTCGTGGATTTCCGTCCTTCGGTACTCTAGGCCTGCCAGGTAAAGAGGATTTTCCAGCCTGAGTCGAGCAAATGGTTTTAGTCTTCTCTCCTCAAATTCGTTTTTTGTACCTTCGGTCTTGGATGTGGCATTGTTCCACTCAAAAAGGGTTCCGGTTTCGAAGAGCAGATAGGGGAATATGTTCTTTGATATGTTAAGGTTGTACCGCTGTTCGACTGTATAAAAGTTAGTGTTGATTTTCTCCCCGGTGGTTTTGTTTGTGATGTCGCTCTCGGAATCTGAATAGGTAATTGCTCCATTGAAGCGTATCCCGTCGGCACAAGCGATCGATGATAGCAATGGGCTGAAAATGATGATAATCGGCAATAGCCGGAGAAACAGGAAAGCAGCTCCACGCATACACTAACTCTCACCCACGACAACGACTGCGTAAGCCCCATCTCCAACATCTATTTCAGCCGTGGTCTTCTTGCTGGTAAGGTTGATCTTCTGAAGTGTCCTTTGGTCAGGCAGGGTTACAAAAAGAGTATTCTCTTGCCGATCAATGGTCATAAAGGCTACATTGCCTTTTACCTGGATCGTATCTATGAACATCGAAGCGGAGGGCTCGACAACTGTGATCTCTCCGCCGAACCTGTTGCCCACAAGTACGAGACCTGTCCGCACGTCAACCTTTATGAAGCCGGCCCCCATGCCTACGAAGATTTTCTCGGTGACCGAGAACCTTGAAGGGTCTATCACTGCGAGGTTAGGTGTATCCCTGCCGATAACGTAGAGTATATTGCCAGCCCGATTGAAGGCCCCTCTCAGCGGGCCTCCCTCAACTGATATGGTTACAGTAACCGTTCTCTGGGTTAAGTCCACCACAGAAATCGTGCTCGACAGAGTGTTCATAATGTAAGCTCTGAAACCCGAAGGGTCGACTACCACTGAAGTTGGCCCTTCACCCACCCTGATTCTCTCCACCTCAAACATGGAAATGGCATCGATGATGCTCACAGTATTCGAGTCGTGGTTGACCGACACCAAAGTCCTGCCATCCGGAGTCAGGGCAAGATCGATCGGCTCGTCTCCGATCTTAAGCTTTATCTTGTTGATCAGGTTTCCCTTGAAAACATCATACACCTCTACAGCATCATCTCCAGAAACAGCCACATAGGCCCTCGTCCGCCTCTGATCGAGAACGATCCCCTTGGGTCCCCTGCCGCTTGCTATAACATTTACAACCTGCATTGTTTTTTTATTGAAGACAGAGATGAGGTTTGAGTCAGAATTACTGACATAGCCGGTAAGATTTATGAGCATCCCACCAGAGCCCACCAAGGAAAACCCAGGAGTAAAACTAATGCCACCCGTTATAATCCCTGAGGGATTCAAGGAAAGAAACAGGGCCCGAGCCTGACGCCGCCTTACCTCGAACAGATGTTCAGCCGCAACCGGCTCCTCCGGGATGAACAAGGCGGTTTCGCCTTCTTCTCCCTGTACTAATGCTTTCTTGATCACAATCGAAAGACCTGTATAGGAGCCCGGTGGCAGAGTTCCTGTCGCCAGTAACTTCTGACGTCTAACAAGCTCTGCCCCTTTCAGTTCAATGAAAGACAGGGAAAGGGGTATTTTGCTGCCATCACCACGGATAGCGGAAATCCGGTCAATTATGAAGCGGAACCTGCCCGCCTCCTGGGGTAGAGGCTGAAGGTACAAAACAACCTCACCCTCTTCAAGTAAAGGCATTTTATACACGGATTCTTGAGGAAAACAGCCGCTTATAGACAAAAGCAGTAGACAGATAAAATAAAGTCTCATTCGCATCATCGCAAGAAACCTGTTTTAGTTAAACCTGAACTAAAATTTCTTAAATTAAGAGAGGCTATAATTATTGTTCTTTTCTGGATATTTTACGAAGATTGCCAGAATGCCCCGTGCTTTGCACGGGGATGAATGGCATCCCTTAATCCCCTCTCCCCTGAGATTGTGTCACATTTTGTCATCCCGGCCAAGTCGCGCAAAGCGGGACGCGAGCCGGGATCCGGGAAGAGTATGAATATACCGAACTTTCACTGGATTCCCCTTCGACTTCGCTCAGGGTGGTGAGTCCTTCGACTTTGCTCAGGGTGGTGAGTCCTTCGACTTTGCTCAGGACCGTGAGCCTGTCGAACGGCCTGTCGAACCACGGATCTCGCCCGCCTTAAGCGGCCTCGTCCGGAATGACGGGTTCGGCGAATTGTGGCTCAGTCTCCAAGGGGAAGAAGATATTTCTTGAAAGATTTTAGAAGCTCCGACCTTTGGTCGGAGAGATTCACTTAAGATATTCTTAAGGTTTGTGATGATGATGACGAAGTATCTTATCATATATTCTAATAGTCTCAAAACCTCTCGGCTTTTCCGAGGGTAAAGTAAACTGATGTGCGTAGATGGAAGATGACTTGCCTGTTTAATAAATACAAAGCCGAGATAAAAAATTCCCCTGTAGAGTCTGTCGGATATTGTCATTCTGAGGCGTGAGCCGAAGAATCTCTAGATCCTTCGCTGTGCTCAGGATGACAGGTTGGTGGTTGTTTCGTGGAGTCTATCCTGATTGAAGCGATCAGAATTAGAACTAAGTGCTTTCGCAGGTTATGGGATAGACTCTATATCCCCCTTTACGAAAGGGGGATGATTTTGAAATAATTCCAACAATTGCACATCAGTCAAACAAAAAAGGCCGAGGGTTCGGAAACCCTCAGCCTTAAATGTAGTGACAGCGAACTTTATCTTAGTCCTGTACGTGGCACTTGTTGCAAAATGACCTCTGTCCGGCTGGAATTACTCTGCCGTAATACATGTTGTCCACGTCTTCTTGGGTTGCACCGGTGTCAGTAATCATTGGGTGCGAGTCTTCCAACATCAGGGTGTCCTCGAAATACCACCTGCCGATATTGGGGAAGGCAGAGGCATGAGCCCTGTGACAACTAAGGCACATAACGTTTCCAGTACTATCCGGACCCATCGTGCTGGTCCTGTCAAGACCAGAGGTGTCAGTGGCTCCATCTTCAAAGGGGATCATTTCCCAGTAAGAGGTTGCCTGCACTCCGCTAAGATCTCCGGTTGCGACATAGGCGTTATAGTTGGAAGCCTCACCGTTCAGGGCTGCTCCAGTATTATTTCCCGCAGGATGCTTGCCAACGGCATTATAGAAACCAGCGTGGCAGTTTGCACACCATTCGGACATGCCGGAACCAAAGGCAGAATGGTCTGAATCAGTAACATCCTTTGTGCGGCCTGCATTCAGAAAGACTGGGGCGGGATTGACGAAGGTGTAGCCACCGGGATAGTCAAAAGCAGTGTCTTCAGCTCCGTAGAGAAGCGACTCATTTCCCTGGCTGCCGTGAGGGTCATGGCAGCTGTTACATCCAAGCTGATTAGCACTATAGGTTCCGCCCGGTGCAGTAGTCAGGGTTGCGTCCGCATCAAGGCCGGTTTCGTCGGCAGCTATAACGTTGTGGCCATGGGAGTCGCCTGTGCTTGCTTGGGGGCGACCATGTGCGGACCAAGTATAGTCTTTTGTCACCCAGTAAAAGTCGCCACCTGCACGGTAAGCTGAGCCATCCGAGAACTGCCCGTAGCCTGCATGGCAGGTAAGACATGTGGATGACGGGTCAGCCCCTATTTGCAGGTGTGGGCCGACTGCACCTGCAGCCACAGTGTTCCCGTCCTCGGAGTTGTGCATGGTATGACAGGCGTCGCAGTGGGCAACACCATCATCATGCAGGGCATAGCTCGTTAAGCTTAAGCCGAGGGTTATCAGGCATGCCGCCATGACAACCAGTAGTAGTTTAGTGAGTTTCATCTTATTGCCTTTCCTCCTTTCTTATCGTTCATCTCATTGTTTGTTACTTTTCACTTCTATACTTCTTACTTTTCATCACCTCCTTCTCTTGGGGGTTATGGTTCTGCTGTTTGTGGTCTATGGGTTATTTGGAAAACACTAATGCCTCTGCTCCTACGCTGAGACACATAAAGCCTGCCCCTGGTATCCAAAACAAGATTCTTAGGGCCGATTAAATTACTAGGCCTGAGGCCTCGATAGCCAAACTCTTTCAAGAATTTGAAGTTCTTATCAAAAATGAGGACGGCACACTTTAACTTGTCGGCCACATAGTAATTACCATTGTCATCGGCGACTATTCCGCCAACAATATTAAATCGCCCGGGAGCGCTTCCGGGCCTGCCAAAGCCGCTAATCTGGCCGTCCGGAGAAAGCGTGAAGGCTGCAAAAAGTACCGGGATGGTAAAAAGCATGTTCCCCTCCCGATCAACGCTGAACCCGTCTATTTGTGTGTCGGCCCTCTTTTTATCTTCAACTCCCACAAGCGAGCCGAGATCGTAATCTTTCTGAAAGGCGCCATTTGTGTCTGTCACCACTATCCTCATGGAGGATGAATTCAGCAGGTAAAGGAGTCCTTTTCGGTAGGCTATGCGGTCAGGTGAAAAATTCAATAAATCAGAAGGGAGGTTCTTAAGCTGCAATTCCGCCAAAGGCTCTCCCCTGAAATTGCAGAGAATGATTGCAGATTTTGGACGTCTCCTGGAAAGGACCAGGATGCTGCCATCTTTTTTGACCGCAACATCAACAATTGTTCCGAGGCTGCCATCATTACCAAAACGATAAATCTCCATGCCCTTGTCGTTAAATATCCTTATGTCTTGTTCTCTGGTGTCGACAACATAAATCTCGTTTCTTTCTTCATCAATGAAAAGGTTCGCCCAGCTATAGGGTATGGTCCCGGAAGTGTTTGACAGAGAGTATAGAAAGGATGTCTCAACCGCTGCCATAACGTCGGTTGAAACAGCTCCAAAAAACATGAACCAGCATATACTTAAAGCGAACAGAAGCTTTAGTCTGGGTAGGGTCGACAATTGTGGTTTCGTTTTTCTGTTTTTCATTGCCTTGTTGACATGTTCTGAAGTCACTTAACAACTAAATGACGGGCATCAGTGGCGTCCCAGACATGTTCGCCCGCAACTAAATTTTTGTCAGATAATGAACTGACCTTTAGCTGAGTAGAAGATTTAGTAACGAGCGATAACGCAACATATATGCCAAGGTAGAAGTTGATGGTATATATAAGTAATAATAATGGTTTGAAAGATTTGATGCCTATTGGCAAGAAGCGGAAAACCGGTGATATTCCCAGGTTCGTCCGGTCATTTCACCGGGTTAAGTTTTCGCCAGCCAAGTGTGGGAACGAGTCGCGTGGATAACCTGAGTTTTTCTTGATGGCACCGTTTTTTTATCTTTCTGTTTATGATAAAATACCGCCACATGCAGGTAGCGTCAAGAGTTTTGTGTCAGCAGGAAAGGGGTAGCGATTCCCTGCTGTTTGTTCTCATAGGTGAACATGGCATATAGGATTCTTGCTACACTGGTTCTGTCGTAGAAGACTCCCATCGGCCGGGTTCTTCTCCTGACTTCTCTAAACCTGCGTTCAATGGCGTTTGTGGTTCTAGTGGCTTTTCTCCATTTCTGATCCTTGAACATGAAGAAGCTCAGGAGGTCGTCCAGATCGTCTCTGAGGCAGTGTACGGCATTGGGATAGATGTTTTCCCACTTGTCAGCAAAGTGCCGAGCAGCCTTGCGAGCCTGGGTTTTATTTTCGGCGTAGATGATCTTGTGCAGGTCAACTTTCATTGATTCTCGATCTTTCTTTTTGGACTTATCCAGGATGTTTCTGATCTTATGAGCCCAGCAGCGCTGCAGAGGTATTTGAGGATAGACCAGAGGCAAAGCGGCCAGAAGTCCTGCGCCACCGTCTGCAACGATCAACTTGACACTCTCACCGCTCAGCCCGCGGTTGTACAGATCATTCAGGAATGCCTCCCAGGCAATGGTGCTTTCTCCTGGGGCCAGCCGGAAGTCGATGATCTCTTTTTTGCCGTCCGGCCGGATCCCCAAGACCACCAGCACCGGGCGGCGAATCGCTCCTGCACCTGTTTTGCGAGCCATAACCACGCCATCGAAAACCAGCACCCGGTAGCAGTCGCTCAAACTGCGCCGGTGAAATGCCTCCACCACCTCATCGAGTTGTTTGCCCACACGACTGACCGTGGAAGCGCTGACCCTCTCGCCCAAAACAGGCAACAGCGCTTCAGCCACTTTCCGGGTGGAGATGCCCAAGACAAAACAGGCCAAAATCATCCGATCGATATGCGGAGCTCGTCGCGCGTAGGCCCGCACCACCTTGAGTGCACTGTAGTGCCGAGTGCGCGGCACCTGAAGCTCAATGTCTCCAAGCTCGGTGAGCAAATGGCGGCTGTAGGAACCATTGCGTCGATCTACTCCATCGCGACGAGACAGCTCTTCCAGATAGCTGTCGATGTTCTGTCTCATCTGTCCTTCAAGGATCACCTTCAGTGCAGCTCTACCATGGGAGCGGTAGTCCGCACCCCACTCATACCGATTAAGATTCATCTCCTTGATAACTTCGTGCGCCTGAGCTACATTGGTAATTGTCGCAGCTCGTTGCGGCATTGGGGTACCTCCTTTATAAGGGTTTTGGCAAATTCCCCTATGAGGTACCCCTTTCCTTTCTCTGACACAAGAGTTGATACATTACCCCACATGCACCAATCAAACCCGAAGCTCTCTGGTTCAAGGAAATATTCTCCGGTCTCAGACTATATGGCCGAAATCCACCAGATGCACAATATTGGGAAAAGAGAAGGCGAATGAAAAAGGCTGTCTTATTTACCATGGTTTGCTTATTACTTGCGGCAGGGCGATTAGTTGCAGCCGAGGGAAAACTGCCCGTAATTGATGGAAAAAAAACGGTGGCGACTGTTAATGATGAACCTATTACTATGGGAGAGCTCAACAGGGCGATTGCAGCTTCACATGCGGGAAGGTCTGAAGACAAGAAAGCCGGCCGCATAGATTATTCTGACATTTTGGCTCGGATGATAAATACAAGACTGCTTTTGCTCGAGGCTCAAAATATGGGGTTTGATGAGTTGCCGGAAACAGAAGAAGCGGTCGCTGCCTACTCGAGGAAAAGCCTGATGGAACTTCTGCTCGAACAGTATGTAAAGGATATAAAAGCAGATGGCGATGAGGTGGAGCGGCTTTATAGAGAGGACGTTAAGGAGTGGAAGATAAAAGCCATTAAGTTCAAGAAAGAAGCGGAGGCAAAGAAGATTGAAGCAGAATTAATGGCGGGCAATAACTTTGACGCTATTGCCCAAAAAGCTGTCGCAGAGGGAATCGCCGAAGGCGGTGAAGAAGAATATCTAAAAGACAAAAACCTGACCCCAGCGATAGCCCGGCTTGTTTCGGAAATGGAAATTGGTTCCATAAGCCCGATTGTCTCCGTCGGTAAAGAAGGCTTTATCATTTTTAAACTTGAAGGCGTTCTTTTTCCTGAACAAGAGGACCCGGAGACAAGGAAGAAGGTCTTGCGACTGGCCCTCAATCAGAAAAGGGTCCGGGCTGCAAAGGATTATTACAGTGATTTAAGGAAGAAATATCTAAAAATAAATGAGGAGCTTTTCGATGGGCTGGATTATGAATCTAAAGAGCCCGGGTTAGAAAAATTATTGAAAGACAAGCGAGTTATTGCGGAGATCAGCGGAGAGAAACCGATAACAGTCGGGGAATT
>Ga0224503_10000469_pt1 | contig 12198 bp, 8 predicted proteins | sample SF_Oct11_sed_USG_2_FD_169106 | JGI IMG/M metagenome (GOLD analysis project Ga0224503, IMG submission 169106) | Sediment microbial communities from San Francisco Bay, California, United States - SF_Oct11_sed_USGS_21 | ecosystem: Environmental > Aquatic > Marine > Sediment | place: USA: California...
AGGTGTTTTCTACCGAATGCAGACAGTGGCAGGTCGAGCCTGCCCTGCACCCGTTTCGCGCGGTTCCAGTCTGTCATCGCATGTCTTAGTAAAGCCAGCTTCATGTCGATTAGTCTTCGCCAAGCGATTGGTGAAGCCTATCGACCAGGGTATCGATTCCCCGATCCATCGAAAACTCTTGTCGCACTCGCTTGAAACCTGCCTCGGCCAGTCGGTTACGCAGCTTCGGATCACGAATCAGTTTTTCCAGTGCCTGCTCAAGCTGCGGGCAATTCTTCTGTTCAACCAGCCAGCCGGTCTCGGCGTGGACGATAAGCTCCGGGATACCCGAAATACTGGTCGACAGGCAGGCCAGGTTCTGGCTCTGTGCTTCCATCAGGACATTGGGTAATCCATCGCGATCGCCATTGGCGGAAATCTTGCTCGGCAATACGAACAGATCGGCGGCGCGATACTGAGACAGTACCTCGCCTTGCGATAGTGCACCCAACCATTGAATATGCTCCCCAAGACCGAGTTCATGAGCCTGACGCTGCAATTGCCCGAGCAACTCACCGCCACCGATGTGAATAAATTGCCAATGCAATGTGTCGGGCAGGCTTGCCAGGGCCGCCAGTAGGACATCATAACCTTTTTTATCAACGGCGCGCCCGACGCTGATTAATCGCACCTCGTTTTGCGGGTCACTGCCGTCATGCATTGAACCGGCGCCCTGTTTTTGATCAAAGCGATCAAAGTCCAGCCCGTGGTATAGCAATGTGACCTGATCCACGTGACTTGCAAGTTTCGAAAGGTAATCTCGATTGACACAGGTACAGGTCACCACCCAGTCAGTGCTGTCCAGCTTTTCACGCAGTTCCCAGTCCGGAATGGTCCAGACATCCTTGGCATGGGCCGACAGGCTCCAGCTGCGCCCGGTAATTTTACTCGCGTAGTAGCTGACAGATGCCGGGGTATGCATGAAGTGCGTATAGTAATGCTGCACCGAATCAGGCATTTCGTGTGCCATCACGATCGCCTGACCGAAACGTCGCAACCGGTTGCGTGACGGGTCGCGCCAGAAATCGCGCACCAGGGTCAATAACGAGAGCCAGAAACCCGGTTTCCAGCCAATCCACAGGCAGGCTCGTAGCAGGCGTGGGATATCGTCATGTAAATACTCGGGCAGGTAATAAACCGGCGCCTCGATTTCTGCGTGAATCGGGTGGATGTCCGGATCGTAGGGATGGCGCAGCGAGAAAATACAGAGCTCGAATCCGCGCAACTCAAGCGCCCGAATTTCCTGGGCAACGAAGGTCTCGGATAAACGCGGATAACCCTTTAAAACGATTGCTAGCCTGGGAGGCATAACCTGTATTTGATATAAATCGAACGATGCGCGATAGTACACCGGCATGGCATACCGTGCTACCAATCCCAGTCGAGAAATCGTTGAATAGAATTAGAACCAAAACTCGGGAATAAATGGAACCTTCTTTATATAAGTATATCTGGACACACAGCAAGAAGGACCAGATTCTCCTGATTCTGCTGTCGTTAGCTTCCCTCCCGCTGGTCTACATTACCCTCGAACTGCCGAAAAGAATCATCAACCTGCTCGAAGGGATGGATATCCCCGAAGGAATACTCGGTTACGAGTTCGATCGACTCGAGTTTCTAATGATTCTCAGCTTTGCCTTCCTGGTGGTGGTACTTGGCAGCGGATTACTCAAGTATATCCTGAACGTTTACCGCGGTGCCCTCGGTGAGCGCGTACTGCGACGTTTCAGGTACCAGCTCTACGAACGTATTCTGCGTTTTCCATTACCGCATTTTAAGCGGGTATCGCAGAGCGAGTTAATCCCGATGATCATGGCGGAAACCGAACTCCTCGGAGAATTTATCGGTGAGTCTTTTACTTTGCCGGTATTCCAGGGCGGCATCCTGTGCACTTACCTGTTCTTTATTTTTGAGCAGGATTTATTACTCGGCCTGGCCGCGATTGCGCTCTACCCGTTTCAACTATACGTCATCCCGCAGTTACAGAAACGCGTTAACGAACTGTCGAAAGAACGCGTCGCAACGGCGCGTAACTTGTCCGGTCGCATCGGAGAAACCGTTTCCGGCATTGGAGAGGTTCACGCTAACGATACCAGCCACTACGAGCGCGCACATATCAGTCAGCGCCTCGGTAAAATTTACCTGATTCGCTTTTCGATTTACAAGCGCAAGTTCTTCATTAAGTTCCTGAACAATTTCATTGCCCAGTTGACGCCATTTTTCTTTTATTCTATCGGCGGTTACTTTGTATTACGCGGCGACCTGTCGATCGGCTCGATGGTCGCGGTACTGGTGGCTTACAAGGATCTCTCGGGTCCGTGGAAGGAATTGCTGCGCTATTATCAACGACTCGCAGATATCAGGGTTAAGCACGCCCAGATCATCCAGCAGTTTAAACCCCAGAATATGCTGGCGGCTGAAATCATCGATGAGCGCGAGGGGATCCATAAATTTTCGGATGACATAATCCAGGCCAATAATATCCGCTATAGCGAAGACGGGCTTTATTTCAGTATTGACGGCACCAGCTTCAAGATCCCGATAAATCAGCACTACGCCGCAGTCGGACTAGGCAATAGCGGCAAGGATGAACTTGCTTTCCTGATGTCGAGATTAATTAATCCCAGCGCTGGCAGCATTACCATCGGGGACTTGAAAATGGCAGATATGCCCGAGTCGATTACCGGCAAGCACCTCGGTTACGTGGGTGCCGGCGCCTTCATGTTTAACGGCACGGTACACGATAATCTCTGCTATGCACTCAAGCATCAGCCGGTAAGCAAGAGCGGACACGAGCAGGATAAGGCACTCGAACATGAACGCTTGCTCTCGCGGCAGGCCGGAAACACCTCTGACCGTTACGATGATGACTGGATCAACACTGCTGAGCTTGGCCTTGAGAATACCGAGCAACTGGTTACCCGCATTATCGAGATTCTCGAATGCGTTGAACTGGATGACGAAATTTACCAGTTTGGATTACTGTCCTATGTCGATCCGTCTCACAATCCTGACCTGACAAGTCGAGTCATGGAGGCACGTAATCAGTTGCGCGACAAGTTCAGGGAGCCCGAAAATGCGCGCCTGGTTGAACTCTTCGATACCGAAAAATACAATCTTAATATGACCGTATCCGAGAACCTGCTGTTCGGTACGGTTTACGGTGAATCAATCGACGTCGAACAACTGATTGATAATCCGGTGATTCATAAAATACTGAAGGAATTCGGTCTGAACCGTGAATTTCTGAATGCGGGTGTACAGATCACTGAAATCATGCTCGATCTGTTCTCCGACGTCGAACCGGACAGCGAACTGTTCGAGCAGTTCAGCTTCATCAATGCCGACGATCTGCCGGAGTTTAATAAACTGTTGCAACAAACCAGACAAAATGGCGTCGAAAATCTGCAACCGGAAGACAAACGTCGACTGATATCGCTGCCATTCAAACTCATCGTGGCACGACATCGACTGGGACTGATTACCGAGCCCATCCAGCAAAACATTCTCGAAGCGCGAGGCCGGATTCATGAGCTCGAAGCGACCGAGGATCTCGGCATAGAATTCTTTGACGAGTCGCACTATAACCCGCGCATATCAGTTCAGGATAACATTCTGTTTGGCAAGCTGGCCTACGGCCAGGCACACGCCCAGCGCAAGGTCAACGAACTGATTGCCGACGTCGTAGAAGCACTTGGCTTGCGCAACGATATCATCGCCGCCGGGCTCAACTACGAGGTCGGTGTGGGTGGTGGGCGCCTGTCTTCGGTTCAACGACAAAAGCTGGGACTTGCAAGAGCCCTGCTGAAAGGTCCAGAATTTTTGGTGATCAACGAAGCCCTGTCGGGCCTCGATTCGGCAAGTGAACGTCGCCTGATAGAGAACGTCAGGAAATTGATGCAGGGTCGTGGAATACTCTGGATTCTCGGACGCGTTCAGCTGACAGAGCAGTTCGACGAGGTCATGGTGATGGAAAGCGGTAAGCTCATCGATAAAGGCACGTTTACCGAGATGAAAAATGACAACGAACACTTCCAGCAGCTACTTTCTGCAGAGTAATTTCATCAAGACGCCTCTCTAGACCTTAAGATAGAGGTGTGTTGTTAGCAAACGATCCGCAATTTCGCGCCTGATACCACCCCATAAGCTATCCCAGTTAAGACGCAGTGGTGGATTAAAGGGTGTTAAACCTGCACGAGTGGCCAGGCTTGTTAGTGTTTTACGTGTAAAACAGTTGATATGTTCAAGTGGATGCACTGCGTCGAGGCCCTGCGACCAGCCGCGCCGCACCAGTATTTCGGCAACACCCCGACTATCAGGTACGCGAATACAGACCACCCCGCCGGGTGCCAACCGCGCGCAAAGGTCCTTTAAGGCCTGTAGCGGATCGGCTAGGTGTTCAAAAACCTGGTTGGCATGAATATAGTCGAAATGTGCCCCCGCCCCGGGCAGCTTGTCGACAACCTTTATTCCCATAGCCCGCGCGTACTGGCTGCGTTGTGGTGACAATTCGTAGCCGGTGACGTCAAGGCCGTGTGCCTGTGCCATTCGACTCCAGTAGCCCCATCCCATGCCGAAGTCGAGAACACGCACCTGTTCCGGCCGCCTGTCAAACAATCTCGTTAGCGTATGCACCTGCCCGGCATACTGTCGATAGAGCTTCGACTCTGCCGACTGTTTCTTGTGCAGACTGTGCGCATTATCAATCCAGTCCTGGTAAAGGGCCTGCATCCTATTTTCATCTAGAATAGGATCCTGGTATATAAAGTTGCATTGCGCACAGGCAACGACCCGGTAGGTGCCCGGCGATATTAACTCTTGCGGTACCCTGCCCTGATAAAACTGCCCGATGAAATTCACCATGCGTTGATCTTTATACGGAATCTCGCACAGGATTTTCCGCTCTGCCGAATTGCACAGCGGGCAGCATGTGCGCATATGAAATCCGATATTCATAAACTATTTGTAGGGATCAGCCGCGTCCCGTAAGCCATCGCCGAAAAAATTGAAGGTCAGGATTACCAGTATCACAGGTACTACCGGAAACAGCAGCCACGGATAGAGCGCAACAACGTTGATGTTCTGCGCTTCGTTGAGCAGCACGCCCCAACTCGTTACCGGCGGCCTTAAACCAAGTCCGAGAAAACTCAGCGCGGTTTCACCGAGTATCATGGCCGGCACCGAAAGCGTGGCGGAAGCGATTAAATGACTCATGAATCCCGGCAGCAAGTGGCGGCCGATAATACGTCCTGGCCTGGCGCCCATCAGCTCTGCCGCGGCGCAGTAGTCTTCCTCGCGCAACGACAACAGTTTAGAACGCACCGCGCGAGCCAGCCCGGTCCAGTCAAGCATTGCCAGAATCACGGTGATACCGAAAAATATGAGAATCGGGCTCCAGTTCACCGGTAATACCGCCGACAACGCCATCCACAACGGTAATTCCGGGAACGATCGAATCACTTCTATCAATCTCTGAACCGAGGAGTCAATCCAGCCCCCATAGTAGCCAGCGAGACCGCCAATTACGATACCAAGCGTAAAGCTGATGATGATGCCAACCAGTCCGATGGTGAGCGATATGCGTGCGCCATAGGTGATGCGTGAAAACATGTCACGCCCCAGGCGATCCGTACCGAGCAAGAAGAAGGTACCGTTGTCGGGTGGGCACACCAGGTGAAAGCGGGCTTCGAACAGGCCCCAGAATCGATAACTGTCGCCCTGGCAAAAGAAACGCAGCGGCTGCACATCATCCTTTCGCTCCGGATAATTGCGCTTCAGGATTTCCATATCAAGCTCGTAATCCCGGCCATAGACAAAAGGCCCGATAAATATTCCGTCGTGAAACAAATGCACGCTCTGCGGCGGCGAATAAATGAACTCGGTATTGCGGGTATGCAGGTTGTAAGGCGCGATCACTTCACTGAACATGATCGTCGCATAGTTAAGGGCCAGGATAACGCCACAAATTACCGCCAGTCGGTGGCGGCGTAATTTCCACCACATCAGCTTCCACTGGGAGGCAAGGTAGTATTTTTCTTGCGCCGGTGTCAGTGCTTCAATCGAGTGTGGATCAAAAGGCTCACGCGATACGAAATGCATCGAACTCATTTGCTTGCACTCTCACCGAGACGAACTCGTGGATCAAGCAGCGCCAGGGCTATATCGGAAACCAGTACACCAAATACGGTCAGCACCGCGAGAAACATCAGGAACGAGCCGGCCAGGTACATATCCTGGCTTTGCAGCGAGCTGAGCAAAATCGGCCCGGTCGTTGGTAACGACATCACCACGGCGACAATCTCGGCGCCGGAAATTACGGTGGGCAACAGGTTACCGATGTCAGCAACGAAGAAATTGAGCGCAACCCGCAACGGGTACTTGACCAGCAACTTACCCGGCGGTAGGCCCTTGGCATGCCCCGTCACCACATATTGTTTTTGTAATTCATCGAGAAGGTTGGCACGCAACCGCCGTATCATGCCCGCAGTTCCCGCGGTACCGATGACAATAACCGGAATCCACAAATGTTCCAGTATCGAAACCATCTTGTCCATGCTCCACGGCGCATCGATGTATTGCGGATCCATCAACCCGCCGATGCTGGTACCAAAATAGACATTGGCGAAATAAAGCATTACCAGCGCAAGCAAAAAGTTTGGCGTTGCAAGCCCGAGAAATCCAAGCGTCGACAGCCCATAATCGCCCCAACTGTATTGATGGGTTGCCGAATAAATACCGATCGGAAAAGCAACGATCCAGGTAAACAATATCGTCGCGATTGAAATAATGATGGTCAGGAAAAGCCGATCACCGACAACCTCAGTTACCGGTAAATCGTATTCGAACGAATAACCAAAATCGCCCTGCAGCATCCCTGTAAGCCAGTACCAGTATTGATGCAGCAGTGGCTTGTCGAGCCCGTACTGCTCCCGCAGGAATTGAATTTTCTTTTCGTCGACCGATTCACCCTGGCTTTGCAGTTCGGCGATATGGCTTTCGAGGTAATCGCCCGGCGGCAACTGGATAATCACGAACACCAACATGCTGATTACCAACAGGGTCGGTATCATCGTCAGGATACGACGCAGAATATAACCGAGCATTACCGCCTGGCCTCATCGAACCAGAAAGTATCGGGTTTATAAATTCCAAAATAGGCGCCCGGAGTGATATCGTAAAAGCCGGTTTCGGGCACGTTGTGCAGATGATTGTTAACCACGACTGGATGCGGTACATGGTTAACGATGCCGATGGTAAACATTTGATCACGGTGAATTTCGAGAATCTGATGCCAGATCGACTCGCGCTGTTCATGGGTAGAGGCACGCACCCATTGATCATTCAGGGCAATAAGTTTTTGCACGGCCGGCATGTCAGGCGCCTCACCACTTTGCCCGCTCGATTCATAATACGAACCCCACTTCGGCCACTGGTACTGGTACTTTGAAGTCGGCGCCAGCTCATGTGGGCTATTCTCGGCAGTCGGTATCGCGTTTTCAATACCGGACCAAATGGACATCATGGCATCACCCGAAAAAACCCGGTTGCGGAAAACTTCGCGCGTCGACGGAATGCTGTAAAGCTTGATGCCCGCCTTGAGCCAGCTGTCGTGAATCAGCTCGAGTACATCGGTCTGCTCGGTACTTTCACCCGCGGTCTGGATCAGAATTTCGAGCGGTCGTCCATCGGATAGCAACCGGACTCCGCGACTGTCACGTTCCTTTAAACCCAGCTCATCGAGTAATTCACCCGCCTTTTCCTGATCGTATTCGATCCACGCAGTTTGATAGTCCGGCTTGTAAAGTGGGCATTCCTCCAGAACTGCGTTATTGCTTTCCTGGACCAGGCCGAAATACACCACCTGATTGATTTCACGGCGGTGAATTGCAAGCGAAAGTGCTCGTCGAAAGCGCACATCTTGCATCAATTCACGATATACCTTGTCATTGGTGTTCAGATTTGGATAAAGCGCGATATGTGCGCCCTTGGCAGTTTGCCACAGGCGCACGTCAAAGTTATTTCGCTTCGAAGCCAATTTGAGAAAAGTGTAGTTATCCATGCGCAAATAGCGGGCCTGCAGGTCCGATTCATTAGCACCGGTTTTGGCAGGCACCAGTTTATTCGAAGCGATATTGATCGCGATCGAATCGATATACGGCAGCTGCCGACCTTTCTGGTCCACGCGATGATAATAAGGATTGCGCTTGAATATAAACCTTTCCGACGGGGGATAAGTGGTATTGACCCACGGTTGTAAGGTCGGCAAATCAGGATTAGTCGCCTTGTAGGGGCGATCATGGTTAACGTGGACGCCCATCCAGTTGCGTCTACCGAACTCTTCAATCATCCGGGCCAATTTCTCCTTGCTTTGATAACGGGCGTGAAACTGGCGCAGGTAATGCGCGGGTTTGTAAATATACAGAGGGCGGGCACCTGCCAGTGCGGGCAAAAAGAAGGGATTTGGATTAGACCAGCTGTAGCGAACCGTGTACTTATCGGGATACTCGACCCGGGGTAGCTCACCATCGGTAATGAGCAGCTTGCTTGGTCCCCCTTTCGACAGTTCCGGGTTGTTGGCGATATCCTCCCAGTAGTAACGAAAGTCCTCGCTGGTAAACGGATGGCCGTCTGACCACTTGTGCCCCTTACGCAAATGCAGGGTAAAGATCCGGTTTTCAATTACATCGACACTCTTCAGAATATCAGCTTCGAGATTTAGTTCAGGGGTATAACCTACCAGACGCGCGTAACCATAGATGACGATTTGTCGAATATCCTTTTGCTTGCCCATCAGCAGACGCAGCTCGCCGCCGTGCTCGCCGGGAACCTGGCCGGGGGTTAACCGGGCTACCTGCACATCATCCGGTATCCTTTTGTCGATCGGTGGTAGCTTTCCGGATTCGACCAGTTCCACCAGTGAGGGCGTCTCCTTAAGCCAGTCCATCGCCTGCACCATTGTCGTTATCGACAACGACAGGATGAGCAATAGGCCTTTAAACAGAGTTTTCATGCCGCCAGATCGGATGGTTTGGAGCCGGCCACTACCCTGACGTAATGGCCATCACAAAGCGCCATGAACTCGGTTTTCCGGCTACCGTCAATCGTAAACGGGAACTGCCATAAAGCCGGTTCCGAAGCGGCGCTCTCGGTAATGGCCTCAAAGCTGAGTGGCTGCGATAGTTCCGGATGGGGTACCGCGGATAACAATGCCTGAGTATAGGGATGAAGAGGATTTTCAAACAGCATTGCGCGCGGCGCTAGCTCGACAATTCTGCCCTGGCACATAACCGCGATCCGGTTAGCGATATAGTGAATCACTGCGAGATTATGCGAAATAAAAATGTAGGTAAGCCCAAGCTCCTGCTGCAAATCCTTCATCAGATTCAGGACCTGCGCCTGGATCGATACGTCGAGTGCCGAAACCGGTTCGTCACATATAATCAAATCGGGCTGGAGCGCTAGCGCCCGCGCTATTCCAATGCGTTGACGTTGACCGCCCGAAAAACTGTGTGGATACCGATTCAGAAAACGTGGATCCAGGCCAACCAGCCGCATTAACTCGGTCGTCATCTCGCGCTGGTAATCTATATCGCCCATAGCATGCACCACCAACGGTTCGCGCAGAATATCGAATACCGTCATGCGGGGGTTTAAGGCACTGTAAGGATCCTGAAAAATGAACTGCATCTTGCGCCTGAAGGCGAGTAAGTCGTCACCGTCGAGCGCACGCACGTCGATCGCCTGGATACCGTCATGGTAGACGATATCACCATGATCCGGGGTGATGGCGCGCATGATGATTTTGCTCAAAGTCGTCTTGCCGCAGCCGCTTTCTCCCACGAGGCCAAAACACTCACCACGTTCAACTTCGAAGGAGACGTTGTCCACCGCGAGTAATTCTCTTGAACCTGACCCAGTCCAATTACCGGCATGTAGGCGGTAAGTCTTGCTGATGTCATCGATTTTCAGATGCGGTGCGCTGGTGTCGACTTTCTGATCTGTTGAACGCTTATGGATCAATACCCCGGTTTCGGAGTGAATCTCTCGCACCGGCACTAGCCGTTCACCCGGTTCCAGGTCAAACCTCGGTACTGCATGTATCAAAGCCTTGAGATATTCGTGCTGGGGATTAGAGAACAACGCCTGTAAAGGACCGGCCTCCATAACCTTGCCGTGATACATCACCACTACTTGTTCCGCCATGTTGGCAACGACGCCCAGGTCATGCGTAATCAGCAACAGGGCCATGCCCAGTTCGGCCTGCAATTCCCGGATCAATTTCAGGATGCGCGCCTGTATGGTTACATCCAGCGCGGTGGTAGGCTCATCGGCAATCATTAGTGACGGGTGGCATATCATCGCCATGGCAATCATGGCACGCTGACGCAGTCCACCCGACAATTCGAACGGGTACATGTTCAAGGCCCTGGCGGGATCTGCAAATCCAACGTGCTGCAGCATTGCCTCGGTGAGTTTCAATCCTTCCTCGCGACTCGCGTCCCGATGCAGAAACAGCGCCTCGCTGATCTGATCGCCGATGGTATGCACCGGGGACAGTGACGTCATGGGTTCCTGGAATATGATCGATATACTTCCCCCTCGAATTTGTCGCATTTGCGCGCTTTCAGGATCAAGTTTTACGATGTCCAGCCGTTGCCCGTTTTCGGGGCTTTCAAAAAGAATTTCGCCTGCACTAATCGTGGCGTTGCGAGGTAGGATACTCATGATCGCCTGCGAGGTAACCGACTTTCCAGAGCCCGACTCTCCGACCAGCGCAACCGTTTCACCCGGATTAATGCTAAAAGACACATCCCTGAGTGCCGGCACGGGGCTACCCTGCAGGTCAAAATCAACCGCCAGATTATTGACCTCTAACAGGGCCGCTTGTTGGCCGTTATCAACGATGTGGGGCTCCTCGATTAGCTACCTTTTACAGGCTATTTGTTGCGATTATATGTTATTTCTTATCGTAATAATCCATGTACCATGCGGCAAATTGTTGCAAGCCCTGTTCAATTGAGACCGATGGTGAATAATCGGTATCCGCAACCAGATCGTCGATATCGGCAAAAGTATCCTCGACGTCGCCCGGCTGCGCGGGCAGAAGTTCCCGGTCAGTTGTCTTGCCCAGTGCCTGCTCCATCAATTCAATATACCGTAATAATTCCACTGGCTCGCCCCGACCGATATTGTAGATTCGCCAGGGTGCCCGGCTGCTTGCCGGATCGGGATTAAGTCCTGACCAGCCAGGATTTTGTTTCGGCAACTGGTCCAGGCAACGCACCACGCCCTCAACGACATCACCGATGTAGGTGAAGTCCCGACTGTGCCTACCCCGGTTAAACACCTTGATCGGTTCACCCCGCGTAATTGCATCGGCAAACAGTATTGGCGACATGTCCGGCCTGCCCCAGGGTCCGTATACGGTGAAGAAGCGCAGCCCGGTACACGGCAGTTGGTAAAGATGGCTATAGCTATGCGCCATTAACTCGTTGGCCTTCTTGGTGGCCGCGTACAGCGAAATCGGGTGATCGACATTGTCCGAGGTACTGAAGGGTATCTTTTCATTGGCGCCATAGACCGAGCTCGACGACGCGTAGACGAGGTGTTCTATGTCATGATTGCGGCAGCATTCGAGCAGGTTGCCAAAGCCGACCAGGTTGCTGTTGATGTAGGCCCCGGGATTCTCCAGTGAATAGCGCACACCGGCCTGCGCTGCCATGTGCAGCACGCGCTCGAAAGCCTGCGGCTTGAAAATCCCCTGCAGTGCATCTGTATCGGCAATATCCAGTTCGACGAAGCGGAAGTTATCGTGGACTTTCAATTGCGCGAGGCGTGCCTGTTTCAGACCGACATCGTAATAATCGTTCAGGTTGTCGATGCCAACAACATCGTCCCCTCGCTGACATAACATGTCGGCAAGCGCGTAGCCAATAAAACCGGCGGCGCCAGTAACCAGTAATTTCATATCTGTCCAAACGTAATGCGCTCAAGCGCGCGAATCTGTTCAGCGGGCAACCGGGAAGGACTTCGCGCTCAGACGTTTGATCGGGCCTAACCGGTGCGCCAGCAATATCATTGCGATAATCGCATAAATCGAAGGCTCAAGGTAGTCGGCCTTGGTTAACCAGATAAAGTGCAGCACACCGAGCAGTATCA
>Ga0224503_10000473_pt1 | contig 12168 bp, 14 predicted proteins | sample SF_Oct11_sed_USG_2_FD_169106 | JGI IMG/M metagenome (GOLD analysis project Ga0224503, IMG submission 169106) | Sediment microbial communities from San Francisco Bay, California, United States - SF_Oct11_sed_USGS_21 | ecosystem: Environmental > Aquatic > Marine > Sediment | place: USA...
ATCGCCTGGCGAAACAGCCCAGGGACTGCTTACGGCCAAAAGCGGTCGCACTCATGATGTCTCTCAATTTACTTGTCTGGTCCGTTCTCAGATCTCTTGTACATATCGAGAGTGTCGACTGAGTCCCGCAGCAATAAGCCATCGACGTACTCGGCGAACCCACGGTGCAAGAAGCCCCTTCTCTGCCTCCAATAGCGATCCATACCGGGGAGATCCTGAACCGCTACAAGCGCGAAGGTTATGGAATCGCGGTAGTCGGCGTCCAGCGTTCCTTCTTCAACGAGCAAGTAGCTATTCTGAAATCCCAGCATTACTGCGTGGTGCATCATCATGAACTGAAATTCGTCGTTAGTAGAGAGTGGATCAGAGCTTGTCATTGCATTGAACCACAGGTCGCTGGCCTGCCTGTTGCTCCCCATTTCGAGATACCACGATTGCACAGCTACAGATGCATCATTTACTGCGGCTGATCTGGTTGCTTCTGCACTGTCTTTGACCTGAACCCCCACATAAGCGAGCGATACCACTATTGCGATCGCACCAATAATCTCAGCGACGTGGGACATTTCGGAGAGCTTCAATTTCATTGGAAGTTTTCCATGACTAGGAATTGTTATTCGATGACGGTAGACCCTATGTCCGCTTTGGGTCAGCAGCAGTCGTTCACTACTTTACCACCTGGACGGCTGGTAACGGCCAGAAGCGGCCTCATTTTCACATGGAAAGAACGCTTCTTACCACTACCGACCAAACCAACATGGAAATAGCCAAAATCCACCCGCTAAAACGCATCGCCCATGGCTTGGCGACAACTAACGGCAGCGCAATAAAGGCAGCCAAGTACAAAGCACTTAGCGGGAAGTACCATGGGTCAAAGAGGTCTCCACGGACAACTTTCTCCCCGACATCTAGCGCTACATGCACAAGCAGCGTTATCAGGATAAACTTTCGCTGTAGATTTTCGGAATAATCAGTCAGGAACTTGTGCGGGTAAAGGGCTACAGCCAAAAGGTAATGAATGGTTGCCCATAGTGCGAGATACAGAAACTCGTGGAAGCGCCAATCCGAATGATCACTCCACTGAAAAAACACCCACCAATTGACTAACAGTATATTGCCAACAAATAATGACCACGCCAGACGCGTGTCCGTCAGTTCGCGTTGCAGAAACGCTTGCAGCATTCCAGAAAGTAGGTTCGCTATGGCCAAACCGAAAATTATCGAAAGCAGAACGGCGATAAATTCAAAGGTCGACATTTGGGAGCCCTACATACGAGTGCGGTGCAGTATTGCGAAACACGATTGAACGTCTGCTGTGGGTCAATAGCAGTCAATTGTTAGTTTAACAGCCCAGGGGCGGCTTTCGGCCAATAGCGGACCCCGGATCGCTCTACTGCCTAGTGCCAATCATATCGTTGAGAACGAAGCAATTGTCCAAATCGAATAGGCGGTAAAGAAGCAGATAGCTGCGATAAAATGATATCGCCGATTCGAGATAAATACGCCAGCCAACGAAATTGACACGGAAAACGTCCACAAACTTAAGTATGGAAACCCGAGCTCGCTCACGACGTAGTCTGACCCTTTCTGCAGCGAGTCCAATAGCTCCAAACACATTACCAGTAGCCAGAGAACAAAGAATGGTTTCCGGATAGACTCGAACCTCGCCTTTAAGTCCATTCCTTTGGCAAATTGACGTGGGAGGATCAAGGAGGCGCAGAAAAATATGAAAACACCGTACAAGAATAATGATCCGAAATGAGAAAACTTCCAGACAGGCAAAAGGCGCCAGTTATTAACAACAATCCACCAAAACAACAGGTGATAACCAAGTACATTCACCGCCCAAATTATGGTGACCCAATCTACTTCAATCTCGTGCCGAAACTCGAGCAGCGATGAGAATCCAGAAAGTATTCGAGCAATACCTAGCCCGACAACGATCGACATCAATACAGTGACGAACTCGAACGTGCTCAGAAGTAGATCCTCTTTGGGAAAGGTCGTACGGCCTGTGGTTTTGAAACCGTCCGCTTTGGGTCACAAGCAGACCTTTTCCCCGATATTACTCGAACGGCAGCTTTCGGGGGTATAGCAGACGTCTAAATCGGCAAATTCTAGAAAAATGAAGGGCGGCTAACGGCCAAAAGCGGAAGTGCTAAGTACCAAGTTTCGGGTCGGAAACCGCTGCTCCCGACCATCGCTTTAGCGCTTCAGAAACTCCCTCGCTTCGTTGCCGACAGCTTCGGCAAAACCCGACCGGGCATCAACGACATCCATATGATTCGCTTCAGGCACAATTAGAACTTTCGAATTGTCCCCTGCTTCGAGGGATTGCTCGGTATAACGCTCCGTCATTTCCAGTCGCCACTGAGAATCGTTGTCACCGATCATCGTCGTTTGGGGTACGCCCAGAGGCAGTAGGCGAGCCGGGTTTGTTTCTTCAAAGCGAGGCGCGCCCGACTCAAGAGAATCGACGTTGATAAGCGTAAGAACGTCCGTCCGGTTTCCCAGTGTGTACGACAATTCCAGATCGTTTACGCCGGCAATTGACACGGCACCTCGTAGGTCAATTGGCTCGACGCGATAAAGTGCGCTGGATTCGGGCAGCTGCGATCGCCCGGCGAGCCAAAGGGCCAGATGGCCTCCTGATGAGTGGCCGACAACGATGACCTTGTCCAGATTCAAAATATAGGATTTCGCGATAGACTTCAGATGGTCCGCCCCGTCCGCAATGTCTTCAAAGGTGCCAGGATACCCACCGCCACGATGACCGATCCGGCGAAACTCTAAATCCCAGGTCGCGAAACCTTCCGCAGCAAGCGCTTCGACAAAGGCCTCGGTGTAATTCTTGGACCACTCCGAACGCCATGCACCGCCGTGAATGAAAACAATTACCGGATAGCCGCCTGGTGGCGCCTTAGTCGACGGAATTCGAAGGTCGGCAAACTGCTGAGCACTATCCTCACCGTAGATGAAGCGCGCATCAGGTGCCGTGTTGGCTTTCCAGCCCGCGCTCTCTTGGTAGCTGACATTGTCGAACAGATACTGCCCGCCCAATTCCTCCGTGAACACATCGTTACTGGCAATCAACAAGAGCAGGATCGAAATCGTCATTTTCATGATAGCTATTCTATTGGTTACAGATCACAGGCGGGTTTTGCGACCGTCCGTTAAGGGTCAGTAGCAGCCTGTCAACAGTCTATCACCTGGATGTCTGGTAACGGCCAGAAGCAGACGGTCGCGCATATAGACTATGTTTCGCCACCATACGACTGTCGTTTCTCCGAAAGCTCGACGGGACAGTTCGCTCGTTCGCCTGGTGGCGAGCCGTTCTCGATCCATTCGCGCACTTGCGGCCCGACCCTCCCTGGCCCCTCGCTAAGTCGCGGCCAAAGACACGCAACGACCGGAATACTGAGAAAGCTCTCGCCAAAGGCTGCGAATCCGAGGTTAACTATGGCTTCGTCGCCCAGCAGACCCTGTTCGACCTGAAGCAACGCGGTTTCGAACAGCCGCAGATCCGCTCTTAATCGACGATCGACAGCCAGCCAGTCCGCGAAACTCCAGGTTTTCAGGGCCTCCTCGTCGAAAGCCTGCTCGTACAGCAGATTCAATCGATCGTCCATCGTCTGGTGGAACTCGGAGGTTGCTATGCCGATCGCCTGAAATGCAGCTGCTCGAGCCTGAAGGTTTGAGTCTCGCAGTTCGATACCAACAAAAATCAGCGAAACCAGAATACCGAAGATTCCGACTAACTCGACGTAGGCTCTAAGTTTGTCCAAGTTCATATTTCCAAGTTGAAATTGCTGACGTCCGCTTTGGGTCACAAGCAGCCTCCCAATAGGCTACCCCGCAAGCGGCTGCTTTTGGGCGCTTACCGGCCACTCGCCGCTACGTCGAATGGATGCGCGACGACCGGGATATTTTCAGCTTCGTAGTGGGGGTAGATGGCTGCGGTTCAAGTTAGTGGCTGGGCGGTTAACGCTATTTGCGATGGTGCTTAACGAAAGCCACACCACCTTGGTTTTCGACAATTTTCATGGCCGTCGTATTCGCCAGAGCGTGCATAAAGCTATGGTGGCGCGTAAGCACCAAGTCTTGCAGCACCGGATCGTCTTCAAGCTTCTCTACTTTCAGTCCGATCTTGATGCAGTCGTCCATGTGCAAGTGGTGGGCGTGGCCCTTCTGATAATTCGTTAACGCACGAATAATCTTGGTTATCTTCGCTTTCTTGCCACGTACTCCGAAAAACATATTGTCCGATAATTGCTGCCGAACAAAGCTATTCGACCATTTCAAGGCGTTTTCGCATTGGCCGAGAAACGTCGGGCGGTACTGCTGAAGAATCGGTTGCCAAACGTGAATTTTCGCCGCGTCCTTCTTGATTTCCTTTAGGGCTTGGTCGAACTCCTGAATTACACCCTTTGTCGGAATACCGGAAATGTGCGGGTCAATAGGGCCAAGATTTGATTGCTTGCCCATAACAATAGATTTTGTGCAGCAGGCAACGATAGTCCCGGCCGACATTGCTATTTGCGGCACAATCGCACGAATGTCTTTGCCGAACATCTGTCGCAGATAGTGGACTAGCGACTGAGTAGCAGCGATGTTGCCGCCCTCAGTATGAATCATCAGGTCTAGCCCTTTCGTCCGATCAAGCTGATGGACGCAGGTCATTATCCCGTTCTTATCTTCGTCTGAAATTTGCGTTTGGAGAATGCCTGGCTTTTGCAGAAACCCGGAATAATAGGCAATTACATTTCGCTGCGTGTGGCTGGCTAGGGCCTGCAAGTACTTGCGGCGAACCGTGTCCATAGCCTGACTGGCGGCCTGAGTTGCGGCGTTTTGAGTTCCTTGGATTTCTGCTAGTACTTGACTCCAATTCGGCACGATCCACTACCCCAATCTGATTACCATAGTATACGGGTCCGGTAACGCCTGATGGTAGGGAGATAACGAGCGAGAAGTATTAGCTATGAATTAGTGCCGCTATTAACGCTTACAAAAGTATCGACGATCTTCAGCGGGCTTGGTTGCTCAAGCGATAACTCCGTGACTTCGTCGTTTTCGGAGTCTGCATGATTTCCTTCTGGGAAAAGCTCTGAGTGTTCCTTCATTCGCTTTGTTTCTTTCACCTGCACCGTGTCTTGTTCCACTGGCCGCACCCCCGGTTGATGCCGCAACCTACGCGGCAATGAAGAGATTAGGACAATTGTAGATCTAATACCAATAATGAATGGGACTTGTCCCACATAATCAACGGATTCAAAGTTAGGTAAAAAGTTGGAGAAATGAAAAACGGGCTAGCCGAAAATCGTCTAACCCGTTGTGTCCTTCCCAACACACAGGTAACACTTTATTCCGAGCACATGGGTAACACTTTCTCCCTTTTGCGGGAGAGAGCCACATGCCCTGGAAGGAGTGTAATGCCGTGGAAGAACGTCTCCGCTTTATCGCTCGCTTACTCGACGGCGAGAAGATGGCCGGTCTGTGCCGTGAGTTCGGCATTTCCCGCAAGACCGGCTACAAGATCTATAACCGCTACAAAGACTGTGGCATCGATGGCCTGACCGACCGTAGCCGCAGACCCTATCGACAGGCCAGCCAGCTGCCGATGCAGATCGAGAAGCTGATCGTTGGTCTTAAGAAGGAGTATCCGCACTGGGGTGCGCCCAAGATCCGTGAGAAGCTCAAGCGACTGTACCCGGACATGCACTGCCCGGCCATCAGCACGGTGCATGCGGTGCTTGATCGTCACGGCCTTGTGAAGCGTCGTAAACGCAGGCGTCACAAGGCCTGTGGCACGGCACTGGCGCATGTTACCGACCCTAACGAGCTCTGGTGCGCGGACTACAAGGGTGAGTTCATGCTGGCCGACAGGCGCTACTGCTATCCCCTCACCATCACCGACTATGCCAGCCGATACCTCATCACCTGTGACGCCCTCTCGACCACCAAAGAGGTCTACGCCTTCAGTGTTTTCGAGAGAGCTTTCAAGGACTTCGGGCTGCCCAGAGCGATCCGCACCGATAATGGCGTGCCGTTTTCCAGCCCCAATGCCCTGTATGGGCTCTCCAAGCTCTCGGTGTGGTGGCTGCGTCTGGGGATCGACATTGAGCGCATCAAGCCCGGCCACCCGGAGCAGAACGGCCGCCATGAACGCATGCACTTAACGCTCAAGAAAGAAGCCACCAAACCCGCCGCCGAAAACTTCCTGGTGCAGCAGGCCCGCTTCGATAACTTCATCGAGTACTACAATCAGGAGCGGCCACATCAGGCGCTGAACATGCAAATGCCCGCGGAGCTCTACAAACAATCGCCCAGACCCTACCAGGGACTGGGCGATCTCGAGTATCCGTTCCATGACCGAACGGCCCTGGTCACGAACTGTGGTCGGATTTGCTACAAACGCCGAAAAATCAACGTCAGCACTGTGTTCGCCGGCCAATTAGTCGGCGTCAAACAGGTGACCAACAGCGTCTGGCTCGTTAGCTTCATGCACTACGACCTCGGCTACTTCGATGCCGAAACCGTCAGGCTTGAACCAATAGACAACCCGTTCCGGTCAAATGTGTTACCTATGTGATCGGAATGATCTGTAACCCATCTGCCCGGAACGGACCTTGATTTATTTGGCACTCCCTAGGGGATTCGAACCCCTGTTACCGCCGTGAGAGGGCTGCGACAGGGTGTTAACCGGTCACATGGTTTACACCTTGTTCCGGACACATGGTTAACACTTTATAGGAATTCGCCACAGACAAGATTCAGTACGGTGAACAAGATGGCCGACCGGGCTTCTGGGCGCGGCTGTGGCGGTTTATTACTGGCAGAAACTGACTACGACGCAGCGGCCAGGTCCAGTCGAAACCCCTCGTACGCGAATGCTGGGCTGATCGTCTCGCAGTCCTTCTCGTTTACGCCCTCGCGGCGACAGATTTCATACCACCGGTTTTTCACCGTCTGTTCCATGTCGTCGATGATGGCTTTTGCCTCATCCTCCTTCAGCAAAAATCGGGCGGATTGCGAGAGCAAATTATCCACATGGGCATAGCGACCCATATCGCCACATTCCAGGGCCAAGTCGCGCCGTTCAATACTGATCGGCATGGCCGGGACAAGGTCATAGGCAGGCGACAGGCGCCAGTCAGTATCCATGGCAATCACCGCGTGGTTGCGGGGGTGGTCGTCATTGTTCGTGATCAGGGCATTGAAGCACATTCTCTTGAAGAGCTCCGGCGCGTCGATCTTTGGCTCAGACGATACTCTCCGCAGCTCTTCGGCGAGAAGCACATAGGACCACTTGCTGCGGTCTTGGTGCGTATCTTCGGAGCGCAGCAAAGTGAGAGCACTTAACATTCTTGCGCGGCGATAGCCGGACTTCGTTGCTTGCCGGTCGAAGCGTTTAACGAGCAGGGCGTCACGTTCACCGATCCTCGCTGGTTTGCTCTCCGTTCTCTGAATGTCGCATGCGTGTGCGAGTTCGAGCATGGCGCGCTCAACCTTGGCGTGGTTCCACTTGTCGTCAGGACGGTTGAATTTTGCGATCCAGAGCGCGCCGTCATCCTCTACAACGGCCTTGGGTCGTGCGCCGCCCATAGATGTGCCCTCAAGCATGAGTTCCTGCGCTTGTTCCGCATCGGCGGTTTGCGGCAGTTTTTCATTCTTGATAATCGCGTCGGCGAACTCTTGTAGTTTTTCGAGGTCGAGCATGCGATTGAACTTTCTCCTCGGAGCAGGTGGCTCTTTATTTAGGCCGAAGCCGAGCGCGCCGGCGCGATCGTCCGGCGAATGAAGCAGGTAATCCAGCTCATCAGGTCCTGGCGAGCCGAAGTGCCGCTCTATGACGCGCCGGCCCCAATGGTCGGGGCTGGCGTCGCGAAGTGCCCCGAAAATGCCCTTGAGAAGTGTTGTGTCGTAGGTCTTTGTACTGAGCTTAAGCTCAATCGGATCGATCGGCACCGCGTTGTCGCGGGCAAGATAGCTCCTACCGTAGACAAATCGTCCCGTTGCGACACCGTGACGGTCGATCGTGCGTTTATAGCGTCCTGCCGTGACGAACTCCGTTTCGCTAGGCAGGGTGATGTAAACAAAGCACTCAGAAGTCACTATCCAGTTCCTCCCGCTTTTCGGCGCGCGCGCGCTCGCGGCGCGTAGATAGGGCAAGCCCGGTCTCGTCCGTGGATGGGTCGGCCAAGAATTCCATGGGGCTTAGCAAGTCATAGGCCCATAGCAAGGCCGTGTAGACGGCCATACCGGTCGTGATCTTGCCTTGCTCGGCATCCGACACCGCACGCGGTCCCGTTCCGATCTTATCGGCCACGTCCTCGATGGTTAGATTGCGGCGCAGTCTGGCCGTACGCAGGTTCGAGCCTAGGCGCTTGATTGCCTGTTCGACCGCGTAGGGCGGAGCTTGTGTAAGTGTGTTCTTCTTAGCCATCTGCTTTTTAAAGCCTTTTATCCCGGTTAATCTGCTTTTAAAAGCATATCAGTGATCTCCACTTTCGACAAGATGAATCTGCTTTTTAAAGCCTTTTATCCCGGTTAATCTGCTTTTTAACGCAGAATTCGTGCCGGTTTTCGTCTCGAAACGCCTTTGCAGTGTTACAACCGTTGTAAATCTGTTCGGATTCAGCCTGGTTAGGCCGGATCGAGCATCACTAGGGCTCTCTCGTAGGCGATTTCTGTCCAATCAGCCCGGGTCGCATTAACCGGGGCTTTAGGTGGGTTCGGCCATGTTTCGGTCGGCCGTTAGCATCATATCGGACATCGTATTGCTTGGTTTTGTCAGGTTTTGACAAGCTTCGACCCGCTGAAAATTGCGGAGCCATTCGGTTGGAGCGAATCGCCCTATTGGCCTAATCGGCGATTCGCACCGCGAACCTTGGCTAGCTAGACGGTGTGGGAGAATTGTGGGATTGGGTCATGCATGGTTGTGCACAGTACTGAAATTGCAACGGGCGTCTAGCCATATAGTTTAAGTCAATTCAGTTACTTACCATGGGATTGATGTTCTCCGAAGGCAGGGGTCACAGGTTCGATCCGAGGCCGACGCAGTCGGCCGACAGACGCACGAAGTGCGCCCTTTAGAGTGAGGGCCGCAGGCCCGAATCAATCCTGTCGGGCGCGCCATTAATCGTGTTCTACGAATATCAGCTTGTCCGTCGCAAAGCCAAGTTCACGAGCTTTGTTCACCAGTGATCGCAAAATGTCCGGCTGCATTTTCGCTGTGCGACTGAGAATCCAGAGGTAATCGCGGTCCGGGCCGGCGACCAGTGAGTATTGGTAGTCGCTCTTGTCCAGCTGGACAATGTTGTAGCCGCCGTAGAACGGGCCAAAGAACGACACTTTGAGTTGACCGACATCGCTGGCGCCGACGAAGTAGGCCTTGCCAATCGCCTCGTCCCATTCGCCCGACTGGTCGTTGTAGCCTCGATTCACGACACGCACGCCACCGTCGTCGCGCAAACTGTAATTGGCGGTCACAGCCGACAGTCCGCGTTCAAAGCTGTGATCAAGCCGGGCGATTTCATACCAGGTGCCCAGGTATCGGTCGATCTCGAAACCCGTCACCACAGTCACGCCATCTGGCGAGCCGGTGCAGCTGCTCTGCAGGGCGAGGAAAAGCGCTGCCAGGACGGCGAGTTTGTTTTGTTTTTGCGATTTCATAAGTTACAGGACTGAATACTACATTCAAGGATATCGTGATGAAGGACACAGGTAAGATACGAGCGAATAACAACGAATACAAAACCGAAAACGTCATATATAAGTAATGCGCCAGCGTAAGCTGGCCCTCCGATGCCGGCCCCAAGGTGCCGATTCTAGGGGTTATTCCGAATTGCTCACCCCGAAAATCAGGCGCATATGTGTTCCAGCGCGTGGTTCGGTCACATGGTGGTCATGTGGCGGAATCAGCGAAGTTGGAGACACATTATGAATACGCTGAAACTCACGTACGATGGCGAGCAACACGCCACTGCGTTGAAAGAGCCACACCATAATAGCGTGGCTATCGACTGCCCTTACACGGCCAAAGGGGACGAGTTTTCACCAGGAAATTTGCTTGGCATTAGTGTCGCCGGTTGCATGCTCTTGTCGATGGGCGCCGTTGCTCAACGTGATCATCTGGATCTCGGCGGTACGGTCATCGATATCGAGCTCTCGGAAACAGATAAACCATTCCCGCACGTCGATACCATCACGATGGCCTTTAATGTTCCACGGGACTTTTCAGAAACGGATCGTCAAAAGCTGGAGAGAGCGGCTGGCCTATGTCCGATCAAGAGAAGCTTCGGACCCAATACCACGATAACAGCGACGTATAACTACGCTGTCGCAATAGCAGCCTGATCGGCTTGCCGGGAGAAAAGAAATGGCTACAATCAATGCACTGATGGAGACGCATCACCGCCCGATCATTTTCACACTCGCGTTTGTCGTGGTCTTCTTTGCAACCGCCTGCACGCTTCATGACATCATTCCGATATGTCACTACTTGTTTGGTTGCGATCATCTCATGCATGTAGAGGTCTAGCTTGGTCTCGGAAATGCCATGGATTCATATGAACACTGTCGGCCGCTACCCACCCGATTTCGGTGAACTGAGCAAAGCCAGATGAAGAAATACCTCATCAGTCAGTTTGGCCGGCCACATGGTCTTGTTGGCCGTTTGGCCGGCAGCATAATGGCCCATCGAGCATCGAACAAATTGCGCAACCGTTGGACCGTCGGCCTGCTCAATTTGGAGCCATCGCATCAGGTGCTGGAAGTAGGCTCCGGCCCGGGCATCGCACTCGCCCAGGTTGCCGGAAGCCTCACAAGTGGACGGGTTGTTGGACTGGATTATTCGAAAACGATGCACGACATGGCAGCCAACAGAAATCGCCAGGCAATCCGTGATGGACGGGTCAGTTTGGTTATCGGGTCGGCCGAAGAACTCGATCAGGCGACAGACAAGGCACTCGATGGACCATTCGACCATATCTTCGGAATCAACGTCGTTATGTTTTGGAATGATCCAATCAGTACATTCAAGATGCTTGGCCAACGGCTCAGTAGCACCGGGCAGCTGGCATTTACATTTCAACCTCGAGTCGGATCGGTAAGCGACGAAGCGGCGTTGTCTGCCGCAGATCAAATGGTCGGGAATCTGCGTGATGCAGGTTTTCAAAACATCCGGGTCGAGCGTCTGGAATCGCTCTCACCGATGGCTGTTTGCGTAATCGCGCGGAATGACTAGTCGCACGTTCCTCGGGCTAAGGGCTGCTTCTGGCCGAAAGCTGCCCTTGAATTAGGAGCTTTTCAGCACTCCTGAATGACCGCTTTGGGTGAGAGCAGACATTCCGCCCAGGGCTGTCGAAATTGGCTCGTTGAATGTCCGCTTAACGCCCGAAAGCAGACTTTCAGCTAATATTGGTGAAATGGTCTGCTAATGACCCGTTGCGGACATTAAGTACATCCCAGAATTGACCGACTTCTCCCGCGCGTCATACTCGTTCCGGCAAAGGGAAACCTGACCAAAGCCAGGGACGCAAAGCCACGGATTCTCGCTTCCTCAGGCTTGTCTAACAGGAAAGGGGAAAACAATGCGCAATATCAGTATCAAACGCATGCTTCTGGGCGGGTTGCTCGCAGGTTTGGTGATTTGCCTTGGTGAGTACATTGTGGGCTGGCTCATTCTTGGCGAGCAGTGGGCCGAAGTCTTGGCAGAAGCTGGCACGGGAGAACTTGGCGCTGTACAAATAGCCTCGTTCGCCATTATTGCTCTTCTGTATGGGATCGCGTTAATTTGGATCTATGCTGCGATAAGGCCACGCTTCGGACCGGGACCGAAGACGGCGATTATTGCTGGGCTCACCATGTGGGTCGTGGCTTATTTTCTCGTCTGCGCTTATGTGATCGTCATCGGTGTGTACCCGGCGGGCCTTTTGATTGCCGCTGCTGTTTGGGGGCTGTTTGAGCTGCCAATTGCTGCGGTTGCGGGCGCCTGGTTGTATCAAGAAAGTGACGCTGCGTGAAGGGCCGCTCTTGGCCGAACTGAGACGGTCGCCTATTTGTATACTCAGCGTCTGGTAATGACTGTGACATCAATCGGTTGATGCAACACCTAAACTCTAACACTAGAGAAGGAGGTGTTGCTTATGAAGTACCGAACGAGAAGAT
>Ga0224503_10000474_pt1 | contig 12155 bp, 16 predicted proteins | sample SF_Oct11_sed_USG_2_FD_169106 | JGI IMG/M metagenome (GOLD analysis project Ga0224503, IMG submission 169106) | Sediment microbial communities from San Francisco Bay, California, United States - SF_Oct11_sed_USGS_21 | ecosystem: Environmental > Aquatic > Marine > Sediment | place: USA...
GCCATCACATCAACTACAATCTCTAAGAAACTTCTTACTGCCATAATGTTGTTACTTAGTGTTGCAGCAGGCGGAGGAATTTTTATTGGTGATGCATATTATTCTGATCCTTTCATTGAATATTCTTTGTATCCTACACAACTGCCAGCTGAGTTGCATGGAGCATTATTGACAGTAAATGATGTTTATTCTACAGATAACCAAAGCGAGATTTTACATTATGACTGCGATAATGAATCAATTATTCATGAATTAGATTATACTTTTAACTGCATTGCAGAAAACTCGCTTGGAAACAAGGAAACCGTTACAACCACAATATATGTAAAGGAACCAGTCAACTTGCTTGGCGCGGATGCGACTGACTGCATTTCACAACACTACATGTTGAGCAATGACATCACCAAGAATCATCCGTATTTGTTGGATTTACCACATGTCAGTCCGACTTATTTATCTAATCTAAAACAAGACCACAAAAAATTGATGGATGACTATTATGAAAGTCATGACTATGTCTCTGCCAAAAAACATGCAACCATAGTGCTAAAATATTTTGATGCCAATGAAGTTCAGACCCTCTCCACTATGGGCAATATCCTAAGAGATGAGGACAGAAGTGATCTTTCTGGAACCCAATGTGCAGTTGTCATACATAGTACTCCTCATTTGTACAACACTGTTTGGGGCAAGCTATCCCTTGCAGAAGACTATCACGTTTTAGGCAATTATAATGAATCAATCCGTCTGTCTTCACTGGTAATTGACAATTATGAAAAAAATAATTCAAATATTTCTGAGATTAGCTATGCAAACGCCCTGACAATAAAGGCAAATGCGCTTTATCGACAGGCTTTAGATGAACAGAGCGGACTTGATGATGCAAAGATGCATTATACAATGGCTCATGACATTAGAAAATCCTATGATACATGGTTTGGTCTTGGAAATATAGACAGACAAGAAGAAAGATTTGTAGATGCATTGTACAAATATCAACAGGCAAAATTGTTGGTAAAGGATACTGATGAAATAGACAAGGCGATCAACTATGTTTCATTTGCATCAAAGAAAGTATGATGATGTACTGTTGATGGTCTGAAAAAATTTAGTGTTTCATCACTTTTCTGTGCTTGAATATGTTTGGCAAACTAGACACAACACCTCAATAATTATACCAAATATTTTATTGCGTCTCAAGTATGTTGTTGGGTTCTGCATGAACTAGCATCAAAATAGAACGAATCCGATCAATATTTTTTATTCTGTTACCTACAATTTTTTTGAGTTGTTCTTCACTATTTGATTCCAGTTCTACTATAAGATCATAATCTCCTGTTATTCTTTCTATTCTCTTTATGCCTTTCATTTTTTTAATTTGTGAACTAACAAATGTTTCTGTACCTATCTGACAACTAATCAACACATGTGATTTTTGCATGATAAAATAACTGAAAAGAAAACTTAAACAATTACTGTACATTACTTAGTCATATTGAAATACATGGGATGAATAATCTGTTTTTAATTGGTTTATCATCTTCAACAGTGGTATGAAAATTAAACAGACTTTGAAAAAAATTGTGCTTTTAATATGTTTATGACTGTAAATTCAATCTAAAACATTCGTATAACTAATTGATCATTGTTAAGTATGATCTAGTTATTTGATAACTAGTACATCATGCATACTCACTGCTTTGCCATTCCACCATACATTTTAGAGCATATTGCTAAAAAAGGAACAAAAAAAGATCAGGCTGCTGCACTAAACACGATTTCTATTTCTGAGCAAACTAGAGGCAGACGAGAAGCGCTAAAGCATATGTCTTCACTTTTAGCTGTTTCTGGAAAAAAAGAACGAATTATCTATGATGCAAAACATCGAAGATTCTTACCTGGTGAATTAATCATGAGTGAAGGTCAACGTAAAGCGCCTAGCGTTTTTGCAAGAGAAGCATATCAATACTCTGGTACAACATATGATTTTTACAAAGAAATTTTTGGCAGAAACTCTATTGATGACCAAGGAATGAGATTGGATTCTACTGTTCGCTATGGTTACAAGTACAGTAATGCTTTCTGGAATGGAAGTCAAATGGTATATGGTGATGGAGATGGCAGAATATTTAGAAGATTTACCCGTGCAATAGATATCGTTGCCCATGAGCTGACTCATGGTGTCACTGATTTTGAAGCATCACTAGTTTATCAAGATCTATCAGGTGCTCTTAATGAACACATGTCTGATGTTTTTGGTTCATTGGTAAAACAGTATCATAAAAAACAAAAAGTTGACAAAGCTGACTGGTTGATTGGTAAGGGAATGTTCACTTCAAAAATAAATGGCGATGCTATACGTTCAATGAAAGCACCTGGAACAGCATATGATGATCCACGAGTAGGAAAAGATCCACAACCCTCACACATGAAAGATTATAAAAAAATATCCGAGGATAATGGCGGAGTTCATATTTATTCTGGCATTGCAAATCATGCGTTTTATCTTGCTGCAATGGACATTGGTGGATGTGCTTGGGAAAAGATTGGAAAAGTGTGGTATATTACGTTAAGGGATAAACTAAGACCTACTTCTGACTTTAAAGATGCCGCAAAAAAAACCTTTGATGTCGCAGGTGAACTTTTTGGTATTAGTAGCACCGAACAAATTGCAATCAAAAGAGCTTGGAGTGACGTCGGTGTCAAAATCTAGCACGAAAAATTGGATACGGTATCTTGAAAATTAAGTTTGAACGAAGCGGGGGTTTTGCTGGAATTACAAATTCATGTGTTGTTAACTCTGAACAATTATCCTCAGATGAACAAAAACATCTGCAAGAATTTTTGAGAGACGTTGAGAATAAAAAAACAGAAAATCCGTCTCTAAATAGTGGAAGAAATGACTGTTTTCAATATAAAATCCTTGTTGAAGATGGAAAAAAATTTGCAATCACTACAGATGAGTTAGCAATGGATCCAAATCTAAGGTCATTGATTGACTTTTTAGAGACAAGGCTTTAGAGCATAATCAAAAATCGTGTTTAAAAAAAACGGTTTAATTTCTTTGTATATCATTCCAAAATCAAGATGTGATGAATATTTTATAATTTTTTATCAACATCAGAATAATTCTATAATAACCCCTAAAAAATTTAGTCTGGAGAATAATTCTAAGATGATTTTGTGACTAATATTTGATGTTTCTGCTAAAAAAATTAAATAATCCTTCAGTTCACAACGACTCTCTAACTCTAAAAACAAAAAAAAAATCCTTGTCTAGAAATATGGGAAATAAAAGAGAAATAGTTATTTTGAAATTCTTTTTATCTTACTGATGGAGTGTCTTGACATGTTCTTGTAGATGTTTAATATTGATTTGTCTTTGAATGTAAGATAGTACACATAACATTTGAAACCATCATATAGTATATGATAAATTTAGAATTTTTGTGTTAAAGTGATACGTAGAAATTATTCACATAATCTAAATGCTAAATTTATGACATGCCAAGACATGTTGGATATGTCATCAAAAAACTAATCTTTTTTGGTCTTAAGTTCAAATTGATATTAGAGAAGTTTATTTTGAATTTTTAATTTTTACTTCAACCCCGCATATGCATTTTTAAAAATTTGAATGATGGGATCTGTAAAATATTTTTATATAAAAAATAATTTTTTGTTAGAATTAGTTCTTATTCTAAATTTGTGTACCAAATTCTCATATACCAGGTTCTACATCAAATTGGTATCTGAAAGTGTATTGTTTGTCTGTCCAATCTCACTTGAAAAAATATTATTTCTCCCCCCCAGTCATTCTAACTATTTGCTTATTTCTTGGATCAGTTTCTGCTGTTCAGATGGCTACGGCTCAAACCGAAACATCGTCATTGTTTGGAGTACCCAGCCCGGAAATTGTTATTAATAAAACCGAATTCTTTCCTGGTGAACAAGTAGAAATTACAATTCAAAAAATGCCTCAAATTCCTCCAAATACTGATCCCAGATTAGAATTATACGTATATCTGCCATTTCTTCAAAAAATTGGTGAAAATGTACCGTTAAATTGTCTTGGTGAAAATTGTATTGTCGTTTATTCTTTTGACGAACTAAGAAAAGGGAAAACTAGTCCAAAAATAATATCCTTTGTGTTGTTTGGCGAAAAAAACCCAAAACCTATTGTTGAATCAGGATGGATGAATTCTGTTTGTGATCTTAAATTTAACGGTGAAACAATTGAAAGGTACGGGTATATCTGCAATTCTCTTGACCTTCCTTCAGAAACTTATGAAATAAAGTTTGGATGGGGAATTGAAATATCTGATAAATTTGAAATCATCAAAACTATCCCAATCACTGTTAAGGAATATTCTGATGATGCAGAATCCAAAAATCAAATGCCTGAAAAATCTCCAGAAGAAATGCTGGATAAAGAAGCAGATGCAAATGAAGTAATTGACATTGATTCTAAAATAGAAAAAGTTGTTAATAATGGCACGGAGACAGGAAAGGCTGTAGTCAAAAAAGAATCCGAATCTATGCAAGAAATAGATGAAATTACCCCCGATGGAGGTGGGTGTCTTATTGCAACTGCCTCTTTTGGTTCTGAGTTAGCACCACAAGTTCAAAAACTCAGAGAGATAAGAGATAATAAACTTCTCCAAACAGAATTAGGAACTTCATTTGTGAACGTATTCAATGAATTTTATTATTCATTTAGTCCATCCGTTGCAGACTTAGAACGTGAAAATCCTGTATTCAAGGAATTTGTCCATATTGCAATTACTCCTTTAATCACAAGTTTATCTCTTCTAAACTATATTGACTTTGATTCTAAATCTGAAATATTAGGTTATGGAATTGGTCTAATTCTCCTGAATCTTGGAATGTATTTTGTAGCTCCTGTAGTTGTTATTGTGGGAATTAGAAACAAATTTTACGCTTGAAATAAATTATTTTTCACGTATAATTGCATCCAAAACAATGTTTGATTATGTAGACAAGTACCGGCGAATCTGAATCTAAAACAAAGAATTTTGAATGTTATAAAGGACACTTCGCATACCTTTTAATGTATTTCAAGTTTTTGTGATTTTATGGGCTTGTTTAAACGTAACAAAGGCGATGATAATCAAACTAAATGTGATATATGTGGAACAGAACTGCATGATCCTGAGCGTTTGAAAAAACATGTGAAAAAAGCACATGGAAATGTACCTGCTAAAAAATTAGATCCAAACGCCGGTGATGGCGGTACCTGGTAAAATGGAGATTAGCTCAAGCCAGAAAACTAGCTTGATTTTTCTGGGTGCTTTTCTGACTGCAGGAATTGTTTTATCAACTATGGTTTTTCCCTTTTGGAATTTAATCCGTGAAGATGTGTTTGAGGATGTTGTAATTTTAACAAATGATGATGGTCTGTGTTATGTTGAAACTATGGATGACATTCCAAAGACAATTGAGGACTGCACTCTTAGTCCTGGTGATAAAATTACTATCAAGTATGGTGAAGGGCTTGCCTGGGCTACAATTGCTACTCCTCAATCGATGATTTAATATTTTGAAAATTTATTGAAATATTATGGATTGTATTTTCTGCAAAATTATTTCAGGTGATGTATCTGCAAAAATTCTTAATGAAACTGCAAATTCTGTTTCTTTTTTAGATGCATTCCCTCTTGCAAAAGGACACGTACTTGTAATTCCAAAAAAACATCATCAAAAAATTCAAGATATGAGTGAGAAAGAAAATACTGATTTGTTTTCCCTTGTTAGCTTGATGGTCTCTAAAGTTGATTCTATAACTGGTGCAACTTTGATTGCAATACATAATGGTAAAGATGCAGGTCAAGAAGTACCTCATGTACATGTGCATCTAGTTCCACGAAGTAACAATGATTCTGCAGGTGCAATACACAGTATGTTTGATTCTGTATTAAAATTATCAGAGTCTGAATTAGATGAACTCTACAATAAATTAAAAATCTAGTGCGGGAATAATTTTTCTTTTGTATCTGAATTTTCTACTCTAATTGCTTTTGTTGGACACGTTTCTGCCGCATTCATTATTTTGTTAACTCCTGCTCCTTTTTGATTAATCACTGATGACTTGGGATTTGATCTACTTTTTTTATTAATTTCAAAAACATCTGGAGCTATGATTTCACAACTACAGCAACCAATACACAAACTTTTGTCTACGTCCACAAAAAGATTTGGTTGTTTTTCGGGCTCTTTTGCTTTTTCATATTCTCCATTTCTTCCGTCTGGACGAATACGTGCGTTATAATCTTCCCAAAATTTCCTCTCATACTCTTTCCAAAAAGTAGGATCTCCCTCTTCAAATTCACGAGTATATTTTCCCCAATCTTGTTCTGGGATCCTTCCATCATCTGGTGCTCCCCATTGCGGTTTTCTTTTAAAATTACTTTTCGGTTTGGTTTTAGTTGTCTCTTGATAAGACGAATTGTTTTTTTGATTGTGATTTTTTTTAAGATATGTGTATGCTTCTGTAATCTTCTTGAATTCTCCATCTTCTTTTTTATCTTGGTTTTTATCTGGATGTACTTCTAGTGCCAGCTTTCTATAGGCTGCCTTGATTTCTTCTTGAGATGAATCTTGGTTCACATTCAATACTTTGATTGCTTGATATGTGTTCACTAGCGATAATGATTTGTCATATGTTAAAAATAGTTGCATATAATTTTGAGTTTATTTGGTTTATTCTAATAATAATTCATCATTTGCTTTCCATGCAGGTTCAACAATGCACAAAAATCTAAAATTACTTTCCCCTGTATTTTCAATGAATTGTTTAGAATCTGGTGGAACATATACTGAATCGTCTTTTTCTAGATGGTATATGACTTCATTAACATTTAGATTTCCATTCCCCTCTAAAATATAGTAAATTTCAGATGATCTTATTTTATGAAGTTTAGATTTTTTTCCAGGTTCTAGTGTAAATTGTGCTAAACTGTAATTGATTCCATTTAGCGTATTGTGAGGGTGAAAATACTGTTTAATTTCAGTTCCTTCATTTCCTTGAATTGAATCTATTTCAGAATTTTTACGTAATGACATTTTATCTAAATGATTTCTGAAACTTTAGTTTTGAAATCTGACTCATACCATTCTGTTTTGTATATTGAATTTTTTTTTGGTAAAATGTTGATTGCAATATGAGAAAATTCTTTTTTCTTATCAATTGAACCGTGGGTGTGAAGTGTTTTTGCTGGAATGTGTACAATATCTCCTTCATTGAGGTTTATTTTTTCCATTTTTTTAATCTTAAAGTTAGCTTTGTTTGTGCCATATTTTTTAAAAATCTCTAGACTTCCTTTCCCTTTTACTCCAATCAATACTTGATTTCCATTATGTTGGTGAAGTTTTGTCCTTGATCCTTTTTCAAAATGAACATGATAGATGTCTTGCTCTTTGGATTTTATCTTATCTGATAACACCTTCATCCAAGTTTTACTTGTAAACCAGTCTGGATTTATGTTTCTTTTATCGTTTGTACCGTGAATGTTTGATTTTTTCATATCATATTCTGTCCAAAATTTTCTTTTTCTTTGTTTGGAATTCTTTTTCAGTGATTACTTCAGCCTTTCTTAATTTGCCTAGTTTTTTTAATATCTCCAAGTCATCATGGGCATCTGAGGTTACTTTCTTTGCAGTTGATATTCCTTCGTTGATTTTTTCTATTCCTCTTTTTTGCAATGCTTCTCCTTCCTTTTTTGCTTGATTACGTAGTTCTTTACTTGTTTTGGCAGCTTGTTTTGCAGTCATTGAGCCAAATTCTACTGCCTCTTCTAATACTAAATCTGCTTTTTTGACTCCTTCTTGAATCGCCTTGTCTGCTTTTTTTAAAAATTTATCAATATATCCGCCTTTTTTATCTTTCATACCTTATGAAATAATTTCAAATGTATTATTTCTTTCCTATCTGAATTGATTTAATAGATGGAATCGTGTATTTTGTGTAGTCTTGGTAAAAACTGCTCATGATGTAAAGACTGTTGTTTTAAGAAAAAACCTAGATGAAAATGATGCTATGGATATTATAGATCAAAAGAAAGTAACTCCATTCAAATCCTTATTGTCTAGGCCCAAAAAAGAAGATGTTCATGTTCATTCTTTGAAATTATACTATGAATGCATACTCATGGTTTCTGGAAAATATATTGCAGATTATTTCCGAAAAGCAACCCATTCTATCTCTGTTGATTCAAACGTTAGTGAAATTTCTTTAGGGGATGGCGTTTTCCCTGTACGTTCAAAATCTGGAATTCAAAAGGCATTTGTTGGTAAAAGGGGAAAAAACAAGATTGATTTAAAATTAGAAGAACATGTATTTGTTGAAGAAGAAGATGAATTGATATTTGATCATCATGGGCGAGATATAAAATTCCCTTTTAAAATTAATTCAAAAACTGTTGAAAATTATCCTAAACGACTATTGGAGCAAAATGAATCCAACGTAAAAAGACCAGAAATGACTCATGATGCTGCAATTTCCAAACTTCAATTGCAATTAAAAAAACCTATGGAGGAAGATGTTAGAGAACTTAATGATGAATTTGTTTTAAGGGAAATAACGGAAGTCTATGTTCCTATATTTGAGGCTCGATTAATTGGTCCAAAAAAGAAAGTTGGTATAATTCGTATTGATGCAGTTAGGAAAAAAATCCTATAATTTTACCAATTTTCTAAATTGATCATTGTTATGTAATTTTTCAAAGATTGGTTCTTCTTTTGCCCACGAACGAATAATTTTGGGACTTTTTGATACTGCTCGTTTTAACAATTCCAGTGATTCTGGATACATTCCCAACTCTGCCTTACTTCTAGATTTTGCATAAATGATATTCACATTGTCTTTGTGTTTTGATAAAATTTGATCAAAAATTTCTATTGCCTTTCCATGCTTTCCCAATTCTGCCAATTCTATTCCTATGTGAAAAAATGCATCCATGTGACTTGGATTACTCTTGTGTACTCTATCAAAACAATTCAAAGATTCCTCATGTTTTTTCATTTTACCTAAAATAATTCCTTTGTAAAATAATGCATTTGGTTTTCTTGGTTCTATGGTTATGGCTTTATCTAAAACTTGGATTGCCTCTTCTCTCTCTTGTAGTTTGTCAAGCAATACTCCTTTGTTAAAATACGATGCTGCATTTTTTGGATCTGCTTCTATTGCTTTGTCATAACATTCTGCTGCTGCCTGGATGTTTCCATTTTCTGCCATTGCAATTCCTTTGTTGTTAAATGCTTGAGAGTCTTTTGGATTGATCTCTAATAATATATCAAAACACGTAATTGCATCACTATATTTTTTTATTTGATTTAATGCAAGACCTTTGTTAAACAACGCTGAGGTATTTTTGGAATCTTGTTTTAGAACTTTATTGAATAATGATATAGCTCCTTTTGGTTGATTCTTCTCCCTTAGAGACATTGCACTGTACATTAAATCATCTGCATTCTCTTTTGATCCAAATAATCCCATAATTCCCAAAAAATAATGCTGCTAATGAAAGTTTGGCTTATCTTAATGACTTGAATTTTTTGATGGCTTCTTTTGCCATGTTTTCTTGCTCTTCAGCAGATGTGTCTGTAGGATCATCTGTCGCATATGTCTCTTTTTCTTTTTGCATAATTTTTAAGATAATTCATTTTATAAAAATTTGAAATTGTAAGATAGGCTTAATTTGAATTAGATCTGATTTTGTTTGTTGTCTGATTTTACAATCAAATATCTTGCTGATAAGGTTCATATTCATAGGTGGCCTCATGATACGCCCATTTGGAATGATTCTATAAAAAAACAGTTAGATGAATCGATAAATAAAAACCCCCAAAAAAAACAAATTATAGTTGGAGAGACCTCTATCCAAATTGAAAACATTGCTTTTAATTCACTTAAAAAAATTGGAATTTCAGTTCCTTTTTTCAAAGATGAATGTACAATGATTTTGGAGGCTCAATTTGGAGAACTCTTTGCTCATATTCATATAACAACAAAATCTGAGAATTTTCTTGAAATTTTTAACCAGTTAATTTTTTGGAGAGATGCCCTCTCTAAATGATTTTAAAAGATCAAACACCCATTGCTAAAATCATTTTTTTAATGTCTTGTTTTGTATGTGCGTTAGAAATTGCACCTAGTTTTCCAGGCAAGAAGAATATTCCGTCATGCGCAATCATTTTGAAATGATGGTCATGTAATGCATTAACATCGCACATTGATGCTTGAGATGCATTTGTAACTTCTGTAATTCCATTTTTTAGAAAATGAGTCATAAACAAAGAGCCTTTGCCTGTAACTATTACTTTTCCGTCAAATGATTTACTCAATTCTTTTCTGGTATAATCTCCTAAATCGTTAATCTTGACATATGTTGAATTTTTATTTTTTAATTCTGATAGTGTTGCAAATCCTGAGGTCATTGAAGCTGGATTTGCAGAAAATGTACCCCCTCCAATATAACTTCGTTCTGATTTTTTCTTACCTCTGGTATCTGCATATTCCATAATCTCTTTTTTCCCACACATGACTCCTATTGCCATTCCGCCACCAACAATTTTCCCCAAAGTTACAATGTCTGGATCCAACTTCATTGTGGGGTACAGACATCCGTATCTAAATCTAAACCCTGTAACAATTTCATCTAAAATAAATAATGACTTATTTTTGTGAATAAACTCTTGAATTCCTCTTAGGTAATCTTGAGTAGCTGGTATGCATCCTGCTCCACCTAATACTGGTTCAATGATTACACCAGCTAAATCTTTTGCATGTTTTTTCAAAATTTCTAAAGAACCTTCAAGATCATTGTATGGGATTGAAATAATCTTTTCCTCATTTATCACTCCACTACTTTCTGATTCTGTAAATGGCCAGTTAACTGATTTGAGTAAATCTGAAGTGTACCCGTGCCATCCTCCATCAATCTTTGCAATAATTCTTCTTCCAGTTACAGAACGTGCTAATCTAACTGCATACATTGTAGCTTCAGTTCCTGATGTGACGTAGCGAATTTTTTCAGCTACTGGAACTGCTTTTGAAATTAACTCTGACAATTTTATTGTTTGTTCGTTTACTGTGCCATACATCCAACTCTTTTCAATTTGCTTTTTCAATGCTCCTTTGACATTTTTTGGGCCATGTCCTAATATCAAAGACCAATGCCCCATCCAATAGTCTACGTACTTGTTGTCATCTACATCTATCAAATTTTTCCCATTAGATGTTTTTACCACAAATGGATATGGTTCATAATATCTAATGTTATGACTTACGCCATTGACGTGAAGTTTCAGGGACTTTGCAAATATCTTTGCTGATGTCTTTGTTTTTATTCTATATTCTGTTTGATAATTCTTTTCCAAAACCAACTTTCAAAATAAGATCCACCATTTTAACTATTGAAAAATACTCTCATATCCATATCCGACCTTTTTTCAGAAAATGAGTTGAAAAAAACATGTAATTTTTTCAATTTTTTGACCGATCAGGCATAATTTCACGTATGGTTTATATGGATTCTATATTCTTTGGCTTCTGCATACGTAACGCAATAGGCGGCGCTCGTGATGAAGTATGGTATTATGCCACTTTGTGATTCATGGGCCTCCAGTTACGCATACAAGAATGAGGATTTGATTGCAAGATCAATATCTGAAATGTGAAGATTATGTGCATCCGTCAATTCCAATTAAAGTACAAATGTACTTCAATAATCAAAATACAAAATAATTCAGAATCCGGTTGATCCTGCCGGACCTGACTGCTATCGGATTGATACTAAGCCATGCGAGTCATTGTAGCAATACAAGGCAGACGGCTCAGTAACGCGTAGTCAACCTAACCTATGGACGGGAATAACCTCGGGAAACTGAGAATAATGCCCGATAGAACACTATGCCTGGAATGGTTTGTGTTCCAAATGATTTATCGCCGTAGGATGGGACTGCGGCCTATCAGTTTGTTGGTGAGGTAATGGCCCACCAAGACTATTACAGGTACGGGCTCTGAGAGGAGTAGCCCGGAGATGGGTACTGAGACACGGACCCAGGCCCTATGGGGCGCAGCAGGCGAGAAAACTTTGCAATGTGCGAAAGCACGACAAGGTTAATCCGAGTGGTTT
>Ga0224503_10000479_pt1 | contig 12088 bp, 11 predicted proteins | sample SF_Oct11_sed_USG_2_FD_169106 | JGI IMG/M metagenome (GOLD analysis project Ga0224503, IMG submission 169106) | Sediment microbial communities from San Francisco Bay, California, United States - SF_Oct11_sed_USGS_21 | ecosystem: Environmental > Aquatic > Marine > Sediment | place: USA...
GCCTATTTATCCCGTATTAAACGGGGAAGTTATGGAGTCGCTTTGCTCCGCTGATTTTATATAATTGGTAGAATTCCTTAACTTTAGCTCACTTTAAACTTTAGTTCACTTCAAACTCATCCAGCAGTTCTTTAGGCAGAGCCAGAGAACTCTGACCTGGCTCAGAGGACCAGATTTTTTATGACGAAATAAAAGGAGAGACCTTAAAATGAGATTATCCGACAACGAGAAACTCAAAAATAATCGCGTTCAGAATGCAATTTCAGCAAATGCCCGACTTGCAGCACATAAAGCAAAGCTGGATAGTCTTTCCAAAAAGCGTGATGAACTTGAAGATCTAATACCGAGACTATCAGCGGCAATTAAAACGGCAGAACGTGAAAAACATCTTGTCATTGATAACTATTGTAATGACAAGTGTACTTCCGAAGACCTTGAAACCGCAAACAAAAGCAATGATGAGGCTGTAAAGGCTGAAAAACGAAATTCCAAGCTTTTAAATACTGTGAACACGAAAATCAATATTTTAAACGATGAGTTGCACAATCTTAGAGAGAAGAAATTAAAAACTGAACAAATGGTCTGGGATTCGCTTTCCGATGAAATAAACGAGGGCCTTAAGAAAAAGTTGGGTGATATGATCCTATGGGCTTATACCGTCAATCGGCAGCGACCAAACCCCCTGTTATATGACGATTTTTTACAAACGGTCGTTTTTCCCAATCCAGAAGCAGAGGACATGCAGCGTTTTGCCCCTGACCTGGAAGCGCTTTATCAAAAAACTCTGGAAAGTTTAAAAGGGATTGGTACCTGAATTTTGAATGAAAATTAATTAGGATCTTTATAATCCCATAATAACAGAACCTCATGCACATTTTGTCCAGAATCTTCTGCAAATTTAAACGAACTTTTAGTGATATTTATGATATAAAGTAGAACATTAAAAAAGGGCCACAAGTTGTTGAAAATACTTGCAAGCCCTTGATGTTTAAGTGGAGGCGGCAACCAGATTCGAACTGGTGAATAGCGGTTTTGCAGACCGCTGCCTTACCACTTGGCTATGCCGCCAAAAAAAAATGGAGCGGGAAACGGGATTTGAACCCGCGACTTCGACCTTGGCAAGGTCGCACTCTACCACTGAGTTATTCCCGCTCAATAGTTAAACTTTCATAGATAGATTTTCCGATTTTGTCAATAGAAAATTTTACACCTGGAGAAAGCGTCTGTACTGGATAAAATAAGCTGCACCTGACCAAACCGTTAACGTCAACGCAACCCACAAAAAGATGGTCCCTATTGCATGAAAATCAATTGAAAGATAGGAAAAATGTATCATCAGTGGAATGATGGCCGCAATTTGAAATCCGGTTTTATATTTCCCAAGGCTGGACGCAGATAAATCCTTACCATTTTGCGCGATAATATTCCTCAAACCGGTTACGGCAATTTCCCTTCCAATAATAATGCAAACTATCCAGGCAGGAATCCACCCTAAAGCGGTCAGCATAATAAAAGAAGTTGAAACCAGAACTTTATCGGCAATGGGATCCATAACTTTTCCAAAATTAGACACCAGCCCTTTTTGTCTAGCAAAAAAGCCGTCCAAAAAATCGGTTATAGCCGCTGCGCTGAAAATCAATGCTGTAATAAACGTATTGGCTCTATTCGGGGACAAAAGAAGAATCACAATAATTGGCGATGCAGCAACCCGGAACAATGTCAAGTTATTGGGATTGCTCAAAATTTTTATAATTTGTCCTCTCGAAAACATTTTTTTGATTAAATTCCTAACCCGGATAAACCGGAAAAGTTACAAGTGATCTAAAGTTAAGGAGTCGCTACGCTCCAACTTTTATATTAAATAGATGGAACTCCACAACTTTAGTCACTTTAGCTCACTTTAGTCACTTCACACTCAATGGATCTATATCTTTTTTTACCACAAAAAACACAAAATATATTACTAAACGCCTAAGTTGTTCTCTACCTTTTGGCCCTGTTCCAGTCATCCAAGAATGCCTTGAGACCTTTATCGGTCAAGGGGTGAGCCGCCAATTTGCTGAGAACATTAAAGGGAATCGTGGCAATGTCGGCACCCATTAAGGCCGATTCCAGAACATGAAGGGGATTGCGAATGCTTGCAACGATGATTTCAGTATCAAAGGCATAGTTACTGTAAATTTCAACAATCTGTTCAACCAGCAGAAGACCTTCCTGAGATATGTCATCTAAGCGACCAATGAAAGGGCTAACATAAGTCGCCCCGGCTTTTGCAGCCATCAGCGCCTGAAGCGGTGAAAAGACCAGTGTTACATTTGTTTTTATCCCTTCTTCTGAAAGTTTTCGTGTCGCTTTTAAACCATCCACCAACATGGGAATTTTTACAACAATATTATTGTGAATTTTTGATAGCTTGCGGGCCTCTTCAACCATGCCTTCGGTGTCGGTGCTCACCACCTCGGCACTGATGGGGCCATCCACTATTTCACAAATCTCTTTTATAATCTCTTCGAAATCTCGACCCTCTTTTGCAATCAAACTGGGGTTGGTGGTCACGCCGTCAACCATCCCCATGTCGTTTGCTTCCTTAATTTCATCGATGTTTGCAGTATCTATAAAAAATTTCATCCAGCATCCTCCTGTGTATTATTTTTGGAATTCTTCCACTCGTTTTTTTTAGAAAACAGGAATTAATAGCTAACCGCAAATGGACCTGCCCGCCATCGCTCTCGCTCAGGCGAGGCGGGCGGGGTGGTTTCCCTTAACCCTTTGTCTGCTTTTCTAAAAACTTATCTTTGCATTCTTTGCTGCAAAAATATACATCCTTTCCTTTAATATTTAAATGCACACCATCTCTTTTGGTGAAATATATTTCACAATAAGGATCTTTGACCATAACATCATCAATCTCACCTGTTTTTTTTCCAAACGCCGCTTTTTGCGACGACTTCTCTTTAAGCACCCAGGATTTCAGAAGCTTGTAACACAGGTACAAAAGACCCATTAAGACTAATAATCTCATTTATACTCGACAATCCTTTGCTCATTATCATCCAGAATGGCCAATAGATCTTGCATTTCTTTTTTTAAAACAGGATGAACAATTGCTGGATCTATATCACAGATCGGTGTTAATACAAAACGCCTTTTGTGCATTCTGGGATGAGGAATAATCAGACCAGATGAATTTGTCACAACATCATCAAACAAAAGTATGTCCAGATCGAGAATCCTCGGCCCGAATCTCACAGGATCGTCAATGCGTCCGGCATCATGTTCGATGGATTTAAGTTTTTTTAACAAATGGAAAGGGTCAAGGGTGGTTTCGATCTTGACAACGATATTTATAAACCAATCCTGATCTTCATAATCCACAGGTTCGGTTTTGTAAAATCGTGACCATTCCTTTATTTGTGTATTTTGGCTTTCTGATAGAGCGACAATTCCGTTTTTACAATTTACAAGTTTGTTCCCAATGTTGGAACCCGCCCCGATGTAGGCAGTATGAATTTTCATTATTCAGTAAAGATCCTGGCCCAGATGACAAGGCTTTGGTTATCCCCAGAGGGGATTTGCTTTGTTGGAAGTTCATTGCATTATTGAAATTACAAATATCAAATCACAAATATCAAATAATTTCCAATGACCGAAATTAGAAAATCCAAACAATGTCTCGCCCTGGAAGGTTTTGGTCATTGAATATTGGAATTTGAGATTTATTTGTAATTTGGTGCTTGGAATTTGTGGTTTTAGACACAAAACTCCAAGGCAGAGCCAGTTATCTCTGACCTGGCCCAGAGGACCAGGATCCAATGTTAGATTAATTGCTGTCCTTCCAGGCATCTTCCCAGAGTTGCGCCTTGTAGATGATGCGAGCATCCCCCTCAAGATAAATGTCGCAATATTGACCTTCTTTTTCTTTGAAAAAAATATTCAGATATCCACCGCTTCGTGTCAGAACAGAGAGCGGAGAGTCTAATTTCATTTTATGCGCCATAATAATGGCACTTGCAGCAGCCCCTGTACCACAGGCCAACGTTTCATCTTCAACGCCACGTTCATACGTGCGGATGGCAAGGGTATTGTCTTTTATATGACAAACGAAATTAACATTGGTACCGGCAGGTGAAAACTGGTCGTGGTACCGGATTTCTCTTCCTATTTTAACAATATCGACATCGTCGATACTGTCATTTACAATCACGACATGTGGAACACCCGTGTTGACACTGGAGATGGAAAGCAAACCGTTTTTAAGTTCGATGGTATCATCCGTCTTGAGGTCTAACGGATCTGTCATTTTGACTTTAACACGATCTTTGATTACCTCTGCTTTAACCAGGCCGGCCAGTGTCTCAAAAGACATATTCGACCCTGCAATATCATTTAAATATGCAAAGCGCGCAACACACCGGGCACCGTTTCCGCACATCTCTGCATCACTGCCGTCAGAATTAAAAAATCGCCATTTAAAATCTGCACTGTCCGTATTTTCTACGAGTATCAAACCATCCGCACCAACAGCCATCTTTCTGCGGCACACTTTGGCGATAAATTTCGACAGGCCGTTTTCATCGATAATGTTATTGCGGTTGTCAATGATAATGAAGTCGTTACCACTACCGCTCATTTTATAAAATTCTATTTTTTTCATCTCGCTAAATTTAGAGTCAATAACCATCCCTAAAATGGTTTCTGTCTATTTTTATTTTTGTTTCACCACAGAGGCACAGAGAACACAGAGTTTGTTTTTTTTTATCCAATCGTTGAGAGGTCGATTGGATAAAACCACTATCCCTTCGGGATGATATTTTTTCTCTACAATATATCTACCATTTAAACATCAAGAAACGGAGGAATCGATTCACCATTCACCAGATCCTCGTAACGCTCACGATCCCTGACAACATAAAAGTTGTCATCTTTGACCATAACTTCGGCCACCCTCGGCCTTGAACAGTAATTGGAGGACATGGTAAAACCATAAGCACCCGCACTCATCACTGCAAGAAGATCGCCCTTTATCACATCGGAAATTTTGCGGTCCACTGCCAGAAAATCCCCGGTCTCGCAGATCGGTCCCACCACATCTGCCGTTATCTGTTGACCTTCATTATCTACGACCGGTTCAATGGCATGAAAAGCACTGTACAGTGTGGGTCGCATCAGATCGTTCATCCCCGCATCAGCAATAATAAACTCCTTGTCCTTACCCGACTTTCTGAACAGAACCTCTGTAACCAGTATTCCGGCGTTACCGACGATAACCCTTCCGGGTTCCAGAATAAGTTTTAACTGAGTGCCTTTAAGGGACGCTACGATTTCCTTGGCATATTCACGGGGATGGGGCGGCGATTCATCGTTATAGGTTATGCCAAGGCCTCCACCCATATCCAAGAATCGGATGTCGAGCCCAATTTTTCTGAGTTCATCAATCAAATCTTTTATACTTTCTAAAGCTTCGACAAAAGGTTTTGCATCAGTAATTTGCGATCCGATATGGCAATCAATACCAACAACATCAATGTTCTCTAACCCTCTTGCGACATTATAACCCTCGATGGCTGCCTCTTTATCAATGCCAAACTTGTTTTTTTTAAGACCGGTCGAAATATAGGGGTGCGTTTTGGGATCAACGTCAGGGTTCACCCGAATCGCCACAGGTGCTATTGTTTCTAATATGCCGGCCCTTTTATTGATAAGCTCGAGTTCCTCGATGGACTCGACATTGAACATTAAAATGCCTGCTTCAAGGGCATAATCGATCTCATCGACACGCTTACCCACACCGGAATAAACAATTTTATCCGGAGAAAAACCTGCTTTTAAACCGCGATATAGTTCTCCGCCCGAGACAATATCAAGTCCGCTGCCAAGGCTTTCAAACAGCTTTAAAACAGACAGGTTTGTGTTGGCCTTTGCAGAGTAACACACGAGTCTGTCCAAGCCCTCGAAAGCCTCATCAAATATTAGATAATGGCGTTTTAATGTCGCATGGCTATATAAATAAAACGGCGTACCGATCTGTTCGGCTATTATTCGGACCGGAACATCCTCACAATACAATTCATTGTCGCGGTATTTAAAATGATGCATATTGCCCCTATTCACGTCTATTACTAATAAGTAATCGAGATGCTTTACATGAGCCTAACTACTTGAAATATTAAATTAAATGCCTAAAGTTTGAAGTGAGCTAAAGTGCCTAAAGTTATTGTTCATTTTTTTAAAAAATCTTTATTATCCATCCTTTAAACTTTAGCTCACTTTAGTTCACTTTAGTCACTTTTAACTTTTTATGTTTTGTTCCCCTGATTTTTCCGTGGGCGGTCTGGGCGGTGCCTTTTTGCCGCATGCTGAAATTAAAGGCGCCAGCAAAATAGCAATAAAACATATTAAAACAAAACCCTTTTTTAGGATTTTTTTCATTCCTCAACCCATTTTTATCTTAAGCTCTTTCTCAGCCGCCTTTATTTCGGCCTTCACACATTTCGAGGCCGTTCCTCCAATGGACTTTCTCCGGTTGATCATTTGATCAGTGGTTAAAATTTTGAATATGTCTTTTTTAATATGAGATGAAAAGGATTTTAACTCTTTGAGAGTGAGTTCATGAAGCTCCTTTTTCTTGCTCGAAGCGTATGCAACCACCTCTCCGACACAGCTATGTGCCTGGCGAAACGGCATACCGCCAACCACAAGATAGTCCGCCATATCGGTTGCATTTAAAAATCCCTTGGATGTCGCCCTCACCATTGTCTCTTGATTTATCTTCAGTTTGGGAAGCATTTTTATATAAATTTCAATGCATTTTTTTAATATATCTACAGTTTGGAACAAGGCGGTTTTATCTTCCTGCATGTCCCGATTATAAGACAATGGCAATGCCTTCATCATCGTCAAAAGGGAAATCAGATCTCCGAAAACACGCCCTGTCTTTCCCCGCACCAGTTCAGGCACATCAGGGTTTTTCTTTTGAGGCATAATGCTGCTGCCGGTGGCAAAGGAATCCGGAAGCTCAATAAAGCCGAATTCGGATGAAGACCATAAAATAAGTTCTTCTGACATGCGGCTTAAATGAACCATGCAGATACTTGCAGCTGATAGAAATTCAATGATAAAATCTCTGTCTGAAACCGCATCGATACTGTTCGCCGATACTTTGGGAAAATCGAGAAGTTGTGCCGTGTACTCCCTGTCAATGGGATATGTTGTTCCGGCAATGGCCGCACTTCCTAAGGGCAAAACGTTTATTCGCTTTAAACCGTCATTGAACCTGTCGATATCTCTTGAAAACATCTCATAATATGCCATGAAATGATGGGACAAAAGAACCGGTTGAGCCCGCTGCAGGTGTGTATAACCGGGCAGAACAACATCAATGTATTTCTTTGCAAGGTCGACGATGACCTTTGCAAGCATAACAAGGTGCTTGACTGTAATTAACGTCTCATCCCTTAAGTACATCCTCACATCCAATACGACCTGGTCATTTCGGCTTCTTGCAGTATGAAGCTTCTGTGCAACCTTTCCAACTTTTTCGATAAGCCTGGTCTCAATGTGCATGTGAATATCTTCCAGGCCTATATCAAACTGGAACTCTCCCCGTTCAATCTCTCGTTTGATCAAACCAAGTCCTTCAATCAATGCCAAAGCATCTTCGTCTGAAATAATAGACGCCTTTGCAAGCATGCGGCAGTGGGCAATACTTCCTTCAATATCATAAGAATATAAGCGTTTATCGAGATCAATGGAAGATGTAAAGTCTTCAACCATTCTATCCGTTTTTTCGGAAAACCTGCCGCTCCAAAGTTTTTCAGACATGGACACCTCACAAATACAGGTTATAGGTAACGGGTTATAGGTCAGGTCTTGCAGGAGAATGTGGTCTTAGCCCTATTACCCATTACCTGTTACCTTTAATCTTATCTTTTCATCATCTTCCGAATTCTCAATCTAAGTGCATTCAAACGTATAAAACCTTCTGCATCTTTCTGTCGGTATACCGCATCGTCTTCAAATGTAGCAAAATCTTCGCTGTAAATAGACAAATCGGATTTACGCCCGAGAACCATACAGTTGCCTTTATATAGCTCTAAGCGTACCTTTCCCGAAACATTTTTCTGGGTCTGGTCGACCATATTCTGGAGCAGTTCCATCTCAGGTGAAAACCAGAAACCATAATACACCAGTTCGGAATACTTCGGAATCAGTGAATCACGTAAGTGCATGACTTCCCTGTCCATGGTAATCGATTCCATGGCCATATGTGCCGTCCTTAGCACCGTGCCGCCCGGAGTTTCATAGACGCCTCGAGATTTCATGCCCACGAAACGATTTTCGACGATATCCGCCCGCCCGATGCCGTGACGCCCTGCCAACCTGTTGAGCTCTTTAAGAAAATTCGACGGGGACATATTTTCATCGTTTATCGCCACAGGATTACCCTGTTCAAACGTTATTTCGATAATCTCAGGTTCATCCGGGGCATCCTGTGGGGACACCGTCATGGTAAACATATCCACAGGCGGTTGTCTCCAGGGATCTTCAAGCTGGCCCCCCTCGAAACTGATGTGAAGAAGATTTCTATCGGTACTGTATGGCTTTGCATGCGTGGTCGGGACCTTGATACCATGTTGTTCGGCAAAAGCCATGAGAGCACTGCGAGAATTAAGATCCCATTCACGCCAAGGCGCAACAATCTTAATATTTGGGTCGATGGCCAGATAGCTGAGTTCAAACCTTACCTGATCGTTCCCCTTACCTGTTGCACCATGACTTACCGCATCCGCTCCTTCTATTTTTGCAATTTCCATCTGTCGCTTTGCAATCAGGGGCCTGGCAAGAGATGTGCCCAAAAGATACTGTCCTTCATAGATGGCATTGGCACGAAACGCCGGAAAAACATAATCTTTTACGAAAGTTTCCTGTAAATCATCGATATACACCTTACTTGCACCGGTGTTTATTGCATTCTCTTTTATTTGTTCGACTTCATCGTCCTGACCGATGTTCGCTGAGAAAGCGATAACATCACATTCATAGGTTTCAATGAGCCATTTTAGGATGACAGACGTATCGAGACCTCCTGAATATGCCAGAACAATTTTATTAATAGAGTCAGACACTATGAATCTCCTCTTAATAGTACATCAAGTATAGCCTTATGCATGTGCAGCTTGTTTTCAGATTGATCCCAGACAACGGAGTTCGACCCCTCCAAAACGTCTTCATGAATCTCTTCACCCCTGTGTGCCGGGAGACAGTGCATCACAATAGCATTTTCAGCAGCGTTATTTAACAGCGTTTTATTGATCTGAAAAGGTTCAAAAACCTGCTTCCTGTCGTCCAACTCACCCTCCTGCCCCATGCTGGCCCAAACATCGGTATACACAACATCGGCATTATTCACGGCTTCAACAGGGTCAGTGGTTAAAACAAGTTTTCCAACGCCTCGATCCAATGCCCTTTCCATTATGCTCTGATCAGGTGAATACTGATCAGGACAGGCTAACATAAGGTTCAAACCCAGAACAGCCGCAGCATTGATCCAGGAATGCGCAACATTATTTCCGTCTCCAACCCAGGCAATTTTAATGTCCTCATAGCCGCCTTTATATTCGATCACCGTCATAATATCGCTTAAAACCTGGCATGGATGAAAAAGATCGGTAAGGGCATTAATGACCGGAATGGTCGTAAATTCGGAAAACTCGTCTAAAAGTTCCTGTGAATATGTGCGAATCGCCAGACCGTCCAAATACCTTGAAAGTACCCTTGCAGTATCCCGAACAGGCTCGTTTCGAGCGATTTGGGTGTCTTTAGCACTGATAAAAATCGGCGTCCCACCCAGTTGTGCCATTGCCGCTTCAAAGGAAACACGTGTGCGGGTTGACGGCTTTTCGAAAATAAGGCCAAGGGTTTTGCCCCCAAGGGTTCTGTCGGTGACACCGTTTTTAAATCTCTTCTTAAGCTCAGCCGCCCGTTCAAAAAGTCGGTCAAAATCCTCTTTGGTAAGATCTAAAAGTGTCAAAATGTCTTTTTTCACGGTAACCCCATCTATTGATTGATAATTTTCGATTGAAGATTGGTTATATTAGGAAATATGAATTAGAAAATAGATGACCGCAAATGCACACAAAGTGTAACTAGAAGATGAGAAGGTTAGAAGATCAGAAGTTAGGAGGTCCTGAGAATTGCCAACCTTCTCACCCTTCACCTTCTTACTTTCTTATTTTTCAAAATATTCGTGTTTATTCGTGTTCATCCCCTGCCCGCCATCGCTCTCGCTCAGGCGAGGCGGGCGGGGTGGTTTCCCCTATCCTCTTTTCTCTTTTCTTTCTCCTAAATCCAATATCCCATCCAGGCATGCTACAAGCGCATCAATCTCTTCTTTTTCGACAATGAGCGGGGGAATAAACCGCAAGATATTTCCCTGGATGCAGTTAATCAAAAATCCCTTCTCCATGCATGAATTGACAATGGCATCCCCTTCTATGTTGAGCTTCATCCCCAAAAGGAGTCCCATACCACGAACATCCACAATCGATTCATGCCTGGCTTTCAACTCTGACAGCCTTTCTTTAAAATATTCACCCATTTTTGCACAATGATGAATGAGATTTTCTTCTAAAAGCACCTTGACAACCTGGACTGAAGCTGCAGTGATAATGGGAGTTCCTCCGAAGGTTGACGCATGGGCTCCCGGACCAAATGCTTCCGCAACTTCTTCACTGGATAGCATGGCGCCTATGGGCAATCCATTGGCAAGGGCTTTTGCCAGGGTCATGATGTCCGGTTCAATCCCAAAATGTTCGTACGCAAATAACTTGCCTGTTCGCCCCATTCCGGTCTGGATTTCATCAAAAATCAAAAGGACATGCTTTTCGTCACATAGGCGTCTTACAGCTTTAAGGTAGTCCGGATCCGGACAACGAACGCCGCCCTCACCCTGGATGGGCTCTAATAAAACAGCACAAGTTGATGGACCGATGCTTTTTCGCAGTGCATCGATGTCGTTAAACGGTATATAGTCGAAACCCTCAAGTAACGGTTCAAATCCCTTTCTGATTTTATCCTGACCAGTAGCGGAAAGAGTGGCCATTGTCCTGCCATGAAAAGACTTCTCCATGGTAACGATTCTGTACCGCTCATTTTCACCTTTGTCCTTGAAATACTTCCGAGCCAGCTTGATGGCGGCCTCATTCGCTTCAGCGCCACTGTTGCAGAAAAAAACACGGTCTGCAAAGCTGTTTTGGGTAAGTCGATATGCCAGCTCTATCTGAGGCTCTGTATAGTAAAGATTCGATACATGTAAAAGAACATCGGCCTGTTTTGATAGTGCCGCTGAAACCTTTGGATGGGAATGTCCCAGATTGCAAACGGCAATACCGGAGACAAAATCCAAATACTTTTTACCTTCGGTATCCCAAAGATTGCACCCTTTCCCTTTTGTGATGACAAAAGGAAATCTTGTATATGTTTTTGCAATAACCTTATCCGCTGTGTTCATTATATCTTGGCTCATTTTAAGACCCTTAATTAATCCATTAAAACTTCATTCCAGCATGCGATACGACTAAATGAGTAAATGTTTTCACCGCCCATTCGCTTCGCTCATTCGAGGCACAGAGTTCGCTGAGATTACTATTTTATTGTTTTCCGTTGAGAGGACGGAAAACAATAAGCATCATGCCCTTCGGACATTTAGAACCCAAAAACATCGCGTAGCGATTGATTTTTTTGCTTTTGCCGGCGTCTCAGCGGCAAATGAAAATAGGAAATTTTCTCTGCGTTCTCTGTGTCTCTGTGGTAAATATTTTTTTTATTGAAGCCCCTTAAATTCAGTGCTATATGGTGACTTCCGTACCGATTCCCTTATCTGTAAAAAGCTCCAGCAACAGGGCATGACGTTTTCTTCCATTGATAATATGAACTTTTTCAACCCCGTTTTTCAATGCCTCCAGAGCACACTCGATTTTAGGAATCATCCCCCCTGAAATTGCCTTTTCTTTTATCATTTGGTCGATTTTTTCCATATCAATCGAAGATATCAACTCTCCGGAAAGATCTAGGACACCTTCTACATCGG
>Ga0224503_10000480_pt1 | contig 12071 bp, 7 predicted proteins | sample SF_Oct11_sed_USG_2_FD_169106 | JGI IMG/M metagenome (GOLD analysis project Ga0224503, IMG submission 169106) | Sediment microbial communities from San Francisco Bay, California, United States - SF_Oct11_sed_USGS_21 | ecosystem: Environmental > Aquatic > Marine > Sediment | place: USA: California...
GGCAAACCCTCAAAAAAAGATTTGCCCTATTGAAAAACGATATCACAGATTCTGAATCCACTTTCAAAATGACGGATACATAGCAGAAATCACAAGTTCAGGACATAAAAAAAGGCAGAGCCAAATGACCCTGCCTTAGGCAGTTCTATATTTTGACATTAAACAAACTTAATTAGAAAGCATATCTGAATCCAATTGTTATATTGTGGCTATCGTACTCTGCTTCGGTGCCTTCAAAATCGGGATCCTCAGTTGCAAAATATTTATAGGCTATGTCTATAATCCAATTTTTAGTTACAGAATAACCCAATCCTAATCCAAGCTGGTATGCAAATACAGAATCATCTTCACTACCTATATCAATACCTCCAACTGACCAATCGTTGGCAGATATTTTTGCATAGCCGATGCCGGCTCCAATAAAAGGCGTGAGACCACTCTGAGTTTCAATGTCAAAATAGCCGTTTATCATAAAGCTCAAAGTATCAACATCACCATTCCCTTCAACGCTTAATCCAAAAGCAGAAAACTTGTCGACATCATTCTTACGGTATCCAATTTCACCTTCAGCACGAAACATACCGAAATCATAACCCACGGCGCCTTCAAGAACCATCCCTGTGTCAAATTCAGTTTCAACTGTTAAAGCAACCCCTTCTTCCGAAAGCGTAGAATCATTAAGGAAGCAGGCTCCAAGACGGCCACCAATGTATAGACCCTGGCTTTCTGCAAAAACTATCGACGAAGATAGAATAAGAAACAAACAACCCATGCCAAATAAAAATTTCCTTTTCATTTTCCACTCCTTTTCGGTTATAATTTTTTAGAATAATGGATCTAAAGCTCAAACTAGCAAAAGCTTTGGCTAAAGGAATAATGGAGATATCTGGAACTTATTATTTATCTTGATAAAACAGTTTAGGAGGAGTTGTCTATGGGGTAAAAGTCTCATTTATATGAGGGATATACTCATACATAGGTAATTATCCCAGATTTAATTTAAACGCTGTCAATCGCAAAATCAAATGTTGTGTTTTCTTGCCAAAAGTGCAACCCAAGGTTGATCAATTCCGATTACATATATCGTAAAATCCACAAAAAGGCAAAAAGGCAACCCCTGTCAAAATTATTTACAGGGGAATCTGCAAGCCGGAAAAAGAACGGGCTGTCCAAGCACTCCCATACAAGGACAGCCCTAACCACAACATCGCATGGAGGCAATAGGTCGTGGCTGTCCAAATAATTGCAATAATCATGCAAAATCAGATGGTTGTGACACACTTTAATTTATATTGCAATAAAATTAGATGGTTATATTAATTGGAAGGTTTGACTGACAGTGCTGATTCATATCAAAACACCTGAAATTATGAGGTAATCTACACAAATTTTATGGAAAGATTTACATAATTTTTACCCACGGGATAGGCAACTGGAGCCGAAAAGAGTGACTTCGATATAAACTTTAGGTGAAACAGAAAGAATGGAAAGGGGGGGTGATTACAGATTTCTTGCCAAAACCACAGGTCCAAGCATCTCAATTTTAATTACAGATATCGTATTTCTTACAGAAATGCAAAAAAGGGCAAACCCTTCGAAATGGATTTGCCCTTTATCAGAAGAAGAATACAACCACGGCGGTCTGACAACGTTAAAGTATATTTTAATGAGTTCAAAATTGCATCACACTCAAATAAATCATATTGATATCATAAAAACAAAGTGTATAATAATTATGTTGAGTAAATTGCCTTCCGATTCTAAATTTTCAGGGTATCACCCTGATTTCCGGTTAACAGAATTGTAGATAAAGAGGATACTAATATGAAAAAGGTCGCACGAAAATTTGGTATATTTTTATTCGTCATAATAAGTTGGGTATTGGTTCCCCAATTCATTTATGCTGAAATCGACTTGACTTTAATCAAACAAACAAACCTTGATGTACAACCATTAGATACTGCCACCTCGGCTGATGGGAAATTGATTTTTGTTTTAGCCCGAGGAGAAATCCTGGTCTATTCTATTGCTGAAGGTAAGGTTGCCAATCGAATTTCCATTGATAAAGACTTTGACAGAGTGACATACGCTGGCAAAAACAATGTCTTAATTCTAACGAGCAGTTCATCGAAAACACTCAAAATTATCCAGGTGGATTTTATATATAACATTGCTCTTGATGGCCTGCCCTTTAAAGGACCGGCCGACGCCGTCGTCACCATAGCAGTCTTCGACGACTACCAGTGACCGTACTGTGCTCGCTTAGAGCCTTTATTCCAGCAGGTGCTGGATAAGTATCCTGATAATGTCAAACTGGTCATCAAACATTTTCCACTTGCCAATCATAAATATGCTCACAAGGCAGCCACAGCAGCCTTAGCCGCAAATGTTCAGGGGAAATTCTGGGAGTTTCATAGTAAATTATTCAAAAATTATAAAGTTATCAATGATACCAAAATTCAAGATATTGCCAAAGAACTCGGCCTCGATATGGAAAAGTTTAATAAAGACATGCAATTGCCAGCTATTAAGAGATTAATAGATAGAGACGTAAGCAACGGCAGACAGATCGGAGTTCGTGGAACCCCCACTATATTTATAAACGGTAAATCCTTGAGAAGTAGAAGTCTGCCTGGAATCTATCAGGTAATTGAAGCCGAGTTAAAAAAGGCGGGTTAGATAATTTTATAATCTGAAGGAACATCAGCAAGAAGGTATTTAAGAGAGGGCAATACCGCAATCCGGGACAAAAAGGTGATGATTTATCAATTCAAGATAACTTGCCAATACAACAAGTCCAAGCATCTCAATTTTCTTTACATATATCCTATTTCTTACAAAATTGCAAAAAAGGCAAATCCTCAAAAAAAGATTTGCCCTATTCAAAAACGATATCACAACAATTTTTTATAGATATGATACTTGTGTTTTATTGCAGTAACATGCAATCGTGACTCGTTACATGTTAGTAGGAAACCTACTATTTTAGAATTGATAATTTCTATCAAATTCGAAACTATAGTAGATTGGTCTGAATTGGAGGTTTGAGTTAGAAATATAGATTTTACAAAAAGGTTGGTCAAAAGAATTATTCAAAAAAATGTATTCCAATTACAGCTATAAATACGAGAGCTTATAAGTAACTATCGACCTAAATTTGCTTGACAAAATAATTGACTACTTATAACCTTATTAATATTTATCAAGCCTCTTTTTTCAAGAAAGAATCCTTTATATACTCGCAGAGATCAATATTTCAGAAAAATTAAGCAACAAGAAAAGATCGAAAATCATCAAGACAATTTAACGGAACCTTCGGAATATAAAATATATCGACAAGCAGTTAATCTAAAATGGAGGATTAATACATGTTTAGAAACAGGTTAAATCATAGATTTTGGATTTGGTTATGTTTTTTAATAACTTTAAGCCTAATTACTGCTTGTGGAACAACCAGCTCAAAAAGCATCGCTGATGTCAAACCTGATGAAAATATTTTGAGGGTCGGCGTTTCAACAAACGCACCTCCCCTAATTTATAAACAAGGAGAAAAAATTGTTGGCCTTGAAGCAGAGCTTGCTCAGGAATTTGCACAATACCTTGGAAAATCAGTTCGTTTTATCGAGGTTGAATGGGTAGATCAGATTCCCGCATTATTGGACAACCGGACTGATATCATTATGTCCGGTATGTCAGTCACCAAAATGAGGCAGGTCAGAATATCCTTTAGTGAACCATATTACAAAACAGGACTAATGGTTTTATTTCATAAAAGTAACCGACGCATTTTTCCTGAAAGATATCTCGCTCGTGGACTTGAGGTGTTCTATGGTATGGGGAAATTCGGAGTTGTAAAAGGCACAACAGGAGAAACATTTGTTTTAGAAAACTTTGGGGATGCTAAGAAAATATTTCGTTTTGACACTTCTAAAAAAGCCGTTGAAGCATTAATTTATAATAATATCAACGTATTTATCCATGATGGACCGATTATTCTTATGGCGGCATCAGAATACGATACAGAGGGTCTGGCAACATCTATGGTTCATTTGACTAATGACTACTTGGCATGGGGAATAAGAAAAAACGATATAGAGCTATTAAATTCAGCAAATCGTTTCATTGATACATGCAGACGAGATGGTAAACTCAACAGTATTATCAAGCGATGGATGCCCCTCGAGAATTGAATGATAACACTACATGTAAAAGTCTATAGTTGACGCCTGAAAATCTCAATCTTTGATTCACAGAATGCCATAAGCTACACCATTCACAACAACAATTGATATTGGGAAAAACGTCTTCCAATCAGAATATAAAGAGCGTGAATTCCAGATCTCTTGCTATTATTTGAACCATAACCGTTGTTGGGATATCTAATACCTCAAATGAGTGTAAACAAAACCGATAGGGATCATAATATCTTAATTTCACTGAGTCATCCGATGATTTTAACAATCTTTATATCTCTACCAACAGTTAGATATGAATTCTGCAATTTTATATCGATTTTGTTTGCCCGTCGGGAAAGCCGATGAATGCGCCTTGAGCGAAGCGAAATCCCGCTCACGGGGATCTCCTTCGTTGCCGAGGGTTCGCGGTAGACGACTACAGCTTCACCCTCGGTCGCGTTTCGCAGTGTAACGAAGATCCCGTTATCGGGGGGATCTGCCTGCCCTGTGAAATGCGTAGCCTATTTCTCCGGGGAGGCACCCTCGACTTTCACTCAATTGAGGTAATATGTATCAGCCAAAAGAGAAACCCCACCTCGCTATGTGAGAAATGGGGTTCTTTTTACCATCAAATGCTCTCCCTTGTTTAGGATTGAAAGCAATTATTTTAAATCATATGTTTTTTCGAATATTTAACCCAAGCTGTCAAGGATGTTGCAAAATTGACACATTGTGGCAAGTAAGGGCTGGAGTAACAGGCCCAACACATCAGTCAACAATCTCGAGCACGAAATTTTTTCTACCTTTTCCGGTTTTTAAGATATCTATTTGGTGTTTTATCCATAGTCCATCATCATATAAACAAAATATTTAGATAGTACAGAACCGGCGATAGCAGAAGTCTAACCATTTCCTTCAAACTGGGCTTAATAATATCGCAATTTTTACTGCCCCTCGATTTTAGCAATTATATTTGAGAAATCTTTAGTATTGGCAACTAAATTTCCTACTTTATAATTTCTCATATCAACTTTTTGTAAAAAGCCGTTAACAATATGTTGAAGTATGGTTTTTTATTCGCTATAGTTTCTATGCACAGTAATAACTATATGTAATGCATAAAGAAAACGTATTTTCAAGTGGACAGCCATATTCGAAAATATTCATAATAGAGATGATATACACTCTGAAAGCAAAACCATATCGAACTGAACAATGCCGATATAGATGTTGGTGATTTTCCGTCCTTTGAAAAGCTCAATTTGGCCTGCTTAAGGATGGTCGGTCATTGGTTTTTCCCGCTGAAATATCATTTGTATTAATTTATCGTAAAGGGTTTCCGGCTTATGGACATCTGGTTTGTAGTTATGGAACTGGTACTGCTGCTGGGGGGTGCTTTCATGATGGGCGCCCTGGCCCAGCGCCTGGGGCAAAGTCCAATAATAGGATATCTTCTGGCGGGCACCATCGTCGGCCCGCTGCTGTTTAACACGACATTTGTCAACCAGGCCTCGGAACTGGGGGTAGCGCTGCTGTTGTTTTCCATCGGTCTGGAATTCAGTTTCAAACAGCTAATAAAAATGGGGCGGATGGCATTCGGCGGGGGAACGCTGCAGCTGGTGTTGACCATCCTAACGGTTTCCCTGATAACGGTCAACATGTTCAACCTGCCCCGGGCGCTTACGCTGGGAGCCATCGTAGCGATGAGTTCCACTACCATAGTGCTGCGGTTGCTGGTGGACCGCGTGGAAATCGATTCGGTCAAAGGCAGGACATGCCTGGCCATTCTTCTGCTTCAGGACATAGCCATCGTACCTCTCGTGCTGATGGTCAGCTTCTTTACGCCCGCTGCGGCAGAGATGAATATCGGTCTGCATATCCTCAAGGTGATCCTATCAGTGATCGGGTTGGCCGTTGTTTTCTACCTGCTGCTGTATCATCTGGCCCCGGCACTGCTGAGCGAGGCGAAACTCTTTGCCAATCGGGAGCTGACCGTACTGCTGAGCATCACTGTGGGTTTCGGCGCAGCTTGGGGCGCCCACAAACTACACATCTCCCCGGCGCTGGGCGCTTTTGTTGCGGGCATGCTGCTGGGAGAATCCCCTTTTGCCACCCAGATCCGATCCGATATCGGCTCGATGCGCATCATCATGGTCACCCTCTTTTTTGCCTCGGTGGGTATGCAGGCCAAGCCCATGTGGTTTATCAAACACTTGCACTGGGTCGCTCTTGCTTCGGTAACAGTTCTGATCCTGAAAACCGGGATCATTTATATTGTGGGCCGTTTATTCCGCCTCGAAAACCGACAGGCTCTTGCCACAGGCATTACTCTGAGCCAGATCGGAGAGTTTTCATTCGTGCTGGCAGCCACTGCCCGCAGGGGCGGTGTGCTGGAAGCCGATATCGTTGACCTGATTGTGTCGGTGATCATTGTACTGATGCTGGTCACCCCGTATCTTATCGCCAAAGCCGATGCAATGACCGATTGGTTACTGGCACTGATTCTTAGAAAGAGGCCATCGGCTTTAATCCCTTCTCCATCCGGGATGGCGGAACCGGTCAACCGGGTGCTGGTGGTGGGACTGGGCCCGGCCGGGCGCCAGGTGGCGCAGACACTGGTGGCGCAGCGCTTGGAACCCGTGATAATCGACGTTAACCCAAAAAGTCGCGAATATGCCCATCAACAGAGCCTTCATCTTCATCTGGGGGATGCAGGTCAAGAAGAAGTTTTGATGCACGCGGGTCTGCCCGGAGTGTGCATGGTGGTGGTGACGATTCCCGATCCCCATGCTGCTGTCCGGATCGTGGAAATGATCCGGCGGCTTCGACCCCATGTGCCCATTGCGGCCCGGTGCCGATATAACCGGCACGTCGCCGATCTCGAGGGCGCCGGCGCCGACATCGTCGTCGACGAAGAGATCACAGTGGGGGACATGTTAAGCCGGCAGATTGTAGATTATCTGATGAATGACTCGGCTGCCGTGGTGGCCTGCCGTCTTGGCGGGCAAATCCCGGAATCGATCACCGAAGGGAGATTGTAGCCGATGGGGGGTTTTAGGGACGTCCATTGGTTCATTGGATTCCACCAGCGGGCTCAATATCCTATATTTTAATTAAAACAATAATCCAATGGACGTCCCTAAAATACCTATTAAAGACGCGAAACCTTGCTCTCATAGAGTTTGGGCTGCAGGAGCTAGAATTTCTGCTGCAAATTCATTCTTAAATATAGGATCAGGTTGATTATCTTGGATGGGTACGGTCTGCAATTTCGACATACAAAGGGCGTTGTGTCGAAATGTTCGCTATATTTCGACATATAAATGCTTATGTGTCGATAAGGTCGACATATTAATATGTCAACAATTCATAAAGCTTTATGTTTAAATATAAATTAGCGGTTCCCACCTTTTTACTTTTTAGAATTCCTATTTTTTCTAATTCTTTTAAATATTCTGCGGCTGTTTGTCTTTTAGCGATGTCAGCATCAACCAATTGTTTTACCTTGCAGTACGGTTGAGCAAATAAAAGTTCGATTAATTCCTTAGAATAGACCCTTTTAGGCAGTTCAGCTTTAGCTTGTTCAATAGTGTCATCAAGTAATTTTCGAATTTGAATTATTTTTTCTTCTGTGTATATCGCGGTTGTTTCGATCCCATCCAAAACATATTCGATCCAGGGCTCCCATTTGTTTTTTGCAGTTACATTTCTCAATAATTGATAATATTGATCTTTATTTTCAATAATGTATTTGCTCAAATACAATACAGGTAAATCCAGAAGCCCTTTCAAGACAAGATACAAAATGTTAATAATGCGTCCGCTTCTGCCATTTCCGTCTGTAAACGGGTGGATTGCTTCAAATTGATAATGAATAAGTGCCAATTTAATAAGCGGATCTATATCATCCTTGTCATTATGGATGAATACTTCGAGATTTCGAAATTTATCTCGGATGATTTTTTCCCCTTCAGGCGGAGTATAAAGTATTTTTCCTGTTGATGTGGCAATTTTAGTGCCGGGTGTATTACGAATACCGGCTGAATTTGCTTTAATAACATTATATACATTTATGAATAAGTTTGTTGTCAGCAGTTTTCTTTTTTGAAGGCGGTTAAACCCATCCCATAATGCCTCACGATAACGCAACACTTCTTTAGTATATGCATCGTAATTTTTGCTTGTAGCAGTAAAAGCTTCGTAGAGTTGATCGTTGGTTGTTACAATGTTTTCTATTTGTGAACTGTCCTTGGCCTCCTGAAGAATAATAGAGTTAACCAGGATTGAAGGATTAGGTATAATGCTGCAAATGCCTTTGAGTCTTGCTAATGCTTTGTTTGCGTTAATCGCTTTTTTTAGAATTGCTTTTGTTTCGATATCGATTGAAGGCGGAAGTGGCGGTAAATCATTGTAAGGTATATTTGAGTTAAATTTCATTTTATGCTTTTTGGTTTTGTCGAATTATCAGAATAATATCGACATATCATTGTTTGTTTGTCGAAACAACAATGAATTTTCGACAAATCCGATTTTTTATATAATCAATGGGTAAAAACAAACCAGAATCGCTCGGAATCCAGATTAAACATCATGGTATCGATGATAAGCCGCGCAGGTGCCTTCACTGGAGACCATGCACGGGCCGACGGGCTGAATGGGCGTACATTTTTTTTTATAAAGCGTGGGATTTTAGGGACGTCCATTGGTTCATTGGATTCCACCAGCGGGCTCAATATCCTATATTTTAATTAAAACAATAATCCAATGGACGTCCCTAAAATCCCTCGGATATGGGGCATCCTCAACTTTCGCTCAATTGAGGTTATAGATTTCTTGAAACGTGATTTGCTTGTCATTGTTAAAATCAGCATCCCCAATTAAAACCTTCAAAGAGAAGTAAGTTAGCATGCTATGCTGTTTTTCAGGGTATCAACTATTTTCTCAAGACCTGACACATTTAAAGAAAATATCTATTATCCCTCCGCCTCTTTTTCAAGCTCATCCAGTCTGTCAGGCTCCGAAACAGCAATGTCCACAAGGGACTTGGGGATGGAACTCTGATCGCACATAACTCTGATTTCTTTCTCCTGATCGCTAAATTCCATGATTTCGCGAATGGACTCGATGTATTCGAGCATCTCATCCGGCGGGATGTCTTCCAATTTAGGTCCTGAAGCCTCTTCCTTTTTCCGTGCAGCCGCCTCTTCTTCTAACCTTTGTTTTTCCTTTAATTCCGCTTCCATTGCCTGTTTGACATCATTGATTGCGTCCTGGTCAACTTTTGCCATCTCGATGATCGATTTTTCGGAGACGTTGTTCGTAAGAAGGTGCTTCACCTTTTCTTCGTTGGACTTGTCCTCTACTGCCTCAAGCAGCTTGGCTATTCTTTTCATCTCTGCACGTTCTTTTTCCATCTCGGTGTTCACCTGTTTCAACTTCTCCCCGGTAATGTCCAACGCGTTAGTAATCACTTCAGGAGCTATTTTTCCCTCAATGAGAAATCGGATACCTTCATCGTCGGGCATGCCTTTTGCCTTGGTAATGAGCAGATCAAGTTTTGTCTTCTCGACAATCCGTATCACATCTGGTCTACGCTCGGCTAATTTGAGTTCTGGCCATGTTTTTCCGAGGTCGTTGAGGAGCTTATTCACTGCAGAGTAAAGGTCAGCCACATCCTCCAGTGTAAGTGCGGCGATCGCAGTGTTGAAATCCTCCATAAGAGGCCTTCCTACCTTGCGTGCGTCATCCAATGCGTATCTCAATTGACGAATATTGCCCCCATGACGCGAAACATTATAACCTGCGTTGTCAAGTTCACCGGCAATCCGTTGAATCGATGCTTCAAAGTTTTCCTCTGATAGGTCCTGCGAATCGAGCTTAAGTATATTTTTCTCGATTGACAACCAGAGAGGCTTTTTTTCTGTTGCGTCGTTTGTCGTCATTTTCAATCTCCTTTTTAATGTTTTATATCGAAAATAAATGCACCGGTCGAATCCCTCCGAAACAGTGTCTTTGACTCCCTCTATGATAAAAACAAGTTGATAAGAACCTGCTTTCCCAACCATAGACTATAGAGAAGCATCAAAGTGGGTCAAGAAAAAAACCAATCTTGGGGACGTTGATGCTGAACGTGCCGTAAACCCCCAATCAATAATCCTGGATATATTTCAGAACATTTCGAAATTATACTTTTTTTCGCCTAAATTTAAGGGCACAATCTGTAATCTTAAACCGAAATTTCCATATAGCGGTGGCTTGGATTCTTAAGGAGAAATATAGTTTGGGAACGTCCTTAAATCATCGGACATGCTCTGAAGCGGAAGCAGGTGGTCATCAAGACAGGATAATCTATGGGGCGTTCCCGATATTCTCCCTGCTTTAAAAAGCTCTGATGGTCTATAATTGAATATGGAGGAAAAATCAATGAAAATAATTAGGTGATTCAATATGTTATCAAAAAGATGTTTTAGTTATAATAAAATTGTGTGGATATTACACAGGATAATTGGAAGCTATCTCAAAAATGTCTTTTGTCCCAATCTCTATGTTGAGTCTTCGTTTCAACTCCTCGGAATACTTGAAGTATGCGTGTCGAAGATCCCGTCATCGGGCGGGACGGATTGAACCTCAGCCCCCGCCTTTTTATCCCGCTGGGTTTTAGCGGGGGATCTTGAACCAAAATCCTATTTTTGAGATGGCTTCAATTGTCTTTTCGAACGTTGATTCTAAACGTGCCTAACCCCTCATGACTTTTTGCAGTAAGTTTTTTGTAGCTTGGCAGTTTCCAATTCAGAAATGAGAAATTTTTTCGATGAGCAAGGCCGCACAAGGGTTTTCGTTGAGGCGTACATTGGGGTACGCCGCAGACGGAAGCCCGCGGAGAACGTCGTCCATCGATAAAAGGTCCTTTTCCGGATGGAAACTATTTATGTGTCATGGTAGCGATAGTAAGCCGCACAGGCGCCTTCGCTGGAGACCATGCACGGGCCGATGGGCTGAATGGGCGTACATGTTTTTTTATAAAGCGGACATTGGGGAGGAATTTTTTCGCCCAAGAGGATCTCACCGCAGGCACACCCTTTTGGATCTTCACTCTCGGCAAGTTTAATTTCAAATACTTTTTGTGCATCAAATGCGGCGTATTCCTTTCTTATCTTGAGACCGCTTAAAGGCATACTCCCGAGGCCGCGCCAGGCGGCGTCTGCTGTTTCAAATACAGCATTCATGGTGGATCGGGCCTTGGGATTTCCCTCAAAAGTGACGGCCCGTTTGTAACTGTTTTCAAGCTTCGGGGCATGATCTTCAATCTGTTTTGTCAGCATGAGTATGGCCTGCAATATATCTATGGGCTCGAATCCTGCGATGACGCAAGGAACGTTATATTGTTCGTAAAAGGGGAGGTAGGCCTTAACACCGATAATCACGGAAACGTGTCCGGGAAGGATAAAGCCGTCAATATTTGTCTCTTTGGTTTCTGCAAGAGTAAAAAGGGCCGGCGGGAGAAGTTTGTGAGCACTTATGACAAAATAGTTGTTAAGGCTCAATCCATGGGCTGCCAGTATCGATGCAGCGATGGTGGGAGCCGTGGTTTCAAAACCGACACCTAAAAAAATAACCTTTTTATCCGGATTCTTTTTGGCAATTTCAATGGCGTCGAATGTTGAATACACCACGCGGACATCCCTGCCTTTTGCCTGTTCATTTTGAAGGGATGAATCCGCGCCGGGAACCCTTATCAGATCACCGAATGTGGCGATAATGACGTCATCGAGTCTGGCCAGTTCAATAAAGGCATCGATCTCATTTTGGGCGGTAACACAAACCGGGCATCCGGGTCCGGAAAGCAGTGAAATGGTATCCGGCAACAGGGAGCGGATGCCGTTTCTGAAAATCGAC
>Ga0224503_10000493_pt1 | contig 11926 bp, 9 predicted proteins | sample SF_Oct11_sed_USG_2_FD_169106 | JGI IMG/M metagenome (GOLD analysis project Ga0224503, IMG submission 169106) | Sediment microbial communities from San Francisco Bay, California, United States - SF_Oct11_sed_USGS_21 | ecosystem: Environmental > Aquatic > Marine > Sediment | place: USA: California...
GAGAGGTGCAGGGCGTAGCGGTTACCGCCGGTCCCTTCGCCGAACATCTCCCACCCGAACTTCCCGACGTCGACGCACGAGTCAGAGTCGACGATCGAGTGGTAGCTCCCGGCTGCGTCGGTCCGGCGTGAGATGAAGCCGGCTACAGCCTCAGCTCCACCGTCGGGCAGGATCAGGTCCGGATCGTTCTCGGCTGTGTGGACGGCGATCGCTCCGGTGATGTCCGACCGGCGCGGTTCTCGGAACTGGGGTCTCGCCGGCGGGTGGACGAATAGGTACGGGTTGTCTTGGTTGTATGTTTGCTCCATGGGTTCATGATGCCCGCAAACGCGAAGCGGCGGCAGTCTGACCTCTATGAGAGCAGGTCGACTACCGCCGCTTCTGGTTGAAGACTAGGCCCCAGCGAAGGGGGACCGCCTGGGGCCTAGTCCGATCAGGCGCCGTGGTACTGGCGTAGGCCAAGCCGTCGCATCAGCTCGAAGAACTCGCCGAGCGGGATGCTGATCGCGTTGGTCATCGGGTTGTACTGGACGTCGAGGTTGACCGGGGCGCCGATCGTTTCCCGGACCCGGGCGGTGTCGTTGGCGGGCGGCGGGGCGGCGAAGTGGACGACCCGGGCCTCGGCGGTGTTGGCGGTGGCCTTTTCAGGCTCGATGGGCTCGGGCTCGGGCTCGGGCTCGGGCTCGTTGGCGTAGCCGGCAGCATGCAGCCCTGCGATGGTGATCGAGTACATGAACTTGCCGCCGCGCTCTCCGCACTGCGACCGGTGGAGGAATCCGCCTTGGGTCATGCCCCGAAGGTGGTCGGAGACCGTGGCCTTCGACCGCTGTGGGTTCATCGCTGCGATGTCGTTGACTGACGACTTCTGGAAGTCGTTCTCGTCGTGCCAGTTGTCGAGGATGTCCTGCTGGGTGTCGGTCAGTTCGTTGCTCATGTCATGCTCCTAGTGTCAATTAGCTGGTCAGGATCCAACTATATACACGTTGGTGGACTGGGGCAACGCCTGGCCTTTCACGGCGGGGGTAATCTCGTGCTATGTCAGCCTTCGCCTTCGAGTTCGTGCCAGCCGGGACGCTGGAAGAAGCAGTTGATGTGCTGCGCTCGATCATGACCGACACCTGCACTATCGAGCGTGAAGCGATCGGGCCCGGGATCTACGATCCGGACACCTACACGACGACGGTGCCGCTCTCGACGGTCTATGACGGGGACTGCTATCTCGGGGACCGGGTGGAGGGTGCGCTCACCACTGGCGGTTTCGGAGCGAACGCTGCAGAGTCGGCCTACGACGCGCGTACTCACAACATGCTCCTCCGTTTGCCGCTCGACGACGACGACGCATTGGCGGTCCGGGTCGGTGACATTGTCACGATGACGGGCCCGCATGCCGCTCTCGACCGGTATCGAGTGAATGCCCGCGAGGAGGGCACGCACAAGGTGGCGAACACGTTCCGCCTGGTCCGCTTCGATCCCGACCAGAGCCGCTCGTGACGTTCACCTACAGCTTCGTTGGCCTGCCCCTCGCTTTGCAGGCTGTGCGGGCGCTCGGCGGCGACGTCGAACGGATCGCGACCGAGGCTGTGTCTGAGACGGCGGAGTGGGCGAAGGATGAGGTGTTCAAGCTGGCACCGGTCGACGAGGACATCTACCGGCACACCATCGGGTTCATCATCGAGCGGACGGGCGACTCGGTTCGGGCCAGGGTCGGCACCGGCGAACCGTACGGGCGTCGACTGGAGTTCGGGTTCGGTGGTAGGACTGACAGTCGGAACCGGACCTACGTAGACATCAATCTGCCGATCGCTCACTTCGGGCCGGTCGCTGATCGGGTGCCTCGGGAGTTGGTGCGGAGAATGCAGAGGTTGGCATGACCGAGATCGTTGAGAAGCGGAAGGTGACCGATGGGGTGATCGCCTTCATCGGGTCCCACCCGAAGGTGTCGGCCAACAACGTCCCAGTCGGCGATTCGGACGCTCCCGGGGTGGACCCGGAGTCGAGCCATGTGCCGCCGCCGTTCATTGAGGTGAAACGGCTGCCTGATGGCCGGGATCCGCAGGGTGGGTGGGGTCAGCCCCACCTGGTCGAGTTCGCCAAGTACCAGATCCTGTTTGTCGGGGTCGACCGGGCCAGCTCTGAGGGTTTGGCGGATGACATCAAGGCCTGGTTCATCGAGCAGGCCTCGACGCAGCCTCGGGTCTACGTGAATCCGATCACGGTCGAGGATCACGCGGTGATCGGCCGGGAGGTTCAGAACGACCTCGGGTACGTGCCGTCGGGGCGGGCCAATGGGGTCCTCCACCACTACCGGGTGCAGGTCCAGAAGATTCCGTGATCACCTTCGAGGTCGTCCGGCTCTGTGAGGGGGAGTACGCGGTCATGGCCCGTCGGAAGGATCGGTCGTTCTTTCAGGCTCGACGCAGCACGAGGGAATCGGCTGAGGTTCACGCAGATCATCTGCAGCGTCTTGCGGCATCCCTAGGCGAATAGGGCGGTCGCGGTGGCCTAGTGGCCTATGGCTACAGTTCGCCTTGAGCATCCGGATACTGGGAACGTGCGAGTCACCGGGGCGGAATCCGCCCAGCGGTACCTCGATGCAGGGTTCGTGGTCGTCGAGGGCGAGTTGTCGTCAGCTGATACAGCCGAAACGGCTGACGACGACACTACGGAAGAGGTTCACGAATGACCCGTTTCACTCTCCCCACGCAGCTCGGCGTGCGGTTCTTCTCTGGGGGTACGATCCCTGCCGCTCTGGCGGCGCCAACAGCGGCCGAGGTTGCTGCCGGCGTCAACGTCGTCGGTACTTCCGACGGTGAGGGCCTGGCCGACATTCAGGGGTTCGTTTCGAGCCCGTCGACGATCGAGACCCCGGACTACAACTCCCACCAGGTGGGTACCGTCCCGGGCGACACGACCTTCCCGCAGTCGACGCTGTCGATCTACATGGACGACACGACTCGGACTGTCTACGACGCCATGTTGCCGGACACGGTCGGCGTCGTTGGCCTGTTCTTCGACGGTGAGGATGCCACGGAGGACTCGCTCCTGTTCCCCGTGACGGTCCAGAACCGTCGTCGACGGGTTGCCCGAGACGAGGCTCACATCTGCGACATCGATGTGGCCATCTCGGTGCCGACCGAGGGTGTTATCGCCGCCTGATCCCTCCGGGCAATACACGCGCTTTGTTTCGTTGATCGGGTCGAGCGTCTAGCCTCCGTTGTGGTGGGCTGGACGTTCGGCCCGTTGACGATAGGGAGCATTCATGGCGAAGCGGAAGCGGACGGCGGCGCAGAAGAAGGCGCCGTCGATCAAACAGCGAGTCTTGCTGGATAACGAGGTCCAGGACGCTTCCCTGGAGGCTCGGCAGGCTCGGATCACAGCGGAGCGCCGGTGGACTGAGCATGTGCAGCTCTGCAAGGCGCTCGGCCGCGATGAGGAGCCCCAGTTCGAGCTGGAGTACCGCGAGGCTGTCGCTGCTGAGTCGGAGGCTGAGGAAGAGCTGGAGTCTTGGTACTGGGATTTCCGGATCACGGCGATCTCTCGGGAGAAGTACCGGAGGCTGATCAAGGATCACCGGCCGACCGCTCAGCAGATCGAGGATCACAAGGACACGGTCGACGAGGCGATCGAGCTGCTCGGGATCGAGGGTGAGGAGAGCGAGCAGGTCCGGAAGCTTCAGTCGGTGCTGGAGTTCAATCCTGAGACGTTCCCTCGTGCTCTGTTCGAGGTGACGATCAAGCCGAAGCCGTCGAAGGCTGACCTTGATGCGCTCGCTGACGAGGACGGGCCGTTCACCGACACCGAGCTGACGAAGCTCCTCAACCAGGCGATCAAGATCAACACGGAGACGGTCGTCGGCCTGCGGGGATAGGTGCTCACCCCTGAGGACATAGCCGACTTCCGGCGGATCCTCGAAACGGATCCTCACGCGCGTCGGATCATGACGATCGCTCGCCGGTCGAAGAGGTCGTTCTCCTCGACTGAGAAGGAGTGGGATGACGAGGACGTCGGCTACGAGTTGGCGTGGGACGAGATGCTCGTTGAGGACAACGAGGCTCGCTGTAGTGGGTGCGGGATTCGGCCCGATGAGATGTTCGCCCCTGGTGGTCGGCCTGGCCGTGAGAAGTTCGCTGAGAACACGCCATGGAAGCTCGAAGTGCGGAAGTGCCCGTTCTGTGAGGAGGTCGAGGAGCTGAACCACAAGGCGAACAACACCGACGGGAAGACTCCGTGGAAGCCGCGGCCCCCTCGTGCGTTCTGGAGCCCACGGTTGAAAGGTCAGCCCGTCATCCCTCAGCTCGACGCCGTTGTGAACCCGATCGAACGGATCCGGCAGGGAGCGAAAGACGCCAACGCCAAGCGGAAACGCCGGAAGAAGGCCCCTCCGGCATCCCCTGCAGCAGAGGGTGATACTCCGAAGGTTGAGCCCGAAAGCTAGCGAAGAGGTAGGGCCATCGAGCTATCGAATCTGTGGATCGCCCTTGGAGTCAGATTCGGTGGGTTGACCTCGGGACTGCTTCAGGCGGGCCGAAGCATTGCTACTTTCGCGGCCAACAGCAGGGTGCAGTTGGCCAAGGTTCAGGCTGCTTTCAAGGGGATTCAGTCCCTGAAGGGCCTGACTGCTGTCGGATTGGGCATTGCGGCTATCGGCACCGCGCTCGCGTTGTCGTTGGGGCCTGCCATCGCGTTCGAGGCTGCGTTCGCGAACGTGGCCAAGACGGTTGACGGCACCGATGCTCAGCTCGACGACGTTCGGGACGGGATCATCAGCCTGTCGAACGACATGCCGGCCGCCGCGACCGAGATCGCCGGCGTTGCCGCTGCTGCCGGGCAGTTGGGTGTCGGCGTCAACGATGTCCTGGAGTTCACCGAGGTCATGGTCCAGCTGGGCACGGCCACGAACCTCACGGCCGAGCAGGCTGCGATCTCGCTGGCCCGCTTCCAGAACATCCTCCAGATCCCGATCCGGGACACCCCGAAGCTGGCCGCCGCGCTGGTGGAGCTGGGTAACAACTCAGCTGCCACCGAGTCTGAGATCCTGACCCTCGGTCTTCGTCTCGCCGGCGCCGGGAAGCAGATCGGTCTCACGGGCGAAGAGGTCCTCGGTATTGCCGCTGCCATGAAGTCGCTCGGTATTGAGGCCGAGTCCGGTGGCTCGTCGATGTCCCGGATTCTGCAGGACATCATCCGGGCCGTTGAGAACGGCGGACCGAAGCTCAAGCTGTTCGCCGACACTGCCGGCCTCACGACCGACGCCTTCAAGGACATGATTGCCAATGGGGACGCCTCGGTCGTCCTGGTGAAGTTCTTCGAGGGGCTGCAGGGGATCGAGGCTCAGGGTGGGTCGGTGCTCGGCGTGCTCGAAGCGCTCGACCTCGACTCGATCCGTTTGCTCCGGACCATCTCCGCCCTGGTCGGTGGTGGTGACCAGCTGGCGGTCTCCCTCGGGCTGATCGCGGACGAGGCCCAGTTCGGCGGGGCCCTGCTCGACGAGTACGGCCGGTTCGCTGAGACGACGTCGGCTCGGCTGGAGGTCTTGAAGAACCGGGTCGTGAATCTGGGTATCGCCCTGGGAACGCCGGCGTTGGGCGCGGTCGTAGCGATCGTCGACGGCATCGGTGATGCGCTCCTCCGGTTGATCGAGATCTTCGGTCCTGTCGGCCGGGAAGCTCAGGAGCTGATCGGCAACCTGGTGACCGGATTCGGCGACCTGTTCTCGCTTCTGGGGGGTGATGGGTCGCTCAACATCTTCGTGGACGGTCTCGCCGGCGTCGCTGCGGTGCTGACTGGCCTCCTGACGGCCGTGAACGCCCTCCCTGGGCCCGTCCTGGCCGTCGCTGCGGCGATCCTGCTGCTTTCCCAGACGTCGACTGGTGCGCTCATTGTGGCGGCCCTGGGGGACGCCCTGTTCGTCCTGAAGGCCAAGGCTGCTGGCGCGACGGTCACCTTGAACGGTACGGCGATCAGCATGACCGGCCTGGCGGTGGCGACGGCCTCGGTTCTCGCTCCGCTGGCGATCCTGTCGGTGGCTGTGCTCGCGATCGGGAAGTCCTTCAACGACGCCAAGAAGGGCGCGGCCGAGCTGGAAGGCTCATTGACGAAGACTCGGAACGCTGCGAAGGACAACGGCAACTACGCCCAGTTCGTGGCCGGGCTGGAAGCGACGCGAAGAGCGATGCAGGAGGCGGCCGACTCCGGTGGCGCCTACACCAGCACCATTGGCCGGGTCGGGAACTCACTGAAGGGCTTTGTCCAGGACGTGCTCCCTGGGGTCGAGAACACGGTCCACAACTCGACCGAGGCCTTCAACGCTCTGGCCGATTCTGAGCAGCACGCCGCCGACAACCTCCTCAACTTCAACATTCAGGACCTGGCCAAGCAGTTCAACACCACCGAGGACGCGATCTTCGCTGCGGCTTCCGAGCTGGGCGTCCTGAACGACCTCGTGACCTTCGGGACCAAGGAGTATGCGACTGCTGCGCTCCAGGTTGGCGAACTCGTGTTCTCGCTGGATGATCTGTCTGAGGCCAGCGGTCGGAGCCTGGAGAACATCATCGAGACTGGGGTCACGCTCAACGACTTCGCCCTGGCCCTTGACACTTCCGCTCAGAATGTGGCCTTCTTTGCCACCCAGGCCGGTACCAGCCTCGACGAGTTGACCGACACCGAGCGGTTCAGTGAGACCCGGAACGAGCTGGAGCGGGTCCAGGCGAAGTACGAAGCCCTGGCGACGATCATCGGGACGACGGTTGAGGCGCTTCGGGACGAGGTCCAGGCCGTCGATGGTGTGATCGCTGCCAATGACCGGCTGGTTGCCTCTATGGATCGGGTGAATGCTGCTCGCGATGCTGCGACGTTCGTCCAGCGGAACCTGAACGAGGCCACCGCCGAGTATGAGGGTGCTGTCGAGTCGTTCAAGGCGGGCGAGATCGGCCTGGAGGGGCTCGCTGAGGCCCAGCGGAAGCTGACGGCGGCCATTGCTGCCACTGGTGCCCCGATCGATGAGGTGAAGGCCAAGCAGGACGCCCTGACGGCGACCCTGTTCGAGCTGGGGGCCGCCAGCGGTAAGTCGTCCGAAGAGGTGGCCGCTGTTGCCGCCCAGTTGGCCGTCCTGTCGGAGTTCGAGATCACCCAGCTGCAGTTGGAGGGTCTGGAGAGCTTCGCTCAGGCTGAGGAGCTGGCCAAGAACCTCCGCCTGGAGTTGCAGGAGCCGATCGTGGCTCAGATCGCGGCCGAGACCGGCGAGACTGAGGAAGCGGTCCGTCGAGCGCTCGCTTTGGGCGAGTCGTGGGCCGTGAGCGTGTTCCGGGCCATTGTCGGGGCGGACTTCTCTCCGGTCGACTTCGGATTCAACCTGGCGTTCGCCGAGGGGGCCGCTTGGGACGCGTTCGCTCCCGTCGCAGAGCTTCGTGCCGACCCTGAGCCGGCCATCGTCCAGATCTCTCGTGCTCTGACGGCCGGCCAGGAGTGGGACAACTTCGAGCCCGTCGCTCAGATCCTCGCTGACCCCTCGGTGGCGCTCGCAGCGTTCCTGGAGGCTGAAGAGCGCGGTGTCAAGTGGGACAACCGAACCGACGAGAGCGACATCAACTCCGACAACACTCAGAGCGATTCCGAGTTCGAGTCCTCAGAGGCTCGGGGCTCCGAGTGGGACGGCCGGACCGATGAGAGCGACATCGACTCTGACAAGGGGCCGAGCGACTCGAAGTTCACCGACTCCGAAGCTCGGGGCTCGAAGTGGGACAGCCGGACCGACACCTCGACCCTCGACGCTGACAAGGGGCCGGCCGACTCGAAGATCAATGACATCAACCGGGCTGGGTCTGCGCTCGACGCCAGGACATGGAAGCCGACCGTCAGAATCGCCGGCAATGCTATCGGTACCGTCGACCGGATCCAGGAGCGGATCAACGCGCTTCGCGGCCGGACGATCTCGGTCAGAGTGCGGGTCCCGTCGAACGTGATCGCTGAGGGTGCCATCCTCTACGCCTCGGGTGGGATCGGTGGAGTCGCTAGTCCGTTCGCGGGGGCCAAGCTCACCAAGCCTGGCCCGGCGCGGATCTACGCTCCGACCGCTCCGGGCCGGTTCTTCGCTGAGCCCGTCACCGGTGGTGAGGCCTACATCCCGTTGGCACCGCAGAAGCGTCCTCGCTCGATCAAGATCTGGCAGGAGACCGGCCGTCGGCTCGGTGTGTTCGCTGAGGGCGGCATCGCCGGGCAGCAGAATCAGGCTCAGACGCTGTTGCGGGGTGGGAACTTGGTGTCGATTACGGCCCCGATCCAGGTGGATATCGACGGCTCGGATCTGAACGCTGATCAGCTGGAAGCTGCGATTCAGGGTGGAGTCCGCCGCGGATTCGACGAGGCTGGCCGTGACCTGGCCAACTTGATGTCTTGAGGGAGGAACGATGACGACCACACTGACGCTGCCCCCTCTGTCGGAACTCGCCGGCGATTGGGAGAAGGACCAGCCGCTCCCGGTCGACGGGTCGGTCTATGTGCCGCCGAATCTGCTCGGGTTCGACACCGCTGGGTACGACGGCGGCGATTCGGCCGCGGCGGCGACTGCGACTGCTCTGGCGTTGCCGTCGCTGCCGGTTCAGATCGGCGAGGTCGAGCTGGTCGGCCATTTCGTGACCCCGTACAGCGATTCGACCTTCTCGACGACCCACGACGCGACGTATCCCACGGTCCCGGGTGGGATTCTTGAGAACGATCACATCGAGCTGATCACTTACCTGGGGGAGAACCCGGACCCGGCCAAGCCGACGGGCGTGTCCGGGGGGTTCGTCGAGAAGGTCGATCTCGACCCGACGAACGCCTGGCAGCCGCACATGAACTTGTATTGGCTGACCGCGGCCGGAGGCGAGACGGGCACGGTGACGATCACGCTCCCGGCCTCGGTCCGCTGCTACCGGTGGATGCGGGTGTGGCGCAACGTCGACCCGGCCGACCCGTTCGACTCGGCCACACCGACCACAGATCACGGCTACGGCAACCCGACCCCTGCCGCGATCACCACGAACTCCGACAACGCTGTAGTGGTTCTCTCTTGCGCCGGGAACAACGCGGCGGCATCTGCGGCGATCTCGTCCGGTTACACGCTGGGTCATGACACGGTCGACGCGTCTCCAGGTCGCGACTCGGTCGACTGCTACAAGGTCGTCCCGACTGCTGGCGTCGAGACCCCTTCTAACTGGACGTGGGCCCCTGACCAGTGGTCGATGATCACCCACGCGCTGAAGCCAGCGGAAACGACGACGGTGAAGCTGGTGGTGGTCACCTCGGCGTCTGACGAGACGGCTACCGCTGCGCTCGCTTCGGGCGTGGAGCTGCCCGCGGTCAACGAGGTTCAGCGAATCCAACAGAACGCGACGGGCGGGACGTTCCAACTGACCTACGCGGGCCAGACCACGGCAACGATCGCTTACGACGCGACAGCGGCGGCGGTGGAGTCAGCGCTCGAAGCCCTGTCGAACATTGCTCCCGGTGACGTGGCGGTTACGGGTGGAGACCTCGACACGAACGCGGTCGACGTCGAGTTCACTGGGGCGTTGGCCGCTACCGACGTCGTGCTCCTCATCGGGGCCTCTGGGGATGTGTCGATCACGGAGACGATGCGCGGCCGAGCCCAGGAGCAGTTCACGAAGCGCGGGGATCTCAACATCCCTCGCGTGGGTGGCAACTTCCAGCCGCAGGTCCACATCTGGGACCTGTCACCGGTCGACTACACGGCCGGCGATCCGGTGTTCATCACCGTTGCTGATCACGGCTCGCTTCACTCGTGGGCCGCTGCGCTCACGGTCTGGGAGGGTGTGGCCGACACTGGCTTCGTCGAGGTCGTTGGTGGCGAGGGCGAGGGTGAGGACGGACAGTCGGCGACGTTCGCTGCGATCACGCCGTTGACGGCCGGGGCGAAGGTCATTCCGATCTTGGCCAAGGCCACCGCTGGCACGCAGTACGCCGGCAGTGGCCCGGTTCCGTCGACGCCCTCGGGGTACACGTCGATTGCTACAGCCTTGGCGGACGCGACGACGTTGTCGCTCTTCGAGTCGCCGCCGATGTCGGCTTCGGCTGAGACTCCGAGCAAGGTCTCGTGGTCTGGTGATGAGCACTGGGCGGCCGGCGCCATTGTCCTCAAGCCTGAGGTCGCCGCGGGCGGGACGACCCTGGTTGCTGCCGTCGACGTCAATGGGGATGAGGACAGCTACATCGAGCTGGCGGGCGCCGCTGGGAACATGTACGAGGTCCTCGAACTCGACCTCACTGGGATCCCGAGCGACGGGGTCTTCACGGCTGTCCGGGCTCGGTTCGCTCATGGCGCCAACGTCACGAACGCCCTGCGGGTGGCCCTGGTTGGGATCAACACCGACGACACGATCGTGGCTGCTTCGGAGCATCAGCTCGGGTACCGGCCGATTGGTGAGGCGTCCGAGGTTGTCGAGACTCCGGAGTGGACTGAGCTGGCCGATGGGTCGCGCCTGTTCGAGTACGACCGGCTTGGGATCGCGATCTTCTCGACCCAGCCGGCTGTTGGTCTCTCGTCGCACAAGCTGTACTGGCTCGAAGCGGACGTCATCTACGAGGACGGGGGGCCTGTCGTCAGCGCTGTCGCTGGCCCCGTCAATGGTGGCGATCCGATCACCTGGGACTACAGCTCGGCCTCGGGGCTCCCTCAGATCGCCTACGAGGTCAAGGTCATCTACGGCACCGGCCAGGACCCGGACGCGACGACCACGCCCGACAACCCGATGTCGCCGGTCACTGGCGACCTGATCTATGACTCGGGGAGGGTCTACGACTCGTCGGCCCGCTCGCTGTCGATCACCGACGCTCCCCTGGCCCGAGACACCTGCACCTACGCCGTGCGCGCCTGGACGAGGCTCCTCACTGGCGACGAGATCGCGTCCGATTGGGACACCGACTCGGTCAACATCTCCGGGGCTGCGCCTGGCCGGCCGGCTCAGAACACGAACCCGGCTTGGACGCCGGCGATCGGTGGTGTGGTCCTGACGGTGGCGACGCCGGCGGACACCTCGCGGGCTTGGATCCTGCGTTCGGTCGATGGTGGTGTGACCTATCAGGTGGCGACGGATATCGGGCCGACCGACATCACGCCTTCGTCGTCGGCGGTGATCACGGACTACTACTGCCCGTTCGCGATCAACACGCTGCGGTGGATGGTCACGTTCGATGATGGCCCGATGACGGAGACGTCGGACGATGAGCCGATCGGTGGGGCCTTCGACACCTACACGATGGTCGAGTCGTGGTACCTGATCTCGCCGGACGATCCGTCGCTGAACGTCGAGATCGAGGTGGCGGCCACTGACCGGGTCGTTCCGATTCGGACTGTTGTCGCTGAGCAGGCTGGTGAGTCGTTGGTCGGGACGTCGTCGCCGCTCGCTGCTCGGCACATCTTGACGCTTCGCACCCGGAGTCGGGCGGAGCGGCAGGCGTTGGAGGACGTGCTCTATTCGCAGCGCCGTCTTCGGCTGGTCGATATCCATGGGAACGACTGGTGGGTTCGGGTGGTCCAGGAGGTCCGGCCTGGTATGCAGCGTTGGCGCGCCGTGTCGGGGGAGTTGACAACGCTTCGCGACGCCTATGAGATCCAGGTCGAGCTGGTCGAGGTCTCGATGTGAGCCGGTTCACTGACTACACCGAGTCGGCTGAGGCTGGCCGGTTGACGCTGCTGTGGCGGATCGAGCTGATCGATCCTGAGGGTGCTCTTCTGGCCACTGACGCAGCGGAGGAGGCGACCGGGAACGCTGTGTTGTGGGGTGCGTCGATCCGGCCGATGGCGTTGCAGGGCAATCGGTTCTCGGCTCGCTCGTCGGCGATCCGGGTGATCGATCCGGACTGCTACTTCATGCCGAACACGGGCCGGGGGCTCCTTCATCCGGATACTGGGAACCGGGTGAAGGAG
>Ga0224503_10000495_pt1 | contig 11918 bp, 10 predicted proteins | sample SF_Oct11_sed_USG_2_FD_169106 | JGI IMG/M metagenome (GOLD analysis project Ga0224503, IMG submission 169106) | Sediment microbial communities from San Francisco Bay, California, United States - SF_Oct11_sed_USGS_21 | ecosystem: Environmental > Aquatic > Marine > Sediment | place: USA...
GCTCTCCGAAGACTCTATTAGTTTCGCGTTCAGCTGGAGGTTCTAAAGGAATCGGCTGAACTCCCTTTTGTTCATGATTCTCAGGTCATTTTAGTTAGATGGGAGTTGTCGAGAAAAAATCTGAGGAAAGGAAACTCACTTTTGGTTTCCTAGCCTTTTGGTTAAAGGAGAAAGATCAATGGCTGAAGAAAAAGACAAAGCTGGATTTATTTGTGTGAAGGAAACCCTAGATGGAGCTTACCCCTCCCTGGTGCTGGGGATCAATGCCGCGCGCCAGGGTATGGAGAGTAAGATTTTCTACTCATTTATGGGGCTAAACCTCGTACTCAAAGGTGGCGCTGAGAGGGCCAAGTTCATCCCGCCTGGTGTGATGGGAGCCATCCCGGGGATGTCAACTGTTGCCACTGGGATGATGAAAAAGAAGATTGATAAGGCGAACATTCCGAGTCTGCAGGAACTCCAGGAAGTGGCCCAGTTGGAAGGGGTGCAGTTGATCGCCTGCAAGATGACCATTGACATGATGGAAATCGACGAGAATAAGCTCGTGGATGGCGTAATAGTATGGAATGCGGAAGAGTTTCTGGTCTACGCTAAGGATTGCAAGGTCTGCCTGTTCACCTAGCCCGGATTATTCATGAATCCTAAAGATTCGTGAATAAGGCAGGCTAGTAAGGTAATTTGCTCAAGGGCAGGCGCAACGAATTATGGCACCTGTAGGTGCATATTTGCATCTGCACCTACAGGTGCATACCACAAGATCATCGTCTTCTATACCAGCCACGTCCATTCTGCCTTGGTCTCTCCCTACAAATCCCTTCCGTACTTACTCAATAATGAGCACCGCCGACCCAGTGGTCTTTCTCCCTTCCAGATCGCGGTGGGCCTGGGCAGCCTCGGCCAGGGGATAAGTTTGATGGATTTCGATTTTGACCGCACCTTTTGCCAACACCTCGAATAAATCCTGGGCGTGGGCAAGCAGGTCCTGCCTTTCTGCCGTATAGGCCATCAGACTGGGTCGGGTGAGGAACAAAGAGCCTTTGGCAGCAAGAATGGAAATATCCATGGGCGGGATTGGCCCGGAGGCCTGACCGAAGCTTACCATCATGCCCTTTGGCCTTAGGCAATCGAGGGACTTCATGAAGGTGGTCTCACCGATGGAATCGTACACCGCGTCAACGCCCCTGCCTTTGGTAATCTCCTTTACCCGTGAAACAAAATCTTCCTCTCTGTAAAGGACGGGATGATCGCAGCCGTGACTCTGGGCTAGTTCAGCCTTTTCTGGAGAACCCACAGTGCCGATGACTGTGGCGCCGAGATGTTTGGCCCATTGGCAGGCGATCAAGCCGACTCCTCCGGCCGCAGCGTGAATCAAAATACTATCGCCCGCTTTTACCTCATAGCAGCCTTTGAGCAGATATCGCGCAGTCATACCCTGGAGCATCATGGCCGCGCCTTGGCGGGTTGAGATGGATTCAGGAAGCTTAACGAGGCGGTTGGCCGGCATAATTCGAACTTCTGCGTAGGCGCCGGGAGGGAGGCCGGCATAGGCGACGCGGTCTCCGACCGCCACTTCGCTCACGCCCTCACCAATGGCTTCCACCATGCCAGCCCCTTCCATCCCCGGGATAGCCGGGAGAGGACCAACTGGATAGAGGCCGGTGCGGTGATAGACATCGATGAAATTCAAACCTACAGCTTCGTGACGTAGGAGAACCTCACCCGGGCCAGGTTGGCCCGGATCATAATCCTCCCAGCGCAAAACCTCAGGACCGCCTGTTTCATGCATCCAAATAGCCTTTACCATAACATCTCCTTTTCACTTTCTTAGTTATGTATTGAAGCTCCCTGCAGCAAGCTGCAGGGAATCTTCGAAATGTAAGGTATTTATACCATCCTATTGTAGTTCGCTCGCTAACCCCGCAGCCCCGGCGACGGGATTTCCGCTCCGCTCCAACAAGCTACGGGGAATGCGCTCGCTGGAGCATTTTCAAAATGGGAAGTGTAAGCAGTCGGGTTTTTCCGAATCTTGTGCTGGTTCCTTTAACGAAACCTAAGCACTCAGAATACAGGTGTCAAAACTGATACAGTTATTCAACATCGAAAACCTGGTCCTTAGGGCCAGGTCAGCGTTGAATGGCTTTGCCGGTAAAGATGACAAGCGCTTTTGGAGTACTCGAGTGACTAAAAATTCCAAATCACAAAGACTGAGGTTTCAGGTTTCAGTGTTCAGGTTTCAGTTCTATTGTTTTTCTTCCCTGACACCTGACACCCGACACCTGAAACCCTGAGACTTAGTGCTTGGAGTTTGAGATTTCATGGACTCCATCACTCCAGCAGACTGTCGCAAGAGGGGAAAGACCATTGAAGCCCCCTCAGGAGGTAAATCAAAGCCACGTCCTTTGAGCCCGGTGCCGGGCGTCCTCCTGCCTTCCTGCGGCTTGGTTCGCCGCGGCAGCTGATTCTGAATAATTCGAATTAGAGCAATTTTGGCATGGATTCTGCTTGGTTACAGTAGATTATTCCCAATGGCAGGAGACAGGTATGATTGCTGACCCTTCATTGATCAAAGAGCCAGAGAGAATATTGGTGGTGGATGATAATACCGAGATTAGAGACGCTCTCTGTGCGGCACTCCAATACGAAGGATATGAGGTCCATATTGCAGTCAATGGCAAGGAAGCGCTAGATACGGCTCGCAGGCTTAAACCCAACCTGATCTTAATGGATGTTCAGATGCCGGTAGTCGACGGTATCGAAGCTACTAGAAAACTTAAAGAAGATCCAGTCACAGTACACATTCCCATATTGATGGTGACAGTTGTAGATAAGAAAGAAAACATTGTCAAAGCTTTGGAGGCCGGCGCCATAGACTATGTTACAAAACCTTTCTTCATGCCAGAGATGACGGCAAGAGTAAAAGCAGTCTTAACCCTAAAGAAACACTATGACGAATCCATTGAGGTAAAAAAACAGCTTAGTAGATCGGAAGAAAAATATCGGTTGGTAGTGGACAACGCCAGCGAGGCAATATTGGTTATTCAGGATGAAATGTCCAGATTTTTCAATCCCAAAATCCGGGAATTTATTCATTGTTCAAGTAAAGATTTAACCAGCAGACCATTTGTGGACTTTGTTCACCCAGAGGATCAAGCAAAGGCGTCAGAGTATTTCAAAGAACTCCTTGAGGGTGAAGGAGCAGCGAGAATATTTGACTTTCGGGTTGTTAACAAAAGAGGGGGTATTAAGTGGTTGGAGGCCAACGGAGTCTTAATCAGTTGGGAAGGCAAGCCAGCCACCCTCAATTTCCTGACAGACGTCACCGAGCGCAAGCAGGCGCAAGAGGAAAAGGAAAAAATACAATACCAGCTGCTCCAAGCCCAGAAAATGGAAGCCGTTGGCACTTTAGCTGGCGGGATCGCCCATGATTTCAATAATCTACTACAGGTTATTCAAGGCTACGGTCAGATGCTTCTTCATGATGCGAACCAGGACGAGCGCGCCCACCAGGCATTGGTGCGTATCGTTGGTGCCTCCAAAAGAGGCGCTGACCTCACCCAGCAGTTACTCACCTTCAGCCGGGCTGTTGACAGTGACAAGCGCCCCCTGGACCTTAACCATGAGGTTAAAAAGGTAAAAACGCTTTTGGAGCGCACCATTCCTAAAATGATCAACATTGACCTAGATCTTGCTGACAATCTCAGGATTGTTAACGCCGATCCCACCCAAGTGGAGCAGATACTCATGAATCTGGCGGTCAATGCCAAGGATGCCATGCCTGAAGGGGGCAAGCTGCTCATAAAAACAGAGAATGCGATTCTCAACGATGAGGTTTGTCGACTGCACCCTGATGCCACCCCATGGGTTTATGCCCTGCTGACGGTTTCAGACAGTGGTCATGGTATGGATTCAGAAACCCAGGAGCACATCTTCGAACCATTTTACACCACCAAAGATGTAGACAAGGGCACAGGCCTAGGTCTGGCCATGGTCTATGGGATTGTGAAAAACCACAACGGTTTTATAAGCTGCACCAGCGATCCCGGTGAGGGTACAATTTTCAAGATTTATCTGCCGACTCTGGACCGAGAAGTACAGGTAGCTGATGAAAGAGAGACGAGAGCTCCAATCATGAAAGGGAGTGAGACAATTTTGTTGGTGGATGACGAGGAATTAATCAGAGATCTGGTAGTACAGGTGCTGGGTGAGTCGGGTTATACGGTTATTACTGCTCCAGATGGGAAGAGCGGGCTAAAGCTTTATGGCGAACAGCAAGCGCGGATTGATCTCGTGATACTCGACCTAATCATGCCTGAAATGGGTGGCAGAAAATGTCTTGAGGAGCTACTCAAAATGGATCCTCAGGTACGCGTTCTGATTGCCAGTGGCTATGCATTGGATGGACCAGCAATAGAAGCTATCAAGGCTGGGGCGAGAGGCCACATTAGTAAACCATATGACATAAAGGAAATGCTCAGGGTGATTCGTGAAGTCCTTGATCACAATTGATGTAGGGTTTCAAATTGTTCCCATTCAGGGGGAATTTCTTCAGGTTTGTTGGTCACGGGTCAGATATTTTTCCAGACAACGGGCTACCCAATTCGGCTAGCGCCGGCAGCTAAAACGAGCTTCTCTAGGGCCTCATAAGGCTGGGCCCCGACAATTGTCCTGCCGTCCGCCATGAAGGTAGGCACGGCAGTGATTCCGTGGGTTCGAGAGTATGCCCAGTCTTGGTCAACCAGTTGTTTGAACGTCCCCTCGGTCAGTACACGTTCTGCTTCAGCCCCATCTAAGTTCAATGACTCCACCAGGCCGGTGAGTATCGGTACCTTGGCTATATTCAGCCCATCCACAAAATAGGCTCGAAAAGAGGCCATATGAAAGTCTTCCCCACGGCCTAGTGATTCGGCCCATTTGCCCAGTTCCTGGGCCTTTCGGCTGTTGAAGGTCTTGTCGCGCATACCAAAAGGCAGACCACATTCGGCGGCGACCCTTTTGAGATGTTCAAGAACCGCAGGAATATCGATTCCTCGGCCGGCGAAAAGCTCATCCAAGGTGAGCCCTTCCTCTGGAGTGTTCGGATGTAATGGAAAACCGATCCACTTGACCTGGATCTCGTACTCCTGCTTAAGCTTGTCAATACGCCCGGCAATGAAATAGCACCACGGTCAGACATAGTCGGAAAAGATCTCTAGGACAATCTGATCTGCCATTATTCCCTCCGATAATGTAGTTGGCGTGCATCCGGAAACTACCAAGTGTCATTCTGAGTCCTTCGGCAAGCTCAGGATAAACTCCGCGAAGAATCTCTGCTGACCCCTTTAACCATGAGATTCTTCGTCGCCTTGCTCCTCAGAATGACATCTGAAAACACGGTTTCCGGATGGACACTAGCTAATACCTTAAGTCTCCACTTATGTTATCCGCTTGAGGTTTCACTTTCAGTTTTATGTAGTAAACTTCTCGCCCGCTCCCCTTCGACAGGCTCAGGGCTCGCTAGAGAGCTCAGCATTTGATCTTGAGTGCTTTAGGGAGAATTGTAAAAGAAAATGAGTCGGAAGCCCAGCCTTCGTCGCCGTCGGTTTGCAGTACCAGGGGACGATCCAACTTCACCCTTAATTTCTGACCGGTACAGTATTCGCCGATCCGATTGCCGATTATAAATGCCGCCGTCCCCCCGATAACAGTTTTAATGAGCCCGGAACTTACGCAAAGGATATGCAGCTGCCGGTCGTCAAATCGGGCTCTGGGCACAACCTTCATTCCGAAGCCATAGTATGGTTGTTTGACAACCATCAAGCTCAATACATTTCTCGCCTCGAATGTTTCATTATCTACAGTAATCTTGGCATTGGCTCGCTCATAGTCTTTGAGATAGGAGTTTAGGACGGCTCTGACATATGTTTTGAAGCCTGTACCACCTCGGGCGCGATAGTGCTGTCTGAGCCTGGTTATTGTGCCTTCGATCCCCACTGATGAGGTAAAAGCACGTCTTTTTTCGTCGCAATTGATCAGGTCATATTCACGAATTTCGCTGTTTCTTATGCGCACCGCAAGATCAGCCAGTTCGCCTTTGTATTGTAAGGCGTGGCGCAAAGCGTTACCGGTACCGAGAGGGAGAAAACCAACCGGTGTTTGGATCGTATCGATAGCATTGATGATGTCTGAAAAGGTGCCGTCTCCTCCGGCGGCCACGAGTACATCACATCGGCTGGCGAGTTCCCTGGCGCATTGACCGAATTCCTCAGCTGTAGTGGTATCAAGCCCGTGGATTGCGGTATCCAGAATCTCCGCGGCTTGCGCCAAGGCAGCACGCTTCTGCTCCGCGGTCATTTTACCTGAGACAGGATTGGTGATAATTGCGTAGCGCATTTTACTGAGGCACAAATGGAGTCATTAGCGTAAAATAGGTTATTGAAACTGCCCGATAACGTCATTCTGAGGCCGCCGCAGGCGGGCGAAGAATCTCTGAGGTGTAACTACCTGAGGCTATGAGATTCTTCGTATAACTCAGAATGACAGAGCAACCGTTCGCTGGGTTATCGGACAGCCTCGAGTATGATTTTCAAATTTGAGCATATTTTTCTCTTACTGCTTAGCCAGTCCCTTGAGATATTCCACCACAAGATTAATAACCTCGGCTCGCATGGGCAGGGATTCATTCATCAGTTGATGACCGCCGTTTTCGATCAAAATGATGTCTGCATTTGGAAATTTTTCCTTTATAAATTCAAGGTTATACTTCCAATCAACCGCGGTGTCGGCAGTTCCCTGAATTACTCTTATTGGCAATGTGGACGGCTCATAGCTGAGAATTCTCTGGTTCCACTCGACAAGTGCACTGAACCATTGCATTGCGACCTGTCTCGCCTGAAGCGGATCTTTTTCTGTTAACATGAGGTACTCTTCGTCTGAGGAAACGTTCCGGGAGGCTCTTGGCACGGAATCGGTTACATGCTTCCCCAGGGAGTGCCCAAACCGAGAAAGATGCCAGTAGGAGGAATGAACTAACGGTGCAATGAGGACGACTTTTTCTACACCCGGTTGATCAACAGTCAAGAGGTAGTCCAACGTTACCGCGCCACCCATGCTGTGTGCCACTAGGTGATAGGGCCCAGGAAGATGCACACGAGCAATCCGCAAGAAGTCCTCCAAGACAGAGACATATTCAGAAAAGTCATCAATTGATGCCCGAGCTCCGCTCGAAAGGCCATGCCCCGGGTGGTCATACACCGCAACCGTGTATCTCTCCTTAACCACTGTTCTGATTACATGCTTCCAGACCCCTGTGTGATCAGCATAACCATGCAGTAGGATCACAGTTCCTTTGCTTTCTTTTGGTTTGAAAATGTGAGCAGCCAGAATCTTGTCACTCACACTGAACGTTCCGAAGATATGCTCTGCGCCATCAATCTCCAAACCATAGTAGCTGAAATACTCGTGGGTAGATTTCGAAAACGGCGGCGGTGTTTGAAAGTTAAGAGGTTCGAGGTCCTCCTTCACCTTATTAATGTGGGTAGTAATGGAGCCCGAATCGGCGGTAGGTTTATCTTTGCCTGGAGTCATACAGCCTTGCAGAATACATCCGAGAAACAGAAGAAAGGTCAAAATCCGCACGCAGCTGGAAGCTGTGCCGTGTATTTTCATGTTTGGCGATCACGTCTATTGGTGATGAAATATCCGGGCTATTAATACCATTTATGATTATCATACTAATGTCAAGGCTTGACTAACCCATATGTTTCACTGGCCAGTGAGTTTGGCTCCATTGAGCCCCGCCGGCTCGTGGTGTCACCTATTTTTTTCGGCAATCTTCCCCTTGAAACTCTCGCCTTCCTCTTGTAATGTACCTTATCCTACCGGCTTGGCAGACAGCGAAGCCGGCCCAGCCAAACCGATGCGGACGCTGACTAAGCTAACATCTTGGAAGTACACTATATTTGTAAGGTGCAGAGATGAAAGACGAGAATAAATCCAAGAAACAACTTATCGGTGAATTGGACAGACTACGTCAATGTCACACCCAATTGGAAACCGACAGCAAAGGGGTAGCGGAAGCGCTGAGGGAAAGTGAAGCCTCCATGAAAGGCATTCTCAAAGCCGCACCCATAGGCATCGGTCTGGTTCACAACAGGGTATTGGGCTGGGTGAGCGATCATGTGAACGAAATGCTGGGCTACTCAGGGGAGGAGTTAATAGGCAAGAGCGCGCGAGTTCTGTATGAAAATGATGACGAATTTGAGCTGGTAGGCAGGGAGAAATACCAGGAGATTAGAGAAAGGGGAGTGGGCGCCATTGAAACCCGCTGGAAGCGCAAAGACGGTAGACTTATTGATGTCCATTTGCGTTCAACGCCTGTTGATCCCACAGACCTCGCCCAAGGTATTCTCTTCACTGCGCTTGACGTTAGCGAGAGTAGGTATGCTCAGAGGGCACTGAGTGAGAGTGAGAAAAGATATCGGAGGATTACCGAGGCCATAACGGATTACATATTCACGGTGAAGGTAGTAGAGGGTCATCCTGCGGAAACTCATCATGGGCCAACCTGTGAGGCTGTGACGGGCTTCACTTCTGAGGAATTTAACGCAGATCCCTTCCTCTGGATCCGAATGGTACCCGCAGAAGATCAGGATATTGTCCGAGCCCAGGCTTCCGAAGCTTTGTCGGGAGGTGACCCGGGACCGATAGAACATCGCATTATAAGAAAGGATGGCCAGATTAGATGGGTAAGTAACAGTCTGGTTCCCACGAGCGATGGGCAGGGCAATCTCGTTTCTTACGACGGCCTGCTTCGCGACATCACCAATCGTAAGATAGCTGAGGAGACACTCCGGGAAAGTGAGGAACGCTATCGCCACCTTGTGGAGACCATGAACGAGGGCTTGGCGATGGCGGACCAGGACTACGTATTTACCTTTGTCAATGAAACACTTTGCGAGATGTTGGGATATTCTCGGGAGGAGATGCTAGGCCGTCACATCGTGGAATTTGTCCATGAGGATTACAAAGACTTCATGCAAGACCAGATTGCCAGACGTCAAAGGGGCGAAGTAAGAAGTTATGAGCTCGACTGGAGAGCAAAAGACGGTCAAAGGGTCTACACGCTGATATCTCCCAGGGGCTTTTACGATGCAAATGGACAGTTCACGGGCAGTCTGGGGGTCCTCACAGACATCACCGACCGCAAGCGGGCGGAAGAGGCGCTGCAAAGAGCTCACGCCGACCTGGAGTTGCGGGTGCAAGAGCGTACTGCCGAACTGTTGCAGACAAACGAGCAGCTTAAGCGAGAGATAGAAGATCGCAAAAGGATTGAGCAAGAACTTCGGGAAAGCGAAACCAGGTACCGGCTTCTCATAAATAACATGCCCAGTATTGTCTACAGGGGATACAAGGACTGGTCTGTGGACTTTATGGATGAAAAAGTGAAGTTGCTTACAGGCTACGGCATGGAAGAGTTCAACTCTCGGAAAAAGAAGTGGTCTGAGGTCATAATAGGAAGAGACCTCGAAACTGCCAAGAAGGCATTTATTCAAGCATTAAAAACGAACAAGTCCTACGTAAGGGAATACAGAATTGAAACAAAAGGTGGAGAAATTCTCTGGGTACAGGAAAGGGGCCAGATAGTTTGCGACAAGGACGGCGAGATTGAATATGTGAGCGGGGTTTTCTTCGACGTTACCGAACGGAAGCAACTGCAAAAAGCCATTGTCCAAAGAGAAAAGCTCAATACTTTGGGAGCCATTGCTGCTGAAGTAGCCCATGAAATTCGCAATCCACTCGTCTCCTTGGGCGGTTTTGCCCGACGCCTTCAAAAGAAGTTTCCGGATATGTCCGAGTGTGACGTTATCCTGCAGCAGTCCCAACGCTTGGAGAAAATACTGTCAAGGATACGGAACTATCTGCACCCCGTAGAAATCCACCCTCAGGAATGTTCTGTCAACAGCATTATCACTGACTCCGTAGGCTTGCTCTCACCTGAAACCGAAATCAGAGGGCTCAAGTGCCAACTGAATCTCAATCCAGACCTGTCGGACGTCTATACCGACCCGGACATACTGACCCAGATTTTTGTCAATCTCATTCTCAATGCGGCCGAGGCCATGGACAATGGTGGCGTTTTGTCTATCAGGACCTTTGAAAGTGAGCAAGACCTCTACATTGAGTTCAAGAATCCTTCCTCCGAACCGGCAGTCAAGCAACCTGAACTCCTCTTTATGCCCTTCGCTGAAGGCGGCGAGAGCATTGGGCTGCCGCTCTGCTACCGTCTTCTGCGGAATATGGGAGGGCTTCTCTCCTACACCTCAGAAAAAGATCATATGGTTTTTACCGTTTCTTTGCCCAAATCAGTCCGACGCCATACCCAATAAGAAAAGACTCGTTTTTTCGTTTGCTGAACGTCCAGCCTAAATAAATCTCCCCTTCGAGGCTGTCCGAAAACTCTTGAGTAAGTTGATTATTGACCTTGATAGTCACTGAAACCCATTTACAGCAAAGAGCCAAAAGCCCCCTCTCCCTTGACGGGAGAGGGTTGGGGTGAGGGTGAAAAAGAGGTGATTTCAATGGATTATATCCCCCTCCCCGTGCAACCACGAACATGGGTAACCTATGTACCAGGTTCAGACCCCCCTTAATCCCCTCCCGCCAGGGGAGGGGAAACTAGTTGTCGGACATCCTCTTAGTCCCCCATTGCGGAAGCGGAGCTTAACTGGCCGCCCCTCTGGAAGATGGAGCGATTAGTGATTATCATTAATGGAACAGATAATATCTTAGATGGAAAGGAAGTTGTTTATGTACAAACTTACCATCATATATTTAATAGGGTTCCTGGCACTGGGTCTTATCAGCACCCTGAATGCAAGTGGGGTGGAGACCGGCTCTGACCTCTCCAAGGAAAAGTTAGAGAAGGCAACATTTGCCGGGGGCTGTTTCTGGTGTATGGAGCCGCCTTTCGATAAGTTGGACGGGGTTATATCCACCACGTCAGGATACTGTGGCGGCAAGGAAAAGAATCCCACCTACAAGCAAGTTTCTGCTGGCGAGACAGGCCATGCGGAAGCCGTTGAAATCTTGTACGATCCCTCGCGGATAAGCTATGCGGAACTGCTGGATGTATTCTGGAGAAACGTTGATCCCACCCAGAAAGATGGGCAGTTTGCTGATACCGGGGCCCAGTATCGGACGGCGATCTTTTACCATAATGAAGAGCAAAAACGACTGGCTGAGATTTCCAAGAAAGAGCTGAAAAACACTGGTAAGTTTGCCAAAAAGATCGTTACCGAAATTGTACCCGCGACCCCTTTCTACAGGGCTGAGGAGTACCATCAGGATTACTACAAGAAGAATCCTTTGAGATATAAGTTTTATAGATATGGGTCGGGTAGGGACGACTATTTGGTAAGAAAGTGGGGTAAGAAATAGCCAAATCATCGATGCGCTTCTATGCAAGCAACGCCTTCCGGGCCCACAACAGCATTGTGAGATACTCCAGCGGGCAGATTAAGTCGGTCACCAGGGTTTAAGGTCACCTTCTCATTGCTAGCCGGTAGACCGAAGGTGATTGAACCACTCACCACATGGATCACTTTGTTGTATGAGTGGGAATGGGCACTGTAAACGTCGCCGGGTGCATTGGACCAACGATAGCCATGCAAGCCTTCCTCGGCTAGGATCTTTGTAATTGTCTCCTCATCCGGGCTTGTACCACCAGACCATCTAATAATCTCAACTTTACGATTTGCCATAAATCCCTTTTCCTTCAATCTTATGCAATGCGGCTGTTAATTAACCTGGTTAGAGTCCAGCCGGAAATGGCAGATTGTCATTCTGAGCGAAGCGAAGAATCTCCTGCGAACCAAGAAATTAAGAGATTCTTCGTCGCTTTCACTCCTCAGAATGACAAGCAAGAGCTAGGTTTACGGATG
>Ga0224503_10000501_pt1 | contig 11841 bp, 10 predicted proteins | sample SF_Oct11_sed_USG_2_FD_169106 | JGI IMG/M metagenome (GOLD analysis project Ga0224503, IMG submission 169106) | Sediment microbial communities from San Francisco Bay, California, United States - SF_Oct11_sed_USGS_21 | ecosystem: Environmental > Aquatic > Marine > Sediment | place: USA...
ATCTTCTGAAATCCATTCCCATTGACGTCTATCAGTTCTAACCTCTAAATCAACTAAATTTGCATCAGTAGCCGATAACTCTACTTCTATTAAATGAATCCCACTATTCCAATCAGCCTCTACAAACGGACCATCTATAGTTGGATCAGGTATGATTGAAGTCATATCCCACCACGTTGTATCATCATTATCAAGAACATTACCATCAAGGAGTGACCATTCTAGATCAGGATCGTAGTTCGGTGATAATGTTCTTTGAGTCAACTTACCTGTATGACTACCAAGTGTGCATCTAAAAATAAAACTAGTTTGGACGTTTGAAGTCATATTTGCTTTAACTTGCGCTCTACATAGTAAACGTTGAGCACCGTTAGGTATACCCATATAAGCCGGTCCTGGACCCATTGCAGTATATCCAGATCCACCAGCTAGAGTTTGGATTCCAAAAAAAGGACGTACTGCTGGTCGATTACGTAATGCACTATAACGATTACGTATCTTACGTATCATAACTTGATTAATTTCACGTGCCGCTTCACGTTCTGAACTAGTCCATAAAGACCAACGTTGCGGTCTAATTAATTCCGTCATGGATTCGCTCTTCTAAGAAATGAACAACATGAAATATCACGTAAATCAACACTCCCACCACCAGTAACCAGAGCTTCAACTTCATAATCAACTTCAGTTCCAGCAGCAGCGTCTGCATCCCAATCAACATCAGTAATAGTAATTACTTCTGGTGACGTCCATATACTTGTAGTTAGATTTAAACGTTCTTTCCAACTACCACCATCAATTCGTACACGCACATCATGGTCTGTAGCACCAGTTTGCTTAGATTGATAACTACATACGAAATTAATACTACTCAATGCTCCAGATACAGGTATTGCGCACCATGCTGGAATCCACAGTTTCTTTGTGACGACATTTACGTATGTAGCGGATGTGACATTTGTTTCGGGAAACGTTGTGTCTATCTGTAGTTCACGCAAATGTTCTTGATTGTTGAATAACGCACTTAGAATACCAGAGTGTTCTTCATCAAGTTCAGTACCTGATCTAGATTCATCATCTAGTATCTCTATGAAATCCAGCCATGTTGCGGGTGCAATAGGCACTACACCATCTCCACTCTAGAAAGACCACCAAGATTACGAACTTCAACAAAAGCTGTACTAACGATTTTTGCTTCAATTTCGAGCAATACTTGATTTTGTAATGACGCTACCTTTATTTCTGAATCAGGAAATATAAACGTATCTGCTAACCAAATACTAGAACCCAACGCTAACTTTTCAATCCATGATCCGTTATTTATTCTAGCACGAATATCGTATGAAGCTGATCCGGCACTACGTTGATGTTCAAACGCCAACTTCCATTGCCACGTATTTGAAGTTACTGCTAACATAGATGGAAATGTAACGTAGTTTGATACTATATTATCATACGTTCCTGAAGTTGTCCTAGCATCAGTTCCATCAATTCGACAATCTACATTTGTAAGGAGTAATTCTTCTTGGTTATCATGGATATCACCTAAAAAATCTTCATCAATAGGCGTATCATCATCAAACCTTGTGAGTGGTATGCTTGTCCAAACCATTAAATTACCCTGTACACTTCTGAACCATCACTAAATGGATTGGGTGGATCTGCACCAACAAAAGCGTAAATATGGTTTGCGTCAGATTCCGCATTATAATCTGATAAACCATTAGGAGCTACCAATGCAGGTCTAAAAGGCTCTCTACGTTGACGTATTGTCAATATAATATACCCCTTCTTTTCATCGATCTTCTTAGAATCAACGAAGAACCTCTGATTAGTCAACCCTCTAACACCATTAACTAAATCAGGTATATTAGGAATATTCATCAATACTGCATCGATTTGAGAAAGATCACGGAACTCATAAAAAACCTTTACTTCTAATTGCGTCCAAGGATTACTAAGTTCTAATGCAATCCTACCCCACGCAACTTCACAATCATTGATACTATCATACTCTGGGAAAGAAAGTCTACCAGATCGCCCGCCGCGACTCTCTAACAATAAAGGTTTAGATCGACCATAAGCCGACACACTTTCCATTGAATCAACCGAAATCGAATGAATTAGTTTACCACGACTAACATTATAGTCAGTCATCATACTGGCATTATTAATGACCTTGCTATAATTACGTTTCCACTTTGCTGCTGAAAAGTCTTTCTTTACCCAATTATCACCAATAGTAGTTTCAGTAGGGAAGAAATCATGGTATCGGTCAATAACGAATTGTTCTTTTGAATTGACGAGTGGTTTTAAAGCGAACGGAAGAAGTAGATGTAATTCTGCAAATTCTTTAAGTTCATCAATTGGTTCAGTTTCAACAAATAAAACGGCTGTTCCAGTTTCTTTATTACCAGTTGCCGCATCAAATGTGGGTACAGGCCATAGAGTGTCACGAATCTCATATACTTTATTAAAGTTGATGAGTGTATATTTTACACCTACACCATCTCCATCACCTAAATCATATGGTCCGTTTGTCTGCTTATCATAGGGACCTATTACAGAATAATCATCGACGTATGCGATAGCACTACTTTGTTGAGCTAAGTTGATGTTTACTGAGTAATCATCGGCTGGATCAAACCCAGAATCAGTTAGAATTGACCAATGGTATTTAATCCACACACCGAATCTAGTAATAGTTACTTCATCTGACCATTGAAAATCGTATGTATCCCAAGTTTGAGTTTCTTCAATCCAGATTTTTAAACCGTCTTCATTTCTGATCCTGACTCTGATTGTTTCAGATGCATTACCCGCATCAGCGACGTATACCCATACTGATACGTTGTAACCCTTACCGGGAGTCAAACTAGGTTGCGAGGCAGGCTCAATACTAAGTGTAGGACTTGACGAATTACCATCCAATTTGGCACTACTACCACTACGGACAATTGTAGTTTCTTCGGTTACAGTACCCGTAGTATTCCAATTGTCGGGTTCACCGCCGGACCAATCATCGAGGTCACTATTTGTTAGTTGTTCACCGCCACCAGATTCTAACGTTGCATCTGTGGTTGTCAACCACTCCATAAGAACGTCTACCGGACTTCCTCTTTTCACCCATACATGGAATACTTCAGATTGGTCAATAATGAAATCTTTACCGGTACTATTACTAGCACCAACACCAAAATAATCCCTAGTAATTCCTGAAAACGCTCTACCATTTTGCTGCGTATATTGGATTAGTTCTTGTTCTTTAGTTCTTCTATCGACTATTAAAAGATAACCCGGCACTCTAAATAAAGAATCAGTACCTACATTAGCAAGAGTAATTGTTAAATCACCATCTCTAAAATCACCAGCTAATTCAAATGCTTCAGAATCAAAGTCTTCATATAACGCATTACTCATAGCTTTAAATGCGTTAGTCAACATGAATTTATATCCGCCACCAAAACCCATATCAATTCTATAGTCTTCCATCTGCCAACGAGATACTAAATAATCTGCTTCATCTTCACCAAAAAGACCTTGACGTTTAATTACTAACGTTTCAGAAAGGTTGGCATCATTAGTCGATAACCATGCCGTTACTAATTGATCCACATCTGTAATACTGAATTCTGAATCACCTACTTCAAGACTAGCTTTAGTTAGATCGAACTTAGCGCCACTACTAGGTGTAGATATAGCACCAACAAATTGAGTCCACCCCGAAGGTAAATTCAATAAAGCGTGATCGCGTGTGACAAATCTAGTTTGAATTTCAGGAAAGTCCCACACTACGCAAATAGTCTTACTTTGATCTGAAAGACTCAATCTGTGTACTCCGTGTACGCAAGAAACTTATACTTATAATTACGTCGATTAAATCCAGGTGGATATTCAATCTTTGGAGTTTTAGGATCTGGAATCAAAAACTGATAGTGTCTCTCTCCATTAGTAAAAAGATCACGATCAGCCCAAAAAGCACACTGACCAGGAGTATCGCTACCTATTAATTTTTGAAACCCCTTTAAATGGTAGTCTAATACACTATTTTCAACGACATTAGTTATATCGATATCTAAATCAGATGAACTTTTATTAACTTTAACTATTTCCGCTACACCATCACCTTGATTTACATTATAACCTGTATTACCAGTAGACTTATACCTATTAAGTCCCTTATGAAAATCAACCAATCCTCCCATGAATACCCTATCCCACCAAACATGACCAGAAGCATCGTAGTCATTAACTGTATCAGTTTCATATCTGAGATGAACTTCCATTCGATCAGTATCAGCATGGATAGTCTGGGCGGTAACATACATAAGCCATTCTGGTCCTAAACCAACAATAAATGACCTAGAGGTGGGCGCGGTTTTCTCTGTACCTTCACCAACAGTTAGATTACTTCCATCGTATTGTTTCAGATCAAGATATACGTTATTATCTACGCCAGGTGTACCTAAGCGAACCATAGCAGTAACACCGAATTCAAGATTACCCGCTTTTAGAATTGCCAGTAAATCATCTGCTTGGATACGTTGAGCAGCAACGGCTTTGTTTCCTGCACCAGCAATAGAGACATTTTGTCTAAGGGATTGTACCGATGGGGCGGCAATTCCTGCACTATGGAACTGTGCGTCATCGACGTCATTGAGTCCATTAACCGAACTGGTAATGTCCCAACTTGATGGGTCCGCTTCATCTGCATCTACCTCAAAAGAGTGATTGAGTAGATTGGGTTGCCCGTATAGAATAAGCGGCTTACCCATTAAATCGTTCTCCGTCGGAATGATATCAGTTGACCAAGACCGATCATTTCGTCAATGGATTCAGCAACACGCCTTGATAGTTCATCACTAACTCCATTATCTACCCAATTATCACCAGTAAATTGCATGCTGATATTCACAACGTTAGACTCGTTTCCTAACCCCAACTCTTTGACAGCACGGCGAGCCCTTTCTCCTCTTAGCGGAAATACTCCCTCAGGCCCCGCCTCACCAATTGTAACATCCGTACGCCGATTAAAGATGCCACCATCTGCCGCGACAAGTGAAGCCCCTGTACCGGCTCCTAACGCGGCTCCTGTTGACATAGCACCAGCAGCAATACCTGTCGCAATTCCTACATTTTGAGTCGCGATACCTGGTGCAGCAGCCCAACCCCAAACAGGTATTGCAGCAGCAGAAGCAAACGAGCTTAAAGCTACCTCACCCATATAACCCGCCATGTTCGCCATATGCTCTGTAACTATACTAGTCTTAGTAAGTTTATCCCAAATGAGTTTTTGAATACCCCATTGAATCAACATCGAGATACCCTGCTTTGCAATAGACTTAAGCGATTCACCTACTGATTTCTGTAGGTTCTCTTTATCAACTATAATCTTGGCAGTAGTATCACCAATAGAAGTTACAATAGACATACCGTAATCTTTCCATTGTTCCTTCCATTCTTTACCAAACTCTCGAAGACGTTCAACCATTGTCTCCAGTTCACTTTGAAACTTATCAGCAAGTCCATCAACAGAAGCAAACATACGTGCTTGATCTGCGATCTCTGCTAAGTTTTCTGGTATCTCTTGACCAGCTTTATTAGCTGCATCAATCAACGCTGTTAGTTCTTCTGCAATTGCACGCAATGCAAATTCTACAGTTTCACCATTTTCTTCTGCTTTACTGGATACTTCAGTCCAGAACAACGAAAAATCTGTGAGTGCTCGTTTAGTAGCGAGACCAGATGAAGCAGCGGCACTTTCAAGTCTTTCCCATGACTCTTCAACAAATTCAGAATGAGTTTTTGTACGTTCAGCTTCTCTAGCATAATGCTCAAGAAGTTTAATAAACTTTTTAAGTTCATTAGGAATTGGAACACCTAACTTTTTATGCGCTTCAACGAAATCAAGAATACGTTCTGAAGCTGCACCAGCAAATCCTTGTAGGAGTTGCATATCTTTACCAACGTCTCTTTGAAACTGTTTGAACGCTTCCTGTTCATTTTTCAACGCTTCTGGTCTAAACAATTGAACTTCAGCTAATGAAGTATCTACAAACTTAGTAGCGTTCTCCCTAATTTTTTCCAACGCTTTAGATGCACGTTCTAACTGCTCTCCAATTTCTTTGTCAATTTCAAGTTGTTCATCTAGTAGTTTATTTGCTAAATTAATCTGGTCTGTCTGATTAGTAGTCTCTCTTCCTGCTTTCTCCCAAATCTCTAAAATTGACTTACTACCATTCTCAAACTTCTTCGCTTCTTTACCAAGACGAGTATAACTACTAACCGCTTTATCTACTGTCGGAGCGAACTTTTCAAGAACTTCTGTAACACTCTTCATTACAGCAGTTCGACCCTTACTATCTGCATCTTTAAATGTTCTGAGTAATTCTCGAACTCTAGAGATATTTCTAAGTTCATCAGGTTCAAGAAACCCTATAGGTTGTCCAGCTTTTTCTACAAGTTTATCCATCAACTCTACAGAGTTTTCAAGTGATATAGCAAACGCCCGCATATCTTCTGGATTTCTTCTCCAACGTTCAATTATATCACGTACTTTATTATCTAAGCCAGAATATCTGCCAATGAGTTTACCAACTTCCCATCCAATCGCTAAAGCACCAGCTACGCCTACTAGATGTACTGCACGTAGCTGCTTAGTTAATAGAAGTGCAATATTTTTAAGTTTTAACATTCCACTTCCAGCCGCCAAAACGTGAAAATTTAATAGTTTTAATCCCTGCCACGCAACAACAAAAAACCTACCAACACGAAATAAAAGCAGTATAGATAGTAATTTAATCGCTGCTTTCGTTATTTGAACTAAAGTAGCTGTTAAGTTATCTAGTCTATCAGCACCTTTACTAAATTCAGTGATAATATTTCTAGCTTTCACCGCCAATGCAGTCAATGATGGATTAACACGTTCAAAAACTTCAATCGCAAGATTACGCCACGCACTTGTCAGCAGAGTAATCTTACCCTGAAGGTTATCAAGTCGAATCTCTGCAACCTCTTTCGCTGTTCCACCAGCACGATCAAGGGAGAACTCAAACCGACGAATAGCTTCACCACCAGCCTGAACCATAGCAAGAAAAGCAGGACCAGCACGTTGACGCATCTCGTCCATAACATCACGCATATTAGCACCAGACGCATTAACTTTATCAATAGCGTCAGCAAGACCAATAAGCGTTCCATCAGCATTTGTTAATTCAAGTCCATATCCAGCAAGTCCCTTCGAACCTTCCTCAACATCACCAATCAGAGTAGTGATAATTCTACGAAGTGCGGTACCTGATCTCTCTGCACGAATATTTCGGTTAGCCAATATAGCTAGTGCAGCACTAACTTCATTGAATCTCAAACCCGCTTGATTCGCAACTGTTCCCATAAATGAGAACGACACACCAATATCACGAATTGTTTGGTTCGAGTTCGACGCCGTGAAAGCCATAACGTCAATAGCTTTAGCTAGTCCTTCTGTTTCAAGTGCAAAACCCTTTAGAGTACCAACAGCAATAGTCGCTGCATCCGCCATATCTAACTCACCAGCAGCAGCAAGATTGAGTACAGCGGGCATAATTCCGTAGATTTGATTTACTTGAAGACCAGATAGAGCGAGTTTCTCCATCGCTTCTGCTGATTGACCAGCCGTGAATACAGTTGTCGCACCAAGATGCTTTGCTTGGTCAGCTAATTTACGAAAATCCGCTCTAGTTCCTTGCGATACCGCCCGAACACCAGACATTGCTTTTTCAAACCCAGCACCAGCAGTAAAGAAATCCTTAACCATACCAACGCCAAAGATAACTGCTGAGATTTGAGCTAATCGAACAAAACGTTCACCAATTCTTCCCAAATTCGCAACTGTTTGTTCAGCCGCAACTTGAGAAGCACGCGCCATTTTTTGTAGACTCGCAGCAGAAAGGTTCGCATCAGATCGTAAAGCCTGATGTGAACGTCTACCACGGTACGCAATAACAAACTGTGAAGCTACATTACGTACCATTATCCTTCCTTGGGTTGTCTCGGTGCCATTCTTTGATCCCTAAATCTATCGCTTCCATATGATCTACTAGTACAGTAAACTCTAGAATTGTTAAATCTAGTTCGTAACACTGCCAAACCTGATCCATCATCTGAAACCGCTGAACGATTTCTGAGTTTAGATCGAAGAACAACGCCCATGCGAGTTCTCCACCTTCTGGCACTCTGTCTAAACTCTGGAGGTAAATACCGCACTTCGCGCAATCGGACTGGTCGGGGTCCATCGGACGCAACATGGGTAGACTCGCTTCTTTGCGTAAGTCGTTGCATGTTCCGCAATCCGATGGACCTTTCCAGGTAGTCCAAAATGCAGTCTCCGATTTGGCGTGCGCTTTTAGGAGTTTCCCAGATCCCTATCCTCACTCGTTTTGGATGACGAACCGGCTACCTTGTCCATTACATACAATGCGAGTGCGGTGGCATCTTCCATTGGGATTAGGTCAATGTTCTTCTGATTGAACGGGATCTGACCACCCTTACCATCACCAATTCTCTTCCATCCCTTAAGAGACTTACGTAGAATGATATAGACGGCATCATCGAACTGACCCTTTCTCGCTAGTTGACCTACCTTTAAAGAAGTCGGAAGAAGTACCGACTTCAACACGAATATAGAAGCGTCGTCAGGAGTATCATCGTCTACCGGAAATGCCTTAACTCCATCAACGTCCTTAGTAATCGTTTGACCCTCGTTGTCAGGATCAGGTACTTCCTGAGACTCTGTTACGTCATCGAGGAAAACTTCCCACTCTGATGCAGAGATAATTAGCGACCTTGCCATGCGTTTCTCCCTCTTTTTCTAGCTTGGTATTATGCCAAGAGACTAACGTTCCGACTATTTTGCACCCAATATCTGAAAGGATCAGTACCGGCTGTAAAGTCTGCCCATTCAGTTCCATGAGGTAGAGTAGCTGCTTGGGGAGTCTGAACTTTCATTGTAACTGTTACAGGGACCTTAGAACCAGGCGCTCCACCAGACGTAGGCGCACTCTGCACAATCAATGCCGGAAGTTGGAATCTCATCTCGTACAAATCACTCGTACTAGGAATGGTGATACCATTCCAATACAATTCAGCTTTATATACCTTAGGAGCGCGACCAGTTTGAATTGTCTGAGCGTCTGTTACAATAGCAGCAACAGTTGTAGATTCTTTATAGTCTTGAACCGTAAATTCCATCATCGCTTCAGGGAATCCGTTAATGTCCGGCTCTCCAACGTATCCCGCATTAGAACCAGATTCAAACTCACCAGAAATATTGCGATTAATAGTAATTTTCGCATCCGTCACAAGAATCTCATCACCACCAGCGAGGTTGTCCTCACTCCCTGTAATCTCTTTAAGTCTCAAATTAACCTGATTAAAGATACCCAGAAGTCCATCGGTGACATGAGTGACAGCCGCCATCTCAGCATCACCAGTACCTCTATCACGAATAAGACTATGTGCGATTAGAGTGAACGTCCCCATCAATTTTCCATTACTATGCGCCAATTCAGCCTGTGATACTTTAACAGTAGGGTAGTTATACTGCGCGTTAGCACCAACATCCTTATCAACCATCAAAGTTGCAAACAACCCATCTGAGTTAGCTTGGAACATCATATAATGTCTATACGAACCGAGAACATCAAGTTCCTCAGGTGCGGTATTACCAGGACCAACATTGTCATTACTCTGACCCATAAGAAGTGCCATCAGCAATTCGCTGGTTGGTCCTTCATAGCGCATCGGAGCAACAATAGTACCTTCAATACCAACATTACCCTGAAGAGTTCCACCCGACAGAATATCACCGATATTATCGTCGGCAATAACTTCAGGGATACCCTCGGGTAGTCCCTCTGATTCAATCTTAAGTCCATCGAGTGCCCCGACGGCAACCGACGTACCCCACGTTCCAGCTTTCTTAATCGCCGCTGCCCAACTGGTGGTAGCCATTCCTAAGTTCCTCCTTTATGTCGTAGACACTTCTTCGTGATAGACAAATTTCAACTGAGCAGCATGGCCGTTCACACCACCCTCATCTAGTACAGCCGACTGAATCGGTACCGTAATCTCAGGATAATCACCTAAGAAACCCATATATCCCGAACTTACATTCAAAGTAGTTAGTTCAGATACCCTAGCAGACACAGCATCAATAATTTCCCAAATCGCTTTTTGTAACGCTTTCTCTTGAGTATCGTTCTCTAACCGAGAAAAGAATACCCAAACCATTACTATAACCTTAGCTTCATATGAACCCATAGTCAATGGTGAAGTCTTAACCTGTGGATTCATTACCCAGAATCGAGTCAAATCTTTACCAACAAATTCAATACTGTCCATAAGTCCTGAAGCACTAATATGTAATCCAGCGTCTGTCTGTAATTCATTGAGACCAACCCAACGTTTCTGGGTGGTGAATACAGAACCAATGTTCGGGTCAACCCCGATCATAATACCCTTTAGAGCGTCCATAAAGGCTTCGACTGCTACGGCCATTATAGTGGAGTCTCCGATTTAGCTGCCCACTTTTCCATGACGGCGTTTAATCTTGGTTCTAGTTCATCATGCATTTGATCTGACCCATCAGTCATGAACTTGTGACCAGGGATACCAAATTTACCAATGGATCTTGCTACTCTAAAAGCAGCACGGCGCAGAGGGTTAGAGCCAGTATATCCAGAGATATCAAACTGACCTTGAGCTACCTTAACACGCAACCAATCTTCAATTGCGTCTACAGGTGGTGGAGTTCTACCTGGTGTTCTTCCAAATTCCATAACTGATGGATATTCGCCCAACCCTTCACCAGCGGTAATACCAGTTGAATAGGTAAACCCTTCAGTATCAGCGGTCATGATCGGAGGAATAATTTTTATAGTGTCTTGTAGAGTACCTTTATCAATCGGTACAGCTTCGTTGGCTTTATCACGACCACGCTGCGCTACTCTAAATCCAGCGTGGAGTAATTCTTGTTCTAGCTCCTTTTCAAGTATCATATTCTCATCTACGTACTTCTTAATCTGAGAAGTATCGACAAGAACTGTTACTGGTGCGTTGATTGGCACTAGTGACTAATCCTTCTAGGTGCAAGTCTACTATCCGATGCCCATTCTACAGTAGTACCTGCACTTTCATGGGATACCATCTTAGGATCGATATACTCTGACGCTTCTTTCATTAGTTCTTTAGCTCGATCCGCCCAATGCTGACGTAAACGCCAATAGCTCGTTTCTGATGAACCAAGTGAAACATTGGACAAATCCGACGCTTTCCGTGCAATCCAATATGCCACGTAGCTAGCGCAAAGTGCCGTCAGTAAGTCAGTGTCCATATTCGGTACAGTAGTCAGATTAGCATCCGAAACATCAATAATATGTGCGCCAGTATATTGTAACCTAAGATGATTTACTGAATCAATTGCAGTGGTTAGAAACAGAACATCATTACCGCTGGTGTCTTTACGGATCTCACGATCTTTATCCGTTATATCCGTTTCAACTTCAGAGTCAGTATCTCTGTTGCTAACCGATGCAATCTTTTCAAGGTCTGAATAGCCACTTTCCCATAGAGTTAATTCTGAATTCAGTACAAATCGCTTCTGCGTACCATCACCCGCAATCTCTTCTACAACGTGTCGTGGTCGTAAACGAGTGTATTGATTAACTCCTGCCTCGATACATAGATCTAAAATATCATTACTAGGGTCTAATTTTGGTGAATCAACTGCACCAACTTTAGCTTCGACCCTATCCCTGAATGTTTCGAGTATTCCTACAGCGGGCATTTTAACCTCACTCCAGA
>Ga0224503_10000502_pt1 | contig 11833 bp, 11 predicted proteins | sample SF_Oct11_sed_USG_2_FD_169106 | JGI IMG/M metagenome (GOLD analysis project Ga0224503, IMG submission 169106) | Sediment microbial communities from San Francisco Bay, California, United States - SF_Oct11_sed_USGS_21 | ecosystem: Environmental > Aquatic > Marine > Sediment | place: USA...
CTATGTCCCAATATATGAGGCAAGATTAGTGGGTCCAAAGAAAAAAGTTGAAATATTGCGATTTGATGCAATAAAAAAGAAATTATTGTGATGAAAAGGAAATTTTTATCAACTAATCATCAAATGTTTTTCCTATTTTTTCGCTCTTTTCTAATCTTCTGCAATTAATACAAGAGTTAGAACAGATTATTCAAAAAGATAGTCAACATAAGTATCAAAGAATTTTCAGTAGATAGTATTTGTTGATTCATCAATTACGATGTTTGAATTTTTATCTTGTTTATTGTTTCTCATTTTTTTTGATTGCTATATTGCAGAAAGAATCATGATGTTTGTTGGCCTAAAAGTGTAAGTGTAGATCTCACTCCATTAATATATCGTATTTTGGTTCTTGTATTTTCTTTAACAGTGTTGTTTGATGTAGTATTTAGGTACACTATAACATCATACATTCCCTGTACTTGTAGTACATCTGACACAATTGGGATGTTTTTTAGTTCATTTATAATGGAATTCAGTTTTTCATCATCACAAGTCAACAGTACAAAAGAAGGACAAGAATCAGACAACAAGCAGTAGTTATAGGGTACCAAAATAGTTAAGAGATTTGATAAGACGAGTCTATACTTGTAAGCTGCAACATATCCAGACATTTTTGTCTCAAATGAGACATTGCACATGATGTGCATAGACTTCTGCGCAATTTTTATTTACAATCTTTACCCTATTACTGTCTCTTATGGCAAGGAATCTGCATACTCAGTTTGAATCCAGCATAGTCAGCATCATCAAAATATCTGCAAAAAATATCGAAGCCTGCCTAAAAACAGGAGACGATATCTAAGCTGCCTGACAGGAAGACACATCAGTTAAACATCCGACTAGACCCAGAGAATTTTTCCTTATTGGGACAAATTTCTAAAGATACAAGGCAAAGTCCAAGCGCGATAGGCTCACAGATCGTATCGCAATGGATTGAATTTTACTATTACAAAATACACAAGGGAGACATCATGTTCTCAAAGCCAATTCTGAGAAAAATTGTGGGCATTATGGACAAGTCAAAGATTGACAAGGCCTCCAAGTTTATGGCAAGACACATCATAAAGGAGATAAGATTGCAGGAAGGTGATGTAACATATCCTGTTTTATCTGAACATATTCTAAAGTGGAACAAGGGAAACCATCTGAAACTAAACAGAATTAGGCAAAACGGCAACAATCACAAGGATGGCTATGATGTTTTTATCTCCAAACACAACCTTGGATGCAACTGGTCTGAACTAGAATGCAAGACATACACAAATGCTTTTGAGATGATTGGACAAAACATAATATCCAGTGAATATGATGAGGACACATTTTGCATCAAGGTAATAAACAGAAAAAAATAGGCAATAGAATATTGTTGAATTTTTTTTAAAAAAAACTAGGCGTAAACACTAGTATTTCTAGCAAAGTTAACTAGGGTGGTTATATGCAATTGATGCCATATTCTTTTGCATGACAAACTTGCACATATCAAATAACAAGATTAACTCTAAAATAAACGCAACAAAAAAATTACAATCATCACAGGATACATGCATATGTCAAAACAAAACACCAGAACTTGTTACAACTGTCAAAGAAAATGAGATTGTATGCAGAAATTGTGGGATGGTGTTTGGTTTTAATGAAGATGACAACAGCAATACCATTCCATATTACCATACAACAAAATCTAAAATTAATTTATATCAAAAAAGACAAAAGGGTGGAAATCCGTATGATGCAAAAAAAATACAACACATTTCCAATCTAAGATTGGAGAACAATAATTTTGACATCATTCCATTTGCAGATATCTGTGACAAACTAAAATTATCCGACATTACATCCGAAATTTGCTGGAAATCATACTGTACTTTGAAAACACAGACAAGCAAATTTACCAGGGCAAAGGCAATATGTCTTTCCATTTATCAGACATGCCGAGAAAACAGAATTCCATTTGATGAAGGAATGGTACAGGATATAGTATGCCAAAGTCTGGGAGTGAAAAAGGCGCCAAAACTAAAAAGTGTGATATTCAAAATAGAGCCTACAAACAAAACTACCGAGAATAAAGACAAAAGGCAGTTCTACCTAAACCAGCACCTATCCCAGGCACAAAAAAGACATGAATTGACAGATATCACAAGTTTGCAGCATCTGGCAGTGCAATACTATGAGAATTTCATGTCTAGCAGGTTAAATAAAAACAAGGAATTCTCTCCGATGAACCATAATCATACTGACACAATAACAGATTACAACATTTTGGCTAAAAGGGCAGTATTGCTGGCAATCCAGAGGTGTGTAGTTTGAATGTACAACCTGCACAAATATCAATGGTAAATATTTCTGATATTTTATCGCCTCCAGTAAGCTGTGCAATATCCACTCACTCTAACATGGAAAAGTTTGCTGAGCTGGCAAAGACATCTTCTGAATCACTACCAATAATAAAACTTGGAAGGACAGATGACGGTAAACTGTATGCTATTAATCATCATGATGTGATACTTGGATGCAAAAGAGCAGGACCAAGTGTCATCTCAAAAATCCATGCAATAATAATTGAAGAGTTTGCAGGATCCCCTGATGTTTTGATTGCACACTTTAAGGAAATTATTGAAAACGAATCACTAAACACCGTATCCATTTATGATGCTATTAATTACATCCGAGAAAAACTACAGGTAGACAAAAAGAAAGCGCTGAAACTATTATGGCTCCATGACACGCCATACGAAAAGTTGATTCTCTCAAAAATGAATAACTACATCTCTTACCATTCCATTGAGAAACTGCAAGGAATAGTAGACAAACTATCAGAAAGAAAAAATATCATTCCATCCCAAATTGCAGTACCGTCATATGTCCTCTCAAAAATCTCCCGAATACAACAGGAAAGAGAACAACTACAACTAATTTCTGAAATTCAAGTTGACCTGGAGACAATGCCTGATGGCAAGTTTTCATGGACGACTCCTGAACAAATAGACACGATGATTAAATTCAACAGGCAAGAGGCAGCACGCGAGGAAAACAACAGAGAAAAATCAGTAATTGCAATATCCACCAGAACAAAAGATGTTGGAAAACCCAGTGAGAAAACAAAAACAACAGAAAACAACAATCATTCAGATAATTCTCAAAAGAACAAATCCCAATCACGGGATGCACTTGTGGATAGGGACACAAAAATGGTCCAAAAATCAATACCAAACATGATAATCATCCCTGATGAGAAAACAGGCAAGCCTGATTTACTAGTCAACAAAAAGACTGGTGCAGTATCTAAAATCGAACCATCAGAGAACAAAGACATCATAAAGACTGCATCTGTAGGCTCAAAACAACTATACTCTATACCAATAGACGTGGCAAGTCATCTTGAATTGGATGACAGCAATAATATCACTAGACACAAAAACTTTGATCATATACCAAATTTGGAGAAATTCCTAAAGACATTTCCAAAAGACGGCCCAGTAAAACTGTCCCTGTTTTGGAGTGTTGCCTAGTTCAAAAATATGGCTTCTCTCAAATTCTCCTCACCAAACAATACCCTGGAAAAGAAAATCAAGAATCTGCTGCTATACAAAAGACGAACCCACAAAAATTCCACAAGCAGCAAAATATTGGATTTATTGTATCCAAATAAATCATACACGATAAAACAGATCAATTCAAAAATTGACAAGCCATACCATTATACAAAAAATATCATTCTAGCATTGCAATCAGGCAATTACTTGGATAATGATTCAAAATTGTACAAAAGACAGTACTTTCTTTCACCGATTGGGCGATGGTTTGCAATTTGTGTAAAGTTAGATAATATCTCATTTCAATCATTGTGTATTTTGGCAGCAGCGTATTCAAAGATAAAGAGGCATCCACAAAAAACAGATGGATACTATATGGCGTCTTCATTCAGAGATTTGTTTGATGAGAGTCATGATGATGACAGGAATTGTATCAGTGCAATTTATTCCACAAGAAACATCACAAAATCAATCAAGATGCTTACTGACAGGAATCTTGTATATTGGGCATTTCGAGATGTGCTAAAGTTTACTCCCAAATTTTTTGGCTTGCTGCAAAAATATGACTCTGATCTGGAATCTCTTGCAGACTGGAATTGTAAATCATCTGAAAAATGCAAAGAAGAATACCTGAATAGTTTATCCCTTGATGAGAAACAGAGACAGGTTTTGGCATTAACTGTTAACTCTAACCAAAAACTGAATTAAAAAGTCTGAAAGACCCAAACTCACTTCCTAAAATTTGGGAACTGAAATTGGGTCTTTGTAATGGAATCTTTCTTTGTTTTATCAAAATTTTGATGTTGTTTTGTGGAATCTGAAATAACTACAATCCGAATTCTTCTTTTGATGGTTATGCTTGGAGTAGCCTCAATATTTGATGTAAAGACTAGAAAAATCCCAGATATAATATGGGTAGTTTTTGGGGGATTTGGCGCAGTCTTGTATGTCTTTGATGGTGTGACATCTTATGAAATCTTGAGCATGTTGACTACAGGTGCAATTGCCATGTTGCTATACCTGTACAAAATAACTGGAACTGGAGATGTCTTTGCTATGTTGAGCATGGCAGTAATTTTACCTGTTCATTATGGATTTGTAATGGTGCCAATTGCAGTATTGATTGCATCATTTTTTCTGGTCATTATTTCTGTAATTTTGTACAATGCATCTCTTAATGTGTTGGATATGATACGAACAAGGAATATGATTTTTTCAGAATTTAACGAATCAAAATACAAAAAGATTTTTGCATTTTTTACAATACACAGGAAAAGAAGCTTTGAGAGATTTGTGGTTCCAGCTGAAAAGTCAATGTCAATTACTCCAAATAAAAAATCATTTGTGTTCTCATCTAGAAAATTATTTGGCAATTCACAAATGGAATCAAATGATTTAGTGTTTGTTCAAAACATTCTGCCATTAATCTCTTACATGTTAGGTGTTGCTGCATTTTTGTTGCTGCCAGAGTTACTATCCTTGTTTTGAATTATCCAAAACTGATTTGTATTATACAAATAATGCAAATGTGGCAAATCCAATTAACCCCAAGAAAGCCATGCCAAAATGCTTCTTGCTTGACTAAATGATATGGCAAATCCATAAAGAATTCCACGAATTAAATGTCCCTTTTATCAAAATCACCAATATCCTTTTGATTCCTCTTGGGAAAATATTGGTCATTATCAAACATTCAAAAACAGAAAGGACAGCTAGACGCTTCAAGAGAATTTCTTGGAATCCCAGAAAAAAATACAATCTCATGCTGCATGATAATAGTCCCAATTGCCATGGATGTAAGACAGGCAATAGTTGCAGCCTCTAGTTTGGCAGGCAAAACTGAAAAGAATCAACATCAAAATACAATTCGTTCATTTGAAATTTGGTGGAATGGTTCCCAAAAACAGCTCAAGATAATACTGACTGCACAATCAAAGCAAGATTTGGAGAGTTTCAAGATATCATTTGGCAGCATGTATCCAAATGCCTCTTTTGTTAATCTAAATCATATCGCACCTGATTGGTATGCTCCAACCAAAACACAGTACAAAATATTTGATGTTGGGTTTTACCACGGACATTATTCTTCCATTCTTGACAAGACAAATGCATCTCAACTAATCACACAAATTGCAAACACTATACAACTATCTGACAAATCTTGGATACAGTTTGTATTTGCACCATACAATTTTACTCCATATCTCAAAAGCCATCTTAACAGACTAAATCAAAAGATAAAAACTGTAACCAGCAAAAAATACAGGACATGGGTTGATGATCTTACAAACAAAAAATCATATGATAACCCTGAAAACAGATTGGATTTTTACAATCATTATGGCGAACTGCAATCACACACAGCACAGAAGATGCAAGGCTCACATGTAATAATGAGCATTAGGGGATTGATTCAAGGGAATGATTCAAGCTGTGATTATTCAGAGATGTCCTTTGATGAAATAAAATCAAATTACGACCATTTGACTACATACACTTATGAATATACAAAATTTTTCAATAAAAAACCAAAAAGGGCAGGATCACCAATTAAAATCTCAAATGTAAAAAAACCGTTTGAGCGAATCTCAATGTTTGAGTTAAGACTGATACCATCACCACGAAAATTACTGGAGCATTCCATTAATCATTACTTTGAGAGGACAATTCTATTTGGAGAGTACAAAAACAGAAAACCGTTGCCGTTTCTTATTTTAAATCCATCAGAGTTATCATTGTTTGTTCATCTGCCAAATCCCACAACGACAAAGAATATCCATACGACAAGAAATGTATCATTGCCATCAAAACAAATCAATAAAATCGGCCTCAATATCGGCTATCTTGAGAAAATTGAGGCTAAAAATGATGATTCCCTTTACGGCAATTTGGTAAAATCAACTGATGAGCAATCAGCAGTGATATCGCCTGAAGACTTTTCAAGACATGTTTATGCAGTTGGAGGAACCGGAGCCGGAAAAACAACACTAATCAGGCAAATTGCAAAGCATCTTGAGATATCCAATATTAATGGAGTATTTCCAAACTCGTTCATTTATCTGGATCCAAAAGGCGATGACTCTCTAAAATTCATTCAACAGTGCAATGGACAATCAATTAGCAATGAGACAGTAAATTTTTTGGATCCAATAAAAACTAATTTCTCCATCAATCCCCTGGAACTGCCAAAATATTCCCCAGAACAAAGACAAGAGACGGTATCACGTTATGTTGGTTACTTTATGGAGATAGTAAAGGAATGGTATCATCAGCAACAAAGCTTTGTCCAGATGGAAAGAATTTTCCGTGTGTTGTTGTTTTACATGTATCTAAACAATGACGCACCCACATTTCTTGACATGTACGACATCATTATTCACTTACAAGAGGAACAAGAGAAGTTCCTGCAGATAATGTTCAAGGCATTGGGAATGCCTGGTGATGAACTAAAGCAAGCACTAACATCAATTGCAACACTACGTCCGGAATCTTTCACACCACTGTTAAACAGGGTGGAACAGTTTGCAACAGACCCAATTCTAAAAAAGGTATTCTGTGTAAGACATGGAACCGTCAAATTTGAAAGACTAATAGAACCTGGACAGTACACAATAGTTCGGATTTCAGCTTTGCACATTCCACACCATGTGCAACCGTTAGCGATTCAAGCTTTTGTAATAAAACTATGGTTCACAATACAGGAAAGAGCTGCAAGAGTTGAAAATGAAAAAGATAGAAACTATGTCATACTGGCCTTGGATGAATTTCAAATCGTTAAAGATTTACAGGTCTTGCCAATGATCCTATCGCAGGCCAGATCATACCATCTTGGATTACTGTTGATGCATCAAACTACTGCACAAATATCCGAGTCATTACTTGAGGAAATTACTGGCAACTGTGGAACTCAATTAGCAGGTAGAATATCAGGCAAGGATGCATCAAAACTGGCAAACATCTGGGATCCTCGATTCTCTAAAGAGATTCAGCAACAGCTAGCCTCACAAGAGGATTTTCACTGGACCATTAAGACAAGGGCAGCCCCAGGCTCAGAGCAACCTACACCACTCCAGTTCTGGCTGCACAATCCCCCAAAATTGAGTCTAGATGATATTCAAATGAGCCGATTCATCAACAGTCAGTTTGAGCTGTATGGATATGGCAAAATAGAAGAAAACAGTGATGATAGCCCATTACTACAGCAACATAAACTGCACAAGAACCAGTGGCTCAAATACATCACAGTTGATTTTATCTCAGACAAGAAACAGTGGCAGATTCTATTGCAGTTGTACTGGAATCCCTACTTGAATCTGACTGATCTGACAAAAAATATTCATGCAAAGAACCGAGATGATGTGTCTCTCATTCTGCAAGACATGTTGGAACAAGGACTGGTCACCAAACTCAACAAGTCAAGAAATATACAATATTCATTATCAAAAGAAACCAAAAAGACATACTTTACATTTGATGATGCCTTGATTGGAACCGCTGATGACATTCCAAAAATTACAAAGAAAGTGATTGATAGCTATCTGAAAAAAGGACTGTTTGTGACATTGGCTTTGCAAAAAATTGAAAAAGACAAGGACAGAAGTGATCTTATAGCATACAGCTATGATACAGAACAATCTATTTCAGTAGAAATAGAATCAGCAAGTGAACTGTATAGTCATCCAGAGCATGCAAGATACAACATGGAAAAATGGAGAGACATGGGATTTGATATGTGCCATATGTGGTCATCTAGTCCAAAATTGTTGGAAATCTATGAATCTCAAATATCTAAAGAGAACAGAAAGAACGTTGAGACATTTGTAGTATGATTATATGTTGTCTAATCTATCCAGTGGGTTTTTGAACTCTTCTTTTATAATTGATTTTCCCATGTCTGATTTTATTTTGTAGTTTCGTGTTTTGCTTACTTTACTTTTTGTTTTTTCATTGGTTGCTTTTGTTATTGTTATGATGGACTCTTCTGTTATTCCTATGGACAGTGTGCTATTTTCTGTTATTCCAAGTCTCTTTACAATTCTGGATGGAATGGTAATGTACAACGAATATTGATTGAGTCCACCTGACCATGGTTTTATGATTGCAACTGTCTCATCATCTTTTCTCATACAAGATGATTTACAAATTCAATTAAAGTCCCTAAATCATACAGCACATACAGTATTTTGTGATACAGTATGTACAGTACATACAGTATGTGGATAATGTAATGATTCTCCAAAAATAGGCATAATTTCATCTGAAATTACGCACAAAAATCATACAAGTATACAATTATTTGAAAACTGCACTAAAATCTGATTTGGCCAAAAAGTTTCGCAATTATACTATATCATATGATTTCAAATCTATAACTCATCTTTTATCCCATCGGCAGTCTGCTCTTTTGAAAGACTTGGTGGTTTTTCTTGCTCCAGTCTTTTTATGTTTGATAGGCATTTTGTACAAACCTGTAATCTGTCATACTCTAGAATATCTTTCTTGTTTAGACAAATATGACAAAAGGGAATCTCTGTCACTGGGAGTATTTATCCTATAAAGTATATTTGAGATTCTTTTTTTAGAAAACATCTATGGTATTAATACTAAAAACAACACAATAACATCATACCATGTCACAAAGAATTACTATAATGTTGGATTCAGAAATCTCTACAAAGCTAAGAAGCATACAGTCAAGAATGATAAAATCTCAGAACAAGTCAGTCAGTTTCTCAAGGGTAATCAATGAAATACTAAATGAAGGACTCAAACATTACAAAACAAAAGATTAAGACGAAATCTCCAATGAACACTCATCAGAACATATTCGTCTGTTAAACACGTCCTCGTACTCCCTGCCACAATGGACACATCTTCTGAAACTCATGATTCTATTACGTGTTTAAATCATATAAACAAGATCCACTCTTACATTGTCTTGCTCATCTTTTTCATACACTATAGAGTATATTCCACAATATCTGAAGAATTCCAATCCAGACTTTTTTGGTTTATCTACAGTTTACTTCATGAACATTTTTTTCATGTTCAATAAGAAAATGTCTTGGACAGTTCCTGCACCCGTACATGAAACCATAACCTTTTGTCATCTCCATGTCATCAAGTGTGACGTCTTGGTTTTATTTACAAAACATGAACACCATACCTCACCACTCTGGTAAAAAATGATTCACTACAAAGTAATACGATGACATGACAGGATTACATGTTTTGTAATCCTTGGGGAGTCAAGTTTTGGTTATATTATTTCCAATATACCATTCCATGAAGATAAGGTGTCCTCAATGTAACCATGTGTTTTTGCCATTTCAGGACGATATTCTTCTTGATGAATGTGCCTGTGATGACCAGTATGCATGGGTTGAGATGCCCGTACTAAAATCTACACGTTCTCAACTCAGATATTCCCCAGGGTATGTGGCTGTATATCCCCACAAAGAACAAGATTGCCATGAGCGAGGAGACACAGACAATGATTCTCTTGAGGAAGAATCTTGAATGCAGTAATTTTAGAGGTTCTGGTCTTTGTAGGGTTGCTCTATCATGGTTTGTTTTACCATCTTCCAAAAATGATTAAAAAACAATCATACCCACGGGTTTGAATCCCAGTTATCATCTGGCATCCCATCCATTGGCCTGATGTGTTTCATTGTCTCAAAGAGGCATTCATCAGAACAGTGTGTAAGCTCCGGGTGGTCCATATCCCTGTTACAGTTATCGCATCTTTCTCCCATCAAGAAAACCCGGGTTTTCTGGAATTTAAAAAATTCTACTCATTTCATAGGGTGTAATTTATGAAAACAAGAAAATGGTACATGATAGAAATACAAACTGAAGATCTTAGAATAATAACATCAGTAACAAATGCAGTTCTTGTCCTGAATTACTTTCTTTGAATTTTTGTTGCTTTTTAGCAAATTTCTGTTATTGTTTTGATGAAGTCAAGAGTTTTGTTAGTTATACTGCTGATATCTGGAAATGGAATGATATCATTCCAGAATGATACTCTTGTATTTGCTGATGAAATAATTCTAGCTGAATTTAATTCCGTATCAGGTAGTGATGCAGTATCTACAGACACTTTGACAAAAGAGAGATGCTTTGTCCATGTTGATATCACAATAAAATCAGCACATCATGATGGAACCTATCACAGGAATAATCCTGACAGGACATTTTATCCTGGAGATGCGTTTGTCTATGAAATAAACACTTGGACTGATGGATGCAGACACTTTCAGCCATGTCCATTGCAGTCAACTGTTAATCTGTTGGGAGTACCACATGGTCCAAACTGCATAACCCATGGACATGACGGTGATGACAATTCTGTTGGAGGTACGTATGGTGCTGCAACAAACTCTGGCACCGCAACAATCCATCCTGCAATTGGCGAGTCAGAGCCTGTATTTCTGTCAAAAAAGGCTTCATCTGAGCAGTGGGTGTGTCACAAGGCAGGCGATGAGTGGCACTGCGGATGGAATACCGTATCTGCGTCTGCAGTATATCCACCCCTAGTGATTCCGCCATACCTGGAGGTTACAATGGAAAAGGATGGCTACGAGCTTACCGAGGATGACGGATACACCTCAAGGAATCTAGACAAGACATACTATGTGTGGGATGCAATTAATCTGGTACACAACCCACTATACCAGTGGAAAAATGACCGGGTTGGAACAATTTTTGTAGAGATAGCAAAAGACTATTCTCCCTTGACTCTGGAAGATGAATTCCAATGCGAACTAGCATCGTGTGTCAATACGATGAGCATTTCAGGATTCAAGCCGTGGACTGGCACATTTGACTATGGCAGCGGCAATACCGTGTATAATGCAACTGACCTGTCCCTGATTGGAACCCACATCATTTCGTACAACACAAAGCTGTTCAACATTTCACCACAGATTGATGAGAATAACAACTCTACTTCTGCCCTTGTGGTGGAGTACGAGCCAATCTATGACAGTTATGTGTATCCTGTTTTGTCTGATGATGAAAGACTGGCATTCCATGACAGAATGGGAGTTGCATTGCATTATTTTGGCTCTGAAAGTACGGATGCTAATCCTGATGATGAAATTGGAATCCATGAGGACAGGCGTTCCAAGATAAATGATTATTTTTATTCCACTTGGGGTGCTGACCCATGGGAATTTGAATTCATTGATGGTACAACACCAATTGAAACTGACTATTCAGATGACATTGATCTAATCTGGGATGATGCACATGAT